>Ga0114931_10010721_pt1 | contig 10886 bp, 10 predicted proteins | sample 2SBtaG_FD_89579 | JGI IMG/M metagenome (GOLD analysis project Ga0114931, IMG submission 89579) | Deep subsurface microbial communities from Kolumbo volcano to uncover new lineages of life (NeLLi) - 2SBTROV14_V59a metaG | ecosystem: Environmental > Aquatic > Marine > Volcanic | place: Kolumbo...
ATGCATCATGACGAAAGTCTGGCCAATAGCGACTGGGCTTGTTGCTCATCAAAAGGCGCAGGAGGTTTGATCAATCCCATAGCAACATCAAAACGCCGTTTGGCCTTACCTTCCAGCAGCGGCACGGATTGGGCGACATCGACCATCTGTTCGAATACGCCCTTGCAATAAAGCGCTACATCACAACCGGCTGCAACCACATCGCGACCACGCTCGCCAATGGTGCCTTGCAGCGCTTCCATACTGAGATCATCGCTCATCAGCAAACCATCAAAGCCAATATAATCCCTGATTACGTCGCTAATGATGGTTTTGGAGACGCTGACATTATGAACCGGATCAAGATCAGTCATCAGTAGATGGCCGGTCATGGCCAAAGGCAGATCATTCAGAGCCTTGAAGGTGGTGAAGTCCGTTTTTTCCAGTTCAAAGCGCGACGCCCCAATGGTTGGCAGCTTGACATGGCTGTCAGCTGTAGCCCGGCCATGCCCCGGAATATGCTTGATCACCGGCAAAACACCGCCGAGCAAATTACCCTTGGCCACCGCGCGTCCCAGGTCAATAATCGCTTTAATGTCAGTGGATAAAGCCCGGTCGCCGATAATGTCATGAGCCCCGGCAACGGGAATATCGAGAAGTGGTACGCAATTGACATTGACGCCGACATCAACAAGTTCGACGGCCATCATCTGGTAGACGAGCACTGCCGCCAGTCTGGCCGCTGCCGGATCTTGTTTGTAAAGTTCGCCATATCTGGCTCCGGCGGGCCATTTTTTCCAGTGAGGCGCACGCATACGCTGGATGCGTCAGCCTTCCTGGTCAATCAGCACAATTTGGTGGCTCGAACCAACGACCTCTATATAATCATCAACAAGGCGACGAAGCTGATCCCGGTCCTCGATATTGCGATCAAAAAGAATAAGACCGCAAGGTTGCTGGTCCTTTAGGAAGGCTTTTTCGCGCGCAAGCAATTGCGGTCCGGCAACCCCGGTTATGAAAGCTTTAAAAGTCATATCTGGGCTGATAGCCTGAATAGGGTTGCGCGGTCAATGCCATTGGCAATAAAGCCCTATTTGCGACGGACAAAACATCCTGGATGTCCTGCCTGCTTCAGGTTTGAACAAAGGTCAGCAGCGGCTGTTTTTCCATTCACCGGCCCAACGCGCAACCTGTACCAGATACCTTTAGAGCCAAGATCAGCCCGTTGAATATCCGGAGCATATTCACCAAGCAGTGAGGGGTATTTTTGTTGCATGTCTGCAAAGGCCGCCAGAGCGCTGCTCTGGCTGCTACGGGCCGTGACCTGAACAACAAATGGCGTACCAATATCTCCAGGAATAGCAGCTGATCGCGAGACCCTTTTGATGACAGGTGTCACGGGTGCTGCGACCTTGATTTTCCGCCTGGCTGGTGGCTGCAAGGAAACCACTTTTACTCTTGGAGCCGCCTTGCGTACGTTTTGGCCCATAGCCCGCATGCTGTCTGGCCGTCTGAGTGGTTTCATTCGCCTGACTTTGGTTACAGTTTCACCTGGAATGCCAGATAAATTCTCGGCGATAATTCCAGATGAGGGGCGATCATTGGCCCTTGAATTTAATGATCGGCTCCCGGCAGGGGCCATAATTGTTCCATCGGGTCGCACAATCAGCGTTTTGACCCGTCGTGGTACATTGCTGCCAATCGAAATAGAACGTGATTTATTTCCATTATTAGGCATCATACCAGTACGGGCACCGTTGATCGCACCAATCGCTGAATTGGCTTTTCGTACAATATTCTCGCCAACCCCACCAGCAGACACACTCCTTGACGCGCCACCATTTAGCCGATTATGAACCGCCTTGTTGATACTGTCCCCGGAGCCAGCCTGATTCTGTTTGATGATTTTCATGGAAGAGGAGGCCGCTTTTATGGTTGGAGCTGGCCCGGAGGCCGTTTTACCCCCAAACATATCACCCATTTTTCCTGTATAGGCAGCGCCTCCGCCCACAGCCAAGGCTGCCACAAAGGCTCCTCCAAGAGCAAGTTTTTTGAAGCCGCCTTTACTCGTTGGCAGCTCTTGTTCAATTTCAGGGGCAAACTCAGAAACAGGCGCAGCCATTTGATTTTCATATGAATTAGGATCTTCATATGAATATTGAGAATCTCCAGCCTCTGCCGCCATCGATGCCGCCGCAACCGGCGCAGGCTCATATTCGTGGCTTACCTGTTCATGGCTCATGGGGGGCTCTGGCGTATAAGCCACCTGCTCAGCAAACTGATGCTGAGGAAGCTCCGTAGACGCAACGACAGGTTCAAAGGCGGCATTTTCTTCAACCGGAGCCTGTAATGGGGGAACGGGCTCACTGATCTGCGGGGCATATTGCGGATTTGTTTCAGCAGCCATTTGCACATTACCCGACATTTCATCATCATACTGGCTTTGCAACTGGGCAAGTCTTTGTGAAATCTGCTCGCCTGTTCCTGCATGGTTTTCTGCAGGGGCTGCCATCTGCGGTGCCTGATGCGTTGGCAATCTTTGTTCACCCGCCGCATTCATGCCTGGTGGCACAGCCACTGCTGGCACCTCTGGCAGGATGGACTGCGCCGTCTGTGACTCTTGTGGATAATGATAATCATCAACAGGAACTCCAGCAGGCGAATGAGCTATTGGCTGGGCCGGAACAGGCACATGTTCAGCATAAACGGGTTGGCCTGGAATGCCTGGCACTTCATGAGGTGCAGGTGCCACTGTCTGAGGTTGGGGCTGAGGGGGAACGGCATGAACCGGAGCCATCTGCTGAGCCGGGACTGGCTGCTGCGAAGGCGGGGCAACTGGTGGTGCATATTCACTAGCGGGTAACGGTTGTGGTGGTAGTGGTGGCTGCTGGGTATCAGCCGGGTGCTGAGGTTGCGCAACCGGTGCGCCATTATGTTGGGGATATTCAGACTTTGTCATTACCAGCTTCCTTAGCAGGGCTATTGTTGCCTATTGAAGTCCACCTATCTCATTTCGTCGAGGGGCTCCACTCCAAGTATTCCTAGCCCCGATGCAAGTGTTGTTCCGATTGCCTTAATCAGCATCGCACGCGCACCGGTCAGTTTTCTGTTATCTGTGTTGATAAATCTTAAATCTGGCTTTTCTATGCCTCTGTTCCACTGGGTATGAAGGTCAGCGGCCAGATCATAAAGATAAAAGGCAATGCGGTGGGGTTCGTGTGTTTTAGCGGCCTGTTCGACAATTCGAGGATATTGTGCCAGCCTCTTGATCAAGGCCAGTTCGCCTTCATCTGTTAACAATGAAAGATCTTCAGACTGTGAATCAGTTTTGACCAGCTCCATTTGTGGGAACGCATCAGGGATTTTGCGGTAGAGCACGGAATGGATGCGCGCATGAGCATATTGCACATAAAAAACCGGATTATCCTTTGACTGTTCCTGCACCTTGTCGAAATCAAAATCCAGCGAAGCGTCATTTTTACGATGCAGCATAATGAACCGCACCACATCCGGGCCAACCTCTTCGACCACTTCGCGCAAGGTAATAAAACTGCCGGAACGCTTCGACATCTTCACCGGCTTGCCGCCGCGCAGCAACCGAACCAGCTGGCAGATTTTCACATCAAGCTCAGCCCTACCCCCGGACAAGGCCTTTACTGCCGCTTTCATACGCTTGATATAACCGGCATGATCCGCCCCCATAACATCGATCATATGGTTAAAACCACGTTTGAACTTGTCGCCATGATAGGCAATATCGGCCGCAAAATAAGTATGGCTGCCATCATTCTTGGCCAGTGCCCGGTCGACATCATCGCCAAAATCGGTGGCTTTGAACAAGGTCTGTTCGCGCGGGTCCCAGTCATCAGGCTGCTTGCCCTTGGGCGGCGGCAGCGTTCCTTCGTAAATCAGGCCTTTTTCCCGCATTTCAGTTATGGCCTGATCAATCATATTGGTTGGCCCATGCTTCAGACTGCGTTCAGAAAAAAAGCTGTCGAAACGGATATTGAGCGCCGCCAGATCATCGCGGATCATCTCCATCATCGCTTCTATCGCCACATCGCGAATGGTTTCGAGCCATTCGCCTTCCTCAGCCTCCTTGAACTGATTCCCATATTGATCGGCCAGCTTTTGACCGAGCGGTTTCAAATAGTCGCCAGGATAGAGCCCTTCTGGAATATCGCCGATCTCTTCGCCAAGCGCTTCAAGATAACGCAAATGAGCAGAGCGCGCCAGCACATCAACCTGCGCCCCGGCATCATTGATGTAATATTCACGGGTAACATCATAACCTGCAAAGGCCAACAGGCTGGCCAGAGCATCCCCAAAAACCGCCCCACGACAATGGCCGACATGCATCGGGCCCGTTGGATTGGCCGAGACAAATTCCACATTGATCTTTTGGCCTTCACCCATTGTGCTGACACCATAGGTTTTTTTATCATCGAGCGCCGCATGCACGACCTTATGCCAGGACGATGGCGTGATGGTGATATTGATGAAACCCGGCCCGGCAATTGCCGCCTTGTCGATTTCATCTTCCTGCAAAAGCAGCTCAGTGATTTTTTCAGCCAGATCACGCGGTTTCATTTTAGCACTTTTCGCCAGAACCATCGCGGCATTGATCGCCATATCCCCATGCAAAGGATCGCGTGGCGGCTCAACGGAAACGGCAGCAAACAGATCCCTGTTGGGCAAAACGCCTTGTTCCAGCAAGGTTTCAAGAACGCCCAGCAAGCGTGTGCGAAAATGGGTATAGAGATTCATGATAAAAAGGGGCCTGTTACATAAGATAAAGAGCAGATCATTTTTAAAGGTCATCTATTCGTATCTGACCTCATAATAATTGGCCAGACACTAAACTCGCACCTAACGCAATTTCGGCGTGACGTCAAACAATGAGCGGTGCAAGGCAAGGATATACCGATCCGTCATACCCGCCACATAATCCTTGATAGAAACGGCGTCCTTGATAGAAACAGCGCATTCAGTCCTCTTGCTTGCCGCACGTGCACACTGCCACTCCTTTGGCAGCTCTTGCGGCCTTTTCAGGAAATAACGGACGATATCCTCCGTGATCGTTTCAGCGTCCGCCATGATTTCCCTGACGTGCTCGTTTTGATAGACCCGCTCGCGTAAAAAGTCCTGCAAATCTCTAAAATGTTTTGAAAACGTGTCTGAAAAACAGGCGATCACCCGCCCGGCTCTTCGTATATCTTCGCTACTTTGCGGGGAGAACTCAGCAAGCCGACGTGCCGTTTCCTCGCGCACATCGCCAATCATCAAGGTAATCAAACGCCGGTTTAGTTCAAACACCAATCTCTCATCAGCAACATCTTCATGCTCCCCCTTGATCTGCCCGATGACTTCCCAGACAAATGGCACGCTTTGCAAATCGTCGATAGAGATCAAACCAGCCCGCAAGCCATCATCAATATCATGATTATTATAAGCAATATCGTCAGCAATCGCCGCCACCTGCCCCTCAAGGCTGGCATAAAGATGCAGGTCAAAACCATAGACCCGCTCAAATCCACGCACCGCTTGCACCATTTCATCACTTGTATTTTTGTCGATCATGGCCCCGGTTTTATCAAGCATAGGTCCATTATGCTTGATCAGGCCCTCAAGAGTTTCAAAACAAAGATTGAGACCATCAAAAGCCGGATAGCGCTTTTCCAGTCCCGTCAGGATACGCATTGTCTGAAGATTGTGATCAAAGCCGCCAAACCCCTTAAGGGCCCGCGCCATGGCCCGCTCGCCGGCATGGCCAAAGGGAGCATGACCCATATCATGGGCCAGCGCCATGGCTTCACACAGATCCTCGTCAAGGTGCAACTGGCGAGCCAGAGAGCGCGAAATTTGCGCCACTTCCAGAGAATGGGTCAAACGGCTTCGGTAATGGTCGCCTTCATGATAAATAAAAACCTGCGTTTTATGATTCAGACGACGAAAAGCTGTCGAATGAATGATGCGGTCGCGGTCTCTGGCAAAAGGTGATCGGTGTGGGCACGCATGTTCAGCCACCAGCCTGCCCCGCATCTGGCTGGCTTGGCAAGCATATGAAGCCAGTTGGTGTTGATGCGTCCTGCCAGTCATTTAAGGTCCGATACTGATTTTGAGGGTTTGTTTTTGCTTAGTGTCTGACCGGATATTATTTGCTGAACCTATTGAGTTTTTTTCTGGTCCAGAATCAAGGATTTTAACGCAGATAAGGGCTTGCGTCCTTTTCAAGTTGAAATCCGTCGATAATGGACCTGAAAAAGCCAATAGAATCAGTGAAGAATATTCGGTCAGACACTTAGATTGAACATAATTTGTAACTGAGCTATTTGACAAGCTATGTAACATGCCTATCTTAGAGATAGAAGCTGTTTGGTCGGCCTCTGTCCTGCCAAGCGCCAAATACTTTGTGCAAATCGCCACGAAAACCAGATCAAGGTCAATTTTATGAGCAATGTTTCAATATCTGTCAGTGATGCAGCGGCGACGCGTATCAAGGAAATCATCACATCAGAACCAGACGGCACCATGTTTCGCATGAGTGTGTCCGGCGGGGGGTGCTCGGGCTTTCAGTATAATTTTGAGTTCGTCCAGGAACAGAATGAAGATGATATGGTCCTTGAAAAAGGCGGTATAAAAGTGCTTGTCGACAGTATCTCGCAAATGTATCTGGTCGATTCAGAACTCGATTTTTCCGACGACCTGATCGGCGCGGCCTTCAAGGTCAACAATCCCAACGCAACAGCCTCTTGCGGCTGTGGCACCAGCTTTTCTATCTAGTTAAATGACCTCGCCGGTCGGGCGTCCTGTGCGGACAGCATTGGGGACTAGTCCTCAAACCCCAATTTAAAAATGGGTTGAAAGGGGCTAGCCGTTTCTGCCAGCTGCATAAGCTACCCGACCGGCGAGGTCATTCTTTTCAGGATCAAAACCGTTCATATGAAAATTGCTACGTGGAACGTCAACTCGATCAAGGCACGGCTGCCCAATGTCCTGACCTGGTTAAAAGAAGCCCAACCTGATATTGCCTGTTTTCAGGAGCTAAAATGCATTGATGAGGCCTTCCCCCTCACTGAAATTGAGGAGCTTGGCTATAATGTCACTGTGCATGGACAAAAGACCTATAATGGCGTCGCTATCTTGTCAAAATTGCCTTTTGATGAGGTCGTTAAAGGCTTGCCTGGGAACGAGAGCGATGAGCAGGCCCGCTATCTGGAAGCGGTGGTTTCTGGCGAACACGGTTCTTTGCGGGTGGCCTCCATCTATCTGCCCAATGGCAATCCGGTCGATCAGACCGCGCCACTGGAAAGCCCCAAATATACCTATAAACTCTCCTGGATGGACCGCCTGATTGAGCACACCAAAGAGCTACTCACCTACGAAGAGGCGCTGGTGCTGGCCGGAGACTATAATGTTATTGCCAGTGAAACCGACGTGCATAACCCGCAAGCCTGGCAGGGCGATGCCCTTTTTCGCCCACAAACTGCTGAGAGATTTCAAACACTCAACAATCTTGGCCTGACCAACGCCTTTAAAGCCTGCAACGCGCAAGGCCACCTCTACAGTTTTTGGGATTATCAGGCCGGTGCCTGGCAAAAAGACAATGGTATCCTGATCGACCATCTTTTATTGTCACCACAGGCCGCCGACCGGCTCAAAACAGCGCAGATCGACAAACATACAAGAGGCTGGACAAAGCCATCGGACCATGTGCCTGTCTGGATTGAGCTGGATCTGGATTAATCCGATTGCCAGCTCAGCTGTCAATTTCGAGGGACATGACAACTTGGTGCTTTTTTATTGATCAGACCTTCGAAGGCTCCGTTCGTCAAAGCGAATGACCCAGTCGCGCAGGGTCCGTTGATCCATCAACTGGACAGCGGTTGCCTGTGTCCGGTTCTTGTCATCAGCAATCGCGGTCAAAGCCATCAAACGGCGGGTCTGCTCTGCATGCAAAGCAAGGTTTAACAAGGACGCTCTTAATTCAATGCTACTCCCTGTTTCACCGGCTTATGAGCCTTCATATAGTCAAGCATATCCACCAGACCGGTCAATTTCACGGTTTTTTTCAGCGTTCGTTGATTATTAGGCAAAATGATCGATGTTTTGAAGCGATCAGGCCGAGCGGTTTTCTCCACCTCAATATAGCCCCGCCGACCAAAGGCCAGCGGGCCATTGACAAACATCTTCTTCACCGGTCTGTTCAGATGAATTTCATGCCCCATTGCCCGCGCCACCAGCTACATGAACTGGAATGATGTCGGCAACTCAAGCTCCGCAAATCTTTTGGCGATCTCGCCATTGGGGCGGTTGGTGGCGAGGATCATCGGCACTAGCGCGGTATTCAGGTACAGATTGGCATGCCCCCACACGCCTGCGTCCCCCATGATCTCGCTATGGTCGGAGGTTATGAAGACATAAAGCGCACCAGGGTGCTCGCCAAGTTTTGTTAACAACTCATCCAGGCTTTTATCATAGCATAACAGGCCATGGTGATAGCGCCTGATGCGATCCATCAGCGTATCGGTTCGCCATTTCCAGTCCTTGGCTCGCCTGGCATTGGCCCGATGATCAAAGCGCTCCACAACCTTTTGGTCCGTATCGCAATAATAGGGACCATGATTGGTACGCTGATGCAGAAAATAAAACTGATTGCGTCCCTTCAGGGATGAAGCCTTCATCTGATCAAGAATAACGCCATCACGTTTTTTGTCATAAAGCGCCTGCCAGTCCTCTCTGGTTTCCATTTGATCCAGAAAACTCAAACCACCCGCGATCTGCAAGGGTTTGATATTCTGTGCCGAATAAAAACCTGTGGTAAAACCCTGCTTTTGGGCGATTTCAAAAATGGTTGTCTGGCGTCGGTAGGCGGCAACTGGATTATAGGACATGCGGATGAACAAAGGCACGCTGGCCAGCGTCGCAGTCCCTGCCGAAAAACCTACTTTTTGTACATAGCACAAAGGGCCGCGAATGAACCACACTGCGCACAGAGACGATGATAAAGGGCAGCGCCAGTAGCAAAACACCGAGCTGCGTGTTGTGTTTAAAGCTTTGGCTTTTCGAGTGGAAATAGTAGTAGAGGAAGAGCCCGAAAATCAAATTGAGCGCAATGCCCAATACCAGCGGGAAAATGAACACCTGCATCTCGCCCTTGGCCGCCAGACCAATTTCAAAGGCCTGCGTGGTGCCCAGCAGGATGATATCCGGCCCGATGACATTGCCAAAATAGCGAAATGTGCCGAACCAGATGATTTGCAAGATGGTGATCAGTACGAGAGCCGAAAACAGCACAAATCGCGAGCCAATAAACAGCAGCCCCACAGGGATAAGCAGGTAAGGTATGAGGTGGCGAACGTCCATATTGAAGGCGGGCATGCCAATAAAATGGCGTAGAATGACTTCGTTCATCAGCAGGACAAACAGGATAATCAGCGCAGAAATTGCCAATTGCCTCAGCTCCACCCGATACTTATAGGTCAGCCTTTTCAGTTCATCCCATTGCTTATTCAATCTCTCTATCACTCGCTGTTCCTCAAAACTGTCTGATTATGACAGTTAAACAACAAGTTTATGACAAGCGCAAGAGCCCTCCCGCCCCATCCAAGATTTACCCCTTCGCAGTGGTTCGAAAGCCTTTTTTTAATCAATTATCCAGAAAACTACGCAATTTGCGTGAACGGCTGGGATGTTTCAGTTTGCGCAGAGCCTTGGCTTCAATCTGGCGGATGCGCTCGCGGGTCACGCTGAATTGTTGTCCGACCTCTTCAAGAGTGTGGTCGGTATTCATGCCAATGCCAAAACGCATGCGCAACACGCGCTCTTCACGGGCTGTCAGCGAAGCCAGCACCCGCGTCGTTGTTTCGCGTAAATTGCTCTGAATGGCCGCGTCAATAGGCAGAACAGCGTTTTTGTCCTCGATGAAATCACCGAGTTGACTGTCTTCCTCATCACCAATCGGCGTTTCCAGCGATATGGGCTCCTTGGCGATTTTCATCACCTTGCGTACTTTTTCCAGTGGCATATTGAGCTTTGCCGACAGTTCTTCGGGCGTTGGCTCGCGGCCAATTTCATGCAACATCTGGCGAGATGTACGGACGATCTTGTTGATGGTCTCGATCATATGCACCGGAATTCGAATGGTGCGCGCCTGATCGGCGATCGATCGGGTTATGGCCTGTCTGATCCACCAGGTGGCATAGGTCGAGAATTTGTAGCCGCGACGATATTCGAACTTGTCCACAGCCTTCATCAGGCCGATATTGCCTTCCTGAATGAGGTCGAGGAATTGCAGGCCGCGATTGGTATATTTCTTGGCGATGGATATCACCAGTCGCAGATTGGCCTCGACCATTTCCTTTTTGGCGATGGCCGCTTCTTTTTCACCTTTGCGCACATGTTTGACGATACGGCGAAATTCTTTGATGACCAGGCCCGTATCTGTCGCCAGCTCGTGAATATCGGCGCGAATCTCTTCAATCGGCTCGCGGTCCTGTTCGATAAACTGGGCCCAGCCCTTCACTTTGAGCTTGGCCACCCGATCGCACCAGCCCGTATCAAGTTCATGGCCGTAATGTTCGGCAAGGAAGTCCTTGCGCGGCACACCATGACTATCGGCGAGACGCATCAAACGCCCCTCAAAGCCGATGAGATGCTTGTTGATGGAATAAAGTTGCTCGACCAGCGTTTCAATACTGTTATTATTGAGCTCAAGTCCTTTGACTTCAACAATAATATTGTTTTTATGGGCCTTGTATTTCTTCTTTTGTGCGGCTGAAAAAGTCTCCGCTTTCATATTCTTTATAACCAGCTTGTCTTGCAGATCGCGCAATTTCAGATATTCACTGGCAATGCGATCAAAAGTTTCAAGCACAAGCGGTTTCAATTCGGCTTCCATGACCGTC
>Ga0114931_10010722_pt1 | contig 10886 bp, 8 predicted proteins | sample 2SBtaG_FD_89579 | JGI IMG/M metagenome (GOLD analysis project Ga0114931, IMG submission 89579) | Deep subsurface microbial communities from Kolumbo volcano to uncover new lineages of life (NeLLi) - 2SBTROV14_V59a metaG | ecosystem: Environmental > Aquatic > Marine > Volcanic | place: Kolumbo...
TGTTCTTAGTTTTTGCTTTGAAAACAAGAGTCATGTTGATATAATGACTGTTTTCAAAGTGAAAAATAAGGACAAAAGAAGTAGCCAAGAAGCTTGATTTATTTTTTCACCGTTCCTTATTTGGCCAATGACTCACTGCGTTCAGAAAGTAGGCTTCTTTTGTCTTTAATCTAAAATCTCAAAGTCTTAAAAAAGAGTAAAATCAATTGCTATTTTTGCCCTTCGGAATTTGGCCGGGAGTCATTCTGCGGTCTTTAGCAATAACCAAATTTGACACAATGAATAAAGATTTTCTAAAAAAATTGGGGCTTAAAAAGCACAACCCCGGCACTAGTACCGGGCAGCAATCCACCACTTCGGGCAAGTACTTCAAATCCTTTTCTCCCGTTGATGGCGAATACATCGGAAGCATCAGCAAAACCTCGAAGGAGGAGTACGATTTGCTTATCCGAAAGGCGCAGGAGGCTTTCAAAATCTGGCGAACGATTCCCGGTCCTAAACGCGGCGACCTCGTTCGGCAATACGGCGACGAGTTGCGAAAATACAAAGAACCACTCGGCCGCCTTGTTTCTTATGAAATGGGGAAAAGTTTGCAGGAAGGTTGGGGCGAAGTGCAGGAAATGATTGACATTTGCGATTTTGCCGTGGGGCTGTCGAGGCAGTTGTATGGTTTGAGCATGCACTCGGAAAGACCCTTTCACCGGATGTACGAACAATGGCATCCTTTGGGAATCGTGGGCATCATTTCCGCCTTCAACTTTCCGGTCGCCGTGTGGTCGTGGAATGCGATGATTGCCTTGGTTTGTGGCGATGTTTGCGTTTGGAAACCGTCAGAGAAAACGCCCTTGTGCGGGGTAGCCTGCCAAAATATCTTCCAAAAAGTATTGAAACGAAACGATGCGCCGGAGGGCATTTGCTGCCTCGTCAACGGCAATTACCGGGTGGGCGAATTGATGACCACAGACCCGCTCGTCCCTCTCATTTCGGCAACCGGAAGTACCCGAATGGGTAAGATAGTGGGGCAAACCGTCGCTGCCCGCTTGGGGCGCACCCTCCTCGAATTGGGGGGCAACAACGCCATTATCGTCACCCCAAAAGCTGACCTCAACATCGTGCTGACCGGGGCAGTTTTTGGCGCTGTCGGGACGTGTGGACAACGTTGCACCACCACCCGCCGCTTGATTGTTCAGGAAGATGTTTATGAAGAAGTGCGAAACAAATTGGCCAATGCCTACCGGCAATTGCGCATCGGGAATCCCTTGGACGAAAAGAACCACGTCGGGCCGCTTATTGACCAGGACGCGGTAAACAATTATCTGAATGCCATCGAAAAAATCAAAGAAGAAGGCGGCAAATTCGCCGTCGAAGGGGGTGTTTTGCAAGGCCCGGATTTTGAAAGCGGGTGTTATGTAAGGCCTTGCATTGCTGAGGTGAAGAGCGATTTTGAAATCGTAAAACGCGAAACCTTTGCGCCCATTCTCTATCTGGTGAAGTACCAAAATTTTGAAGAAGCCATCGCCATTCAAAACGACGTCCCGCAAGGACTTTCCTCCGCCATTATGACAACTGACCTTTTGGAAGCGGAAAGATTCCTCTCCACGGGAGGGTCCGATTGCGGGATTGCCAACGTGAACATCGGGACGAGTGGTGCAGAAATCGGGGGCGCCTTCGGAGGCGAAAAAGAAACGGGCGGCGGCCGGGAAAGTGGCTCGGATGCCTGGAAAGCCTATATGCGAAGGCAAACCAATACCATCAATTTCAGCCGGGAATTACCACTAGCGCAGGGGATTAAATTCGATTTGTGAATTTGAGAGTGTTCAAAGTTCTGAGTCCAGCGTTTCCTATTTCAGCACCATCACATCGCCGGATTTTATTTTTGTCATTCCGTTGATAAATTCTATTTCAGCCATGTAAATAAATACCGCCGCATCCACCTCTTTATTGTGAAACTTGCCGTTCCAACCAAAAGCAGAATCGTTGGTCGGGAAGTTTAGCGCCTCAAAAACGAGCGCACCCCAACGATTGAAAATTCGGAAGGTTTTGACCTGAACCACCTTGTCATCCGACTGAATGAAAAAGACATCGTTGATTCCATCGTTGTTAGGAGAAAAAACGTTGGGGATGAACACATTGTCGCAATCTTCCATTTCGACAGAAATAGCATCGGTGACCCTGCCGCAGGGCGTGATGACTTCCACCTCGAAAGTGCCTGCTTGGGTCACTTCAAATTCGGCATTTGTAGAACCATCCTGCCACCTGTATTCCGAACCGGGGAAAGAAGCGTCTAAAAGAATCAAACTACCCTCGCAAAGCAAGGTGTCGGGTCCTAAATCAACGGTAGGTTCTGATGTAAATTCCACCTGAATGCTGTCGCTGGCAACGCAGTCGGCATTAACCAAAGTTACGGAATAAAAACCGGGCTGCGTGACCTCGATAATGGGTTGGGTCGAACCATTTGACCAAAGGTATTCGAAATTGGGGCTGGTAGCGTCCAAGACGAGGATTTCCCCTTCGCAAAGAGTCGTATCGCCGTCGCCAAAGTTCAGTTCCACTTTATCGCCTTGCACAAACACGGTCACATCATCCGAAAATATCCGATTGCAGTCGTCGGTAATTTGCAGGGTATAGGTGGTGGTGGTATCGGGTGAAGCCACGGTCAATGGGGCGTTCGTGTTGGTCAAACCTTCCGGGGGCGACCAAAAATAAAACTCTCCGGTGATAGGCGCAACCAAATCCACCTCTTCGCCGGGGCATGTCGAAACATCTTCCAACGCATTGAGTTCGTTGGTTTTTCCGATGCAAACTACCTGAGGGTTCACGGCATTACTCGTCCCGGAAGTAAAGCCCCAAAAGACTTTCGGGTTGCCGCCAAAGATGCTGTCAATGACATTTCCAGCAAAAGAGGTTCGGAATTCGCAGTCCCAAAACACTTCCATACGCCCAAAAGAAGGCAGCCACCGGATGCGCAAATCGTGGAAAAGGCAATCTTCGATATCGGCATTGGAAACGCTAGCCTGCACCGGTCCGGCGAGGTTTTCCGCGCTATTGTGGTCGAGTATTCCATTTTTTAAAATGGCGATGTGGTCGAAAGCGGGGTCGCCATTTCCCGGATTTTGGTAGGTGTCAATTTCTACCAACAAAGTAGGGTTGAGATTCTCGATGCCCAACTGGCCGAGGAAATAATTTCCAGCCGAAAGCCCGACGGGTTGAAAAGCGAAAACGATTCCGTCGCCTCCGCTGTCATTGCAACCCAACAAAACTTGAACCGTAGTGTCGAAGGGCTGAAAAAGGTTTATTTTATTGACGTTCCAGATGGTGCTGGCCTGATTGGGAACTTCATCGGTTAGTTGAAAACAAAAATCGTCCAATTGGAGGGCATCGGCATTGACTTGAAATTGGGCAATCCCCTGTCCTTGTGAAATCAGGAAACTCAGGGCAAGCAGTACGCGAATTTTGGTGAAAAAGATTTTCATAAATCGCCCATTCGGACTTTTGCCCTTAAAATTAAGGGAAACTTTGCCTTGCTGAATGACTTTGCCAAAGTTCTTCTGACTCTGTTGGTTGGAAGACAATCCAAATGGGAGTGTAACACATGAAATGTTTTGAGCTGCCGTAAGAATTCGAACCGGAGGATTAGCGCTTGGATTTCTTCTTTTTTGCCTCCGGTTTCCCTATTGAAAACACCCGGGCAACGTTAAAACCAAAATGGATGTCGCCTTCCAACCAATCGCCGGTGGTTTCCGTAATGAATCCTTTTTCAATCATGGAAGTCGAATTGGTGAAATGCAATTGAAAAACATGACCGCCGGTTTCTATATCAAAACCAACGGAAAAGGATTTTCGAAAACCGGGGGCTAATTGGTCTGGTGGAACATAAATGTATTCAATGTTCAGCGAAATGCGCTTGGTCAGCTTTTGGCGGGCAGCGATGCCGAGGGCAAATACATCGTTATTTTCCGATGTCGTACTGACCAAATTCCGGTGGACCACCGTTGGCGATAATTGGAAGCTAAACCCATCGCTAATCTTACTTCCAAGAATCAGTTGGAAGGTGTAATAAAGCCTGGAAGAAAGGAAATTTTCCCGGTCCGGGTTTTGAAAAGGCGTCGTTTTGATGGCTCCGCTTGCGAATAAAATCGCGGTGATGGGCATCTTTCTGGCCCCCGTTCTTTGCCGGAGGAATTTGAATTTTAGAAATCCGTCGTAGGTCTTTTCAAAACTACTGCGCCCAAAGCCAAAAGAGAAGCGGTCGGTGACCCCAAAATCCGCACCAATCCGAATGGAGGCCGCGTCTAAGCCGAACAATTCGGAAATGCCCCCATTTACGAAGCCAAAACGGTGAGAAATTTTGATGTCCATGATGCCCTTGGCGGTGGTTGCCAACGAGTGAAGGTTTATCACCCGGTCTGTTTTGAAACTGGCAGTGACATAATTCGTCGTCGGTTCGTCTTCACCCAAGAGGGAAAGCAGGTCTTCCTGAGCAAAAAGCGGGTTGAAAAGGGTTGAAAAGACGATTGCTAAAGTGGTAAAAAGTCTCATTTCGTTGGGTGGTTTTGATGCTGCCAATTTTAAGTGAAGCAGCCTGGTGTTGTTTCTAGCTTTTCTTTTTAAGTGCCTGATAATCAACGGCTACGCTGACCCGGACAATCTTGGCGATTTTCCCCCGTACAATGCGCGGAACTTCAATTTCATAGTCTGCTACCGCTACATCGAAAAAAGCCGTCCCCGAAATTGCCCCTTCCTTGACCACTATTTTTCCGTTCGCTTCCACCTCTTTGGTAATGCCACGAATCGTAAGTTTTCCTTTCACCACCACCGGATATTCGCCATCACTGAAAAAATTTACCGCTTCTACCTGTTCTATTTTTCCCTTGAAAATCGCTTTCGGATATACGCTACTTTCCATGTAGTTTTCATTAAAATGCTCCTGCATCAACTCTTTTTTAAACTGGAAAGCTTTTATCAGCATGGCAAATTCCACTTTGCCGGTTTCCGTATCCAAAACGCTGGTAGCTGCATGGTTCACCGCTTCGATTTTTTCGAGTGGCGCATCCGAATAAAAGGAAACTTTTCCTTCCCGGGTGAAGTATTTTTGACCGCTGAGGGTCGTAAAAGCCATGCCAGTAAGAACTAGGAGGGAAACAATAATTTTTTTCATTTTTTTCATTTTAATTATTTGAAAATCAATGATTTGGCATAGAATTGCGAAAAACAAAAATCCAAAAGTTGGCCTTTGACAAACTAAACTTCTACGCAACGAACCAAAACGACATCCATCAGCATCCCGGTACAGATGCCCTTGAAGGTCACTTTCTCGCCCTCCTTGAAATCCACTCTTTTATGCTCTGTCAATTCGTCTAATTGACACCGCACACCGAACATCATGTCTCCCGCTTCAAGGGTGATAGTCAGGATGCCCCCCTCAGCTTTTCCAGCCTCTTTTACGATGCCGCTTATTTCGATGATTTTGTCTAAATATTTTTTATTGGCGCTTGCTTCATCCGCTTCAAATGCCGAGAACAATGCTATAGCTTCCATTTGGAAATCCGCTTCTGCCTTTTTAATATTTTGATGTGGTTTGTTGTATAAATAGTAGGCAAAACCAAGACCGAGGACAGCTAATAAACTGAGCGAAAGCAGGATCTTTTTCATGTCAATTGGGTGGAATTATGAAATGAAATAAGGAATAGAGATGGACTGAGAACTAATTATTAGGAGCTCCCTGATTGACCCACTCCTCAATTTTCGCAATATCGCAATCGAGTAATTTTTCTCTATTTTTTGGCATGAAGGAAAAGCCCTGCCGGTGATTAATGACGCCCACCAACTTCCCGTTATCTACATATTTTTTCACATTGTCGTAGCCCTCTAATGTCACATTGCCCGTAAGAACTGCGTCGGTATGGCAGGGGAAACAATTTTTAGTAATAATATCCAAAACGGGACCGCTAAACGTCACCCCCTCCGTATTGCATTCTTCTGGGGTGGGATACACCTGTTCCTCATTGTCGTAATAACAGCCCACGCTCAACAATAAGCTGGAAATCAATAATTTGAATAAAAAAATATTTTTCATTTTGAAGCTGTTTTAGGAATGGTGCATTTATTTAATCACCATTCCTTACTGTCAATTATTAATTATTCTGTGCGCCCGAATCAATCCACGATTTAATTTTATCAATGGTACATTGGGGTAATCTCGCACCGCCTTTCGGCATGGTCACAAAGCCGTCCAACCAGGCAATTACGCCATGAAGCAGGCCAGCGTCCACTTTTTCTTTGACTCGTTCATAGGTGCTAAGGTCAACGCCACCTTCGGGCGTAGGGCCGCTGTGGCAACCCCGGCAGTGGTCAATAATTACGGGTTCGACAAAAGTCGAATAGCGCACATCCACCGTATCGCAGCCCGCCGCACCGGGGTTACAGTCGAGGTTTTCGGCCCCTTGGGAAATCCAAACCGAAACAAGGGCAATTTGCTCCGAACTCAAGGGAGACCTCGGCGGCGGCGGCATTATTTTTTCTGCATTTTCTGTCACCAAGACCGAGTATAGGTCGCTGCCCTCCAAATTGAATGGGCGAACGTCGGCCGTTTGAAAGGTCGTTTCGTAATTTTCTAAAATGACATCATCGGCTGCCGAAAAAGAACTGTGACAACCAAAAAAATTGCAATTGGAACGGAGGATAGGCAAGATTTGCAAATTGAAATAAACGGAATCGGGGCTACAAAAATCGTCGTTCATTGAAGAAGTATCAGGTGGGTTGACAACCGTAGTATCAATGGGATTGGTAGTTGTATCGATGGGCATCAGTCCGCCCTCAACTCCAACAGGATCATGCTCGCAGGAAATAAAACCAATGAGCATGCCGCACAAAAACAGGCCGACCGTAGAGAGGTGGATTTTTTGCATAACTTTTTCAACTTTTGTTGCTACAAAAATAAACTCACCCTTCCATTTCAAGAATTTATTCCTTCTGAATGGGAAAAATTAGCTTCCGAGTGAGGGAAGGGTTTCTTCGGGAAAGGATGTTTTTGGTAAGGCAAAGGTTCTAAAGATACCAAAAAAGGAAGCGCTCCCAGTTTTTAAGAAATCAAACTTATGCTGCAAACTCAAAGGGGGGTTGGCGGGCAATAATTTACGCAAATAATTGACAATCAAATTCTTGTAATATTTTCCCACTGCCCACTGCACTACTCCCCTGCCAGCCATTTTTTAAATAAGGGCGACCGTTCCGTACTGACAATCGTGACAATATCACAAACGGGGGTTAAATCAACCTTCACCCTCGATTTAGAATAGGCATACATCTCTTTAATAGCATCGATGCTAATGATAAATTGCCGGTTGATTCGGAAAAAGGCAGCCGGGTTTACGAGTTCTTCCAATTTCTCCAAAGAATAATCGAGGGGGTATCGCTTCCCCTCTTTCGTAATCACGAAAGTGATTTTGTCTTGTGTGTAAAAGTAGGCTGCTGCATTCATTTCGACCACCCGGATTTGTTGCCCGAAGCGGATGAGAAAGCGTTTGCTATAATTGTCTTTTTGTATGGCTTTGGCCAACTTCGAGTAATCAAAACCCGTAGCTTGCTGCAATTTTCGATACTTTTTCAGCGCCCTTTCTATTTCCGCTTTTTTGATTGGTTTGAGCAGATAATCAATGGTATTGACTTTGAAGGCTTCCACGGCATACTTGTCGTAAGCGGTGGTAAAAATAATGGGGAAATCAATTTCCACATGCTTGAAGATTTCAAAACTGGAGCCATCAGCTAAATGAATGTCGAGGAAAATTAGGTCCGGCGGTTCGTTATTCAACAACCATTTCAGGGTCGCTTCAACGCTATCCAAGGTCTCAAGAACTTCAATGCCCGGGTCAATTTTCCAGATGAGTTTTTCCAACCTACGGGCAGCAGTTGCTTCATCTTCGATGATTAAAACTTTCATAAAAGGACTAAATTTCAGTGAATTTTAAAATGAAAACTTTCTCCCTCTTTCATCTTTTCATCTTTCATCTTTTCATCTTTTCATCTTTTCATCTTTCATCTAACCTCACCTATTTCTCAATTTTGATGAGCGGCACCTTCACTTTAAAAAAAGTGGGCGATTCCACAATCTCGAGTTTCTTTTTGGTCAATAATTCGTATCGCGTCGAGAGGCTTTGCAGACCAAAGTTGGTAGATTTTTCTGGTTGAATCTTTTTTTGCAAATTATTTTTCACGCAGATATAGCCCTTCTCTTCGAAACCAATTTCTATAATTAGGGGTCTTGATTTGGAAATCACGTTGTGCTTAATCGCATTTTCAACCAATATCTGCAAGGTCAGCGGTGCAACAAAAGCCGCTTCCCCGTTTACGCCAAAATGGAGTTTGAAATTCTCACCAAAGCGTTTCTCCATCAGGTAGCAATAATTTTTCACCAACTCGATTTCTTCTTCGATGGATATTACTTCCCGGTCTCGATATTGCAGAATTGAGCGATAAAAGTCAGATAGTTTTTCGACATATTCCACCGCTACCGGCGGATTTTCTTCGATAATAGCGCTCAAGGTATTGAAACTATTGAAAAGAAAATGGGGGTTGATTTGACTTTTCAGGGCAGCAAATTGGCTTTCGATTTTTTCTTTTTCCAAAAGATTCACCCGCTGAATCCGCCGGTCTCTCAATTTGAGACCCGAATAAAACAAAGCGCTTCCCGCCAGAAAACTCAATAAAACAAACCACCATCGTTTCCAAATTGGCGGCAGAATGCGGAAGCCAAAAGTAACGACCGGTTCGTCATTAAAGGCATCGTTTTCGGTTGAAGAAACTTCGAAAACGTATTTGCCGGGATGGAGGTGGGGGAAGGTAGCCCTGCGGTCTTTCGAAATAATCCAATCAGGGTTGAAGCCATCGAGTTTGTAACGGTATTTCACACTTTCAGGGTCGGTGTACCACAAGCCGATGTAATCGAAAACCAGGTTGTTTTGATTGTGAGAAAAAATGTTATTGCTTTGAAAATCAATAGCTTGCACATTTATTGATACAGAAGACAGTTGGGTGCGGGGGTGAATTTCGAGACTTTCATTCAAGGGCTTAAATTTGATGAGTCCCTTTTGGTCAGCAATCCAAATGTTGCCTCGTTGGTCGGTGCAGACGGCATTCAGATTTGGGTCAATGTCATTAATTCCGACATCCTCATCGTAATAAATGAGATGGTGTGTTTCTGGCCTCAAAAGGGCAATGCCTCCCTTGTGGACAATGAGAATTTCGCCCTTCGGGTCTGAAATCAGGCTGGTAACGGGCAAATCCTGAACCGCTTCTTTCATCGCCAGCCGTTTAAATTTTTGACCGTCGAATTCAAAAATTCCTTTTTTGGCAGTGCTCAACCAAATATGCCCCTGCCGGTCTTCGGTAATGGAATAAACGGCCTTCAATTGCCGGTCATTTTCGGATTGGTTTTTATCTTCGGCATCAAACGCGTAGGGATAGTTTTTTATCTTTCCATTATCCAACACACTAATTCCTTTACCATCGGTCGCAAACCAAGTTCGCTCTTTGCTATCTATGAATACTTTGTAAATGAAGTTGGTCCCCAAACCATTTTCCTGGTTTAAGTTCCGATTGTCGGGAAGAGAAGCGTTTAAAATATTAGATTTACAATCGAACTCCGTCACGCCGCCCAAAGTAGCCAACCAAACATGCCCCTTCACTCCGTCAATAGACAAGATGCTGTTGTTGGTCAAGCCATCTTTTTCACCTACGCGACGCAACTTTCCGTTTTGGGGATTAAAACAAAAAACGCCGTCGCCAAATGTGCCAATCCAAAGGTTGTCGAATTTATCCTGATAAAGACTGATGATGTTCAGGTCGTATTGTTGTAAATGTTGGTGAAAAACGTTTTTGCCACCTTCATCGGGATGATAAGAAAACAATCCTTTCGCCGTTCCAACCCACAAAACATCTTGCTTATCCACCAAAACCGCCTGGATATTATCGAAATTTGTTTCTACAAACTCAAACTGCCGATTGACTGAACAAATCCCCTGCGCATTGCTGATGACCCAAATATTTCCTTCCCTATCCTTGTGGAGGTCGTAAATTTTTGCCCTTTCCAATTTAGCCTGTTTGGAAAGAGGGCGAAGCCGGTGGTCAAATAGCGAAAACAACCAAATGCCATTCCCTTCGGTGCCAATCCACAATTCTTTTCCTTCAAAAAGTTCCAGCTTATTGATAATGCCATTATTCCAATCCCGGAAAGGATATTCAAATTGACCGGTATCGAAATTGAAATAACAGAATCCTTTATCGTACATGCCAACCCATAAATTACCGCGTTCATCGGAAATAATTTCCCGGACAATTTCATCGGGCAAACCCGTTTCCTTGGTTAGGTTTTCCACCTTTTTCTGGCCCTTTTCAACGCTACAAATGCTGATTCCGCCGTCCGTTCCCAACCACATCCTGCCGGTTTTGTCTTTTGTCATCACATAAATATCATTGCCCAACAAGCCATCGTCGGTATTGATGTTGTAAAGGTGTGGTCCTTGCCGGTAATAAACCCCTTCGCCATAGGTGGAAAACCAAAGCCGGCCTTCGGAATCTTCCGCAAAACCGGTAATCGGCACAACAGGCGTTCCCTCTTCAGGCTTCCACGCAACTAACATTTGTTTTTCCAAATAATAAACCGAACCATCCTCATAGCCCACCCAAAGCCGGAGATGCGTATCCTGATAAATGGCGCGCACATGATTGGTGGTGGAGTCTGTTTTCAAAAAAGATCTAAAATCAAGTCCGTCATATGAAAACAAACCGGCAAAAGTGCCAAACCACAACATGCTGCTGCGGTCTTGATATAGGAGTTCAATCTTAACATTTGGGTCAATTTCACCCAAATTGTGAGTCGTGAAATGGAA
>Ga0114931_10010723_pt1 | contig 10886 bp, 10 predicted proteins | sample 2SBtaG_FD_89579 | JGI IMG/M metagenome (GOLD analysis project Ga0114931, IMG submission 89579) | Deep subsurface microbial communities from Kolumbo volcano to uncover new lineages of life (NeLLi) - 2SBTROV14_V59a metaG | ecosystem: Environmental > Aquatic > Marine > Volcanic | place: Kolumbo...
GCGAACAGGTTGGGGGCAAGCGCGGCCCGCTTCCGAGAGGCTGCGACTTCCGCGACGATCCGCTGGCGAATCTCGATCCTGATGCCCCGGTCTCGCTGTGGGCCCGGGGGTTCGTGTGCGGGCACCTGTGGCTTCAGGAGAGCTGGGATGCGTACCTCTCGGAGGAGGAGGCGGACGAGATGGCTAACGCCCTGGCGGTGCTCTCCTTCTTCTCGTCGCGTTCCGTGGCCGAGGGCTTCACCCGGGAGATGAAGGGTGAGGACGCCACGCTGGAGAGCGTGGCCCATACCTTCCGCCGACTCTTTCCCGTCGCAGCGGCCGAGTATGCGGAGACGGGACAGCTCATCTGGAAGGCGCTCCTGGAGGCGAGGGAGGAGCGGCCCGGGCCGACCCGCGCCGAGGCCCCGGTGGGTCGCAATGAGCCCTGCCCCAACATGTACCGGTCGCTGCACACGACGGTGCTCGGACCCGGTGGGCGCCGCTACGAGATCCAGATCCGCACCGAGGAGATGCACCGCAGCGCCGAGTACGGCATAGCGGCCCACTGGAGGTACAAGGAGGGCGAGGAGGTCCAGGAGGGCCAACAGTCTGAGGGCGACGAGGTGGACGAGGGCTCTCTGGAGGAGTTCACCTCCGAACGGGTCAGGGTGGACGCCGCGGAGTCCTGCCTCAGGCGTGCCCTGGAAGCCCTCCTTGACCTGGGCAGGCATGTGCTCACGAAGGGGCTCGGCGATGCCCCGGGGGAGTACCGGGCCCCCTTCGACATCGACAAGCGCAGGCTCCTGTTGAGGCGGTTCCCGCACAGCTTGATCTACGAGGTGGGCCTAGACGAGGGCCTTGTGGTTGCCGTCCCGCATCAGAGGCTGCGGCCCAGGTCGTGGAGGGAGTTCCCGTGATGCGGGGGTAGCGGCCGCACCCCCTCGCCACGCCCCCGCCGGTCGCCGTAGCTTTCTCCCACCATGCCGACGGCCCCGAAACCGTCTCAACGCAGCATGGCTCGGTCCCGCGTGCGTGGTGTATGTTCCGGCGTAGGTTGGAACGGTCTCTCGATGGAGGATGTGATGGAGCGAGTCACTTTCACCGCTGTGTTTCAGGAGCTTACGGCGGAGGAGGGCGGCGGCTACCATGCGTACGTTGAGGAGCTACCCGGTGCGATCACCCAGGGTGACACACTCAACGAGGCACGGGACAATCTCGCGGATGCGATCCGGGAGATTCTCCTGGCGCACCGCGAGCTCGCCGCTGAGGAATCGGGTGCGCATGTCGTCATCCGAGAGCCCATATCTGTAGCGTCCGCGTGAGGCGCACGGACCTCGTTCGTCATCTCGAATCGCATGGATGCGAGCCGCTCCGCGAAGGGAAGCGGCACTCGGTGTACATCCATCGCGCCAATCAACGCACCTCAACGGTACCGCGGGACCGCGAGATCAAGCCCTTCACGGCCCGGGCGATCTGCCGCCAGCTCGTGATCCCTGAGCCCGAGTAAGAGATAGCTTCCGAGCAGCAGGTGGAGAACTACCGGAAGATGCTGCTCTCCATGGCGGAGGACGCCCGGGTCATCCTGGTGAAGCTGGCGGACCGGCTCCACAACATGCGCACGCTGGAGCACCTGCCCGAGACGAAGCGGGCGCGCATCGCCCTGGAGACCCGGGAGATCTACGCGCCCCTGGCCCACCGGCTGGGGATGGCGGCCATCCGGTGGGAGCTGGAGGACCTGGCCTTCAAGTTCCTGGAGCCGGACGCCTACGAGACGCTGGTCAAGCTGGTGAAGCAGCGCCGGAAGGAGCGGGAGCGCCAGGTCCTGGGTCCGCCGCAGCCGCTAGCCCCAGCCCGGTCCGCGACCTCCAGGAGGAGACCCTTTGGGAGGCTCGCACTGCTGGCGCCGCCAGCCTTGGTGCTGCGGCTCCGCGCCGGATTTGGGGTGGGGTCGAAGGCGGACGTGCTCAGCTACCTGCTGGCCCGAGGCGGTGCCGACCACTCGGTGAAGGAGACCGTCCATGTCACCGGGTATACGGATCGGGCCGTGCGGACCGCGCTGGAGGAAGTGGCCCGGGCGGGCTTTATCCGCGAAGCCCCTGGACGGCCGAGCCTCTATTCGGCGGACCCCGCGGCATGGAATCCCCTTCCCGTCCGGGCAGCCCACTGCGTCCGCCGACGTGGGAGTCGCCGGGGCGATCCCCGAATGGTGCGCCTGGGCGGTCGTGTATGAATGCCACCTGGACGTGGTGGAGTGGGCCCGCCGCGTGGAAGCTGAACGATAGAGCGAGTACGTCGCTGCGTCCCGGGCGCGGAGCCTCCTCGAGGAACAGGCGGGTACCCTTCGCCGGGCAGGGTTCGAGCCGGCCGTCCCGGCCCGCACCACCGACCTCGGCTGGTCCGCTGCGCTTGTCGAGCGGCCCGCCGTGTGGACGGAGTCGCGGCTGACAAAGGACGCCCCTCAGTGGAACGTGGGTCCCCCCTCGCCCGGACCGCCGCCCCAGCGTCCAAGACCCGGACCTCGGTCCCGGTCCCCAGCGTCGTCCGGGGGGTCGACGTCGTCGAGGTCGAGCGTGTCGTCCAGGTCCTGGATCTGCATGAGGGCATCCAGGGCCGCTTCCGCCACGTTCCGGTCCACGTCCTCCGCCATCGCGTTCAGGGGGCCCTCGGCCTCCTTCAGGCCGAGGTTCCCCGCCGCCCGGATGGCCTCGAACCGGACGTCGGGGTCGGCTCCCCTCAGGGCCTCGAGGACGGCGTCGGCGAAGCCCGGCACGTACTGCGCGCAGAAGATGGCGGTGAGCCGCCAGGCGGGATCGCCGCTGCGAAGCGCCGCCCGCACGGCTCCTTCGTGCCACGGCGCCTGGGCCCTCACCGACGCCTCCAGCACGCGCCTTCGCACGTGGAGCGGCACGTCCGGGTCGTGGTAGAGGCGCCGGAGCGTGGCCTGGACGTGCCGGAACATGCGCCCCGAGATGCTGGCGTCTCCGGCGCCGTCCAGCGCCTGCATATCCGCTTCCTCCAGGGCGGGACCCAGGGCGATGACCGCACCCGCGCGGATGGTGTCGGGCTCCCCCGCGTCCTCCGCGATGCGCAGGAGTGCCTCGGCCAGATCGTCTCGCATGGCGGTCAGGTCGCCCGCCAGGGCGATGGCCAGGAGCCGGTCCTGTTCCGGGACCGCTCGGTCCTCCAGGGCCCGGCGGATGAGCGGGTACCGATCTCCCGTCATCTCCCAGGGCGGGGTTTGCGCCAGGATACGGAGCGAGAGGGAGAGGCTCCCGGCCGGGACTCGGGCGCGTTGGACGTCGCGCTCGTCCACGGCGTATCCGTCGACGCCCACCAGGCGCCGCCAGCGCGTTCCAGGCCACGGCACCACGCGGCACAACTCCGCCTCTGCCCAGGGGTCCTCTTCGGTGCGTGTCGGGCGCAGGACGACCTCCATCCACCCGGCCCCCTCGGCGGCCTCCTGCATGAGCCCGTAGAGTCTGGTCTCGACACGGTGGACCCAGGGGACGCGGAACGTCTCGTCCAGGCCCCTGCGGCGGACGCGCACGGCGCCGTGGAGGCGCCCGTACTCGTAGAGGGCCAGGAGGGACCGGGCGGTGGCTTCCATCCGTCTGCGCAGGCGGGCGTGATCCGCGCCCTCCATCATGCGACGCAGCGTCGCCACGTCCGCGAAGGGGCGGGGAATCCCACAGGAGCCGCGCACGAGCATTTCGGCGGTGATCTTCACGGTCCGTCCGCTGGGCGCCCGGAATGATTTCTGCGGGGGAGACAGGTCGGCCAGACGGCGTGCCCGTGGCTCCACGCCCAGGCTCCGGAGCAAAGGGCGGACGTCCAGGGCCGCGACGACGTCGTAGGAGGCCAGCGCGGCCTCCACCGCCGCGACCTCATCCCCGATCCAGGTGGTGGCTTCACGGCTGGCCACGTCCAGGAGGGTGACGGCGGCGGGCCTCCCGTCGGGACCGGGAAACGGCGCGGCGTAGAGCACGGCGCGCCGGAGTGCCGCCATCTCGGCGGCGTGGGCCTGGCGCCGCTCCTTCCACGCGCGCTGGCGGGCCTCCTGCACCGCAGGGTCGGGGCGGGAGGCACGGTGGCGCCGCGCGGTCTTCACCCGCTTGCGAACGGCGGCGCGCATGGCCGGGATCGAGGGGTCGGCGGGGTCGAGGACCCAGTCTCCGTCCTCGGCCACGGTGACGCCCCGGCCCCGCCAGAGGCCGGGGGCGTCGGCGCGCAGGGCGTGCCGCGTCCCCATCCGATCCAGGCTCTCGAAGATCCGGTGCTCCGGGAGGCGGCCCCCGTGGGCGTCGAGCACGGCCATGGCCATGCGCAGCGCGGACCAGTTCCAGACGTAGGCGTCGCGGAACGCCTCGTCCAGCTCTTCGGGGGTCAGCGGATGCTCGGGGTCGGGGAGGGGTGCCGACTCTCCCGACGGCGGAGGGGGGGGTGCCCCGACCTCCGGAGGCCGCAGCCCCAGCCGGAACGCCCAGAGGTCCAACTCGTCGCTGTACGGATCGACTTCGTACCGGTCGCCGTCCCGGTAGACCGGCGGCCGGGCGGGCCGACATCGCTTGAGGGAGCGAAGTGCGTCGGGAGCCGAGGCGATCCCCGCTTCCTTGAAACGCCGGGCCACGTCCTCGAGGGTCATCGGCTCGCCCCGCTCCAGGAGTGCCACCAGGAGCAGCGCGAACGTGTTGGCCTCCGGGTGGCCCCGCACGCTCCGCAGGGAGGGCACGGCGATGCTCAGGATCTCACACCATGCGTTCACGCGTCACCCCCCTCGTGTGGTTGCCCCTGCTCCCCCCAGGGGAAGCTATCGGACGCGGGCGGCTGGTCCAGGGTCGGGCCGGACCGTGAGGGGTACAAGGCATGGCTACGCTACGACGATGGAGCGGAAGGTTGACGTGTTGGTGTGTTGGTGCTATGTATGTGTCCACACAGGAGGTTCGTATGCGCCGACTCACCATCACGCTGTCAGAAGAGCGCCACCAGGCGCTGAAAGAAGCCGCGGCCAGGAGAGGCAGATCCATCGGCGAGCTGGTCGACGCGAGCCTGGAGTTCTACGGAATCAAGACCCGCGAGTCGGCTGCGAGCCTCGTGGCGCGTGCCCGTAGGAACTCTACGCTCGAGGCGAGCGATGCGGACGCCCTCGCCCAGCGCGAGACCGATGCGGCAAGGCGTCGGTGAGTGGGCCGCCCCTACGTCATCGATACGACCGTCGTCGTGGCGGGCCTGCTGACGGCGAGGGCCGAGGCACCGACGGCCCGCATCCTCGACGCGATGATCGCGGCCGACTTTGTGTATCTGCTCTCCGAGGCTCTGCTTACGGAATACCGTGGCGTGCTGATTCGACCGAGGATTCGCACGCGACATGGGCTCTCCGAGCGCGAAGTCGATGCACTGCTCGAGTCCATCGCCGAGAATGCAGCGATTCGTGAGCCGGGTGCGTCCATCACCGTGCCACCGGACCCCGGCGACGCCCACCTCTGGGCGCTCCTCGATGGCGAACCGGAGGCGATCCTGGTCACAGGTGACAAGGCGTTGCTCGAGAACCCGCCACGCAAGGACGCCCTATGCACCCCCGCCGTGTTCGTGGAGTCGGTGTTGGATCGCGACGAGCGTTGACGAGGACGCCACGCTGGAGAGCGTGGCCCACACGTTCCGCCGTCTCCGAAGCCGGCGCGACGGTGTCATTGACGTGTGTAAAGGATCAACATAGACCCCGTCCCAAACAGACATGGCTCGCGACTGCCCCGAGGGGATACTTTGGAAGCGCATCGAGAAAGGGCCACGGCGCGAATCTTCGTAGCCTCGAGTCCCGAGTTGCGGTATGCCCGATCGCGGACGACTGGATGAGAGGGGGGAAGTCTGCCATTTCCGCGGGATGAGTCGGTTGAAATCCGGCGATTTCCACCCCTATCCTCGCTTGTGAGACACGCATGATCATGGCATGCTCATCTCATGAGTAAGCGCTTGCAGGTGATCCTCGACGACGAGGAATTCCAGGAGATCCGCCGTGTCGCCCGCCGACGCCACCTGACGGTTTCCGAATGGGTGCGCCAGGCACTTCGGGCCAGCCGACGTGACGAGCCCTCCCGCGACGCGGAGCGCAAGCTGGCGGCGGTCCGAGAAGCCGGGGTCCACTCCTACCCAACGGCCGACGTCGAGGCGATGATCGCGGAGATCGAGGCCGGCTACCTTCCGTGATCCTCACCTTCGACAAGGGCTTCGACCGGGTGGAGGGCGTCGAGCGCGTGGCGTGAGCCGGTCGCGTGGCGCCGGAGTTTCTGCACGACAGGATCCAGGGAACCACCTGACCACGCTGGGCCCCCCTCGCGCCCGACGTCTCCACCGCCGGTTGCTCGCGGCAGCTTCCAACCGACGCCGCTGCGGTTCTCGGCCACATCGACGTCCGGACGGGGAATGGGTCGCTGAACGCACGGAATCCGGCACGAGGAGACGAGCGCGCGTCGGGTGTGGCGCGGACGCGACGCGGAGCCTTGTGTCGGGGGAGGTGGTCCAGTATCATGATTCATGAGACAGTCTCATGAATCCCGACGCCCACCACCGCACGCCCCCCAACCGGCCCGACCGGTCCAGGTCTATCTGCGACCCGATGAGGCGGCGCGCCTCCGGCGGCTGACCGAGGAGTTGGGCGCCTCCAAGTCCGCGGTGCTCCGCAGGGGTCTCGAGGCGCTGGAGCGCGAGGTGACGGACCCGGACCGGCATCCGGCGCTACAGATCATCGGCATCGTGCCGGAGGCGGACGGGGTGCGGGAAGCGGACGGGGTGCGGGAAGCCGGAGTGGACATCGCCCGCGAGCACGATCGGTACCTGACCGATGAGGAAGCCGCATCGTGGGTGCCGCCGCGAGGGTGCGGCTGATGGCCGCGCTGTTCGTCGACACCAGCGCGTGGTATCCGCTGGCCGTGACATCGCACCCGGAGCACGTGCCGCTCGCCGAGGTGCTCACCGAACGCGTGCGGGCCAGCGCGAGGATCGTGACCACCGCTCTGGTTCTGGCGGAGACGCACGCGCTGCTGGCGAGGACCCACGGCCGCGCCGCCGCGCTCCGGTTCACGCGCACGGTCATGCGCCCCCCGAACGCGATCGAATACGCGACGCCGGAGCGGCTCGAGCGCGCCATCGGCGACTGGCTCGAGGCGTATCCCGACCTGGAGCTGTCCCTGGCCGACGCGCTGAGCCTGGCCGTCATGGCGGAGCTGGGCATCGCGGAGGCGCTGGCGCTGGACGGCCGCTTCGCCGCGGCGGGGTTCTCGGTGGTAGGGGAGAGGACGGGCGGATCGTGATCGAGCCGGTGGCGCCGCGCGTCGTGTCGGAGGCCCACGTCGTCGTATCGGCGCTCCGCGAAGCGTTTCGTTCCCCTCCCATGTGGAGAGCATGAGACGTGAGAATCCTCGTCGTTGCTCATTCATTTCCACCGGACGTCTCGCCGCGGGCGATCCGCTGGGGGGCCCTCGTGGACGAGTGGGCTGCCCTGGGCCACGATGTGCAGGTGGTGTCGGCCGCAGACCCACGTCTTGCGAAGGAGCAGCGAAGGGGCACGGTGGTCGTGGACCGTCGGGCCCCCGACCCGGCCCGTCGACTCGCGACATCGGGGGCGCCCGGGAACGGAGTCGCCGGCGCCCTTCCGCCGGCCCGGCGGCTCCTCAGGAGGGCCTGGCGATCCCTCTACTGGCCGGATGCGCAATGCCTCTGGTATCCCGCCGCCCGGCGTAGGGCCCGGCTGCGGGCCGCCGCGATCGAGCCGGACGTGGTCGTCAGCGTAACCCGGCCGTTCACGGCGCATCTGGTGGCGCTGTCGGCTCTGGGGGTGTGCGGCGAGGGTACGATCTGGCTGGCCGATGTGGGCGACCCGTTCTCGCTGGGAGCGCACGCGGCGCCCAACAACCGACTCCTGTACGGCGCGGTCAACCGGAGGGCGGAAGCGTCGCTCCTGCGGCGCGCCGACCTCATCTCCGTGACCACCCGCGGAACGCGGCGCTTGTTCGAGGCGCGGTTTCCCGGATTGAGGGGTCGGATCGAGGTGATCCCCCCGCTGCTCGCTCCGGTGGCCGGGGCGGACACGAGCACCGTGCATGCCGGACCTCGCGACCTCGTCTACGCCGGGTCGTTCTATCCGGGGCTCCGGAGTCCGCGATACCTCCTCGACGTCTTCGGGCGGATGATCGCGTCCGGGGTCCGGGAGTACCGGCTGCACATTCTCGGAGATCTGACGGGCATGGAATCGGAGCTCGCGGTGCCGGATCCGGTCGTCCGCGACCACATCCATCTTCATGGGATCGTATCCGCCGAGGTTGCCCGTGGGATGGTGGCCTCGGCCCATGCTCTGGTCAACGTCGGCAACACCTCGACGTACCAGCTTCCCAGCAAGCTTGTCGAGTATGCCGCGACAGGAGCGGCCATCGTCAACTTCGCCCCGCACGAGCATGACACGTCTCGTGCGTTCCTGGCCGGGTATCCCGCCTTCCTGGACCTGGTGCAAAGCCGGGACGCTCCCGGGACCGCGGCGGCCAGGCTGGCGGAGTTCCTGAGGAATCCTCCACGCCCTACCGCCGAGGAGGTGGCGAGCTTCATTGCACCGTACCGTGCTCCCGCCGTTGCCGAACGCTACCTTACGGCCATCCGGCGCGTGGCCGGGGGATCATCGTAGCAGCCCGGGGAACGGGGCGTGCTCGACGGCGTAGAAGTCGAACGGTTCGTTCGCATCGCTGGGTACCGCAATCGACCCGCTCACTCTTACGACCGCGTCTCCGGGGAGGATCGGTACGGGATCTGCGCCGGCCGGCTCGATGATGTCGAAAGCGTTCCTGGCCCTCTGCACCGGTGGATCCGCGAGCATCCCGAACCCGCCCATGACCTCCTTCGACCTCGTCTCTGCGCACACACCCGCCGGTGATCAGCCGCGCGCGATCGAGGAGCTGACCGCCGGGCTCCGGCGCGGCGACCGCCACCAGGTGCTCCTCGGCGCGACGGGCACGGGCAAGACCTTCACCATCGCCCACGTGATCGCCGAGTACGGGCGCCCCACCCTGGTGATGAGCCACAACAAGACGCTGGCGGCGCAGCTCTACGGCGAGCTCAAATCGCTGTTTCCCCATAACGCGGTCGAGTACTTCATCTCGTACTACGACTACTATCAGCCCGAGGCGTACGTGCCGGCGACCGACACGTACATCGAGAAGGACGCGTCGATCAACGAAGACATCGAGCGGCTGCGGCTGAGGGCCACCTCGTCGCTGATGGAGCGTGACGACGTGATCGTCGTGGCGTCGGTCTCGAGCATCTACGGGCTCGGCAATCCCGAGGACTACCGCTCGCTCATGGTGCACCTGACGGTGGGCCAGGAGATGCCCCGCCGGGAGATCCTGCGCAGCCTGGTCAACGTCCAGTACAAGCGCAACGACTACCTGTTCGAGCGCGGCACCTTCCGGGTGCGGGGCGATACGGTCGAGATCTTTCCGGCCTATGAGGAGCAGGCCGTGCGCGTCGAGCTGTGGGGCGACGAGGTCGAGCGCATCACCCGATTCGACCCGCTGACGGGCGAGATCATCGCCGCCCTGGAGCGCACCGCGATCTACCCGGCCACGCACTACGTGACGGACCGGCGCACGATCGAGGAGATGATCCCCCTGATCCGCGAGGAGCTGAAGGAGCAGCTTGCGCGCTTCCGCGCGGAGGGTAAGCTGCTCGAGGCGCAGCGCCTGGAGCAGCGGACGAACTTCGACATCGAGATGATGCGTGAGCTGGGCACGTGCCCGGGCATCGAGAACTACTCGCTCTACACCAGCCGCCGCAATCCGGGGGATCGGCCCGCGTGTCTCCTCGACTACTTTCCCGACGACTTCCTGATCGTGGTCGACGAGTCGCACGTGACGCTCCCGCAGATCACGGGGATGTACAAGGGCGATCGCTCGCGCAAGCTGACGCTGATCGAGCACGGCTTTCGCCTGCCCAGCGCGCTCGACAACCGTCCGCTGACCTTCGAGGAGTGGGCCTCGCTCGTGCCCAGGGCGATCCACACCACGGCCACGCCGGGCGACTGGGAGCTGGAGCAGGCCGGCGGCGTGGTGGTCGAGCAGATCATCCGCCCGACCGGGCTCGTCGATCCGGAAGTGGTCGTGCGGCCGGTCAGGGGGCAGGTCGACGACCTGCTGGCCGAGATCCGCGAGCGCGAGAAGGCGGGCGAGCGGGTGCTCGTGACCACGCTGACCAAGCGGATGGCCGAGGACCTCTCGGAGTACCTCCAGTCGGTGGGGGTGCGGGTGCGGTACATGCACGCCGACATCGACGCCATCGAGCGGATGACGATTCTCAGGGCGCTGCGCCTGGGCCGGATCGACGTGCTCGTGGGCATCAACCTGCTGCGCGAGGGGCTCGACATGCCCGAGGTCTCGCTCGTGGCCATCCTCGACGCGGACAAGGAGGGCTTTCTGCGCAACGCCCGCTCCCTGATCCAGACGATCGGGCGGGCCGCGCGCAACGTGCACGGCAAGGCGATCCTCTACGCCGACCGCGTGACCGACTCGATGCGCCGCTGCATCGACGAGACGAACCGGCGGCGGGCGATCCAGATCGCGTACAACGAGGAGCACGGGATCACGCCGGAGACGATCCGCAAGAGCGTCGAGCAGATCGAGTTCGCGACGCGCGTGGCCGACGCGCGCCTGGCGCCCGCGAAGGTCTCCGAGCCCGCCGCCACCTACGCCGATGAGGTCAACCGCGAGGAGATGATCAAGATCGTCGAGCAGGAGATGGCCGAGGCCGCCGAGGCGCTCGACTTCGAGCGCGCCGCGCTGCTGCGGGATCAGCTCTTCGAGCTGAAGGCGGCGGGGGTGGGGTAGCAGCCCGTGGTATAAGTACGGCGGGCCTCACGCAGGGGTCTCGCGAGA
>Ga0114931_10010724_pt1 | contig 10885 bp, 10 predicted proteins | sample 2SBtaG_FD_89579 | JGI IMG/M metagenome (GOLD analysis project Ga0114931, IMG submission 89579) | Deep subsurface microbial communities from Kolumbo volcano to uncover new lineages of life (NeLLi) - 2SBTROV14_V59a metaG | ecosystem: Environmental > Aquatic > Marine > Volcanic | place: Kolumbo...
CTCAACACCGAATACAGCTGGCCGGCTAAGTATACTTTTAAGTTTATTGTACCCCAGGAGCAGGAACATAAGGTTGAGAGCCTTTTTAACAACCAACCTGAAATCAAGAAAAAGGCTTCTCGTGGTGGTAAATACATAAGTATAACCATATATACCATGATGAATAATGCCGAAGCAGTAGTGTCTATTTACGAAGCGGCAGCAGCTATCCCGGGCATTATTTCCTTGTAATCAACAAGAATTTACTTGAGTTAATTTTTATTAATACCCGAATACAAGTCCGTCATTGCAAATTGAAGAGATCAAGGTTAACTTTGAACATGATGCGGATAATAAGTGTTTTCCTGGTTGTGTTTTTTTGTGTTTGTACTACTCACTCAAAAAAACAGCAAGAGATCGAAAGGGAAGATTCCCCACTAACTAAACCTCATTTCACTGAGCCCTTCGATCTTCAGGTTAGAAAATATGAAGATCCTAAGAGACAAACCTGGCAGGATCCTAAATTTGTCATTGAAGCCTTAGGAGATTTAAAAGGCCTTACTATTGCTGATATAGGGGCGGGTACCGGTTATTTTACCTTTCAAATGGCTATTCCTGCCAAAAAAGTGATCGCAATTGATATTGAGCAAAGATTTCTAAATTATATCGAAGATCGTAAAAGTGAAATGTATGATCGCAGTCTGGCGAAAAAAATAGAGACCAGGCTCACCACGCCAGATAAACCTTCGCTCATGGTTCAGGAAGTTGATGTGGTATTAATGGTAAATACCATAGGCTTTATTAATAACCGGTTAGAATATTTAAAGATTCTTAAAAAGGGTATGGGTAGTGCCGGCCGGTTGGTAGTGGTAGATTATAAGATTGGTGAAATGCCTGTTGGTCCGGCTGAAAATGACAAAGTTAGCTCTAAAGAACTTGTAAACGAACTCAAAGAAGCAGGATTTATAGTGGATAATATCGATAATATAAGCCTTGAGTATCAATATTTAATAAAGGCACACAAAGAATAGGCATATGGCAGAAAAAGAAGCGACCTTGCTCTATCTCGTTCCTACACCTATTGGTAATCTAAAGGATATAACCTACAGAGCGGTAGAGGTGTTAAAAAATGTAGATGTTGTTTTGGCAGAAGACACCCGCACATCCGGTATTTTACTAAAAAAATATGATATCAAGACCCAACTAAAAAGTTTTCATATCCATAATGAACATAAAACCGTTAGTGCTGTTGTTGAAAAACTTACCAGCGGTACTAGCATGGCTTTGGTAAGTGATGCAGGTACACCCGGTATTTCCGATCCGGGATATCTCCTGGTAAGGGAGGCACTGGCCGCAGGTGTGAAAATAGAAGTACTACCGGGAGCCACCGCTTTTGTGCCCGCCTTAGTAAAGAGCGGTTTCCCTACCGACCGATTTATTTTTGAAGGCTTTTTACCCCATAAAAAAGGCCGCAAAACAAGACTCGAAAGCCTGGTAAACGAGAAACGCACTATGATATTCTACGAATCACCGCATAGGTTGGTTAAGGCATTGCTTCAGTTTGCTGCTGTATTTGGCCAGGACAGGCATGCTTCGGTTTCTCGTGAATTAACTAAGTTGCATGAAGAAACAGTGAATGACCGCCTTGGTGACTTGATATCATATTTTTCTGAGAAGACGGTAAAAGGAGAAATAGTAATTATCGTAAACGGTAAGCAATAGTGGTATGGACTTTCAACAACTTACTCTTAAAACCATTGATCTTATTGCATTTGTTGGCGATTATATTGGCAATGAGGCCACTAGGTTTGATTACCACAGAGTAGAAGAAAAGGGGCTCAATGATCTGGTTTCTTATGTCGACAAAACAGCAGAAAGTAAATTAGTTGAGGGGCTAGAAAAACTGTTGCCTGAAGCTGGGTTTATTACCGAAGAAGGGACGGCAGGGCATACTGAAGAGGTTTTACGATGGGTTGTAGATCCGCTTGATGGAACCACGAACTTCACCCACGGGTTACCGGTTTATGCAATTTCGGTAGGTCTGATGGAAGGCGATGATCTCGTAGCTGGGGTCGTTTATGAGATAAATAGAAAAGAAATGTTTTGGGCTTCACGAGGGAATGGGGCGAAAATGAATAATAAATCAATTTATGTATCGCCAAGGGCAAAGCTTGCCGAAAGTTTACTTGCAACAGGATTCCCTTACTATAATTTTACGCAAATGCAGTCATATTTAAGCATATTGAATGAGTTTATGCATACTACACATGGTTTGCGCAGGATGGGATCTGCAGCTGTGGATCTGGCTTATGTTGCTTGTGGCCGTTTCGAAGGGTTTTTTGAATATAACCTGAATGCCTGGGATGTGGCTGCTGGTAGTTTACTGGTAAAAGAAGCGGGAGGCCGGGTAACAGATTTTAATTTGAGTGATAATTTTTTGTTTGGCAGGGAAATTATTGCCGCCAACAAAGTGTTAGATGAGATGCAGGCCATAATTGGTAGGCATTGGCATAAGTATTAATTTTGTGAGATGCAAGAAATATTGGTTTGGGTAATCTTTATTGGGGCGGCTACCTATTTGGGCTGGCGATTATATCACCGATTTACCCAAAAACCTGGTTGTGGACCGGATTGTAATTGTGAGTAATTACTTTAGTCTGCTGTGACCATATTGGTGATAGAAAGACCTAGTTTGTTAGCATATAAGGTTAGCTTTTTATGTAAAGTTTTTTCGTTTTTATGCTGACCCAAATAAAAAGAATCCTGGCCTTGAAGCTTTAAGTACCCCTTGTACAATTTACCCCTGGCATGCATTCGAGGAATAAATCCATAGCCTTGGATGAAATTGGTTTGCGTTAAAACAATTGATTCAAGGTGATGATAAGATTGACTATAGGTATTTAGTTTTAGGCCAAACAACCAATAATAATCACTTATTTTTTTGTTAATGGTATTGATGGTGAGGGCTTGATGGGTAGTTATTAAAACCAACCCAATCACTAAAACTATAATATTAACGATATAGGATTGATTGATTATTCCCAGCAGAGCATATAGGGACAAAAAAACCCCTAACGTTCTCATGGGCATTGGTAGGAATTCAATTATAAATTTTATGTTCATAAGCAAGTTAAGTAGTCTAAACCCATATTTTATTGCCTTCGGTACAATTTTGACAAATATCGATTTGCTGTCGATTCTGAAGAATGGCTTTTCGAAAGGCATTATATTGTTTGCTATGCCAAATTTCGGATAAGGGATCATGGGTAAGCTTACCTACAGCATGCTTGGCATCCTTATCAAAACAACAAGGAACCAACTTACCATCCCAGGTTACCACCGCACTATGCCACATTTTCCAGCAATGGTTATATAGTTTATTTTTTAGACTATACCGATTGTCTTTATTGAGCTTATAACGCGAGAATTTTTCATTTACCGGCATTAAGTCATTACCATTTTCAAAATCATATAGTTGGGCGGTTTTTAATTTTACTTCATCAACGCCAATTTCTGTTGCCAACTTGTAAACTTCTTTTACCTGGTGCTCATTTGGTCTTACAACAAGAAATTGAAAAATAAGATAAGGTGTAGATGAGGCAAGCTCTTTCTTCCACTTAATCAGATTTTTAGTGCCGGTTATTACTTTTTCCAATGAACCACCTATACGGTATTGTGCATAGGTATCCTGAGTGGTGCCATCTATAGAAATTATAAGCCTGTCTAAGCCGCTTGTAATGGTGTCTTTGGCCACTTCATCGGAAAAATAATGACCGTTAGAAGAGGTTGCCGAATAAATGCCTTTGTCATGGGCATATTTCACCAATTTAAGAAAATGTTGATGTAAAAAAGGCTCACCTTGAAAATACAATAGCAAATAACTAAGTGTAGAAGCTTGTTCATCAACTATATTCTTATAAAAATTAACATCGAGCATCCCGATGGGCCTGGTAAACGATCTTAAGCCACTGGGGCACTCCGGGCAGCGCAGGTTGCAGGAGGTGGTTGGCTCTATAGAAAGGCTAATTGGCTTTCCTAAAACAATAACCCTTCTTACTAACCGTGACAGGTAAAAACTAATAGTAATCAAAAAGATATTAATAACTTTGGCAAGCGTAAGCTTACGGATAAAGTTTAAAGCATCTTTAGAAAGTAATTTCATTTGTTAATAGATTAGTAAAGCAAGCTAACAAAATTCATTTTATCATGATGGATATGATCATAAAATTTATTTATTGGAAAGAGAAACTTACCCTTGTCATACTTCTTTTTTTAATATCAATAAGTGCGTTTTCGCAGTACTTATCTCCAGATGCGCAAATAAGCATCATCACCTTTGGCCCTGGTAGGCAGGAGTTATACTCAAGTTTCGGCCACTCAGCCATTCGGGTTCATGACCCGGCCAATGGTTTTGATGCCGCATATAATTATGGCACTTTCGATTTTAATCAACCTCACTTTTATTTAAATTTTGCCAGAGGCTACCTTGTTTATAAGCTTTCCGTCCAGGATTTTCGTAGGCTTAAAGATTATTATGAAAGCAACAACCGGTCGATTACCGAACAAGTACTTAATTTAACGCAACAGCAACAGCAGCAGGTATTTAATTACCTGCAACATAATGCCAGACCTGAAAATGCCAATTATTATTACGACTATTTCTACGATAATTGTGCCACTAAAATAGGGGATGTCTTTGTTGAGGCGTTGGGAGATGAATTTAGATTTAATGATGATTTTGTTGATGACCCTGGATTAACCATCAGAACATTAACGGATCGCTATTCAGCGGTATATTTCCCCTGGGGTAAATTGGGCATTGATTTATGTTTGGGTATGCCCATGGATAAGCACTTAACTAATAAGCAATATACCTTTTTACCGGATTATGTATTCAGAGCCTTTAGTAAGGCGGAGATAAACAAAAATGGGCACTGGGAACAGGTAGTAAGTACAATTAACAAGATATATAAGGCTAAAAATCTTGCTACTACCCCTCCTTTTTTCACTCCCATGGTAGTTTTTTGGGCTTTTTGGATCGTGGTATTAGTGGGTTCAATAATGGCAAGAAGGAAGGAATTTACCTTACGTTGGTTTGATTTTAGCCTGTTTTTTATCCTGGGATTATTGGGTTTATTTTTCCTACTGTTGTGGTTTGCGACTGATCATGCTGCGGCTGCCTGGAACCTTAATCTTTTATGGGCGTGGCCTACCCATTTAATAATAGCCTTCTATATGTTAAAAAAGCAAAAACCTCGTTGGGTTAACTGGTATTTGCTCTGTGTTTCTTTGTTAGGCATACTTTTGTTGATTTTATGGCCAGTACTACCCCAAAGCCTAAATTACAGCCTCATGGGCATTGTAGCCGTTATAATAACCAGGGCAGGGTATAACATTTTAACATAATTATCGACATATTATACATTTATCAATAAAAAATAGAAATTTATTAAGAAAGGAATTAATTTTGGGTCGACAAAAAAGATTATCATAAGTATCCAACACCGTTAAGATATTTATAAATTAGTTTTTCATTTAGGTAATAAGTTATGACCTATGTACTTTTTCTTCTTGGTTTTGTATTCCTAGTTAAAGGGGCTGATCTACTTGTGGATGGTGCTTCTTCGATAGGGAAGAAATTTAAGCTTTCGTCATTAATAATTGGTTTAACTATTGTTTCATTCGGTACTTCATTGCCGGAATTGCTGGTAAATATCATTGCCAGTTTTAATGGTAGTGCCGAACTGGCCATTGGTAATGTGTTTGGCTCTAATGTGGCCAATATCTTATTAATTTTGGGAGTTTCAGCCATTATTTGTCCCTTACCCATTACCCGCAATACATATTTCAGTGAAATTCCGTTTTCGCTCATAGCAACTTTGCTAGTTGGTTTTTTAGCAAATGCCACCATAGAAACCATGGGGGCAAATACCGGAGGGCCATTATTACTTTCCAGCTTTGACGGGTGGGTGTTGCTTTTTTTCTTCACATTATTTTTGGGGTACGTATATATTGTTAGTAAACAAAACCAGGCAACAGAGGCGGTGGAAGAAATCAAAGAGTTCACCTGGAGCAAATCAATAGGTTATATTTTGATTGGTACTGCCGGGCTTTATTTTGGTGGCCAATGGGTTGTGGATGGGGCTATTCTATTGGCGAAAAAGTTTGAACTTAGCGAGACATTTATTGGCTTAACGGTGGTAGCCATAGGCACTTCCCTTCCGGAGTTGTTTACTTCAATAATTGCCGCCCTAAAGAAGAATACCGATATCGCGGTAGGCAATGCAATTGGCTCCAATATTTTTAATTTATTATGGATATTAGGCCTAAGTGCCATCATTAAACCATTACCTTTTGAGGTAGCTAGTAATTTAGATATATTTACTATTATCATTGCTAGTACTTTTTTAATTATGGCTGTTATCATTGGTAAAAAACCGGTTATTAGCCGTTGGGAAGGACTTTGGTTTGTGCTGGCTTATGTGCTTTATATAGTATTCCTGGTTAATCGCGGATAAATAACTAACCGTTAACATACGATTCAAGGTAAGCATATTTTTTAGTGAGTTCTCCATTTCGGGTTATGGTTGCCCTTTCAAGAACTTCTTCTTCGTCTCCTTCAATAAAAAGCGGCAACACCTTATTAATTAGCTCTTTGCTAAAATCCTGGGATGCATTGCGTGGTAACTCATTGGGCAGGTTATCGATAGCCATTACAGTAATGTTCTCTTTATTGGAAAAAGCTGGTTTTTCAGTAAGTAACTGCGGACTATAATCATAAAAAGGATCATCGATAGTGGTGGGCCTTACAGTAGTAGGGATAGAGCCTTCAATGTCGCAGGTTATATCGGCAATAACTTTAATTCTAAATGTTGGTTTGCGCAGATCATCTTTGGTAAACAATACTGGTGCGGCCGGATCCCAATAGGCCCCGGCTATAAGTAAATCTGTTTTTTCGGTGTATTTTAAGAAATCAGCCTCAAACATTTCAGGATGACGATGAAAATCCTCATCGGAAAATGCAGCACCTTCTTTATGTTTATTATAACGATGTGAGTGCAGTTGGGTATATACAGGCTCATAAAATTGTTCATTTAGGTATGCAGCAGCAGAAACTTTACGGATTCCAACATCATCCAACACCTCCATAGATCCTTGCGCTACCCTACCGCCTCCAGTTACCACAATTTTAATTGCCGGCAGGTTAATTTTAGTGTATTCTGTTTTTAGGTCCTCAAGATCGAAACAGTCGTATGCTCTGCGTAAATTAAAGAGCTCCAGTTTTTTGCCATAGGTAAGCAAGCCATTATAGGCACCCACAATACCTGCATACCTGCCAAAAGCTACTATCCTTTGCCCATGCTGATCAGTAAGGGCTTCATAGTCAATAAGGGTTATTTTCTTATTGAGAATCTCTTTCAGCAAATTACGGTTATAAGCTTGCTCCTTGGTCGTATGTGAAAAAAACATATAAGTCTTCGTTGGTATTAATTCAGGAATTGGGACTTCCTTAACACCCAATAATATATCACAATCAGCTACACTTTCTTTTACCCGTAAGCCTAATTGTTGGTATTCTTTATCGGGATAACAACGATATTCACTATGTTGAATACTAACATCAATCCCCGAATGCGCTGCCATTAACTTAACTACGTGTTCGGGAATTAGCGGTACCCGTTTATCAACCGGAATTTTACCTTCTTTAATTACGCCAATTGTAACCATAACAATTCTGTCTTGAGGTCACAAAGATACATGGTAAAAAGGGGCTTTTTAAGGCTTAATAAGGAATTTTATAGCCTTCATTACATTATCTTATTTAAACCCCTCTTTTTCTATCCTGTTTAAATAGGTATTTAACTCCATTAAAAAGATGATACCATAAGCCAGCACAAGCAGAATAGCAATGCTCAAAACAAGAGCTTTAACCCCACTGGCACTATCGGGTTTGGTAAAAGTTGTAAACCCATCTACCAGCTCAAAGTCAGTGCCCAGTTCATAATTTCTTTTTGTATATAACAGTTGTTGAAACAAGCTCACCCCTTGATTATACACACGAACAGGATCAACCGCGCCACTTTCTCCCAATATTACACTATTTGAAGCATCACTGGATTTACCTGCCGACAACCTAAGATTTAGGTTATAGGCATCTTTTAAGCTATCAAGTAAGGCAACATCGTGTGATAATTTGGCGATCAACTGTTCCTGATTTGTTTTATTTGTTTTGATGCGGTTGGCAATATAGGGGTTGTTTTTAAAGTAATTTACTATAGCCGATTCCAGATTTTCAATTATATCTGTATTAAGTATGTGCACAGATATCGAAAATGTATTACGGTTTTGAATACTTATTTGATTAACAATCCTTTCGATATCGGCTTTGTCAATTTTAAGTGCTTCGAGCTTTTGCTTAAGTAACTCAACCTCAACAATAGTATTTTCCTCTACAAATGGCTCATATTCAAAGTCAACAATGTTTTCAGCAACACTATCGCTAACTCCCAGGACATTGGCAAGCCCTGTTCTGTCTTTCTCAGCACACAAAAGGTTTAATTTATCAATGCTATTTTCTACAAGTTGGGTATTTAAATAGGATGACTTTAACAACAAAGAAGTCTTATAATATGGAGCGGCAATTTTTTTATAGCTTATTCCTACAACAGCGCCTAGTACAATGGCTACAAGGAGTAAATATTTGTATTTAACAGTGATCCTGCGGAAAGCCAGAATAAGATTTATAAAACCATGGCCAATGCCAACAAAGAAATTACCTATAGCTTGAAAAAGTTTACGTAAATCAATCTCATCATCTTGATAAGATTGCGGATTTGGTGCTTGATCGTTCATAACAAAGTTAAGTTCAATACAAATGTATTAAAATCAATGATTCTAGCCTATTGGGAATGAACAAATAGCAAGTTACCTTTGACTTATAATCAGTAAAGGTTATGTGTCTGCCAATAAGGTGGGGTGCTGGCCGTTAAAAAATAAATAGTAAGTACATGAAAGATATTGCCATTATTGGCTTAGGATATGTTGGCTTACCACTGGCAGTAGCCTTTGGCAAGAAGAGGAGGGTAATTGGCTATGATATTAATGAACAACGTATTGCTGAATTAGCATCAGGGCATGACAGAACAGAGGAGGTGACTAAGGAGGAACTCAAAGAGGCAAAGCTGTTAAGTTTTACCAGTTCGTTAGCTGCTATAAAAAACTGCCAAATTTATATAGTAACGGTACCAACCCCCATTGATGAACATAAAAAACCTGATTTAACCCCACTTGAGAAGTCAAGTGCTGCCATTGGTAGTATTTTAAAGCAAGGCGATATTATTATTTATGAATCTACCGTATATCCGGGTTGTACAGAAGAAGTTTGCGTACCCATTCTTGAAAAAAAATCGGAGCTAGTGTTCAATCAAGACTTTTATTGTGGTTATTCACCGGAGCGGATTAATCCGGGTGACAAAGAACACCGGGTGGCTACTATAAAGAAAGTAACCAGCGGGAGTAACGAAGCAATTGCCGAGGAGGTGGATCAGCTATATAAAGAAATTATTACTGCGGGAACCCATAAAACCTCCTCAATAAAAGTGGCTGAGGCGGCAAAAGTTATTGAAAATGCCCAACGTGACCTGAATATTGCTTTTATCAATGAGCTTTCTAAGATCTTTCATAAAATTGGGATTGATACCCACGAGGTGTTGGAAGCTGCCGGTACTAAATGGAATTTCTTGCCCTTCTCACCGGGATTGGTTGGGGGCCATTGCATAGGTGTTGATCCTTATTACCTAACCTATAAAGCCGAAAGTCTTGGGTATAACCCGCAGGTGATCCTGGCGGGCCGCAGAATAAATGATGGCATGGGAGCTTATATAGCTAACAGGGTAATGAAACTCCTAAATAAAAAGGGGGCTGCACAAAATGCTAAAATTTTAATATTGGGAATTACCTTTAAAGAAGACTGCCCTGATATCCGTAATTCACGGGTAATTGATGTTATCCATGAACTGCTTGACTATGGGGTAAAGGTGGAGGTTTATGATCCCCATGCTGATAAAAAAGAGGTAAAAGAGGAATATGGGTTAGATTTATTAGCAGCACCGGGCAATGATTATAATGCGATAGTATTGGCCGTAAAACACCAGGCTTTTGACTCAATTGACTGGGCTAAGATTAAAGATGAAAACACGGTAGTGTTTGATGTTAAGTCTGGTTTAGCAAAAGCAGTAGTTTCTGAGCGGCTATAGATTTTAAGCGTTCGTTCGTAGAGAGGTTGTTTTGGCAACAAATTGTTATTTTTCCACTAAATCTTCAGTAAGGGAGCTGAATACTAGTTTTCGATAGAAAATAAGGGCCCAGATGAGGTAAAATATGGTGGTTCCAATCATTATATAGAGCCCATCTCCCAGGAAATAGCGGATAACGACTGATATAATAAGGACAGGGCTAAGTTTGAATAAAAACAGCAATCTGGACTTAAAGAAACCATGTTGTTTTAATCCGAAGCCCAGCCCAAGAACCAGGATAATTTCCCCCACGAGAAAGCCCACGGGAACCCCCCAAATAGCTTGTGGGGTAAAAGAAAAAATGGTAATGGTAATTACCTCGGCCGCCAGGGCACTGGTAAAGACATATAAATTCAAGTTATCCTGATGATTTAACAAAGCTTTCGCCTCAGCAGAGTTGCGAAAAGACCCTAAAAACATAATGACACCAATTAACGGTAATAGCAGCGGGTACTGTTGGTATTTATCTTCAAAGAGCAAAGTTAACGTAGTATTATAAAATATGATTACCGGAATACTGATTAAGTCCCAGGCCAGAATAGAGGCTTTGTCAATTTTCTTAGAAGTTTCAGGTAGGCGGATTTCTTTAAAGAAAGTCTGGACAATAATTC
>Ga0114931_10010725_pt1 | contig 10884 bp, 9 predicted proteins | sample 2SBtaG_FD_89579 | JGI IMG/M metagenome (GOLD analysis project Ga0114931, IMG submission 89579) | Deep subsurface microbial communities from Kolumbo volcano to uncover new lineages of life (NeLLi) - 2SBTROV14_V59a metaG | ecosystem: Environmental > Aquatic > Marine > Volcanic | place: Kolumbo...
CCGTTATATTAGACCAATGATTAATTACTTGAGAGAATAAACTATAATCTGACTCGGGACGTTTACTCATAACTCCCCAATCCGGTAAAAGATGTGTCCCTTCATCACTCAACTTTTTTTGTTCATAACTAAACAATACAGCCTGACTTTTAATTGAATAATCTAAGGCATCAATTCCTTTTCCTAATGAATGGAGTGATACTTTAGGTAAAGTTGTTGATTGAGTGTTGGCAAAAGCTAGAGATATTATCAATAAAATTGATAATAATATATTCATTATTTGTTTGTATTATTAAATTGATAGTAAATCTAACTATTAAAAATTGAATTTTTATCAAAAAATTAAGTAAATAGTATTATACAAAAATGACATTTTATATTACAACTGCTATTAATTATACGAATGGTCCACCACATATTGGTCATTTATTTGAAATTGTTTTAGCAGATGTTATCACACGTTACTATCGCTATTTTAAAAATAGTGTATACTTTCTCACCGGAACAGATGAACATGGACAAAAAATAGAGAAAACAGCAAACTTATTGCAAAAAACACCTATAGAAATATGTGATCAATTTTCTAAACAATTCCAAACTTTAAATACAAAAATGATGATATTTCCCACTTACTTTATTAGAACTACAGATCAAAAACATATATCAAGAGTAAAACAATTTTATTTAAAATGCAAACCAGATATTTATAAAGGAGAATATAATGGATGGTATAATGTTAGAGAAGAATCATTTGTGACAGATATTGAAGCTAAAAAAAATGATTATATAGATAAAATTAGTGGTAAGAAATTATTAAAAATCAAAGAATCAACACATTATTTCAAATTAAGTAAATACCAATCACAAATTAAGATATGGCTTGAAAATAATAATATCATTTATCCTCCAAGTAAAAAAATGGAAATATTACAACGATTAAATGAACCTCTTACAGATTTATGCATATCTCGGCCAAAAAACCGCTCCTCTTGGGGAATATCTGTTCCAGAAGACGAAGATTACACATTATATGTATGGTTTGATGCTTTAATCAATTATGTCTCAGCTAACGAATATGATTGGCCTGTGGATATACATATTATTGGAAAAGACATACTTTGGTTTCATTCAGTGATATGGCCAGCAATGCTTTTATCTGCAGAAATGAAGTTGCCTAAAAAAATATTTGTTCATAATTTTGTTACAGATTCTAATGGAATAAAAATGAGTAAAAGTTTAGGTAATATTATTGAACCTCAAGAGCTTTTTAGTAAATTCCCTATTAGTACTATTAGATTCTATCTCATTCGTTCGTTCAATTATGAGGGAGATTTGAAGTGGAATAATGAAAAAGTAATTAATATTCATAATACAGAATTATTATCCAAATTTGGTAATTTAGTTAGTAGGGCAACTTCTTTAGTTGTAAAGTATAATGATAAAATTATACCAGCTGTAAAAAGCGAAATATTATTTTCGGTGGAAATGATAATTAGTAATATTGAAAGAAAATTAAATAATTTTAGACTTGATTTAATTATTGAAGAAATTTTACATTGGATTAATGTATTGAATAAATATTTAACTGATGAGAAACCTTGGAATTATAAAGTACCGCAAAATAAAAAAAACAAAATAATGAGAACAGTATTGGATGGGATATTTATTTTATCACATTTGTTATTACCAATATTACCAGATATCACAGAGAAAATATTTATTATGTTAAAAACTCCGCCTATTTCTCAATTTAACAAACTAAGATGGAATGTTTTGCCATTAGGAGGAAATATTAGAATTAATCAAAAACTCAAGTTATTTCATCCTTTGAACAAGAAGCATTTTATTGTGAACGCTTCAGACAATTCGGATGATAGTTTGTGATCCCAAAGGTAGGATGCACTGAAAAATGTGTTATTACACGACCACATCCAGGACAAGTCATAGGTCTGTCATTTTTAATATTTGAAACAGAACGTTTTTTTGTATCATTATTATTCTTCTTGCTGGACATGAAGATGAGATATTATGAGTGTAATATAAAAACATAGGTAAAAAAAAATTCATTTTTTAAATTTAATATACACAAGGATTTTAAGTTCCACAACAATATTCCATCCAACTAGGTTTCGTATTTTCTTCCTCATAATCTAGTTGGAAAACACTTTGGTGAAACATTGTTTCATCATTTTTTTCAAGTAAATCCTTAGCTATCGTTGTAAATAATTCTGTAATACCTTCACCACTTTTTGAAGACGTTATAAATAATTTAAGATTTTTTAGTTTGAATTCTTCTTTAAGATTGTTATAATTATTTTTTATTTGTTTTATATCACTTTCTCTATTTTCTAATAAATCACACTTTGTTGCTACTAAATATAATCCTACTGGATCATCATTTGTTTCAAATGGGAAATGATTCTTAATTTGAGATATCCAATTATTTCCTAAATTTTTGAAAGTTTGTCTATATGTTCTATTAACATCTTCAAATGCATCATATACCAATATTATTGCGTGAGATTTTTTAAAATAAAGCGGAACTAGAGATCTAAATCTCTCTTGGCCGGCAGTATCCCAACACTCTAATTGAACACTTGTATCATCAATATCTATAATTTTTTGTCTAAATGCAACACCAATAGTTGACTCGTTTGATTGATTAAAATGTCCATTACAAAATCGTTTAGTAAGAGATGATTTACCTACTGATGCTTCTCCCAATAATATAATTTTAAATTTAACAGGTGATGAATAAGTTTCCATTTCACTTTGTGAAAAATTATTTTTCCAATATCTATTTAAATTCATCTCAATTCAATATATTTATATATATTGGTTATATTTTTGTCAACTTTTTTAATTTAAAAGATATATTATATTTATATTTTATAAATTTATCAAAATGACAACTAAAAAACCTAATATTTTAATTGCCACACATACACCTGACAATATTTGTGCTGTTGAATATACAACATCACTTATAATGACTCAAAAATATTTAGATACCAAAGATATAGGAAATAATATAAATTTTGTAGTTAATGGTGTGTCTTTTAATAAATCTAGAAATATTGCGGTTGCTAATCTTTTAAAAACCCCTGATTACACTCATATATTATTTGTGAATAAAAATGTGGTTTGGAAACCCCAATTTATTGAGCCAATGTTAGCGTTTGATAATGATATTATCGGTGGAGTCTGTCCAGTTGGTAATATTAGATGGAATAATATAATATTACCAAAAATTCTCAATAAAATTCAAGAATTAAGAACTATCCTTGCACAAGAAAATCCTAAACCATCTCAGGAACAAATTCAAAAAGGTTTATCCCTATTAATAAATTTTATTCAATACAATACAATGATTTATAATATTGAAATTGGTGATAACTTGAATATTACAAATTTCCAATTGGAATCAAAGTTTTTGGGTACAGATTTTATGTTAGTTAAACGAGAGGTATTTGAGAAACTAATTGATAAATATAGTTATACAAAATATACAGACAATCAAAATTGTAGTGAGGCAGAAAATAAGTTTTTATATGGTATTTTTCAATCACAAATAGAAAATGGACAATATCTATCTGGTGAACAAGTATTTTGTAATAGGTGGAAAAAGATGGGAGGACAAATATTTGCCGATGTTAGAATTCCATTAACACTTGTTGCTCCTTTTAGATTTAACGGAAACTTTTATCAAGCATTAGATAAAAAAGATCCCATACAGAATCCAATCTCATCTAAAAAATTACCACTATCCAGTCATTCTCCAAAGGAGAACCTCACGCAAAAGCCTTTAGACTTTGCTAAAGGAGAAATTATTACGGATAAATTACCACTGGAAGAATCAGTGGATAAATCAGTTGAAAAATCAGTTGAAAAATCAGTGGAAGAATCAGTGAAAGAATCAGTTGAAAAATCAGTGGAAGAATCAGTGGACAAATTAACTTAAATAGTATTTAATATAAAGTTTTTAATTACAAATGTCTTATTTATACTACCTTAATCCGTTAAATCATGTATTATTCCCAGTAAAATCTCTGGTAACACATACTTATGGTTGGTTGCAAGGAAATAATAAAACCACAACACAAAAAGTATATTCTGGAGCAGTTATTGCAAAAGATAGTGCTATTATAGGATATTCAGTATTAACATTCTGCAATCCAGGAGTGGCTACACTAATAGGATATCATATCACATCAATTATTTCATTAACTGGCTGGGGATTATTGAAATTGCTATTAGCAATATTTTTAGTTTAGAATTGAAACATTACCAAATTAATGTATTTTTTTTTAAATATTAATAATTAATTTAACGGGCAAAGCTTTGCTTCGTTTTCGCAATATGAAAATCTGCGACCCCAATATTATCCACAAATTACACAACAACAAAATATAATATGAACCCTTTCCTTAACAGTGTTTAAGTTGAATAATTTATATTAGAATAAAATATAGGATAATTAATATAATTAATTCAAAAGTAGATTAATTTAAAATTATAAGATGGATAATTATGTACCGACCACTGTTCCAGTCAATATAAATTCCCTTAAGAATGATTTATATGTAGTTAATTTATCTACAGTTGTCGGCGATTTACAACCATCGATTACAAGAGTAATAAGATTCCCACCGGACAGTAATGGACACACAATATTAATTCAAGATGCTGGCGCTGTTAATATGGATGGTATTAATTTGAAAACAGTAGTTGGGCAATATGTTTTAATTAAAGATGAAACAAATGCTTATGGTCTTGCGATTGGTGTACCGGAGCCATTTATTCCATTTGGTGGAGGTTCTACTACCGCAACACCATTTCCTCCAAATGTTCCAGGACTACCAAGTGGATTTCCACCAAGAAATCCGGGTGATGCACCTCCTGCACCTCCGGCAACTCCTAATTATGATCCTGTAACAAATCCCACAGGTGGTGTATCTCCCTATAATTACTACTTTGGTCATCCATATCGTGATAATGATGTTACTGATATTACCAAATCTTTATTTGGTATTTATCAAATTGTGGAATTACAAACTCCACCCGCTGTAGCTATTGATACTCTAGTATTAACTAGAACACGTGAATCACTTGATATCCATCCTGGTTCAATTGTATTTGTTAAAACAGGTAATAGTAATCAATGCAAACAATTTGTATTAATTACTGATGACACACATTTTGCCCTCGGTTTTTCCGGAAAGAAACCCAATGAAACGATCAATAATACAGTTACTGTACTCTTAAGTGGAACTGCCTCAGCAACATCTGGATTTACCCCAGTTACAGGTATAGGTTCTCTCTTTACAACCGAGACATTTTCTACAGACATTATATCATTCCATGATGGAACAACTGGTTCATTTATTGAAAGTGGTACTGTTAACACTATTACCAACGACACACTTTTAGATTTAACTGCAAATGCCACTAATACATTCTCGGGTGCATTAATGTATGTTAACCGCGTGCAATCCGTTTCTATTACTGCTGGCACAACTACTGTTTCCGGAAATTTCACTGATTTCTTAGAAATGCAGAATCTAGGTTCTCTAACTATAGGATGTGTAGTACGTATCCCAGCTGTAGGTGGAGAAGAACATGTTGTATCTGTAATTGTTAGCAATACTTCTCTGATTCTAGCTACTCCACATGTTGCTGGAGCAACAGATGTTCCAATGTTTATTGTGGGAACCAGTGATATAAATTATAAAACAGTTGTTGCAGATGTTCCCCAGCCATTGATTATTACAAATGCTGACATTGAAAATTTAGATGTTTGTAATATCACAATGGATGCTTCATTATGGGGTGTACCTAGTGCCGATTTTAGTATTGTGGCACCAGGTACATTTAGTATAGGCGCCGGTGTAACTGTATTGGGTATTCCAATAGCCTTGATGAATCCATTTTTTACGGAGACATATGTTAGTAATGTAATGCAATCATTTCAAATAACTAACTGGGTAACTGGAGGATTTGATGCATCTGGAGCCGCTATTGCCCCTCCCGGTCCAGCAGGGTTTCCAACAGGAGCATTAGGTCCTTTACAAATCTTCTCTCAAGATGCCACAACTTCCGTTTCCTTCCGATCTACTGTTACAGTAGGTGCAATTCCCCCTTATTTTGTAACGGGTCCATTAAATAATCTTATCGATATTGCCAATTTAACTATGGATGGAACACTCGATCTTCTAAATACTAGTGGCACAGACGGTATTACGTCTGCTAGCGGAACACTTCTTATTGGAGTGGGTGGTATTGTCGTTGACTTTGATAGTAGTACGGCAACAAATTTAGATTCCCTTACTTTCAACGGTACTGCAAATCCAGCAATTACTACATCCGCTGGTAACCTTGGAATCAGTTCGGCAACAACCACAGTTGATTTCAATAACAATGATCTAATTAATATTGATTCAGCAACTGCTAATAGAATTAATGTTGACAATATAACAGGTGCCACAGGTGTAACCATAGATTTCTTAGCTAGTACTTTAACTAATATTGCGACTGCAACTATCACTACTCTAAATGTTACAACAATTCAAAATACTACCTCTAATATTCTAATTAATCCACTTACAAATGTGAATTTTAATGCAAAAAATATTACAAATATTGGAAATATTAGTTCGTCAACTTTAACTGTCAGTGGTAATGCAAATTTACCACTTATAGTATCAAATGTTGCTACTGATATTAATATTATGCCTGGTGCTGGCGGTTCTGTTAACTTTACAGGAGAAACCCTTAATTTAACATCAATAACCTTTACTGGATATCCCCAAATTATTTCAATGGGAACCTTTGATGGATCAGTACCTAGTGTATTGGGAGGATTTAATATTTCTGGCATTGCAGATATTGGCGTTACTGGTCAATGGACGATTACATTATCAGGTGCACCAGGTCTATCAAATGCAACTCATTCAGTTCAAGTAAGTGCTGGTAACCAAGCAGCATTGGTATCCGCAATTATCGTTGCCCGGATTGCAACTGCCACGACTATACAAGTCTTTGCCTTTACAGATGCTGGTGTGGCTTTGGATGTTGATCTGTTCTATCTGTCAGTATGGAGTTTGTAATTTACAAAAATTGAAAAATTCTAAATCATAATCTTTTTTTTTATCTATTTAGATGAAAAAGTTATTTCATTTATTTTAGAAATGACTTCTAAACAAAAAATTGAAGAATTATCTAAAAAAGATTTAAATTTAATAATTGAAAAATTTGACGAAAAAAAAGATTATTTAACGTCATTTGTTTACACATATTATGCATTTAAAACAACAAACCATACATCTTTTATAACTAATATCGGATATCATTACGATATGGGTTTGGGTGTAAAAGTTGATAAAAAAAAAGCAATTTATTATTACAAACTTGCAATTGATAGAAAATCACCTCAGGCAATGATAAATTTAGCCTCTTGCTATGGTACTGGTGATGGGGTAAATAAAGATATAAACAAACAGCTTGAGTTGCTAATTAAATCATATGAAATAAATGCCAAGAAACTAACATTGAATGAAATAAGTTTATTATTGTCTAAGCATGGAAATAATTTAGCAATAGATATTGATGAAAAGATAAAGTGGTACAAATTATATTTGGATTCTGAAGATTATAATACTAAATATTGCAATAAACTTGTCAAACTTTACGAACAAAAAATTAAAAATTTAAAAACACAATTGTATTACACACCCGGTGAGAAGGGTTATAATGAAGCTAAGAAGGACTTTGAAACAAAATTAGAGAGTATACCAACTAATCCCCCCGATTCCACCGAAGCCGTTGATAAACTTATCACTTAGTTTGTTTTCAATTGTAACAATATTCAAAATACATCCTCTAGATTCGCATTTTTCTTTTATCTTATTTAAACTTATTTTCAAAACATCACAATGAATAACTAATTGTTTCAATTGTCCCAAACGAAATGCACGTTTAACCTCTTTAATCCCGTATATACATCTAGGATTTTCAATGTTCATTATATCTATCAGTATTTTATTTTGTTTTAATTCATCCTCATTTTTTACCAATTCTACACACCAATTTTCTATCTTATTAATAGAATCACACTTCAAACAGCCTAAGATAATATTTTGCAATATTGGATCCAATCTTTTTTCTAAATTATCTTTCTTTTGAGCATTTCCACATATTACCAATTCTTTAATATTAGGTAATCCATTAGTTAAATAAATTGATCTCAATTGAGTGCAAACTTTAGTTATATAATTAAAATGTGATTCATCGTGTAATCTACCAATTCTTGCCTGAGATTGTCCACCTTTTTTGTGATTTTTTGCTAAATCAACTTTGTCTGAGAATATTTGTTTTTTATCCAATCGATTATTAATAATTACAAATGTATAGATTTTATACCCATTGCCATCAATGTATACTAACCCATATTTTTCTTTATCCTCATATAATTCTTCTATACTTGCTGTATGAAAATATCTATCACAGCGATAAATATATTTAGGAATTGCACGTGGTGGTATTATATCCCAACAACTACACACATCTTTACCCTTTTCGTCAAAAATACGATCCAGAGAATAATGCAATGCCGGTAATCGGAATTTTGCGATACAATTTCATTTTTTCGATTAGCATTTTCAATGCAGTAATTACCGATTTTCTATTTGATTTATCTTTTATATTAGTAGCTGTACTCAATTCATGTTGGATACGTTGAATAGATAGTCAAATATTAGTATTAGCTGGTAATAAAAGTGTAATAACACTTGTGCCACCGCCCTTGGCATTTTTGAGTGATTGTAAAAGTTGTTGATTCATTGAAGTAAAAGTATAATATATAATTAATTTTATTTTTTAAATTAAAATTAAACACAATTTTTCATTGTGATATCCCATTTAACATTATCAATTATGTCTGCGTTAGAATTATAGAAGGAAACCGAGAAATTAAACTTAAAAAGGAAAGAAATTTATAAAGTAAATCGATAAAGATGGAAGTGGATGCTTTAAAATTATATCAAAAAACAATTGAATATTTCACTGTATATTATCAGAAATGATATAAAAAATTTAAAGATCCGAGTATTTTGTTGGATGAGACAAATAAAATTATAAATTTAATAGATCAAGCTCCTGCTTGTGAAAAAATAGAATTATATACGTTCGCTTGTCAACAAATTCGAAATGTAAATCCCTTCTGGACTCCCAAACAAAATAAATTTATCACTGTTGATTTGATAATATATTTATTGGATGAAAATAAAAAATTAAATGAACGACTTACAAATCTAGAATTCGAAGAATTACAAACTCCTTTAGGCAAAGCCGTTGGGGTTGCTGTGAGACCCATTCATTCGAGTGGTTAAGCAGAACAACTAGTACACACATCATCGGTACAAACTACCATCGGTTCATTTTTCTTTTGTAACTCTTTTGCCTCTTCAATAGTATCATAATCAATAGTAAACTTCACAGCATCACTAGCAGGTCTTGTACGAGTATAATAACATAATGTCTTTAATCCCTGTTTCCATGCATAAAATGTAGCATTATTAAGTGTTTTGTGATCAGGATTTTCAAAGTATAAATTCATGCTTTGTGATTGACATACAAAAGGACCACGGTCAACAGCTAAATCAACCATAACACGTTGTTTTATTTCCCAAACAGTTTTATATAATTCTTTTATCTCTTTTGGAATTTGGGGAATATGTTGAATACTTCCATTTCCAGCAATGATTAAATTTTTAATTTTTTGATTCCACAGTCCATTTCCATCATTATCTACTAATTTCTCCAAATCTCGAACCAAATATTTATTTAATACTGTAAATTCTCCAGCCAAAGTTTTACGTTTATATAAATTCGACGTGAAAATTTCAAAGCATTCACCATTTCCAAGAATAATTGAGGTACTAGCAGTTGGCATGAGTGCAATTAAAGTGCTGTTTCTGAGACCGTGTTTAATAATATCCTCTTTTAATTTGTCCCATTCAAATCCCATCAGAGAATAGTCATGAATATCGATATCCCATAAATCAAACTGAAGTATACCCCTAGCCGAGGGCGATGTGTCAAATGTGGAGTAAGGTCCATGGATTTTTGACAATTCCATAGACTTTTTCAGGGCATGATAATACATAGTTTCGAAGATTTTACGGTTCAAAATTCGAGTTTTCTCAGACTCAAACGGAAATCTCAGTTTCATAACAGCATCTGCAAAACCTTGTACCCCAATACCAATGGGCCGATGTAATTCATTTGATAAACGAGTTTTTTCATCAGGATAATCATTAATATCAATTACTCGATTGAGTGCTTCTACTTCCATCTCCACAATTTCCCCCAATTTTTCAAAATCGAATTCATTATTCACAACTAATTTCGATAACGCAACACTAGCTAAAACACACACAGCCGTTTCCTTAGGACTTGAATACAATACTATCTCTGAACAATTTCCGGCAAATACTCCATTAAAAATACCCATATGTAAATTTGGCTCATTAAAGCAATATGTATCAGATTTTTTATTTAATTTTTTTATACTTTTAACTTTCACAAAATGTCGGGCATCTCTATTGGGTTTATTATTGGTTATTTTTAATCTTTTAGGACTGAAACCAAGCTGACACAATTTATATAAATCAACGGATGTTACTAATAGTCGATAAATTTTTTGACATTGATAATAAACACTTCCACCTTTTCCATCAGGTAATTGTCGCATATCCACATCCTTATTTTTAGTTACTTTAGGGTTTATTCCCATTTCATTTAACATTAATTTTACTTTATAGAGAAAATTTTTGTGAATACAAGCTATCTGTAATGATTCATTATCGCCATTTATTCCTATTGTAC
>Ga0114931_10010726_pt1 | contig 10884 bp, 9 predicted proteins | sample 2SBtaG_FD_89579 | JGI IMG/M metagenome (GOLD analysis project Ga0114931, IMG submission 89579) | Deep subsurface microbial communities from Kolumbo volcano to uncover new lineages of life (NeLLi) - 2SBTROV14_V59a metaG | ecosystem: Environmental > Aquatic > Marine > Volcanic | place: Kolumbo...
GCCTTCCTGGAACACAAAGGGAAACATGGGCCGACCGATGTCCCGGTCATCGTTTACACAGCGACGGGAAACTTCCAGCGTTGCGTCAAAGCCGTGCAATTGGGGGCCTACAATTTTTTCGATAAGGAGGAAGTGAGTCTGGACCAGTTGACCCAGGCCATTGAAAACGCGCTTGAGCAACGCTCCCTGGTGGTCGAAAACCGGGCTCTGCGACACACGGCGGGTCACGACTCGCCGATTATCGGCAAGAGTACCGCCATCCGGCACTTGTTGCATGAAATTGCGAAAGTCGCGGCTGTCCCAAGCAACGTTCTCATCCTGGGTGAAAGTGGCACAGGCAAGGAACTGGTCGCGCGCGAAATTCACCGGCTCAGTCCACGGGCCAGAAAACCTTTTGTTGCCCTGAATTGCGCCGCCATTCCAGACAATTTGGTCGAGAGTGAACTTTTCGGCTTTGAGAAGGGTGCTTTCTCGGGCGCGGTCAGAACCACCAAAGGTAAGTTCGAAGCCGCCAGCGGCGGCACTTTGTTTCTGGATAAGATCGGCGACATGCCCTTGCCAACCCAGGCAAAATTGCTGCGCGTGCTGCAGGAGGGAGAAATATCACGTTTGGGCGCCCAGGGCAAGGTTGTCAAGGTCGACGTTCGGGTGGTGGCGGCAACCCACCGGGATCTCGACGCAGCGATCGCGGACAGCCTGTTTCGGCAGGACCTTTATTTTCGTATCTGCACCCATGTCCTAACGGTTCCCGCGCTGCGTGAAAGACGCGAAGATATTGAACTGCTCGCCACGCACTTCATCGATAGAATTTCCGAACGATTTGGCCGACCCCGCAAACGACTGAATAAGGGTGCCCTGTCCGTTCTGCAAGCCTACCACTGGCGCGGAAACAACGTGCGCGAACTCGAGAACATCATCGAACGCATGATCATTCAATGCACCGGGGAGTTGCTGCTGCCGGAACATGTTCCCGCTGAGATTGCCGGACCTCACACCGCGAACCCACAGGCGGGCATGACACTGCCCGAATTAAAAGAAGCGGCTGAACGGCAAATTTTACTGCAAGCACTGGAGAACAACGACTGGCATATTACGAATACGGCCAAAGCGCTTGGGGTTGCCAACCACTCCAATTTGCTCAAAATGATGCGCCGACTCGGGATTACAAAACCCACCTGACCAGAGTTTGTGGGAGACTGAAATTAGTACCTGAGTAGTACAGTCTTGCATTTTTTTGGCAAGAAATTTTCCCCAACACTATGAGAAATCTTGGAACGAGTGGCAGTAGAAGTGGGCAGTAGCAGAAAAAAGACTGCAACTGCAACTGCCACACCTACTTCCCGGTGCTTTGAGTTTGCGGTTTATCCGGTTTGAGTGTTTAGGCATTAGGCTATTGGGCAAAGCCTTGTATAAAACGCCCCCCACCTTTATTGATTCGAGGTGCCAGGTCTTCACCAACACGCCTCCTCATTGGAACTGCTTGCGTCGTTACACATTTTGACCTTTTAACATCAAAAACAACCTCCCCGCCATTTCGTGTCCCGCCAGAAACAATTCGAGTGTTTCTTAGAACACACTCTCCCACCCTCACTGAACCTTATCGTAACCACTAACCGTGTCCCGTCGAACACAATTTCTTTTTTGTCTTCTGCACTCAACCTGCGTGCATGCATGGATTGAATATACTATTTTTAAAGGACTTACTTAACATACAATCTCATGGAAAGAAGCGTGGCACGGCCTTTGACTTAAGAGAGGCAAACATGGCGGTAAAACACAAACCATTATCCAACTTAAAGAAGGAGATTTTACAATGCGTACAGAACGAAGCGTTGAGAGAAGCCGTTCGGGAAGACAATTCGCCTTCATCATGAGCGCTCTGATTATCGTTGCCATCGGGTATGTCAGCGTCACCTGGCTGCGAGCAAAATCTGAGACTTCCGGGAAGGAACAGTCGCAGGCGGTGGCGAACGTATTTACGCCGAAGCCGGCACCTCCTATCGTAGAAGAAGCACCAAAAGCCACCATCAGGGAAGCTGCCTTAATCCAGGAAAGCGTTGATGACGGAACGGCCCAACAGGAAGCAGAGAAGCCGGTCGAGAGTCTCTCCGTCAATGAGCTGTATGATTCGGGACTGAACAATTTGCGTGCGGGTAACCAGCTTGCGGCGGTCGAAGATTTCGAAGCCATCTTGAGCCGAAAGCCGCAACATTTCAAGGCACTGGTCAATCTCGCGAGAGCAGAAATCGGCCTTGAGGAATACGAAGAGGCCCTGCGAAACGTAGATACGGCGATCGCCATCGATTCCACCGATGCGGGAGCCTGGCGGGTTCGTGGCCGTGTGTTGCAGTCCTGGGGCGAGACCGGCGATGCCATCCCGGCTTATGAGAAATCCATTCGCCTGCAGGAAAACAATCCGTATGCTTACAACAATCTGGGCCTCATCTACATCCAGGAAGGGCAGTTTGTCGAGGCGCTGCCACTGCTTGAAAACGCCGTCGCGCGGAAAGATGATGTACCCTTCTTCTACAACAATCTCGGAATCGCCTACGAGGCAACGGGGAACCTGGCCGGTGCAAGAGATGCCTTTGAGCAAGCGTTGGAACTGAATCCAGATTACATGAAAGCGGACATCAGTCTGGCACGGGTAACGCAGCACGTTAGTTCCGAATCGGATGCCACCGAAGACGAAACCATGTTTACGGCTGAAGATGAAAACAGCACGCTGAGCGGCGTTGAAACTGACCAGGACAGCACCGGCCTCGGAAATATTGCGGAAGTAAAAGAGTAAGACATCTCCCGACAACCAGTCCGGCAGGTGCGCCGGGCTGGTTTCCTTTATCCCAAAAACGCGCTTTCAGGAGAATCGATATGAATACATTTTCAGTCAAAAAACAGTTACGGACTGTCGAACGGTTATGGCGGCAAACTCGTATTGTTGGTTCAGCTCCCCTGCCCTGTGTTTTATTGCTGGCGGAAAGTGACTTAAATCAGGAGTCACCACTACCCGGCAACCGGCTCAAACGTGGCGAATGGGAGACATCTGACCCCTCAAAACATGTATTGGAGATATCGCAATGAAGGCATTCATATTACTTTGTGTCGGGCTGGCGTGTTCAATGCTGGCAGCACCACATTTAAACCTGGTGGAATCTCGAGAAGGCGACTCTAATGTGGCGGCCCTCACGCAAAGCAAACAAGCCTACGTTTTCATGATCCAGGAAAGGTTGCAACAAGTTGAGATGACCCTGACCGTGTTAAGCCAAAACGACCAGGCGGAGCTGCCCACAGCGGAAATTTCGAACCGGGTCACGGAACTGAAGATCTTGCAGGCAAAATTACAACAGAAATTGCAGGCAGCAAAGCATGCTGATGAACGGAAATGGCGCACCCTGAAATATGAAATAGAAGGCTGGGTCGACCGGACGGATGAACTTCTAGGCGCTGACGGCCTTCGGGACTGAGGGCTCATGCCCTACCACCGTGACGGCGCTGGATCCCAACCGATTCAAACCCTCCAGAGCCGCGACTTTGTAGCATTCAGCCAGGGTTGGATAGTTGAAGACCGTATTAACAAAATAATCAATGGTTCCCTGGAAAGCCATCACGGCTTGACCGATGTGAATCAGCTCACTGGACCCTTCTCCGATAATGTGTACGCCGAGTATTTCTTTGGTTTCCAAATGAAAGAGCAGTTTTAACAAACCAATGCTGTCACCGATGATCTGCCCACGCGAAATTTCACTATATTGCGATTTTCCAATCTCATAAGGAATCCCCTCTTCAGTCAACTCCTCTTCAGTCTTGCCAACCATCGAAATTTCAGGCACACTGTAAATACCGTACGGAAACAAATTGGGCATGCTGTGTGATTTGAGGTCAAATGCGTGGCAGGCAGCAAGTCGTCCTTGTTCCATCGATGTGGAAGCAAGACTCGGGAAGCCAATGACATCGCCGACCGCATAGATATTGGAGACCTCCGTTTGATAATTCTCATCCACTTTGAGCAGCCCATATTTTCCGCCTTTGAGACCGGCCGCTTCGAGATTCAAATTTACCGTCGCTCCGGTGCGACCGATGCTGTAGAGCGCTTTTTCCGCCAATATTTGCTTACCACTGGCCAGCCTGATTCTCACCCTCTCGTGGTCATCATCCAATTTTTCGATCCCGCTAACGGCCTCGCCCAACCTGAGCGTCGCTCGTTTTTGCCGCAGGTGGTAGACCAACGTATCGGCGATTTCCGCATCGACAAACGGCAACAGGCGTGGCCGGCGGTCGATCAGGGTGACGCGAACGCCCAGAGCCGCAAAAATACTGGCATACTCGAGACCGATCACGCCGGCGCCGACCACGGCTAACGTCCTGGGAATTTCATCGAGGTGTAAAATGTCGTCACTCACAAACACGCTCTTGCCATCGAACGGCATGTCCGGATTTTTCGTAGCGCTGGTGCCAACGGCCAGGACCACGAATTCCGTCGTGATATCCTGGCTGCCGCGCCCATCCACAAAGTCAAGGCGCACCTTGTGCGCATCGACAAAGGAGGCGGTCGCGTTCAACAGTTCAATGCGATTTCTAAGCAGTTGGTGGCGGGTGACGTCAATTTCGCCGCGGATCACATGATCAGTCCGAAAGAGAAGATCATTCATTGTGATTTTTTCTTTGACCGAATAGGATCTGCCATAGACATTGTGCTGTCGATAGCCGGACAGATAAATCGCTGCCTCCCGCAAAGTCTTGCTGGGAATTGTTCCAGTGTTCGTGCACACACCGCCGACGACACTCTTTCGTTCTATGACCGCAACTCTCTTATCTAATTTAGCGGCTTGCACCGCCGCTTTCTGACCCGCCGGGCCAGACCCGATAACAATAAGGTCGTAATCGTATGGACTCATGTTCATAAATTCCTATGGTTTCTCAAACCTATTTTCGGCATAAAAATACTTCATTATCACAAATGAGAAGAGAACTTAATATTGATATGAGTCGGTTGAGCACCGGTCGTGGCTTAGAAACACCCACCCCTGACCCCTCCCAGGAAGGGAATCCAAAGTCCCCTCCTGGGAGGGGATTTAGGGGTGGGTCCCTCCACGAATTTGACTTTCACCCACGAGACCCCTAACATACAACAAATAATACCCCAACTCTCAACCGCCGGACCAGAATTCATGGACGTTATTTCCTTAAATGTCGGCACCACTCGGGAAGTGGACAACAATGGCCAACCGGTTCGGACCGGCATTTTCAAGATACCCGTCAGTGGACGGCTTGCGCTCAAACGCCATAATTTCGACGGGGATCAGCAAGCGGATCTCTCTGTACACGGTGGCTCCTACAAAGCCGTTTACGCTTACCCCTTCGAACATTATTCGTTTTGGGAAGAAGAGCTGGGAAAGGAGATGCCCTCTGGTTCTTTCGGCGAAAATCTCACCACGGCAGGTTTACTTGAAGCTGACGTCTCCATCGGAGATCGTTTTCGGATTGGTTCCGCCGAACTGCAGGTCACGCAGCCACGCCTGCCGTGCTACAAATTGGCATTGAGATTCGGGGATCCAGAAATGGTCAGGCGCTTTCTGCACAGCGGCCGGTGTGGATTTTATCTTGCAGTCATCACGGAAGGCGAGGTTGGAACCGGTGATAAAATTGCTCTCCTGCACCGTGCTCCGGATTCGATAACGATTTCCGACCTCTTCGGAGCCTATACCGACAAGCGGCCCGATCCCGCCGTCATACGACGGGCGAGTCAGCTTGTAGATTTACCCCAGGATTGGCGGACGCATTTTGGCGAACGTCTGTAAGGGATTCACCTTTAGGAGCCGCCCAAACGCCTAGCGCTACTCATACCGCAACGCTTCAATCGGATCCAATTTCGAAGCAACAATCGCCGGCCACACCCCAAAAATAAGTCCGACCGCCGTACAAAACACCAGACCTCCCACGGCCCATTCCAGCGGCACGGCATTGGCGAAACCGGTTAGTAAAGAGACCACATTGCCCAACCCAAATCCGATCGCAACACCGACCACGCCTCCGATGTTGCACAGCACCACGGCTTCCAGTAGAAACTGGGTCAAGATGCTTTTTCGTTTGGCGCCCAACGATTTTCTGATACCAATTTCCCGCGTCCGTTCCGTGACTGAAACGAGCATGATATTCATGATGCCGATGCCCGCCACAATCAACGCGATCATGCCGATGACGACGGCCCCCACTTTCACACCCGCGGTCGCCTTGTTGAAGGCTTTGATCATACTATCATTGCTGAACACAGTAAAATCATCTTCCTCCTGGGGCTTCACTTTACGTTCATAGCGCATGACCGCGCGCGTCTCTTCGATAGCGTCTTTGAGCAATTCCGGCGACTTTGCCCGCACCGTCACATTTACGGAACGCTCCCGGCCTCGACGATCGAACTTGCCATAGATACGTTCGAAGGCGGTGATCGGCATGAGACAGTAGTTGTCGTAACCTGAGCCGAAAGCCGATTTTTTCTCCTCAAAGACACCCACAACTTTGAACTTTCGCCCATCCAGCTTGATGCGTTTCTCAATCGGATCCGTGAACGGAAAGAGTTCCTCGGCCACGCCGTACCCAATGACGACGACTCTCCTCCCCACTTTGACATCTTCCTGAGAAATATTTCGACCCAGAGCAATGTAGTGTGTGTTATTGTCGGGATATTCAGGCGTACCGCCGCAGACCGTCAAATTTGAGTTAGTGGATTCCTTGCGATATTTTGCCTGGTGCCCGAAATCCCAAAGTTCGGCACCAACCAGGTCCACCGTCTTCACTCTCTCCCGGATGGCATTGGCTTGCCGCACCGTGACGGGCCGACGCTTCTGAATCTTACGCCTCTCCTCCTGGCTGACGGGTCCCCCCGCTGCATTTTTCTGCACTTGAAACGTTGTTGAGCCGAGCACGCTCATTTCCTTTTCCATGGTTTTTTGAATCACGGAAATACCGGTCATCACCGCGATAATCGATGCGACCCCCGCGATAATTCCGATGAGCGTGAGAAAAGATCTTAATTTGTTCGCTGAAATAGCCGCCAGAGCCATCTTGAAAATTTCAAGTATTTGCATGGTCATCTCACCAGCATTACAGATAAATCGTTATTCATAACGGAGCGCCTCAATCGGGTTGAGTTTTGCGGCTTTATAGGCCGGGATAAATCCGGAAAGAACACCCGTGAAGAGTGAAACCAGAATCGCCACCAGCACGATAGGCAGCGAGATGCTGGCCGGCATCAGAAACTTACTGATCAATGTTGTCACGCCGAAGGATAAGACCAATCCGACCAGGCCGCCGATCAGGCAGATGATTGAGGATTCAAAAAGAAATTGCGTCAGGATAGCGCGGCGTTTTGCGCCGATGGCCTTACGGATTCCGATCTCCCGCGTCCGTTCGGTCACGGATACAAACATGATATTCATCACGCCGATGCCCCCCACGAAAAGCGAAATTCCCGTGATGACAAGGCCGATCAGGACGATGACACCCATGACCTTATTGTAGGCGCCGACCAGTTGATTCATTTGGTTGATGGAAAAATCGTCATCCTGACTGGGTTTGAGCTTTCTGATCTTGCGCATCTCACCGATGACCTCATACTCAAAATCAGTCAGGCTGACGTTGGCCGGTGCCTTGACCGCAATGTTGAAATCACGGTTTCGCCCCCCGCCAAAAGATTTCATGAACGATGTAATCGGGACAAAAACCTGCTGATCGAAATTGGGTCCCCCGAAAAAACCGGCGCTCCCTTGCTTTTCCATCACGCCGACAATGCGGTAATTGTAGCGGCCGATTTTCATTTTCTTGTTGACGGGATCAAGACTATCAAACAATTTTTCCTTAATCTCAGACCCGATCACACACACACGGCGCTTGTATTGCACATCCGAAGCGGTCAAGAAGTGCCCCTGATCGGGCACGGACGCCGAGACAAGCATGTGTTTGTTTGTCGTGCCGATGATCGTGATATTCTCGAGAACCGTAGCCTGATATTTCAGGTTTTTGGTCGTATTGCTGGCCGGATTTATGGCGACCGCCTTTTTCAGACGTTGCTCCAGTTTCTCAGCCTCTTTCAGAGCGAGATTTTGGCGGTCGCGGAATTGAAAAAAATTGCCGGAAATAACCCACGGCCGTCTTGAAACATACAAAACATCGGAGCCAAGAACGGAGATGCTTTCACGGAAATTGTTTCCCAGGCCATTGGCCGCGGTCATGGTGGTGACGACCGCCAGGATACCGATCACAATACCAAGCGTGGTCAGGACACCGCGAGACTTGTTCGCCTTGATGGCCGCGAAGGCAATCTTGAGAGATTCAGCCGTATCATAAAGTGCTTTCATGGCCGCTTCCCGTCAATGCACCTGCTCAGTTTCCAGGCTGGATGTTTTTGAGGTCTTAAGGTCAGATTCTATCCTGCCATCTTTTAGACGAATGATGCGATGCGCGTGTCTGGCGATGTCAGCCTCATGTGTTACCAGAATGATGGTGTGACCCGCCTGGTGCAAGTCGTCAAGAATAGCCATGATTTCTTCCCCGGTCGCGCTGTCGAGATTACCGGTCGGCTCATCCGCCAAAATAATCGACGGGTTGTTCACCAACGCTCTGGCGATGGCAACTCGCTGCCTTTGACCGCCAGAAAGCTCGTTCGGCCTATGCGTTTTCCGATCCAGCAACCCGACTTTTTCAATAGCCGAGTCGGCCATTTGGGCACGGACCGCGGGCGCTACCCCGCCGTAAACCAAAGGCAATTCGACATTGTGGAAGACGTTCGCCCGCGGGATGAGGTTAAAAGTCTGAAATACAAAACCGATCTTCTGGTTGCGAATCTCAGCAAGCTGGTCGTCGTTCATCTTGCTCACGTCCTCGTCTCCGAGAAAATATTCACCGGAAGTAGGTGTATCAAGGCAACCAAGGACATTCATCATGGTGGACTTACCCGAGCCCGATGGGCCCATGATTGCTGCATATTCGTTTTCTTTTATGGTCAGCGAAACGTCCTGGAGCGCCCGGACTTCCTCCGTGCCCATGATGTAGGTCTTTGTAATGTGATTCAAACGTAATGCCATAGCCACCTTGCCTTGCTCAGTTGCCTTATTGATTTTTCCGGCTTGTTTTCGTCGGATCATTGTTAACCACCACGATCGAACCATCGAATAGATCCTTGCTGATGGCCCGATAACTACCGGTCACGATTTCATCATCTTCGGTGAGGCCGTCGACGATTTGAATATCAGTTTCGCTTTGAATGCCAGGTTTAACCTGCGCCGCCCGGATGACACCATTCTTGACACAAAAAACGACTTCCACAAAACCATCTTTGTCAGGTCGATACTCATGTTCAGGTGTTTCATTCGCCATGGCGGTGCCATCCTCAGGCTCTCTTTTTTCGAGTTGTTCAGGTGTTCTTACCGCTACCGACTGAATGGGAATGTGCAGCACGCTTTCTTTGACATCCGTCGTAATATCGGCACTGGCCGTCATGCCGGGCCGGAGTTGGTCGCCGGGATCAAACAGGGAGATCTTCACTTCAAATTCAGTCTTCTGGTCGGCGGACCCACTGCCACTGATCGTTGCGCTGTTGGCGATTTCGGTCACCTCACCTTTGAACGTCTGGTCTGGCAGGGCATCTACCTCGATGTTAGCCGTGTCGCCAATGGACACGGACACAATGTCGTTTTCATCCACATTGACCAGCGCTTCCATCCCCGACAACTTGGAAATAACCATGATCACGTCTTCCTGGAATTGCGACCCTAACGTAATCTCACCAACCTCCTTATTGAGTTCGCTGATCGTACCGGCCATGGGCGCGTAAATGGTGGTTTTCGAAAGATCGTCCTTGGCTTGTTTTAGCGCAGCCTGAGCCTGTGCAACCTGATCTAAAGAGGACTGGTAACGCGCCTTTTCTACCTGATAAGCCGCACTGATTTGATCGAGCATCGCCTGTGATTCAAGTTTTCGGGCAAAGAGTTCGTCGGTTCTCTCGAAGTCCTTTTGCGTTTTCCGCATATTTTCACGTGCGAGATCAGCATTGGATTCCGTCGAACGCAAATTCGCCTCCGCGCTTTCGACCGCAGCAAGGAATCGTTCCCGGTCTAGCTCAAGCAGAAATTCACCTTTATCGACCCAATCGCCTTCCTCATGATCCAGCCGGGTGATCTTGGCCGCGACGTCGGCGCTGATCTTCACTTGCGTAATGGGCTGAATGCGGCCGCTGGCATTGACCGTTTGAATGACTTGACCTCGCTCAACTTTTGCGGTCTGTACTTCAATTTCATCACTGCCGCTGGTCTTGATGTTAATGACCAGGACAACAGCCACAATGACAGCCACAATGGCCGCAATAATGATGACCTTTTTCTTCGACATGGCAATGCTCCACAATTGTCTAATGGTTATCCTCGCGTTCTTAGTACACTGGACAGAATACGGGCAAAAATGTTATAGCGCCTTCTCTATCATGGTAATTGTTGAAAGGGGTAACAATTCCAACTATCAAGTAGCCCCGGAAGCAGCGACCGAAGAGAGTTGTTTAACGTTTGCTGCTAGCAATAGAAAATTACGGGTAGTTTCATTAAATGTTACATGACTACTTGATCGTTGGTTTGTAAGTGTGATTTAACACTGTTTAAAAAAGGTGTAACGCGACATGGGAGTGGTGACCCATGTTATTGGGGTCGCGGAGTGGAAAGTCATTGTGACATTTGGAGGATCATTTTAGTGGTGCGACAATTTTCAGAAACGTCTCCTGACTCCGAAGAGAGTCCCAGAATTTGTCATTTTCAATCCTGTCGAGATTGCGAAACCCGAGTTTGATGGCCTCCTCCAACTGACTCAAAGCGAGTTCACGCCAACCATAGATGGCATACAACC
>Ga0114931_10010727_pt1 | contig 10883 bp, 10 predicted proteins | sample 2SBtaG_FD_89579 | JGI IMG/M metagenome (GOLD analysis project Ga0114931, IMG submission 89579) | Deep subsurface microbial communities from Kolumbo volcano to uncover new lineages of life (NeLLi) - 2SBTROV14_V59a metaG | ecosystem: Environmental > Aquatic > Marine > Volcanic | place: Kolumbo...
TCATCACAACCTCCTCCTCGGACTCTATCCCCTGCTAAGAAACGTGTCCAATCTGAGGGGTCCACTACATTGAGTTCTTTAGTACAGCCAACCGAATAAGGATCGTAATCAAATGAGTAAACTTTCGCGCCCGATCGTTTTGCTGCCAACGAGGACAATCCACTTCCTGAACCAATATCCAGAAAGGTTTTACCAGAAAATGAATCAACACCTACCATCTCTAATAATGCCGTTCTGATTCTGTGATTTGAATATCATCAAGGCCAACCAGAAATTTCCCCCAGTTTTTGCCAAATTGGAACCGTTGACTCGTATGACCCATCTTATTTTGTTCATCGAAGCACCTCGTCAAGCAAGTTTTCCCAAACACCCATGATACGATCCAAATCAAAGCGCCGTGCGGCTTCCATTGCATTTAAAGCCAGTTTTTCTCGAAGCGATTTGTTTATTATCAGACGGCCCATAGCGTTACAAAGCGCTCCGGAATCTCCCGGTGAAACAAGCATTCCATCTACACCATCACGAATGATTTCTCGCGGTCCGTTTGGACAGTCAAAACTAATCACCGGTAGTCCACAAGCCATCGCCTCAATTAGTGCGTTAGGGAATCCCTCGTAACGTGAAGGTAGCACAAAAAAACCGGCTTGACGTAGGACCTCTTCTGGTTTCTTCATCAACCCGGTAAAAATGACGCGCCGAGTGAGACCAAGGCAGTTACACAACGCATCTAACTCCGCTTTTTGAGGCCCTTCTCCGACAATCACCAAAGACCATTTATCACACGTTGGTGGTAGCTGTGCAAAAGCTCGGATCAAAAGATCAAAACCTTTTTCTGGGCTTAGCCTTCCCAGGCCCACAAGAAAGGGTTTTGAAGTTGGCAATTCAGAAAATCGCTTGTGCGGTTTGGGGATGAAAACTGGATTGGGGACAACCCATGTTCTCTTTCTAACCTTGGCCGAATAGTTGATCTTTACCGCTTCAGTTTGCACCACTAAGGCTGACGCGCGTGGATAAAGCAATCGGCGCATCCACGACCAAGGATATCCGATTGTATGTAAAGCAGGGTTTGTGCGTTCTGAAACAATCACCGGAATTCTGAGGCCTCGTGTTGCTAGCAAAGTTAGTACGTTAGTTTTGTCCAAAAATGAAATGATGGCATCCGGTCGGCTTTGACGAATGGCGTAACGTAAGCAGGCTAATCTGCTTACGTTACGGCGAATTCCTTCAAGCGTTGTCCGAGAGGGTTGAGCGATATTAAGCGAGACCAACTGAATACGATTATCAAGAGCATAAAAAGGAGCGTCTAAAGTGCTTGTAAAGGTCAAGAGCGTGATTTCCCACCCTTTGGCGGCCCAATAATTACCCATTGTGGACATAATTCGCTCTGCACCACCTGCGCTAAGAGAAGAAATTATTAGGGTAAGCCGCATTAAGTGCTCTTAGGCGATAGATTTTAGAGCAACTTTCTAGTCCGGTCCCTGAGAAACGGGCTGTTAAGAACGATCAATAGAGAGGCGGCGTACTGGTTGTGATGGGTTGGCTTTTGCATGCTTTTTCCTCCTGTCTCATCCTATCCAATCTACCACCCCTTACCCACTACAGATGACGAAGAGCCGTTTATACGTGGTTTAGCATTCAGGCTCACGCTTTACCTGCAAGTTTATATACTTGATGTTCTGCATTCTCATAAACAAGAGATAGTGGAGAGACGGCCTTTTGCACTTCATGCACTTTAAGAAATCTCTTCCTAACGACTACATAATTGATGTCGTAGTGCTTATCCAAATATGTAAAATCCAGTAAAGGGATAGGATACTTATAGATTAAATGTGCAGTGCTTGCGTCCAATGGGAAAGGCCATACACAGGGGATATTGGTACGATAGATAAATTCAGGAGCATCATTGAGGGGGATGGAAACTGCTCTGGCATTTTGTTGTGACAGTTTGCTCAAAAAGCCCCAGAGTTCTTTTCTATCCCGCGAGGGTGTTTGAATTGGTGGTGGGCTAGCTTCACCGATGAGTTGGTACCATGTTAGCAAGAGTAACAGCACCACCAAGCGCACTGTGCTATTTGACAAATCCGGATTTATTAGCCAGAGGGAAACTAACACAGTAGCAGGGAGAAAACCTACAAATTCCAGATAGCGATCGGCCTCACCGATGAACTTGAACCACGGCAACGAAGTGATCACGAATACAACCAGGGAAGCAAACCAAAGAACCGCTAGAGCATAAAGCCAAGGATTTTCGACCCAAAAATTTCGATAAACAATGAGAATCACCCCGCAAACTAGATGAACAGGGTACATAGCCATGCCTTTAAAAATAACATCGCAGCGAATTAACCAATAAAGAGATCTCAACCTACCTGTTACTAAGTACCACACTGCGCGGGGCAGGTCTAAAGTGGTGAAGATCGAGCGAACATAGGGGATGTTTTCACGTGCGAGCTTGGTAGCGTAGAGTTTTAGATGACGTATTTGCTGTACCAGAACATGCCAATAATATCCTTTGCTGACGATAATGGCTACTAGCATTCCGACCGGAACGATCAAAACCTGTAGCCATGCCCCTAGAATTCCAAAGATGATAGCTAAGATGAAAACGACTGCTTGAATTGCAAATTTGCTGCCCAGACAAGTCAGGGCAATCAGAATAATTGCAAGGACGTAAAGAACGATAGAATTGAGAACGATGCCAGTCACTACCGTTATACAAGAGAGTGATGCTAATAATGTCCCTAGTGATCGAGGACTGAAAGTGAAGTCGCTCAAGTTGTCCGGATTCGCATTCCGGTTTATCGGTGAAAATCCGTATAGAATGCCAGCAAGGAGAGCGGCAGCATTTGCTTCCAGTAAACCTGTATGATAGATAACATAAAAGCTAACACCTGCTGTTAACGATAAAACATATGTGGTAATGCTCTTAAAGAAAATAGGCACATAAGCTTGCCAACATTCTAAGTGCTCACTACTGAGGAAGGAAGCAAGCCACTGGAGTAAAAAGGGGTTGGCGAAGTTTTGACTTCCTATGAATACAGGGCAAGACCGAAGGACATGTCTGTTGCTCTGGCGAATAAGATCAGTTTGCAATATATAGAAATGAGAATCACTACCGTAGATATCAGGACCAACACGTCTCAAAAGAGCAAGCTTAAATACGAGTATCAAAAGAGTTGGCAATAGCGAGAATCCCATGATAATCAAATAATTCATAGTATTTCATGATCCTGGCCGATGATGTAACAGCGTTGATAAAATTTGCTCTCTCTCTGCTGTATACGTTGGAGGTCAAAAAGGTGTAAGGCTAGCTCTCTTCCACGATGACCCATTCCTGTAGCATCCATTATATTCTATCCATCTCCCCTGACCCACTACAGATGACGAAGAGCCATCTTCGCTAGTCTAGAGCCAGACCTATTCATTTGGTCTCCATTCTTCCAGTTGTCAAAAAATTAGCTCCCCTTGATGCCATCTTGCCCCATTAAAATCCCCCTTGACCACTTTGCGAAATATCCCATAGAATTGCTCGGCCCTAGCTGAGCCAGAGTGTCGTTCGCTAATCAAACGTTGCCCTGCTTTGATTATCTTGATTGTCCGATCCTCATTTTGTAATACATCTCCAATCAGATCAGGTAGCTCCTCCGGCTTGGCCGACAAGAAGCTAACTTCATTCCGAAAACCCAGTTCCTCTGTTCCTACACATGGGTCTGCAACCAATAACGAACCAAAAGCAGGGATCTCAAAAAATTTCCTTACAGGATAACGCAGTAAGCTTCCATCTGTGTAGCATAATTTAGAATAGCTGATCATTTTTCTAAAATTGTGATTTAAGTACCAAATACCCCAAGAACTACGTTGCAACTTAATATTAAAAAGACTGGCCAAACGGTACACGATTCTTATCGAGAGCGGGCTAATTACAGCTTTGCGCCCAGAAGCTTCTAGGATTCGAGAAGCTGATTTGCGGGTATAATACTGGACACCTGGAATACAAACATCCAAATTCTTCTTTTTCCACTCCATCTCGCAAAATTCATCATTCCCAATAACATGAATTACAGGGATAATTCTATGGTCATTTGCGATGGCGAAATCTCTATATCTATCGGTAGCTTGCTTACCAAAACTTTCTTTTTCAAGGTCATTAAGCTGGTCCAATGGAGCAACAAAATCGGCGGGCCAAGCAATGATATACCCTGAGAATCGTTCCAAAGTCTTTATATAACTTTCTGAGAAAGAGTAAACGTCTGCTCGAAGCATCAGGGCGAAAACAGGACAAGGGAGTTTATCATAGTGGCTAGGGAATTGGGGGTGCGCCGTTAAGAAACCATTTACATCAAAGGCAAAATATCCAGATTCAGAAGCTGCTTTCAAGTTATTAAGTAGAAAATACTGGTGGATAATTATTCCATCAAACGGCCCAAGCTCCTCGCAGACTATTCTTATATCATCTTTAATCTCCAAAGTTGAAAGATAGCCGGGTCCGTACTTTACAACTTCAAATCTTCTTTGAAGGGCATTAATAAACCATTTCTCTGTCGGGTTCAAATAGAGCGACTTTGGTATGAGGATCAGTAACTTGGGTTTTTGCCGATCAATAGGAATACCATTGTCCAACTTATTGGTCATAGGTGAATTGAACCTCCCCCTTATCATTAACATAAACCCGTCCCACAACTCGACAAGGTGTCCCAAATGCAATCGAATAAGGTGGAATATCTCTGTTGACAAGGCTATGAGCACCAATGACGCTATGCTCTCCAACGCTGACACCTTTAGAGATGACCACCAAAGGGCCGATATAGCAATAATCACCTATTCGGGTTGATCCTTTTTCGTAGTTAGCTTTACCACCACTGACTGCCCATTTAACGGTATCATGCGTATAAATCTGAACACCCGCGCTAATACTACAATAATTCCCAATAACCAACTCGCCCCCGCTACCATCAAGTATCGTAAAAGGGCCTACCCAACTATGTCTTCCTACCTTCACGTCTCCATATACATAACTACTATCATAGATACTGGCTTTCTCCTCAAAACCCAGATAGTCGGCCTTTTCCCAACGATCGGATAACAATTCTTGAAAAGGAAGAACACGCTGCCAGTCCGCTCGCATCTTATCTCTGAGAATAACACGTAACTTTGCCAAAATCTTTTGTAAGACGACAAGCTCCTGATCCAGGGGGTTTTCTGAGGGTGCCATATTTATAAGAATGTCCTCAGCCACCACTCAAAGCTCAGCAGCGACCAGATGAGAAGACGGTGATTGACCTTTCCACTACTGTGTTCATCCAACATCCGTGTGACATACTTTGGGTTGAGGAACTCGTAAATCCTCGCTCGTCGGTCGCGCAGCAATCCATTGACATAATCAATACTCTCCCCTCGAAACCACGAAGCATCCGGCGCACTAAAGCCTTGTTTGGTTCTCTCGGTGACGTTCTCAGGTACCAAGCGACTCATCGCACGACGCAAGACGATCTTGCCATCGCTGCTCGGTTGCATCCGATACTTACGGATCTTCCCCGGCTCATCTTCATCAACGCGCGGCGCCTCGCTGAGCTCCCGCAATTTGTACCGCGCCGGCACGCGCATTGCAAAGTCCACCAGGTCATTATCCATGAAAGGTACCCGTGTTTCCAGCGAGTGGGCCATACTTAGCTTGTCCTCCACCACAAACAACCCGTGCAAGAAAGTCTTGGCCTCGAAGTAGAGCGAGGCGTTGACCACGTCCTCCACCGTCTCCAACGGCAGATTAGCTTGAAAGAAGACACCGCGAAAGGTCTCATAAGGCTCATAGTCTTTCAGTTGGGCGTAGGTCTCTGGATTGAAGAAACTCGCTCGATCCTCATCTGGGATCAACCGTTGCCAGTAGTCGTAGTAGGCGCGATAATAGGCTTCAGGACCGTTGGCCCGCAGGCCACGATAGTAGCGCCAGGGATAACCGGCAAACAGCTCATCGCCGCCGCCGCCGGAGAGCACCACCTTGACGAACTTCCCGGCCAGCCGTGCCACGCAGTAATTGGGATAAGATTGGCCCACGCGCAAATCTTCCAAAGACCAGACCATCTCAGACAAGACCTGTTCCATGTCACCAGCGTGTAAAACCATCTCGTAGTGCTCTGTTTTGAAGAGGTTACAGAGTACTTCGGCGGCTGCACGCTCATCGAAGCCCATCTCCATACCGGAGGCCGACGAGAGATCAAAACCACCGGTGAAAGTGTGGATACGGTGGATGTGTCGAGCGGCCACGGAGGTGATCGAACCCGAGTCCATCCCGCCGCTCAGGTACGAGCCCACCGGCACATCGGAGACCAACTGGCGGGTAACGGCTTGGTCAAAGCGCTGATACAGTTCCTCAGAACATTCTTCTAGCGAAAGCTTGCAGCCATCTGAGACGAAGTGATAGTCCCAATAACGCTCTTGTCTTACGGGGTTGGTCAAATCGGCTTCAACGGTCAGCGTGCAGCCGGCGGGTAGCAGACGAACGCCTTCAAAGAGCGTCCGGTCGCTGAAGATGTTCTGGAAAGTGAAATACTCGCTAAGAGCCGGGTAGCAGATACGCGCAGAGACCTTCGGGTGTTGTAACAAGGCTTTGATCTCTGAACCGAAGGTAAAATAATCACCATCGCAATAGTAATAAAGAGGCTTGATCCCATAGCGATCGCGGGCCAAGAAAATTTGCTGGTGCTTGCGATCCCAGATGGCAAAGGCGAACATGCCATTGAAGCGTGTCACGCAGTCTCCGCCCCACTGCTCGTATGCATGGACGATGACCTCGGTGTCGGTCTGAGATTGGAAGCGATGACCCAGGGCTTGCAGCTCGACGCGAAGCTGCTGGTAGTTGTAGATCTCTCCATTATAGGTGATCACCACCTCGCCAGTTTCGTTGCTCAAGGGCTGCTGACCGGCCGGTGAAAGATCAATGATGGCCAAGCGGCGGTTACCCAAGCCGACGGGGCCGTCAGTGTATTGGCCCTCGCCATCGGGCCCCCGGTGAGCGATGACATCGGTCATACGCTTGAGTAGGCTGGTAGGAACCGGCTCACCGTTTAGATTGTATACTCCTGCGATGCCGCACATGGTTGCTCTCAGCTCCTTGTCGCCCGCACGGTGAAGCCACTCTCTTGAGTGTCAAAGTGCGTAATGGAAAGGCCCGCTTCAGCGCACCAACGTTTCACTTCTGCCTCAGTTTGCCGATGAGCGTAACGTGGATGATACCAATCAAAATTGACGAACTCATTCTTTTCAAATGAGAGCTTGTCATTCCAGTACATCTTGGCAAAGTGCCAGTAGATCAACCGTTGCACATCATAGCGTCCGGCCTTGATACTCAGGTAAGGAATATCCTCAGGGACCTCAACCTCTACCTTCAACTCGGCCAACGCTTGGCCCAGCAGGGTCAACGGTCGGAGCAGTTCCAAAGCCTTTTCTGGAGGCAAAGGAGAGACGATCTGGCGGATATAGTCATCGGTGAACTCGCGGATCGGCCCTTTCTGACGGTAGACGTAGAACAGGAACTCCCCGCCTGGTTTGAGAAGAGGGACTAAGGCTTTCAGCGCTTGTTCTGTAGAAGGCGTGTGATGAAGCACCCCTTCTGAGAAGATTGTGTCAAAGGTCTGGTCTCTGAAGGGCAGTTGCAGCAGGTCCGCTTGCACAAAATGGGTGCTGGGGATTCTCGATAGTCGCTCTTGGGCAACATCAACTGCCACAGAGATATCTGCCCCGACCCAGGTAGCCTTGTTCTCTGGCGTGAGCCATTGCGAGGAACTGAGCCCATTACCGCAACCGGCATCCAGGATGAACTGGTGGCGATTAAAATAATCGCTCATCTCCTGGGGATCCTTGAAGCCGTAGCGCTGGACCAACCAATCACGGACCAGATCGTTGGACTCAGGTGAGTCGTGCTTCCAGATTTGCTGCCACTTGAAGCCAAAGCTATAGGAAGTTTGGAGTTGACCTTGGTCGTGAGTCAGCACAAAACGGGGAATTCCGCGCACAATGGGATAAGGATGTCCTGAGGCATCGTGTAGGCCCCCTGCAAGAATCTCTTCGCTTTCGACCTGATGTACCTCTAAACGCAGAGCAGCTTTGGAGGTTGGATCCACAAGAATATTCAGCAGTTCTTTATACAAGGCAGTTCACCATTATCACCACTCCTTTTCAACTTTTCTATGGCCTCTGTCAACAGGATATTTCTCATGGGTCTTAACATCGAATTGTCCTCTCGCTTGGAGCGACTTCTTTCACGTATCTAGCCGTCCACCCAGAGTGATCTCTAATCTCATACCAGTAGCGCCGACCATCATTAGGCAAACCCTCCCATGCTCCAATTCTCTTCTCATACAGAAGGAATACTCTCTTTGACCGCTACATGGCAATCCTTTCAGTAGAGTGAAGTTCTTCTACTACCTGATTCTGTTCCCTTGTAGTCATCTGCACATAGAGCGGCAGAGACAAGCTCAGGCGGTCAGCTAGATAGGCATTCAGGAATTGCTCCGGTCTCAGGTCGTACTTGCGCGCATAGTAGTTTTGTATCACCGGTGCATGGGTGCCCTGGCGGGTGGCGATGCCTTTTGCTTCTAAGCTGGCCATCAGTTTGTTTCGCTGGCGATGCAGGCGCTCTACGTTGGCCAGCGTCGGTTTCTCCGGACTAAAGAGGCAGACGTAAGACTGATAGCCGTGAACGTAGTTTTGGGGCACGATCGGCCTCCTCACCCAAGGCAAATCGGCTAGTAGTCCATCATAACGCCGCGCTAACTCTGCCCGGCGCTCCAGGATCCAAGCCGCTCGGTCCATCTGCACTGAACCCAGGGCTCCTTGAATATCTGTCATACGGTAGTTGTAGCCCAGGTAGTTATACTCAGCGAGCAGGAAACCTGCTTGACCCTGGTGGCGGGCCAGGTCCGAGCGAGACGCACCATGATCCCGCAACGAGCGGGCTAACTGGTCCAACTTTTCTTTTGCCGTGGTGATCATGCCCCCTTCCCCGGTGGTGATTGACTTGCGCGGGTGGAAGCTAAAACAGCCGACATCGCCGAAGGTTCCGGCGTGCTGGTCCTGATAGCGAGCGCCAAGCGCGCAGGCGGCATCTTCAACTAACCAAAGATCATGTTTATGCGCAATCTCCAGAATGGGCTTCATCTCTGCGCACAGGCCAAAGAGATGTACCGGGAGAATGCCCACCGTGTGCGGGGTGATCAGGGCTTCGATCCGGCTAACGTCAATGTTGAAGCTATTCAGATCAATATCGCAGAAGATCGGCTTAGCACCCATATACTCGACCACGTTGGCCGTGGCAACCCAGGTAAAGGCCGGGACGATCACCTCATCACCCGGTTTGAGCCCCAGCGTGGCCACGGCGATGTGCAGAGCTGTAGTACAGGAACCGGTGGCAATGGCGTAGGGCGCGCTGGTGAACACGGCGAACTTCGCCTCAAACTCCCGGACGAACGGCCCTTGGACAACCCAACCGCTCTCTAGCGGCTTGAGGATCGCTTCAGACTCTTCTGGACCGAAATACGGTTTGGTGATAGGAATTTTCATCGGACAGTTGGCGTGGCTTGCCGCTCGCGCTTCCCTCGCCACCATTGGATCAATTTTCGCAGCCCTGTCTCTAAATCAGTCGCGGCTTCAAAGCCCAAATCTGCTTTGGCCCGCTCGGTACTGCCGATGCGCTGGGTAACAAAAGTCTGGCCGGCTGGCTCATATTGAATCTTCAGAGAAGAATCCATCAAGCGCAACAATGTCTCGGCCAACTCTTTGATCGTGGTGCCCACCCCGCGGCCCACGTTATAGAAAGAGTCGACGACCTCACTCTTGAGCGCGCAGAGGTTGGCCTTGGCCACGTCGGTTACATCAATAAAATCATACGTTTGGGTGCCGTCGCCGTAGACGATGGGCGGCCGGCCACGGTCGAGCCGGTCCATAATTTTCATGATCACGCTAGTGTAGGCGCCTTGATCGTCTTGGCGTGGGCCGTAGACGTTCATGTAGCGCAAGCCGACGTAGTCCAGACCATAACGCTCGTTGAAGGCGCGGCACATCTGTTCTCCGGCGATCTTGGTCGCGCCGTAGAACGTGCGGTTGTTGAAAGGGTGGTCCTCGGTCATGGGAATAGCGAGCGCATCGCCATAGACCGAAGCCGAAGAAGAACACACGAGCTTCTTGATCCCCTGATCGCGGCACGCTTCCAGTACGTTAAACGTGCCGGCCACGTTCACCTGGAACGCAGCGCGTGGGTACTCGTAGCAGTGCAGCAGCCACAGCGCTGCCAGGTGAAAAACGTAATCTGCTCCCTTCAGAGCCGCATTGAGCACGTCGATGTGCTGGATGTCTCCCTCCCACACGCTCACACGCCCGTCTTTTTCGGCTTGTGACAAGTTCGTGCTTTTGCCGCGGGTGAAGTTGTCGTAAACCACAACGTGACCGACCTTTTCTTTACACAACGCTTCCACGACATGCGATCCAATAAACCCCGCCCCACCGATTACAACCACCTTGCTGCCCGTCAAATCGTTCATGCTGATACCAACCTCGCTTTTAAGATAAGGTCGAACTGACACTCGCCTCTAGGGGATGCTCTACCAGGCTTTGCATCTGGACCAGTTCTCAACAATGCCTGCGCCGTTGCATCTACGAATCAGCCAGGGTCGTGCAGGCGATGACCAGGCAGGCAGTCTGTTAAAGTTCTGCCTCGTTTACACCTGCTTTGGCGAAGCACAGGTTAGCCGCAACCATATCGCCAAACAAGTTTGATTGGGGGCCTGTCCCCACCACGCTGAGCAATTTCATCCCTGTACAAACTGCGTTACGGCCTCGACCACGGTCTCGATTTGTTCCGTGGTCAGTTCGGGGAACATCGGCAGCGACAA
>Ga0114931_10010728_pt1 | contig 10882 bp, 6 predicted proteins | sample 2SBtaG_FD_89579 | JGI IMG/M metagenome (GOLD analysis project Ga0114931, IMG submission 89579) | Deep subsurface microbial communities from Kolumbo volcano to uncover new lineages of life (NeLLi) - 2SBTROV14_V59a metaG | ecosystem: Environmental > Aquatic > Marine > Volcanic | place: Kolumbo...
ATGTCTCGAAATAGTCGTTCCTGCAGACAAGAACGGGCGAAAAGACGAGCCGCTTGCCAAGACTGACTGGAGACTTCATCCAGCGCACGTGGTGCGGGCGGCGCTCGCGCCCGACGCGCCCGCAGCGCCAGGCGCGACGCTGTGGTCGAGTCAACCAGCTGGCGATTGGGCTATGGGTTTGGCGCAAGAGTCTGCCGATGCGCCTCGTGCGCCCCGTAGGACAGTCACGCTGCGAACCAAATCTTCCAGCCGACGTTCCGCAGCCCGACTCGCGAGCGCGTCGCCATCACAGGAACGGACGAGCGAGCTGATCGCCGCTGTGTCGCTGCTTGCGCAAAGCAATGGCGTCGCTCGCACGACTGGGGAACTGATTCACCACTGGTTTGAGCAGATCGAATGGCTCGACGACGGCGCTCCTGATGATGCTGCACTGCGCAAGGTCGCAACCCGGGCCGGATTTCCCGAGGTCTTCGTGAATGAATCGCTGACTCTGTTTCGCAGCGCGATCGAACGCGAGCCAATTTGCGCGGCGCTGACCGAGCGAGTGTGGCTCGCCCGAACGCCTGGCGTGGACGACGCGCGTGTGCATCGCGAGCGCCCTTTCGCTGTGCGCGACGCTGGCGCCCAAGGGGACCGCCTGCTGCGGGGTCGTTTTGATCGGCTTGTTGAGGGCCGAGCCAAAGGTGAAGTGGTTTGCGCAGAAATCTTCGACTTCAAGACAGATCACGCCGCCGAGGGGCTCACAGGCGAGGCGCTCGAAATCTACGCAGCGAAACATCGCGCGCAAATGGAGGCCTATCGACGCGCTGCAGCCCGCATGTTTGGCTTGCCTGACGCCAACGTCGCTGTGACGCTGCTCTTCACGGCGCCTGGCGATACGGTCACACTGCCATCAGCGTGAGCGCGCAGCGCGACATCGTCAGGACCCCAACAAATCGCGAAACACCCTTGTCGATTGAACACTTGCTTGACATTTCGCTGTCACAGCGCAAAGAGCAACCGGCCCCCCTGTTTGTGGTAGGCTTCGGTACAGGGTCCGCGGAGCGACCCTGCTTGTCGCGTGCGCGGCGTCAACGACGCCGAACGCTGCTGGGATACGAAGCATGAAACACAGACACACGCATCGGGCTGGGCGACGTCGAGTCAGCCTGGTGGTTGCGGCGCGCGCAGGGATGCTTGGCGCGACTGCTTTTGCATTGACGCTTCTTGGCGCGTCTTGGGCGATCGGGCAGGAGGCGCCGCCTAATGGGCCTCGTGATGTGGATGTGCGCTGGGATGCGCTCATGCACGCCACGCTCATACCCGCGCCGGGTGAAAAGATCGAGGACGCGACGATCGTGCTGCACGACGGCGTCATAGTCTCCGTCGCGCCAGGCGCACAGCCGCCACTGGGCGCGCGGACGTGGGACTACACGGGCCTCACCGTGTACCCGGGGCTCATCGACGCCCATGTGGCGGTCGACACGCCCGAGCCCGATCCCAACGCGCCAGGAACTCACTGGCACAAGCGGGTCAAGGCGCAGCGGTCTGCGACAGATGGCGATGGCGCGCCCGATTCACTTCGCAAGTCACTCCGAGATTTGGGGTTCACAACTGCCCTCATCGCGCCCAAGGATGGCGACTTCCGCGGCTTTGGCGCACTGGTCACGCTTGGCTCGCCCAAGGCTGCTTTCACAGGTGGCGGTGGTGGTCGATTTGGTTTTGGCGGACAGCGCGATCGGGAACACAGCAAACCTAAGGGAAGCCCGAAGGGCCAGCGCGTGCTCGCGGACCATCTCTTCCAAGAGGTTGCGTTTGAAACGGGCGGCTTCAATGGTGGATCTCCGACGTCCACCATGGGCGCTGTCGCGATCATCAGGCAGACGCTGCTGGACGCGGATTGGCGGGCCCGGAGTCTTGCTGTGTACAACCGGGATCCTGGGCGGTTTGAGCCACTCAAGCCAAGCGACGCGCTCGACGCGCTCGGTCAGAACGGTTCGGACGCGACGCCCCTCCTTTTCAATACGCGCGACGAACAGGATGAACTTCGCGCTGCAAAGATCGCTGTTGAGTTTGGCAGGAAATCCATGCTCGTTGGCAGCGGCAGGGAATACCGCAGGCTGGGGCCCATCGTTGAGGATGGTCTTGCGATCATTCTGCCGCTGAATTACCCGGATGAACCCAAGGTTTCCACGTATGCGCAGCAGGAGTCTGTCACGCTCAAGGACCTTATGGACTGGGAGCAGGCGCCCACCAACGCCAGGCGTCTGCACGATGCGGGCGTGACGGTTGCGCTCACGACTGACAAACTCAAGAAACGCAGCGACTTCTTCCCCAATCTGCGCAAGGCGATCGACAACGGGCTGAGCAAGGACGACGCGCTCGCCATGCTCACAACTGCGCCTGCGAAGCTCTTTGGCGTGGCGGACCGCCTTGGCGCCGTCAAGCCAGGCGCAGTCGCCAGCCTTGTTGTGGTCGATGGCGACCTGTTCAATAAGGCCGGAAAAATACGTGATGTTTGGGTGGAAGGCGCGCGATACGAAGTGACCCCGGCTCCTGGCATGGATATCACGGGTGTCTGGGCGGCGCGTTTTGGCGACGCTGAGCCCGAAGAAGGCACGCTCACGATCCGCAAGGGCAATGCGATTCAGGTGGAAATACCCACCTTCGAAGCGAAGGAAAAGGCGACCGGGGTCAAGACGAGTGAGAACCGTGTTTCCTTCCTCGTGCTGGGAGAAGAATTCAAAGCCGACGGCGTGTTCTCGTTGTCTGCGGTTGTTGAGGGCAAGGAGATGTTTGGCACGGTCGTCGCGCCCGACGGCTCGACCATGCCCTGGTCCGCCAAGCGGACAGGCGACGCGCCAAAGAAACCCGACGCCAAATCTGGCGCAAGGGACCGCGACGATGACGCGGACCACAATGACGGCGACAATGACGCTGATAAAAATGGTGATGATGGCAGCGACGACGATGTAAGCAAGGCCCCGGAAGCTCTGCCCCTGCCCTTTGGCGCCTACGGGTTGCTCGAGCATCCAAAGCAGGAGGACATCGTCGTCACGAACGCGACCATCTGGACCGCAGCGCCTGCAGGCATCATCAAGGATGGAACTCTGGTCTTGCGGGGTGGAAAGATCGCCTACGTGGGTCCCGCGTCCCGGGCGCCTCGCGTTCCGGGCGCGCGCGTCATCGACGCCAAGGGCAGGCACATCACGCCAGGCCTTATCGACGCCCACAGCCACACTGGCATCGACAGTGGTCTTGGCGGCGTGAACGAAGTGGGCCAAACCATCACCGCTGAGGTCCGCGTGCAGGACGTGATCAACCCGGACGCCATCGCCCTGTACCGCGAACTGGCGGGCGGGCTGACGGGCGCCAACCAACTGCACGGCTCAGCCAATCCGATTGGCGGACAGAACAGCGTGATCAAGCTGCGCTGGGGTGTCGATCGTCCTGACGATATGCGCTTTGAAGGCGCTGCGCCAGGCATCAAGTTTGCGCTGGGTGAGAACCCCAAGCGCGTCGGGTCGGGGCGCTATCCCGATACGCGCATGGGCGTCGAAGCGATCATCCGCGAGCGCTTCACCGCTGCTCGCGACTACATGTACCAGTGGGACAAGTACAACTCAATGTCCGAACGTGAACGCAGACTCACTATGCCGCCCAGGCGGGATCTAGAGCTTGACGCGCTTGCGGAAGTGCTTCGCGGCGAGCGGCTGGTTCACAGCCATTCCTACCGCCAGGACGAAATCCTCATGCTCACGCGCGTGGCTCGCGACTTTGGCTTCAAGATTGGAACCTTCCAACATGTGCTGGAGGGATACAAAGTGGCGGAGGCGATTCGCGATTACGCCATTGGCGCCAGCACATTCTCCGACTGGTGGGCGTATAAGTTCGAGGTCTACGACGCAATTCCCTACAACGGCGCCATCATGACCGAGGTCGGCGTGCCGGTGACGTTCAACTCTGATTCAAATGAATTGGCCCGCAGGCTCAACACCGAGGCTGCCAAGGCTGTCAAGTATGGCGGTGTGCCTCCTGAGGAGGCGATCAAGTTCGTCACCTACAACGCGGCGCTCCAACTCAAGATCGACGACCGTGTCGGCTCGCTCGAGAAGGGCAAAGACGCGGATTTTGTGATCTGGTCGGGTGATCCATTTTCCTATGCTTCTCGCGCAGATGCAACATACATCGACGGCAGAGAGTACTTCTCGCGAGAGAAAGATAAGCAGCTTCGCCAGCGCGTCCGCACGGAGCGCAATCGAATCATCCAGAAAATACTCGCCAAGAAGGCCAAGTCAGGCGGCAAAGATTCGGGCGATAAACCAGATCGAGAGGACATGATGCGGCGCATGCGCGAGCGGATGGGTAGTCGTCCGCCTGTCGCTGTCAGCGGCGCGGAAGGAGGTTCACAATGAACCTGCAAAGCATATCTATGACAAAAATCATCGGATTCGTCGCCTCTGTCGCAGCAGCGGCGCTACTTGCCCCGGGCGCGGGCGCACAGGATCTCATCCACAAGGCGGCGCCTCAGACGAGGCCCATCGTCATCGAACACGCGACCATTCACACCGTATCAAGCGGCGTGATCCACGACGGTTCGCTGTGGTTCAGCGGCGGCGTCATTCGCGGAATCGCGCGCCCGGGTGAATCGCTCGTCGGGTTATTCCCAGCCTCTCCCATTCGCATCAACGCAGCGGGCATGCACGTCTACCCAGGTCTTGTGAGCGGAATGACGGGGCTTGGCCTCACCGAGATCAGCGCTGTTAATATGACCAACGACTCCAACGAGCAGGGCGCCAACACGCCTGAAGTCAAAGCAGTCGTTGCAATCAACCCTGATTCTACGCTCTTCCCCGTTGCGCGCTCCAATGGGGTGCTCGTGGCGGGTGTGGCGCCAGGCGGGGGAACCATTGCAGGTCGGGCTGGCGTTGTTCGTCTTGACGGCTGGACGTGGGAGGACATGACAATCAACGACAACGTTGGGCTGGTGATTTCGTGGCCCAGGCTGGCCCCGTTTCGGTCGCCATTTCTGCCTGCGTCGTTCAACGCTAAGGCGCAGTTGAAGCGCTCGAAGGAAACGCTCTCCCGGATCGACGCCCTCTTTGACGAAGCGGAGGCGTACTTTGCAGCCCGCGATGCAGATCCATCTATTCCCACGGATGTTCGGCTTGATGCGCTCCGCAGCGCCATCGAAGGAACATCGCGTGTGTTCATTCAGGCGAGCGAAATGGAGCAGATTGAGTCTGCTGTGTCCTGGGCGGTGAAGCGCGGGCTCAAGCCTGTCATTGTGGGCGGAAACGATGCACCCAAGGTGGCCGCACTTCTCAAGCGGCACGACGTGCCCGTCATGCTTTCGGGCGCCCTTCGCACGCCCAGCCGGCGCGATTCACCCTATGACGAGGCGTTTACGGCGCCCATCGCGTTGCAGGAGGCTGGCGTTGCATGGTGCATCTCCTCGGGCGGCGGCGCGTCCAACGAGCGCAATCTTCCATACCAAGCAGCGGCCTCTGTCGCGTACGGGCTCGATCCCGACGCAGCCCTTCGCGCCATCACGCTTTCGACCGCTGAGATCCTTGGCGTCGATGACGCCTATGGATCGATCGACGAGGGCAAGAGCGCCACGCTCTTCCTCGCTGATGGCGACATTCTCGATGTGCGGACGCATGTGCTCGACGCCTTCATCGACGGCAGGCGAATCGATCTGCGCAACAAGCAGACAGCTCTGCGCGATAAGTACCGTGACAAATATCGCCAGCTGGGGCTGATTCAGACCAGCGGCGACCAGAGCGGCTCAGGCGGCTGAGTCGCTGCGGGCAGAGTTCGTACAACCATCGAACAGCCGGGGCGCTTGCGTCCCGGTTTTTCATTGCGCCCGTAGCAAAGCGCTGTGCGGGGGGAGCGAAAGCGCCTCCACCAAACGGGCGCGCTGAAGCGGGTGATCAGGCGGTTTCGCCGACCAGCTCGTCAAGGGCAGCGGCGAAGTCTTCCTTGCTTGTAATGCCCACGAATTTCTTATGCACTTCACCATTGTGGAAGAGGATGACGGTGGGAATGGCGGTGATGCCAAACTTCATGCTCACCTCGCGATTGGAGTCGGTGTCGACCTTGCCCACCGTGACTCTACCCGTGTATTCATCGGCAATGGCATCGATTGTGGGCGCGATCATTCTGCAGGGCATGCACCACTCGGCCCAGAAATCAACGAGCGCAGGCACATCGGATTGCAGCACGTCGATGTCAAAGTTTTCATCGGTAAATTCGTGGACATTTTCGCTTGCCATGGGCCCTTATTCTCCTGACGCGGCGTAGTGTCGCAGGACGCAGTCTTCGCCAAACGACGCAATGATAGGCAGCAAGGCATGCGGGTCAGCGGAGGCCATTGTCTCGCATCGTCGCGTCAGCGATCCGCAGCGCCTCCGCGGTCTGCTGGATATCGTGCGTTCGGAAGATCGCAGCGCCACCCAGGCGCTGGATGACGGCTGCTGCGACAGACGAAGCGACGCGGTCGCGCGGTGTGGCGACGCCTGCAACAGCGCCAAGGAAACTCTTTCTGCTCGCTGCTGCAAGGACGGGATAACCAAGTGCGTTGATGGCGTCGGTCGCTGATAAGAGAGCGAAGTTCTGCTGAACACTTTTGCCAAAGCCAAGGCCCGGATCGACGACGATTGATGCTGGCGCGACGCCCGCCAGCAGGGCTGCGTCGATGCGCTGGCGTAGGAAACTGACGACCGCCTGCACGACGCCGCCCGTGCGTGTGTAGTCGGGCTCGACCGTGTATTCATGTGAGTAGTGATTGTCGCACGGCGGCCCCTCCTTTGGGGGTCTGTGCATGAGAATGACGCCTGCGCCTTGGGCTGCGACCAGGGGCAGCATCGCGGGGTCGCCAAGGCCTGCGGAGGTGTCGTTGACAGCGTTTGCGCCTGCGTCGAGGGCTGCTTGCGCGACGGCTGTCGATGTGGTGTCCACGCTAATGGGGGCGCTGACGCCAGCGTCTCTAATCGCTCGCAATGCAGGAACGACCCTGTGAATCTGCTCGTCAGCAGGCACTGCGCTGGCGCCAGGACGAGTCGATTCGCCACCAATGTCGAGCATGTCGGCGCCTTGATCGATGGCGGCGATCGCAGCGTCGCAGGCGGCGCGAGGCGTCACACACTCGCCACCATCGGAAAAACTGTCGGGCGTGACATTGATGATCGCCAGGACGCGGGTCCGATCGAACGAGAGCGCTGCGCCATGAGCAAGTCGCCAGAGGGACACTGGCTGCGCAGCGGCAGATGCTTCCACAGCGGCTGGGGCTTGGCTGGTCGGCGACGCTGGTTGGGTGAGTCGGCTGGTCATTGGCGCCTGCCATTCGCGTGTGAAGGCTGCCCGTGAGATGCGAGAACTGGTTGTATTAGCAGAGAGTGAAACAGGAGGAAGACAGCCCCTCACCCCAGCCCTCTCCCACAGGGAGAGGGGGAAAGACAGTCCCTCGCTCTGGCGTCATCCAAGAATGACGCTTTAGAAGGGCGGGCGTCCGCCACCACCCGCGCCAGCCTGCATCTGCGAGATCACCTGAGAGACATGAACGAGCGTCTTAATCACGGGCGTGGGCATGAACGTCGTCACGCGCACCGCTGCTGCGTCCGTCGTCAACCCCAGACCCACGGGCGGCAGGTTGGGCGCCACCTCGAGGTTGACCTGACCAAGAAACGTCGCTGCGATGACGAGGGCTTGGCGAAGCAGCTCGCCCACGTTGACGTATCCCTCCGCGGTACGGCCATCTGGCAGCTCGCGAGCGATGGCTGTGACGACAGCATTGTCGGACAGGCTTCGCCCGTTCCCGTTAGACAGTTCGATAGCCTTTGCAAGCGAATCCGTCGTTGGGGCGAGCGAACTAATGACGCCTTCCTTGACCGCAGCCATGTACCCGCTCAGGCCCATCTGTCCAAAGAGCGCTCCGAGCACCTGCTGCTGTGGGCCGAAACCGCCTGCATCAGCGTTCATTTGCAGCGACCACTTGTGCGCCTTCTTCCCCGCTACGTCTGCAGCATTTTCTTCAAACCCGCCTGTAAAGGGGCTGTCCTCGATCTTGTTCTCTGCATTGAGCGTATTTTTCGTGAATTCGACGAGCGCCTTGGGGTTCTTCGTGGCGCTGTAGTCCATCGAGTTTGCGAAGAGTCCCGTCAACAGACCGCCCGCAGTCGTGTACACCGCGAAGGCCTGGCCGTCCACCGCCTGAATCGCATCGCCCGCGCCTGCGGGAATCGCGCCGCCTGCCAAGCCCTTCAGCTGTTGAAACAGCCCTTTAATAGATTCGCTTGTGTAATCACCGGCGCCCGCAAAGAGAAACGCGTCATCGGGAAGATGGGTGAGGAGCTGGTGGGCGTCGCCTCGGGCTTGCAATGTCTGGGCGGGATCAGAGTCGGGCTTGAACGTCAAGGCGACATCAAGTGAAGCCCCCAGCGCCCCAGCGCGAAGGCCAACGATGGCGCCGCTGGCCTGGGAGATGACGCTGTTCAGCAGCGCCTGGGCCTGGCGTATCTGTGCCTGAATGTTCTCGGGATTAGCGCCCGCCATCATGGCGGCCATACCGGCCTGGCCGTTGATCGCTGTCATCGCCTGCTGCGTGAGCATTGCCATGCCTGTGGGGCCAATGATGACGAAGACGTCACTGGCGTCTGCAACGCGCTTACCGGCGGCGCCAATTGCTGCCTGGTGAGCGCCAAGAGCGCCAGCCGCTGCGTTGAAGCCCGCCAGCGTCTCCGAATTGGTGGCGACAAGTGCGTATCCGTCCGCGATCGCCCTTGCGAAAAGCTGCTGGCCATTGACTGTGAACGTTTTCGCGCCGCCGACAACGTCCGTGGGATTGAACGAAGCGAGGAGCGCCTTGAAGTCGGTTGTCGGAATGAGCCCGACGATTTGCAGGCCCGCGTCTTCCGCAGCGCCAGCTCCCTGGTCTGGCCCAAGCACGACAATCGCTGCAGAGAGGTTCATGTCGAGCCCCTGACCAAGACCCATGACAGCAAGCACCTGGGCGGGCGTGGACATCGTGGGCATTTCGAGCGCGCCCAGCAGATCGCGTGCGCTCTTGTCCAGCTGAGACACACTTGGCAGCGCGAGCACCGCGATGGCGTCTACGGGCACATGATCGAGCACTTTCGGGAGGGCAGCAGCTGAGCTCTGTGCAATAACAAACCCCAGCGCAGCGATTCCGCTTGCAAGTAGTCCCAGACGCTGGCTCAAAAAGCGAATGTGGAATCCCATATCGGTGGCAACCTCTCTTCTCGCAGCCGCTCGCCTCAGTGGCGTCATGCCTGCGCAGGCATGCCACGACCACCAGCCATTGCGGACGCTCTGGCAACAGTCTATATGGCTAAGCGATGCGTGGCGTTTCACCAGACCGTCGCGATTCGCATAGGTTTTACGATGCTCTGCAAGTGAAAGGAGCCACTGGTGGACCCTATGCAAGACGCGCTGACAGCGCTTGTGGAAGGAAGAACGCTGTGCGAGGCGCAATCGCACGCAGTTTTTGCAGCCATTCTGGAGGGACGCGAAGACGCAGCCCGGATCGGCGCCCTCCTTGCGCTGCTTCAACAGCGCATCCCGACAGTGGACGAGCTAGTTGGCGCCGCCCGGGTGATGCGTGAGCGGGTCACGCGCGTGCCGATCGATGAAGCGTCTCTCCCCGGTCCGCTCATCGACACGTGTGGCACGGGGGGGGCGCCCAAGGTCTACAACGTCTCCACCGCAGCTGCAATTATCGCAGCGTCGGCGCGAGGAGGCGCCACGGGAGCGGGAACAGGGGAGGGAGTGCGCATCTGTGTCGCCAAGCATGGCAACCGCTCGCGCACTGGCAGGGGCAGCGCCGAGGTTCTGGCGGCGCTGGGTGTCAACGTGGAAGCGACGCCCCAGACACAGGCGCAATGCTTGCGTGACGTTGGCGTGTGCTTCAGTTTCGCCATCTACCACCACCCAGCGATGCAGCACGCAGCGGGTGTGCGTAAAGCCCTGGGGTTCCCAACAATATTCAATCTGCTGGGTCCGCTCACCAATCCCGCAGGCGCCCGCAGGCAGCTCATAGGCGTGTACGACGAGCGCTATGTTGATCTCATCGCTCGCGCGCTTGCCCGACTGGACTGCGACAGCGCCATCGTCGCGTATGGCGGTGACGGGCTCGATGAGATCACCATAGCTGACGACACGATCGCAGCCCGCGTGAGCGGTGGCAGGGTCGAATCCCTCCGCATCACACCTGAAGAAGCCGGACTGACGCGAGGCGCACTCGCTGGCTGTGCGCCTCGAACGGTCAAAGCCGCTGCGGCTCTGATGCAGCGTGTGCTTTCAGGCGAAGAGGAAGGCCCCGCACTCGACATCGCGCACCTCAACGCAGCAGCGGCTCTGCTGGTGGGCGGCTCTGTTGAAGACCTGCGCGAAGGCGTGGCCTTGGCGCGGGAGGCGGTTGGCGCTGGACAGGCTGCTGCGACGTTGAAGAGGCTGGCGCAGTGCTCAAAGGCTTGACTATCGTCACGAACAGAGTGTTGTTGCGGAACCGTAACGGCGCTGCGCCTGCATGTGCTGTATTGGGTTCCTCACGAGTGTGGCACGGTCATGTCCGAAGGACTTGGCCGTGTGTCGCGAGGCGGCGCACGATTGCGCCCGTACACGGACAAGCTGCGCTTGTCCGTGCCACACGCCACACGCCACAAACATGGGGTGAATGACAGTCAGTGTTTCACGCATTGATGATGCGCATGCGCGTGTAATGGCAATGCCAATTGCGCTGCGCCTGCATGTGCTGTATTGGGCTCCTCGCGAGTGTGGCACGGTCATGTCCGAAGGACTTGGCCGTGTGTCGCGAGGCGGCGCACGATTGCGCCCGTACACGGACAAGCTGCGCTTGTCCGTGCCACACGCCACACGC
>Ga0114931_10010729_pt1 | contig 10882 bp, 8 predicted proteins | sample 2SBtaG_FD_89579 | JGI IMG/M metagenome (GOLD analysis project Ga0114931, IMG submission 89579) | Deep subsurface microbial communities from Kolumbo volcano to uncover new lineages of life (NeLLi) - 2SBTROV14_V59a metaG | ecosystem: Environmental > Aquatic > Marine > Volcanic | place: Kolumbo...
ACGACAAGCTCGAGACGCTTAACCGCTTCGCCGCCGCGATCCGGGGTGAAGAGGATGACCCGGCATTTGAGAAAGCCCATTGTCTGCGCCGAAGCCTTATCGAGACCGGGGTCTGCACGGACCACGCCCTGGATCTGGTTTCCGCCTTCCGGCAGGATGCCCTCAAGTCACGCTATGAAAACTGGGGTGAACTGATCGATTACTGCAACCGCTCGGCGGCCCCGGTGGGGCGCTATCTGCTTGACCTGCATGGCGACGGACCGGCGGCCTACCCCTATTCCGATGCCCTGTGCAATGCCTTGCAGGTGATCAACCATCTGCAGGACTGCGGTGACGATTACCGGGCGCTCGGGCGGGTCTATATCCCCCTCGACTGGCTGGCCGGGGCGGGCGAGACCGTCGATGCGCTGTCGAAGGGCGCCAGCAGCCCGGGTCTGAGACAGACCATGGACCGGATGCTCGACGGGGTCGATGAATTGCTGACAATGGCGGAAAAACTGCCCGCTGCTCTCGGCAGTCGGCGACTGGCCCTTGAATCGGCCTTTATCACCGGCATTGCCCGCCGGCTTGCCCGCCGTCTGCGCCATCAGGATCCGCTGGCCATGCGGGTCGAATTGGGTCGGCTGGGCTTTCTGACGGCGGGTTTTGTTGGTATATGCCGGTTTGGTTTCCGGTCTCCGGGGAAGGTCGTGTGAGGTGAAAAACGGACTTGTTGCTTTACTGATTATTTTTTGCGCGACGCCGGTATTTGCCGCCACTCAAGCCACCGACGGACAGGCGGTCGAAATCTTCGGTCGCTGGTGGACCCGCGACAAGGGGGCGCAGATTGAAATATTTCCCTGTGCCGACCGGGTTTGCGGGCGGATGGCCTGGATTCCCCATCCCGATTATCCGGACGGGCGTCCCAAGCTGGATGACAACAACCCGGATCCGGCCCTGCGCGACCGCCCGTTGCTGGGTCTGCCAATGCTGTCGGGCTTTGCCGCCGATGCCCCCGGCAAATGGACCGGCGGGCAAATATACAGTGCCCGCCGGGGTAAATATTACAGTGCCCGTCTGAAGCTGCTGTCGCCCGATCGCCTCAAGGTCATGGGCTGCTTTCTGATCTTCTGCAACGGCCAGACCTGGCAACGGGTCGCCCCCGGGGAACCAGCGCCAGAGCCGGCGCCAGAACTTTCGAAAGAATAGCCGCGTGCGCTTTATCAAATTTACCTATCTGATCATTGGCGTCGGCTTGCTGGCGCTGCTGGTCCTGCGCAGCGACAGTGCCGCGGTCCTCAATGTCGCCGGGCGGATCGGATTTGCCATCGTCCCGGTGATGGCGCTTTACGCCGCCCGGGTCGCCGTCATGTCTTTTGTCTGGTCCCTGAGCCTGACCGAATTGCCGTGGAGCCCCTTGTGGCTGGGCCGTATTCTGGTCGTCCGGACGGTCGGCGATGCGATCAATCTGGCTACTCCCTTTGCCCAGATGGGGGGCGAGGTGATCAAGGTGATGGTCCTCAAGCGGCGCTATGGCATTGCCCTGGGGGAAGGCGCGGCCTCGCTGATTACTTCGCGCACCGCCCTGGTCTTCGCGCTGGTCCTGTTTCTGGCCGTCGGCTATGGCCTTATTGCCGGCGAGAGCGCGATAGCGACCGGATATCAATGGTCCACGGGGCTTGGACTGATGGTCTTCGCGGCGGCGGTGGCGGGCTTTTATCTGGTCCAGCGGTGGCGCCTTCTGTCACGTTCGGGGGCCCTGTTCCTGCGCCGCCGGCTGGGCAAACTGGCAGCCGGCCTGATCGCTACCGAGGACCGCCTGCTGGCCTTCTACCGGGACCATCCGAAGCGCTTTGCGGTGGCCATCGCTGCCGGCTTCTTCCAGTGGTTTCTGGGGGTGGCTACTCTTTACGTCATTCTTGCCGCGATAGGCCACCCGCTCGGCTGGCGCGAACTATGGATGGCCGAGGCCTTTGTCCAGCTTGTCCGGGCCACCACTTTTTTCGTCCCCGCCAATCTGGGGACCCAGGAAGGGGCCTTCATGCTGGTGATCGGGGTTCTTGGCGGCGACCCCTCGGTCGGCCTTGCCGCAGCCCTGATCCGCCGCCTGCCAGAGGTCGCTTTCATAGCCCTCGGCCTGCTGCTCGGCTGGCGCTATACCGGCCATTTCGCCTATCTGAAAGAAAAAGCCCCGCCGCTGGAGGGCGCCGAAGAAAACCCTCAGGGGCAGTAACCCCGGTCCCGAAACCACGCCAGCGCGTCGGCCAGCGCCTGGTCGATGGGGCGGTGCCGATAGCCCAGTTCGGCTGCCGCCCGCCGGCAGCTGAAATACATATGCTTGCGGGCCAGCCGGACCCCGTCGACGGTGGCCAGAGGCTCCGGTCCCCCGAGGGAGGCAATCCGTTCCATCACCCAGGCGACCGGCAATATCGCCCCGTGGGGCAGCCGGATGCGCGGCGCCCGGCGCCCCGACAGTCTGGCGAGGCGGCCCAGGAAATCGCGCAGCGACAGGTTTTCGCCGCCCAGAATATAGCGCTCCCCGGGCTGCCCCTTTTCGAAAGCAAGCAAATGCCCGCGGGCGACATCGTCGACATGAGCGAAGTTAAGCCCGGTATCGACATAGGCGGGCATCCGTCCCGAGGCGGCATCGACAATGATCTTGCCGGTCGGCGTCGGCTTGATGTCGTTGGGGCCGATGGGGGTCGACGGATTGACGATCACCGCCGGCAGTCCGCGTTCCGCAACCATCTGGCGGACTTTTTCCTCGGCCAGGAATTTGGACCGTTTATAGGGCCCAACCATGTCGGCCAGGGTCACCGATGTGGCTTCGTCGGCGGGGCTGCCGTCGGGGTGCAGGCCAAGGGTGGCGACGCTGCTGGTATAGACGATACGGGGGACGGCGGCGGCCAGCGCCGCTTCCATGATATTGACCGTTCCGTCGACATTGGCGGCATACATTTCGGCCGGGTCGCGGACCCACAGGCGGTAGTCGGCGGCGACATGAAACAGGGCATCGCAGCCGCTTGCCGCGTCGCCCAGCGAGACCGCATCCCGCAGGTCGCCCTGCCGGATTTCGATATCGAGGCCGGCCAGATTGCCCCGGTTACTGGTCCCCCGCAGCAGGCCCCTGACCCGGTGGCCATCGGCGATCAGAGCCCGGGCGACGGCCGAGCCGACAAAGCCGCTTACCCCGGTTACCAGTGCTTTCATATTCCCGCCCGACCAAATTTCGGCTAATCGTCTTTCTATAGGGTATTTCGCGGGAGCGACAGTCATGGCGACGGAATTTGGCGCAATCAATGTCTTTGGCGATATCTTTGGCGGTCTGCTGGCCGTGGCCTGGCTTGTCATGCTGGTTGCCCGCTCTGCTTTCTGGCGGGCAGACATAAGGCTGGACAAGGGCGGGACGCCGCCCGCCGAATGGCCGCCGGTCTGCGCGGTGGTCCCGGCACGTAATGAAGAAGCGGGTATTGAAAGGGCGCTGAACTCGCTGCGGCGCCAGGACTATGCGGGCGACTTCGAAATTGTCGTTGTCGACGATCAAAGCACCGACGATACGGCGGCGATTATCCGGCGGCTGGCCGCCGATGGCGCCGGCCCGGCGCTTCACCCGGTTTCGGGGACGGCGCCCGAGCCCGGCTGGACCGGCAAGCTGTGGGCCCAGAACCAGGGTCTGGCGATGGCCTCCTGCCGCCGCTCCCGGGCCCGTTACCTGTGGCTGACGGACGCCGATATCGTCCACCCCCCCGATGTCCTGTCGCGGCTGGTCGCCAAGGGCGAAACCGGTGGCCTCGATCTGGTGTCGCTGATGGTCCGTTTGCGCTGTGAAAGTTTCTGGGAGAAGCGGCTGATTCCGGCCTTCGTCTTTTTCTTCATGATGCTTTATCCGTTCAGGGCGGTGGCCGACCGGCGCTCCCGCGTTGCCGGGGCGGCGGGCGGCTCGATGCTGGTGCGGGCCGCCGCGCTGGCCCGTATCGGCGGCCTGTCGAGCATCCGCGGGGCGCTGATCGACGACTGCACCCTGGCCCGCCACATCAAGGACAGTGGCGGGGCGCTGTGGCTCGGGCTGGGCGACAAAAGCCACAGTATCCGCGCCTATCCCCGGCTTGCCGATATATGGGACCTGGTCGCCCGGGGCGCCTATACCCAACTGGGCTATTCGCCGTTCCTTCTGGGGCTGACGGTTGTTGGTATGGGGGCGATTTTCGTCTCGCCGCCGGTCCTCGCCATCTGGGGGACCGTGGCGGCTGACAGCCGGATGGCGGTCTGGGGGATGATCGCCTGGGCGCTGATGACCAGGGCTTATATGCCCAGCCTGCTTTATTACCGCCGGTCCTGGTCCGAGGCCCTGCTGCTGCCGGCGATTGCCGTTCTTTACAACCTGATGAGCGTCGATTCGGCATGGCGCCACTGGCGCGGCCGGGGCGGTATGTGGAAGCAGAGAAGCTTTTCGCCGCTGGCCGACAAGGCTTCCGGTAATTCCCCGACAAGTGACTGAAAACGCATGTAAAAGGGAAGAAATTGTTGCAAATGTGCCACAAATAGCTATGGTCGGGGAAAATTATGGGCGCAACCGGCACGTTTTTCTGTACGTTGCGGGAAATGATCGTGTTAGACAGGCGACTCCGGCATGGACAATGTTCGACAACCGTGAACCGCTCGGGCGGGCGATGTCGGGATTTGTGTGACAGGGAGAACATCCGGTGCCTGCAGAAAAGCCATTACTCGACAAGATTTCCTTGCCTGCCGACCTGCGGGCGATCGACCCGTCCGACCTGCGACAGGTGGCGGATGAATTGCGCGCCGAAACCATCGATACGGTATCGCAGATTGGCGGTCACCTGGGGGCCGGGCTGGGCGTTGTCGAACTGACGGTCGCCATTCACTATGTCTTCGATACACCACATGACAGGCTGATCTGGGATGTCGGCCATCAATGTTATCCCCACAAGATTTTGACCGGGCGGCGTGAGCGCATCGGTACCCTGCGCCAGGGCGGCGGCCTGTCGGGCTTTACCAGGCGCGACGAAAGCGAATTCGACCCGTTCGGCGCGGCCCACAGTTCGACCTCCATTTCGGCCGGTCTCGGGATGGCGGTGGCCAGCGACATCAAGGGCGAGGCACGAAACGTCATCAGCGTTATCGGCGATGGCGCGATGAGCGCCGGCATGGCCTACGAGGCGATGAATAACGCCGGCGCGATGAATAGCCGGCTGCTGGTGATTCTCAACGACAACGGCATGTCGATTGCCCCGGCGGTTGGCGCCATGAGCGCCTATCTGTCGCGCCTGCTGTCGTCGAAGCCGTTCCTTTCCTTGCGCGATATCGCCAAGGGCATGGCCAAGAAATTTCCCCGGCCGTTAAGCGAAATGGCCCGCCGGGCGGACGAATACGCCCGTGGTTTTTTCACCGGCGGGACGCTGTTCGAGGAAATGGGCTTCTATTACGTGGGCCCGGTCGACGGCCATAATCTGGACCATCTTTTGCCGGTATTGCAGAATATCCGCGATGCCGAGGGAATCGGGCCGGTACTGCTTCATGTGGTGACGGAAAAAGGCAGGGGCCATCCCTTTCCCCAGCCGTCGGCGGAAAAATATCACGCCGTGGCCAAGTTCGATATTGTCACCGGGGCGCAGAACAAGCCGCTGCCGAACGCCCCCACCTATACCACGGTGTTCGGCGAAAGCCTGGTCCAGGAAGCGAGGCGCGATGAAAGCGTCGTTGCCATAACCGCGGCCATGCCATCGGGCACCGGGCTGAATATATTCGAAAAGGCCTACCCCGACCGTCTGTTCGATGTCGGCATTGCCGAACAGCACGCGATCACCTTTGCCGCCGGTCTGGCGAGCGAGGGCATGCGACCGTTCGCCGCCATCTATTCGACCTTCATGCAGCGCGCCTATGACCAGATCGTTCACGATGTGGCGATCCAGCAATTGCCGGTGCGCCTGATGATGGACCGCGCCGGCCTGGTCGGCGCCGACGGTCCGACCCACGCCGGCAGCTTTGATATTGCCTATCTCGGCTGCCTGCCGGGCTTTGTCATCATGGCGGCGGCCGACGAGGCCGAACTGCGCCATATGGTGGCGACCGCCGCCCGCATCGACGACCGGCCATCGGCGGTGCGTTACCCGCGTGGTGAAGGGATTGGTGTCGAATTGCCGGAAATTGGCGTGCCGCTGGAAATCGGTCGCGGGCGGATCATTCGCGAAGGAACCAAGGTGGCTATACTGTCGCTCGGGGCCCGCCTGCAGCAGGCTTTGCTGGCGGCCGAGGAACTGGCGGCGCTGGGGCTTTCGGCAACCGTCGCCGATGCCCGTTTCGCCAAACCGCTGGACCACGATCTGATCCGCCGTCTGGCCACCGAGCATGAGGTTATGATCACCATCGAGGAAGGCGCGGTCGGCGGCTTTGGCTCTCATGTCCTTGGCTATCTGGCGGGTGAGGGGTTGCTTGACCGGGGGCTCAAGATTCGCTGCCTGAACCTGCCGGATTGTTTTGTCCCCCACGACAAGCCTGTCCTTCAGTATCAGTTGGCCCATCTGGAAAGCACCGATATCGTGCGCACCGCGCTGGCCGCGCTGGGGCGGGCAGATGTTGTCGAATCGATCCGGGCCTGAGCCCAGCCCGGGCCCGTTTTCCGGGTGAACACCGCCCCCGCAACACACCGGCAAGCGAGCGATGAGCGCGCCATCCGGGCGCATGTCCGGGCTGTTGTCCGACGGTCCAAGTCGTCGTTTCTGTGGAGCATGCGGCTGCTGCCGAAACCCCGGCGCGAGGCCATGTTCGCGATTTATGCCTTTTGTCGCGAAGTGGACGATATCGCCGATGGCGACGATGCGGCGGCGGACAAAACCAGGGCCCTCGATGACTGGCGGGCTGAAATAGAGCGTTTGTACCAGGGGATGCCAGGGACCCCGATCGGTCAGGCGCTGATGTCGTCGGTACGTGACCACGGGCTTGAAAAGCAGGCCTTTCTGGCGGTAATTGACGGTATGCAGATGGATGCCGATGCCGATATCCGGGGCCCTGACTGGGACCGGCTGTCGCTTTATTGCGCCCGCGTCGCGGGGGCGGTGGGGCAGCTTTCGGTGCGCGCCTTCGGCGCTGCCGGCGATGACGCCCAAGCTCTTGCCCGGGCTCTTGGCGAGGCCCTGCAACTAACCAATATCCTGCGCGACCTGAGCGAGGACGCGGCCCGTGGCAGGCTTTACCTGCCGGCCGAGGAACTGGCCCGGGCGGGAATAGACAGCCGGGACCCGGCGGTGGCGCTGGCCCATCCCGAAATCGGCAGGGTCTGTGACGCGGTCGCCCAACGGGCCGGCGACAGGTTCGATCAGGCGCGAATCCTGATCCGCCGCTGCCCGCGCCGGGCCATGCGACCGGCCCGGGCGATGATGGAAGTCTACCGGCGGGTGCTGATCAGGCTGCGCCGCCGGGGCTGGCGGCGGCTTGACGAAAACGTCTCGCTAAGCCGCCCTTACAAGCTGCTGATTGCCCTGCGCTACGGGCTCTTTTGAGCGGCCATGGCGACGGTTCATATCGTTGGCGCCGGTCTTGCCGGTCTTTCCGCCGCCGTTCGTCTGGCCAGGGCCGGTCGGCGGGTCAGGCTTTTCGAGGCAGCCAGTCAGGCCGGCGGGCGCTGCCGGTCGTTTTTCGACCGGACGCTCGACCGCCAGGTCGATAACGGCAATCATCTGCTGCTGTCAGGCAACCGTTCGGCGATGGCCTATCTGCGGCTGATCGGGGCCGCCGGGCGTTTCGTCGGGCCGGATCAGGCCCGCTTTCCCTTTCATGATCTTGCCAGTGGCGCGGGCTGGTGCGTTCAGCCCAATAGCGGGCCGGTTCCCTGGTGGGTGCTGTCGCGGCGGCGCGGTATTCCCGGCGTGGCGCCGGCGGCCTGGCTGAGCGCATTGCGCCTGCGTCGTGCCGGGCCGGCGCAAAATGTCGCCCAATGCGTGGGCGATACGGGGACCATTTTCCGCCGCTTCTGGGAACCGCTGGCGGTTTCCGCGCTTAACCTTCCCGCCGACCGGGCCGCCGCCGGCCTGTTGTGGCCGGTGATCGCCGAAACCTTCGCCCGGGGCGGTCGGGCCTGCCTGCCGCGTATCGCCGAAAAAGGCCTGTCGGACAGTTTTATCGACCCGGCCACCCGCTTCCTGGAAGCCCGTGGCGGCAGCCTTCATTATGGCGCCCGGCTGAAAGCGATCACGCTCACCGGCAGCGCTGCCCGGGGGCTGGAATTCGCCGGCGAGACGGTCGCCCTTGACGCTGACGATCAGGTTATTCTGGCGCTGCCGTCGTGGTCGCTCGGCACCCTGTTGCCTGACCTGCCGGTGCCAGACGGCAGCAATGCTATCCTGGGGGTTCATTTCCGCCTGCCCACAGGGCGGGACTGGGGGGATACGCCGTTTATCGGGCTGATTGGCGGCAAGGCCCAGTGGATATTCATGCGCCGCGATGTGGTTTCGATCACCACCAGCGCCGCCGACGACCTGATCGACCGGGACGCGGCGAGGCTGGCCGCCCTGGTCTGGCCCGAGGTGCGGGCGGCGCTCGGCCTCTGCGACAGTCCGCTGCCGCCCTACCGGGTGATCAAGGAAAAGCGGGCGACCTTTTGCCAGAGCCCGGATCAGATTGTCCGCCGCCCCGGTGCCGAAAGTGCCATCGCCAATCTGTTCCTGGCCGGCGACTGGACCGACACCGGCCTGCCGGCAACCATGGAAGGGGCCATCCGCTCGGGCGTCCGGGCGGCGGAAATCGTTGAAAAACGGTCCCCGTTGCGGGCATTATGAGGGGCCTTGCGAAGGGCTCTGAATTCAAGGACGTTATGGGCGAAACAGCGACAACGGAAAGGGCGACCGGGGTGCCAGCGGGGCCGGCCGCTGCGGCGGCCCGCTGTGCTGACGCGGTTGCGCGGGCCTTGCTCGACCTGCAGCGCCCGGACGGCGAATGGCTATTCGAGCTTGAGGCCGATGTCACCATCCCGGCCGAATATATTCTGCTTGAGCATTTTCTCGATGAAATCGACCAAGCGGTGGAAAAAAAGCTCGCCGCCTATTTGCGGGCCCGCCAGGGGGACCATGGTGGCTGGCCATTGTTCCACGGCGGCGCTTTCGACATGTCGGCTTCGGTCAAGGCCTATTATGCGCTGAAAATGGTTGGCGACGGGCCGGATGCGCCCCATATGCGGCGCGCCCGTGAGGCTATTCTGGCCCATGGCGGGGCCGAAACCAGCAATGTCTTCAGCCGCTATACGCTCGCCCTGTTCGGTCAGGTGCCGTGGCGGGCGGTACCGGTCATGCCGCCAGAGCTGATGCTGCTGCCGCGCTGGTTTCCGGTTGAAATCGGCAAAATGTCCTATTGGTCGCGCAGCGTGATCGCCCCGTTGCTGATATTGGCGAGCCTCAGGCCGGTCGCCCGCAACCCGCGCGACGTTCACATGTCGGAGCTGTTTGTCACCCCGCCCGAGGCGGTCCGCCGCTGGCAGCGCAATGTCACCGGAAAATGGCCGGGCAGTGTTTTTCTGCTGATTGACCGCCTGCTAAGGCTGAAGGACAAGCCCTTCGGGCAGCGGCTGCGCGACAAGGCGTTGCGGCGGGCGGAAGCCTTTTTTATAGAGCGCCTTAACGGGCTCGATGGCTTGGGCGCGATATTTCCGGCGATGGCCAATTCGGTAATGGCGATGGATGCACTGGGCTATCCGGGCGATCATCCGGATCGCAGAACCGCCCGCGAATCGGTGCGCCGGCTGCTGGTGCTTGATGCCGACAGCGGCTATTGCCAACCCTGTATTTCGCCGGTCTGGGACACCGCCCTTGCCGCCCATGCGCTGATGGAAAGCGGCGGCCCCGGCGTGCCTGCGGCGCTTGCCCGGGGCTTTGTGTGGCTGACCGAGCGGGAAGTGACCGAGCCCCGGGGCGACTGGTCGTGGAAGGCACCGGATTTGCCGCCCGGCGGCTGGGCCTTTCAGGACCGCAACGATTTTTACCCCGATGTCGACGATACGGCGGTGGTCGCCATGGCCCTTCACCGGGCCGATGGCGAACGCTACAGGGCGCCGCTTGAGCGGGCGACAAAATGGATTATCGGCATGCAAAGCCATAATGGTGGCTGGGGCGCCTTCGATATCGATAACGACAAATATTATCTCAATCATATTCCCTTTGCCGATCATGGGGCGCTTCTCGACCCGCCGACCGCCGATGTCAGCGCCCGCTGTATTGGCATGTTGTGCCAGTTTGGCTATACGGTCGATCATCCGGTGGTTCGCCGGGGCATCGACTATCTGCGGGGCGAACAGGAAGCCGACGGTTCGTGGTTCGGGCGCTGGGGAACCAATTATATTTACGGCACCTGGTCTGTTTTATGCGCCCTTAACGCCGCCGGTATGAAGTCCGACGACCCGGCGGTCGGGCGGGCCGTTGCCTGGCTTAAGGCGCGCCAGCGCCCGGACGGCGGCTGGGGCGAGGACGGGGCCACCTATTTCGATGAGGCGCGGGACCTGTGCAAGGAATCGACACCGTCGCAGACCGCCTGGGCATTGCTTGGTCTGATGGCGGCGGGCGAAGTGCAGAGCGAGGCGGTGGAAAAGGGCATTGGTTTTCTGTTGAAGGCGCCGCGCGACGGGGCCCGCTGGCGGGAAGACTGGTATACGGCGGTCGGATTCCCGAGGGTTTTTTATCTCCGTTACCACGGTTATGCGGCCTATTTTCCGCTGTGGGCACTGGCCCGCTACCGCAATCTGATGAGCGGCAATTCGGGCGCTGTCGCCTTCGGCCTGTGAGCGGCGTCTCTTTCGTCACCGGAACCCGGCGGGAAGCGGCCCTGTTGCGCCGCGCCATGCCGGCTGGTCGCGGTGCAGGCGAAATAGCCTGCGCCGGCGCCAGTGCGGCGCGGGCCG
>Ga0114931_10010730_pt1 | contig 10881 bp, 9 predicted proteins | sample 2SBtaG_FD_89579 | JGI IMG/M metagenome (GOLD analysis project Ga0114931, IMG submission 89579) | Deep subsurface microbial communities from Kolumbo volcano to uncover new lineages of life (NeLLi) - 2SBTROV14_V59a metaG | ecosystem: Environmental > Aquatic > Marine > Volcanic | place: Kolumbo...
ATGTCGCCCAACCGTTTTCGATTGATGACGCCGTCTGCGTCGAGGATGCCCCGGCCAAAGCTGCGCACGACTGATTCGTAGGCGGCCCCACCCGGCTCCATGACACGGTGGGCCAGCTTGTCGGCGTCGATAATCGCCGCGCCCCTTTCGGCCAGATATTTCAGAATGGTGCTCTTCCCCGTTGAGATATTGCCGGTAAGACCAATGACAAGTGTGGTCATATGCGGGTTCATTTCTCCTCATTCCAGTGTGATGATGGCAACGAATGGACAGGCGCTCGCCTTCACACAACCGCCTCGGCCATCGTGGACCAGCGTTCCATCTGCTGCTCCACCCGACGGTGGACAGCCTGATATTCGTTGCTGATTGCCTGCACACGTCCATAATTCTGGACCAGACTGGCCGCCGCCATCTCTTCTTCCAACTCGGCCATGCGCGCTTCCAGACGGTGGATCTGTTGCTCCAGATCGGCCAGGTCGGCCTGGCGTCGCGCGGCGGCCTGCCGGCGACGACGCTCCTCCCGTTGCTGCGCCCACTGCCCCTGTTCCTGGGCTGGCGTTGGGGGGGCATCCCGGAGATCTGCGGCTGTCCGCCCGTCGCGTTCCTGCATCCACTGTCGCCAGGCGCCGGCAAAGACCTCCATGCGACTGGGCGCGCCAGCCAGCCCCGGCGCCACGATCCACAGCTCGGTCGCCAGGGCGTCCACCAAGGCGCGGTCGTGGGTGACCAGCAGGATCGTGCCGGTGAACTGCTGCAGGGCGTCCTGCAAAATTTCCTGGCTCTCCAGGTCCAAATGGTTGGTCGGTTCGTCCAGGAGCAAGAAGTTGGCCCCCTGCAAGGTCAACCGGGCCAGGGCAATCCGGCTGCGCTGCCCCCCGGAAAGCTGGCCGATGGTCTTGAATACATCGTCCCCGCGAAAGAGAAACTGTCCCAGATAGGTGCGGGCGCGCTCCAGGGGCAGATTCTTGATCTCCAGCAGCGTATCCAGCACTGTCCGCCCGGAATCCATCAGACCAAAACCCGCCCCCACATGGTGCTGGGCCAGGTAGCCCATCTTCACGCCTGCGCCCAACTGGATCGCGCCCTGCAGCGGCTCCAATTCGCCCAGGATCGAGCGCACAAGCGTCGTCTTGCCGGCGCCGTTGGGACCGAGAAGCGCCGCGATCTGTCCCCGCCGCAGGTCCAGATCGGGCACAGACAGGATGGGCGTCGGGCGGCTGTTTCCCCTGCTGTCGACGCCGGGGTGGCCGACCAGCAGCCGCCGGGTGCGCAGGACCAGATCGCCGCTGCGGATGTCTGTGCGCAAGGGCAGGCGGATGCGCCGTTCGGACGGGGGTGGGGGCAGAGCTTCGTTCTGCATGAACTTCTGCAGACGGGTTTCTCGCCCCTGGGCCTCCTTCGTGCGCTGGCCGGCCTTGTAGCGGCGCACAAATTCCTCGGTGTCGCGGATGAATTTCTGCTGCTGCGCATACTCCTTGCGCCAACGGTCCAGCCGTTCGCCGCGCTGCTGGCGATAATGGCTGTAGTTGCCCCGGTAGGCGTCCAGGCGGTGACGGCTCATCTCCCAAATACGCGTGGCCACCGTGTCCAAAAAGTAGCGGTCGTGGGAGACGACCACGAACGCGCCCTTCCAGGCCAGAAGCTGGCTTTCCAGCCACTCCACCGAACGCACATCGAGATGATTGGTCGGCTCATCCAGCAGGAGCAGGTCTGGCTCTTCCAGGAGCAGGCGGCCCAGGAAGGCGCGGGTGCGTTGGCCGCCGCTCAGATGGGCCAGGGGTGTGCGCCAAAGCTCCGGCTCCAATCCCAGTCCGGTGAGAACAGTTTTCACCCGTTGGTCGATGCTGTAGCCGCCCGCACGCTCGAAGGCTTCCTGCTTGTGGCCGTAGTCGGCCAGGATATGGTTGAGCTCTCTCTGGCTGGTGGCCGGATCGGTCATCTGCGCTTCCAGACGGCGCAACTCTTCGCCTTGGAGCAGCAAGGGCGCAAAGACCCCATGCAGGTCCGCATAGAGCGTCTGGTCGCCGGCGGGGGGCGGGTCTTGGGGCAGATACCCTCGCCTCACGTTCTGAGCCACGTAGATTTCGCCGGCTGTGCTTGGCTCTATCCCGGCCAAAATACGCAATAAACTCGTCTTACCGGAGCCATTGGCACCGACAAAACCAATACGATCGTTGTGTTCGATGCGCACGCTGATGTCCTCGAAGACATCATTGGCGCCGTAGCTTTTGGCAAGCCGATTGCCAACCAGCAGACTCATTATGGAAACCGTGAACGAAGCGGGAATCTATCCGTCTAGGACCTAATTGACCAGCGGCGATTATACCACATACGCTGTCCATTGCCATAGGAAGCGGTGACCTTTCAGAGCGACAATGATTGCCAGATTGGACAATTGTTATGCGGCTTGTCTCTTTTGACAAATGATCTCCTCTCTTCTATAATCCTTTTGCGCCTTTCCAAGGCGTAAAATTGCCGCACCTACCGATTCTACTATCATCCCCCATGAAACGCTGCACCATCAGTTTTCGCCCATCCCGTGCGGTTTGAATGTCCCTATCGTAGGTATTACCGTTGTTAGGCATCTTCATTCAAAGGAGAAGGTTTATGCAAAGACGAACAGCTCTATTGGCCCTGTTGCTGATTTTGGCCATGGTTTTGGCCGCGTGTCCGGCGCCGGCACAGCCTGCGCCCGCGCCTGCCGCGCAGCCGGCAGTTCAGGCCCCAAGCAAGGAAGGCGTAGAGGCTCCCAGCAAGGAAGGCGCTGAATCGGAAGGTCTCAAGAAAGAATTGGGCGAGATGACCGGCAAGGTTGTCATTGCTCCCGGACAGACCATCCGCATAGGCGGCTCCTTCGCCCTCACCGGCCCCATCCCGGACCCCGGCAAAGACATCCGTCAGGCCGCCGAGATCGCGATCGACGATCTGAATGCTGCCGGTGGTGTAGAAGGCTTCCAATTCGAGCTTGTGGCCGAAGACGGCGCCTGTGCAGGAGACCAGGGTACTGTGGTGGGCAATAAGTTTGCGGCAGACCCCACGATTGTCGCTGTGACCGGCGGCACCTGCTCCGGTGAGACCATTGGCCTCATGCCCAGCTTGCAAAAGGCGCGTATCCCCTTCGTTTCCCCCAGCGCCACCAACCCGGCGATTACCTCCTCCGATTGTGACATCTGCAATCGTGTGGCGTTGAGCGACGCCTTGCAGGGCGTTGTGGACGCGGATTTTGTCTTCAACGATCTGGGCAAGACCAAAGTGGCAGTGATGCAGGACAGCGAGGACTATGGCAAGGGTTTGGCCCAGATTTTCCAAGATCACTTCAAAGAACTAGGTGGCACAGTCACCAACTCCGAAGGTATCCAGGTGGGCGACACCGACTTCCGCGCCGCCCTGGCTAAGATTGGGGCCAATGCGCCCGAACTGATCTATTTCGGCGGATTTTCCACCGAAGCAGCGTTGATTGCCCAACAGATGGGCGAGACGCCTGGTTTGGACGGTTCGCTCTTTATGAGCGACGACGGCGCCTACACCAAACAGTATCTGGATGCAGCCGGCAATGCAGCCGAAGGCACATACATGTCCTTTGTGGCCGGCGCCACCAATGATGCCACGCTGGAAGAGTTCAACGCCAAGTATATGGACAAGTTCGGCGTGAACCCGAAAGATCTGGGTCCCTTCCATGGCCAAAGCTACGATTCGGTCATGCTCATCGCCACCGCCATCAAGGCCGTTGCTGTCAAAAATGGCGACAACCTAGTCATCGACCGCGAAGAATTGATCAAGGCCATTCGCAATGTGAAGGGTCTGCAAGGCCTCACCGGGACCCTGTCCTGCAGCGAAATCGGTGAATGCGGCGCCGGCGGCGTGCAGATCTTTACCGTGAAGGACGGAGAATTCTTCCAGGTTGCCGGCTTTGGCATGCAATAAGCCCGACCCCTCAGTTGAAGCACTTCGACAGGGTGGGCAGAGTTTGTCTCTGTCCACCCTGTTTTCGTTCAGGTGATGCGCATGGAAAAACAGTCTCTCTCGAAATATCTCACCTGGCTCTTGGGCGCGGTCGTCGGCGTGCTGGTGCTCTGGCGCATCATCACAGTTGGGGTGGCTGAGGGCTATCCGACTTCGTTCTGGATATCCCAAGGCATCAACGGCCTTGTGTTGGGTGGCGTCTACGCTCTGGTGGCGCTGGGGTATACGTTGGTCTACGGCATTCTCTTTATGATCAACTTTGCCCACGGCGAAGTGATGATGTTGGGCGGCATCACCGGGTTTTTTGCCCTCCAATTCGCCACAGCCCAGGGCTGGATGGATGGTTCGACGACGGTGGTGGTGGCCGCACTGCTCTTCATTCTGGTGACAGGGATGCTCGGCTCGGTGGCGACGGGCGTCGCCCTGGAGCGGCTGGCCTACCGGCCCCTGCGCCGCGCCCCCCGGCTGGTCCCATTGATCAGCGCTATCGGCGCTTCGCTCTTCTTGCAATACTCCGTTCTTCTCATCTTCGGCGTCACTCCCCACAGCTATCGCAAACCTGACCTGATCTCCGGCGGCATCCGGGCGGGCAATGTCTTTATCCCCTACACCGGTCTTATCATCTTTTTGGCGTCTGTGTTGATGATGCTGGGTCTCTATCTGATCATCCAGCGCACCAAGCTGGGGCGGGCCATGCGTGCTGTGGCCGAAGACAAGGACACAGCCAGCCTGATGGGGGTCAATGTGGATGGTGTCATTGTGGCGACGTTCGTGTTGGGGTCGGCTCTGGCCGGCGCAGCCGGGGTCATGCTGGGCTTCCACAACACGGTGGTCAAGTTCAACAGCGGTTTCATCCCTGGGCTGAAAGCATTCACAGCCGCGGTCTTGGGAGGGATCGGCAACATTCCCGGCGCCATGTTCGGCGCCCTGATCTTGGGCATGATCGAAGCCATGGGACCCAGCGCGTTGGGCATCCCCACCCAATACAAAGACATCATTGCCTTTTCTGTGCTGGTGCTGATTCTCATCTTCCGGCCATCGGGCATCTTCGGCGAAATTCTGAGCGAGAAGAAGGCCTAAGCGATGAATAAAGGACTCACTACCGGGCTGATTGCGTTTGGCAGCCTGACCTACCTCATTCTGACCGGCGTTCCTATCCGACTGGCGCAGGCGGCGCTGCCTGTCCTGGCCGTGTTGGCTGCCCTCTTCTTCTCCTTGATGTTGCGCAGGCAGGGGAGAGAAAGCAGCAGCAGCGAGTTGCTGGCCAGCGGCCTGACGGCCGGGGTCGTGGCCGGTCTGCTCACCACGGCCGAGGTGTGGTTGTTCTCCTCCCTGTTGGGCAACGGGATCAAGGTGCAGCCGATCTTCGACAAAATTGTGCCGTTGAACATGGCCGCCCTTCTGGGCGTCAGGGCAGGGGCTATCATCAAAGGCGAGGTCGCTCTTGGGCAGTATGCACTGATCGCGATCTATCTGGCCGCCGCCGGTCTGGCCGGCAGTCTGCTGGTTCTCTTCACGCGCAGCGGCGCGGCTGCTCGTCTGCGCGGTGTGCGTATCCCCGGTGGGCGCTGGCTGACGATTGTGCTGCCCTTCGTACTCTTTGCCTACATCTACTACCTGGGGCTGAGCGGCGTCACCGCCTTCGGCAACAACAGAAATATCGTCCGCCTGTTGATCGTGCTGGTGGCAACGGGCACAGGGCTGTTTGCCCTGCGCGCCGCGCAAGAGGGTCTGGTGCAGTTGGTGACCGGCGCGCTGCTCGCGGCAGCACTGCTCTCCTTGCCCTTTATTCTCAACCAATTCCAAAATTCTGTCATGAGTATTGTCTTCATCTTTGTGATGATGGGGCTGGGGTTGAACATTGTGGTCGGTTACGCCGGTCTGCTGGACCTGGGCTACGTAGCCTTCTTCGCCATCGGGGCCTATGTCTACGCCTTTGTCTCGGCCCCGTTCTCGTCACCCTATATCAGCAGCCTGTTGGCCGGGATGGGCATCTCGCCGGATGCTCCCTTGCTGGGCTACTGGTCGGCCATTCCCCTGGCCATCATCACGGCGGCCATCGGCGGCATCCTCTTGGGCATTCCGGTGCTGCGTCTGCGCGGCGACTATCTGGCGATTGTCACTCTTGGCTTCGGCGAGATCATTCGCCTCTTCCTGCTCAACCTGGATGAACTGACCAACGGGCCACGCGGATTGTTGCGCATCGCGCAGCCCACAATTTTCGGCGCGGCCCCGCCTGACCTGACGTCCCATTTGGATGCCCAGGGCTGGATATTTCTGCTGGCCATCTTCGGATCGGCGGTGGTCGCCTTTGTCGCCATCCGGCTGAACGACTCACGGCTGGGCAGGGCGTGGGTCGCCATGCGCGAGGACGAAGATGTGGCCCAGGCCACCGGTGTCCATCTGGTGCAGACGAAACTGCTGGCTTTTGCCATCGGCGCCATCTGCGCCGGTCTGGCCGGCCAGCTCTATGCCGCCCGGCAGATCAACATCTTTCCAGAGAACTTCACGCTCTTTGTCTCCATCGACGCCTTGTCGTTGATTATCGTGGGCGGCATGGGCAGCATCCCCGGCGTGGTATTGGGCGCACTGGCGTTGAAAGGGCTGCCAGAGGTGCTGCGCGGCGTGGACGAATACCGCATTATTGTCTTCGCAGCCCTCTTGATTGTGATGATGATTGTGCGGCCCGAAGGCATTTTGCCCTCTGCTCGTCGTCGCCGGGAACTGCACAGCCAGCTAGGGGCAATCCCCGTCCCCGCCCCCGATGAAGGCCCGTTGGACGAAGAGATAGAAGGAGGGCGTTCCTGATGGCTCCACTGCTCGAAGCAAAGGGTGTGACCAAGGTCTTTGGCGGTCTGACCGCTGTAGACCAGGTGGATTTGGTGATCGAACGCCGGTCGATTGCCAGCCTCATCGGCCCCAACGGCGCCGGCAAGACCACCTTTTTCAACTGTATGACCGGTCTCTACCAGCCGGAAGAAGGCTCGATCCTGTTTGACGGGCGCCCATTGGTGGGTCAGCGCTCAGACCAGATCATCGGCCTGGGCATCGCGCGCACCTACCAGAACATTCGTCTTTTCAAGGGTATGACCGTACTGGAAAACGTGCTGGTGGGCCAACATGTGCGTATGAAGGCCACTCCCCTGGGCGCCATTCTGCGCACGGCTTCCCAGCGCGCCGAGGAACGCCAGACGCGTGAGTTTGCCCTGGAACTGCTGGAATTTGTCGGGCTGGCCGGCGAAGAGGACATCCTCTCCACCAATCTGGCCTATGGCGACCAGCGCCTGCTGGAAATCGCCCGTGCGCTGGGCAGCCGTCCCCAACTTCTGCTCTTGGATGAGCCGGCCGCGGGCATGAACCCGCGTGAGACAGAGAAGATGATGGGGCTGGTGCATCGTCTGCGCGACGAGAAGGGAATCACCGTGTTTCTCATCGAGCACGACATGAAAGTGGTGATGAACATCTCGGAGAAAGTCACGGTTTTGGACTATGGCAAGAAAATCGCCGAAGGCAAGCCCGCCGAGGTGCGCGCCAATCCGCGCGTGGTCGAGGCCTATCTGGGGCCGGGCGTGTTGATGGATGCGCCGCCCAAAGCGGAGAAGAAAGGAGAATAATTGTGAATTGTGAACGGTGAATTGTGAATTGTGAATGGAGGGGGCCTGGTGGCAAAAGGCGACAATTTAGAAGACCGGTTGATACGGTTTGCAGTTACGTTGATTCAACTTTGTGATCGTCTGCCGCCAACGCCAGCAGGACGGCACATTGCAGGGCAGTTGTTGCGTAGTGGAACGTCGCCAGCTCCGAATTATGCCGAAGGACGAGGGGCAGAGAGCCGACGAGACTTCGTGCACAAATTGCGGGTTTGCCTGAAGGAATTGAACGAGGCTCGGGTTTGGCTGAAAATGATCGGACTTGCCCAACTTCTGCCGCGGGAAGAAGTGCTGCCAGTCTATCGTGAATGCGATGAACTCTGCCGCATTATGAACGCAAGCGTCCGTACAGCCCAGTCGGATGACTGACCGATCATTCACACTTCATAATTTACAATTCATCATTCACCATTTTTTATATGTTGACCTTAGAAAACATCCACACCTACTACGACCGCATCCACGCCTTGAAGGGCATCTCATTGACCGTGGAGCAGGGCGAAATCGTCACCTTGATCGGCTCGAACGGGGCCGGCAAGACGACCACCCTGAACACCATCAGCGGTCTTTTGACCCCGCGGGAAGGGTCAATCCATCTGGAAGGCCGGCGCATCGATCACCTGCCCGCACACGTCGTCACTCAAATGGGCGTTTCCCAGTCTCCGGAAGGGCGCAAAATCTTCGCCCGGTTGACCGTACAGGAAAATCTGGAGATGGGCGCCTTCAACCGCGACGACAGCGCGGCCATCGCAGCCGACTACGAACGGGTGCTCACCCTCTTTCCCCGTCTGCGCGAACGGCTGCACCAACCGGGCGGCACCCTCTCTGGCGGCGAGCAGCAGATGCTGGCCATGGGCCGGGCCATGATGGCTCGCCCGCGCATTCTGCTTCTCGACGAGCCGTCCATGGGGCTGGCGCCGATTCTGGTCGAGCAGATTTTCCAGATCGTCCTGGAGATCAACGCCCAGGGCACGACCATTCTGCTCGTGGAGCAGAACGCCCAGGCCGCCTTGCGGGTGGCCCACCGGGGCTATGTCATGGAAACCGGGACCATCCGACTCAGCGGCGACGCTAAGACACTGCTGGAGGACCCGCAGGTGGTCGAGGCCTATCTGGGGCTTTAGCGTTGTCAATAGGCGCCCAGACTCTTGGCCAGGCGCACGATCTGCTGGAAATCCTGTAGACTCACGCTGGAAGGCACAGAGTGGTCCGAGGAGAAGATATACCCGCCTGATTCCTTCACGACCGGGATGACCCTCTCCATTTCCGCTTTGATGGCGTCGGGATCGGTCCAGAGGACAGCGTTGATGCCGCCGTGCAGAACCAGATCATCCCCGTATGTTTGCTTCAGATAGGCCGGGTCCATCCCGGCCTTGACCTCCAGGGGGTTGAGCGCGTCCAGGCCCAGCCCGACCAGTTCCGGCACAAAGGGATTGATGTCCCCGCAGGAATGCAGATGGGCCTTGACGCCCCTGGCGTGGGCCCAATCGATGGCCCGTTTGTGGTAGGGCTTGAGCAGTTCGCGATACATCTCAAGCGAAAAGAACTGGTGTTTCTTGTAGCCCATGTCGTCCCACCAGAAGACGGAATCGAACCTGTACCCCGCATCCCAGACCTGATCGAGGAGAGCAAGGTTGACCTCCAGCAGATGGGAGAACATGTCTTTACACCACTCGGGCCTCTCGGCCAGGGCAAAGAGCAGGCGTTCTGTGCCGACGATCCAGGCGTGAGTGACGTCGAAGCCGAACCAGAGGCTGGCCTGGATCCAGTAGCCCTTCTCCTGCCAGATAGGGTAGTTCTGCTCCAGATACTTCCAGTCAATCCGGCTGGGGTCGGGGACGATACGCGCCTTGGCCCTGGCCCAGCTTTCCGGATCCACGATCGTGAAGTTGAGAAACTGGGGGGTGGAAGCTGCGTGCTTCCAGTTCTTCAGCGTGGCGCCCCACTGGCTGGTGCGGGTCAAATACTCGTCCGTTTCATCGATCACCCGTTGCTCATATTGGGGAGAATTGTCCGCCGAGATCATGGCTACATGATCCAGACCGAAAAAATCCACATAGTCGGCATCCATGGGCATACCTTCGCGTTGCCAGCGCTCGATGGTGGCATCCCAGGGACTGTCGATGACGGGAATCCGGTCTGCCTCCTGGTGCGCAAACATGCGCGCAAACCGCTCGCGGCTGGTCATCTCTGTCATGTGTGTTCTCATTGTCTCGTGTCGATCCTCATTCCCCATCCTCCTCCGCCTGGGAAAGCATTGCGCCCAGCAACGCCCGCGCTTTGGCTGCGGCCTCAGCGCGATGGCTGATCCTGTTCTTTACACTCCGGTCTAGCTCGGCCAATGTGGCCTGAAAACGGGGGATGTAGAAGATGGGATCGTAGCCGAAGCCGTGGCTCCCCCGTGGCTCATGCGCGATCACACCGTCCAGCGCGCCGGCGCGGGTGTCCACCCGACCGCCGGGCTGGACGATGGCAACCACACAGCGAAAGCGAGCCGTGCGCGGCGCCGCCGGCAGCGCCGCCAATTCGGCCAGCAGCTTGTGGTATTTGTCCGCATCCATCGCCCCCGCGCCGGCGTAGCGCGCCGACAAGACCCCCGGCCGTCCGCCCAGGGCGTCCACCTCCAGCCCGCTGTCGTCGGCCCAGGTCCACAGACCGGTCAATCCGGCGTAATGGCGGGCCTTCAGGATGGCGTTGCCCTCGAAGCTGTCCTCCGTCTCCTCCACATCTTCGTCGATGCCCATCTCATCCAACCAGGTGACCTGCACAGGCAGATCGGCCAACAGGCTACGGTATTCGGCCACTTTGCCCGGATTATGGGTGGCAACGAGCAATCGGCGCGCCATGACATTCCTCCTCACTGACTTCCTGCCCACTGTGTAGACGATGGCTCCATGCGCTTTTCCTACGCCCTGTCCACGTCCCGATCGCGTGTCGAAACCTTCCGGTTGTTTCAGGACCCCACTTTTGCCCTGCCCTGAATGCTATCATATAATGCAGTCAGGGAGGAATCGTCCGAAGATACGGTGTTCCACCGCTGATCTCATGAAATCCCGTCCTAGTTGACAGGGGAAAATGCCGTGTCCTACCATCCGATGCGGATATTCACCGGCTCTGCCCACCCGGACCTTGCCAACGAGATCGCCGATATTCTCGGTGTACCGTTGGGCAGGACAACCACCCGTCGCCTGCCCGACAGCGAAATTCACGTGATGATTGACGAGGTGGTGCGCGACCAGGATATCTTCTTCGTCCAGCCGTGTAGCCG
>Ga0114931_10010731_pt1 | contig 10880 bp, 5 predicted proteins | sample 2SBtaG_FD_89579 | JGI IMG/M metagenome (GOLD analysis project Ga0114931, IMG submission 89579) | Deep subsurface microbial communities from Kolumbo volcano to uncover new lineages of life (NeLLi) - 2SBTROV14_V59a metaG | ecosystem: Environmental > Aquatic > Marine > Volcanic | place: Kolumbo...
AGTCTCTGTTTTGTAAACTAATGGAGCGATGATAACGATGCCGTTTGCGCCTTTTTTGACGAACCGGCCAAGTTTCTTCCAAGTGTGAAATCCGGCGACATGAGTGGCATCCGGCTTCTGAAGCGCTATGAGCATGACATTTCGTAAGCTGTACTGATGAAATCTGCTCATAGTCTGAAGATACTTCTTCAATTCATCACTCTGACCGTTCTCAAGAGACTCGGTCAATGAATTGAGAGCGTTTTCAATCAGTTGTTTTGCTTTGTTGTTGTTCATAATTGTTCTCCTTTGTTAAGCGGGTTTTTGGTTCCTTCACCCACCGACAAGAGGAACCCAAAAAGCCGTGAGAAGGAGAACTATCCCCACGGGAACAACAAAGCAGATATGAAATTACGCTCGACTATTGAGCGAGAACAACAGACTCAGACGCGTGACGGTTTTAGGTATTCTAATGGATAGGCTGCAATTGACGAGAAGCAGGCCTCAGAACCTGTGTAATCCGGAAATCAACATCGATTCCCTTCATTCCCTTAATAAGCTCTTGGAGAGAGAACTTAGCAATATTAGAGTTGAACTGCTGAGGATCTCTTATATCTCTCTCCGTACTGGCAGTATCCAATACTGCCAATACGAATACAAGACGCTTTTCCCTGAAAAGATTGATGAAATCTGCTCTGGCAATATTACCGGTTTGCCTTCCCGCTGTGTTAAAGTATGGGTCGCTACTGCCGACCTTTCTCTGCAATTCGTCATAAATATCACCGATATATTCCAAGGACGAGTTTCTATCGGCTTTGATTCTGTTCGCGGCAATAAATATCTGGGAACACAAATCTCTCATTGTATTGCCGAACGCAGCTTTGACGTGGATCAAGAACAGGTCCTGCTGATTCCAAATGAGAATATCACACGGCTCAATATTGCTAGGAGTGATTTTGTCTAAGACTAACGTGTTCGGTTCCCCGATGTACTCCTGGCTGTACTCATTCTCCTTCTTCGCAGGATAATCCCATTGCTTACCTAACCCTTCGTAGGCATTGTTCTGGATGAATTCCTTGCAGCTCGCATTCAACTCATTCAGGAAACCAGACTTAATCCGATACCAATTGTTATCAATCAGGAAGTATTTAGTGCCGTCAATATCTATATCACCAAAAATGTGATTATACAGCCAGCCTTTGGTCAATTCATTGCTTTCTTCATCATACGAATAAATCTTCAGCGATGAGAGCAGCTTCCTAAGACTGGTGGCGTCTTGGGGCGGCCCGTCGACACTCTTCACTTTCTCGAACAGAGTGTCAATATTCTGCAGAGCCTCGAACTCGTAGTCACCGAAATAATTGTTTTGAGATGCACTCTTCTTTATGACATAGGCGGACGCCGTCAGATAGTCCTCATATTCCTTATGACACAAATCGAAATCAATGTTGGCACTACTGTCTTGATAGCGCGTCCATAGTTGTTCATAGAGCCTATTGTCCAGCTGCTGAAGCAGTTCTTGGCTTCGTTTCTTGATTACTTTCTCAACGTTGTTAATAGCGATGGGCGTCAGGTTATCCAATACATACTCACATCCATTGACTATCTTTAAGAGTTGTTCAAAGGAAATCGCCTTGTTAATCCTAAAGGACGACTTCGCAACGCAGGCAGAATCCCTTTTCAGTTCGTCCACTGAAAAGCCAAAATGTGTCGTGAGCATTTCCGTGTCCATAGTGGTGTTGAGCTCTTGGTATATCTTGCCGAAGCTATCATTCTCGTACAAATTGTAGGTCTTGCGAAAGTGCTTGGTTGACCCAAGTACACCACCCATTACGCTCTTTTCTCGAATTGCTTTTAGAATTCTGTCCTCTTTCTTGATAAGACGTGAGATTATGTCAATCCCAAAATCATCGTCAATGACGTCTTGCACGGCAAAATACCCCATACCACCCGTGACGGCATATAGATTGCTTGTAGTGGTATGTGCAAATAACAGCACAAAACTCTCGGCCCAACTTTGTTTTTCCTTCAAAACATCCTGATTGTCTTTGGCAATTCCTGTCAGGAATCGCTTCCATTTAGGGCTCTGAGGATTCTTCTTATACAGGAGAATTATCTCATAATCGGCAGCGATATCATCTATTACTTCTTGAACACCAAAACCTGTGTCCTCGTCCTGGATTACCTCACTAAGCGTTTCAATTAGTGATTCACTATCTGCAAAGCAGTCATGGTTTGTATCAACTTTGTAGATTCCTACCTGCAATTTGTCATCAGGCATTTCTACCCCTCCAAAACTTCTCTTATGTCGGTGGCGACTTTGAAGTCAATGCCCAAGGTGTTGATGAAGTGTTCTTTGCCGCAATCGATTTTCTTGTTTTCAATGCTTCTTCGTTTGTCCCTATAGTGAGTGCTCTTAGTCTCTCTGACTAAGTAGAGCTTCTGATCGCGTTCTGTCACAACTGCCCAATCAGGATTGTAATCACCCAACGGAGTTGGAACCACAAACCAGCGCGGTAATTTGCAGAAAAACTTGACATTCTCATTAGTGTCGAGCTTCTCAGCTATTTCTTTTTCGACTTCAGAGTCATAAGCGATATAGTCATAGGGTGTCCGGTCGTCCTTGCTTTGGACAGCGTATAGACGACTGAGATACTCATCAATCTCATCTTCCTCAAAAAGACGCATCTCGTAACTTTGTCCCTTAATCTGTTCATACTTGATACCATCAATTATGAGTTCATGTAATGTTCGGCTTATTAGCTTAGCTGTTTCGGTCATAAACATTTGGGGATTTACGATGAAATCTTTAAGTCTGCCAGATTGCTTGAGAATCTCAACAAGTGTTCCTCTGGTTAGTTCTGTTTCTCGTTGCAGATATGCCAAAACATCGGGAAGGGAATGATGTGGCCTTGCAGTTTCGGTTCTGCTATCCAGAACTCGACCGCTTTCGATTCCTGCTTCTGTGATATTTGTTTCAGTTTTGTCTATCAATATGCGGATTGGATGAATGTCCTGCATCGCTTTGATTTTCTTAACTGCTCGCTTTATCAGTTCTTCTGTTTCAAACTCTACTGAATATCGGGTTTTTTGGCTAATCTTACTCCAAAGTTCCTTGAAATCCTCGTTGAGTTCAATTCGTTTGTTATACTTGAATGTGCGACGTTCTCTGGCGTTCACAACACGATTCTTGAATATATATCGTTTCATTTCATCCGTAATAGCCACCTTCATTGGTTCTAATTCAGCAGGTACTTCCAGCTGAAAATCCTTCTTTTCAGGAACAAACTCAGGAGTCAAGTTACCTGCACCATCCAAATAACCTTTGTCAACCATTGTCTGCCAGATTTTCTCGGACTCTTCCTGGCCTATTGGCTGGTCAGTCTTATCGTCAATCAACTGGGCAAAAGCGATTTTTTCAAGCCGTCCAAACTTGAAGCCTCCGCCAATATCGTTCTCGATGTCTTCCTGAAGACCTTTGGCATATTGCTCAAATGACTCACTAGCGATTACCGTGAGCTTGTTGATATTCTCGTCAAAGATTCGCTCGCCGTCCTGGTTCACTGGAAGCCGGAGACCCCGGCCAAGCGTCTGGCGGCGTTCTCGTTCGGTTCCCATTTCCCGAAGTGAACATATCTGGAATACGTTGGGGTTGTCCCAACCTTCTTTGAGGGCGGAGTGGCTGAATATGAAGCGCAACGGTTCGTCGTTCGACAAAAGCCGTTCCTTGTCGCGCATGATCAGCTCATAAGTCTCATCATCCGCTTTGGTGGCTCCGGTGGTATCCTTCAGGGCGACCACTTTGCCCTTCTTCTTATCTACCGAGAAATAGCCGTCGTGGAGGTCTTCAACGTTAAAAGGTATCAGGCCTTTGAATAGCGGTTTCTGTGACAGCTCAGCAAAGGATTCTTCAAACCAAGTTGCCAGCTTGCCTTTTTGGGGATTGCCTTCATCGTCATAGGAGCGGTAGTTTGCCACTCTATCTATAAAAAACAGGGACAGGACTTTGATTCCCTTGTCCTTGCATTTCTTTTCCTTCTTGAAATGCTCTTCTACTGCCTGCTTGATCTGGGTGCGGAGAATCTCGTCACCCATACCGCCGATTTCCTGCTTCGGTTCAAGCGTCTTTCCGTTGGCAAACTCGACGTGCTCCAATCCGGGTTCCGCACAAATGTTGGTTACAAGATATCCATCGTATCCAATATGATTTGTCTGCTGGCTGATGTCTGTGCCGTGCTTTAGAGTTATTCTTTTCTCTTTGATTGCACCCTTTTTATCATCAAGTATTGTTGCTTTTGCCTTTGGTGTTTTTGAAGTTTTGGGATAATAGCCAATGCTATCTATCCGAATGAATGCTTCGTCATAGCCTTCGTCTGAACGAATCGAAGATACCTCGATCTGCTTCACAAGCCTCATATCGTAGGCTTTTACAGGATCCAAACGATAAAGGATATTGTACGGATTCACATGAGTGGCCGAATAGCGGAAGCACATCAAGGGCGTCAGAGTCTTGATCGCCCGTTTTGCCTTATCGGTATTGTCCACGCTCTGCGGCTCGTCGATAATGACAATCGGATTGGTTGCCTGAACATATTCAATCCAACGATGTCCATGTCCTCTATCCTCTTCACGATGTATTACATTAAGTCTCTTTATTTCATCATCGGATAGCTTAGAATAATCATCAATATCACCTGCATCCTTCTGAAATGCTTGTATGTTGATAACCATTATTTGTATATGATTATTCGTCGCATACTGCCGGAGTTTCTCTTTATTCCCTGATGAATAAACAAAGTGATCAAACGGCACGTTATCGTACAATCCCTTAAAATGCTCCCGCATTATGTTAATAGACGAAAGAACACCTTCACGAATTGCTACCGACGGCACTACGATAATGAATTTCTTGAAGCCATATTTCCGGTTCAGTTCGAATATGGAGCGGAGATAGACATAGGTTTTGCCCGTTCCTGTTTCCATTTCTATTGAGAAATTGGGGAAGCGATAGGTATCATTTTCTTCACGCAGGAATCTGGATTTAGGAACGTTATTTCTTTCCTGAACTGTATGAAGGTTTTTCAACAGTATGTCGGGGGCAAGTTCGACTTGGTTACCCCAGTCCAGCTCATTGAAACCTTTCAGGCTGAATTGACTTCCGGTACTGACTTCGAATTCGCCCTGTTTGTGGGGAAGACCTTCGAAGAGGTCAACTACCGCATTTATGGCATCTATCTGAAAATCAAGATTGGAATCGAATTTTAGCTTCATAAGTGTTCATCCATAAAGCCATCGTGCAAACTTTTGCCTACGAAATCTATTTCGTTACCAAACAGTTCGTTTATGGCTATTCTATAGTCCTGCAAGAACTTACGACGCGTTGTCACGTAAGCGTTTTGCCTAGATTTAGGTCTATATTTTGTCAGGTCTTTACTCATCACGTCCCCCTACACCGTGCGGAATACTATTTGGTCTTGTTTATCGCGGCCCTGATTACGGGCGGCGAATGTCTGGACGGCATTGGCTTTGAGTTGGTCGTTGCCTTTGAATCCCCGGTCAAGGCAGATAAACTGGAGCGGTTCGGCTTCGGCAATAGCCTCAATCAGCTCTTTGGTTATCTCGTCCTCAAGACAGATCAAAAGCAAGCCGTCGGCAATGTAGAAGACTGTCTTTTCGGCAAATGTTTTCTTCTCGATCTTCTCGGTCGGCTTGAAACCGGCCTTCAGGAGCAATTCGAAGAGAATATCTTCCTGAGTCGCTTTCGGATCAATATGCTCAACAAAAGCCTCAAGCTGTTTGGCAATCTTTTCGTCTGTTGGTTCCGGCTCGGAACCGCCCCATATCTTGAAATTTGATTTATAAAGTTTGAGGACTTTGAATCCGGGCGTGATATTCTGATGTTCTTCCTGTGACTGTATCAAATCACCCTTCGCTGATTTGACTGCGGCCTTGTGCTCTTCTTCGAATGTACTGATCACTCGCCTGATACGATCTTTACCGATGTCAGAAATGGTTTTATATCCTGCCTTTGCAGCTTCTGAATCATCTTCACATGGTTCAGGCAACTGTACCATCATGAAATTGCGATGACCACCATCCTGTCTATTCAGATCCAAAAGGGCATGCGCTGTTGTGCATGAACCGGCAAAGAAATCTAATATGGTACAGTCCTTATCCTCCCTGCAGAACGCCAATATCAATTTTGCGAGGAGTTTTGATGGCTTTGGGAAGTCCATGATATTCTGATAGCCGATAAGCTCATGAAGCTCATCGAACCCGTCTTCATTAGTACCCCAACCATCGAGGTATAAGTTGTCACTCAGGACAAAACGTTTCCCAGACTCGCCGGAAGTTCCAACCATCTGCAGAATATCCTTCAATCGCTTCTCTCTTGGATCATTCACAATTCGCCTGAAATACAAGTCCTGCGTAACATAGAGGTCTCCTGCTTCAGCGTATTCATCCAGAAGTTGTTGTGAATAAATCCAATTGCTATCAACCTCCAAATCCTTTTGAAGGACTCCGTCCTTAATCACCAAATCCGAAAGCAGAATAAGTTCCATGTTGCCTGAGCTTATTCGCGTTCCAGACTTTTCTATATGATTCCGTTCCCTGAATTTGCTTGCGATACCACCTCGGATTACGCGCGTTCCCCTGGCGTTCGTTGTCTTGATTACTGGATAAGTCTCCTGTTCCGATGCTATTTCACCGATCAGACCAGAGAATTCATTATGATTCTTGCAATATATAATGATGTATTCCTTAATATTGGTGATACTGCCAGCGAGGAATGCACCCTTCTTCTTCTTTTCCCAAACAAGAGTAGCAACTCGGTTCTCTTCTCCAAAGATGTCATTACAGATTGTCGTTAAATTGACAACCTCGTGGTCTGAAATGCTTATGAAGATTGCACCACTCTCTGAGAGCAGATTGCGTGCAAGGTAAATCCTTGGATACATCATATTGAGCCACTTGGTGTGAAACCTGCCCTCATTCAGTGTATTCGTCGAAAACTTCTTACCTTCATCATCAATCAACCCTGCATAAGCTAAGTAAGTATCAAGTGACTCAGAATAGTCGTCAGGATAGATGAACTCCTTACCAGTATTATAGGGCGGGTCGATATAGATCATCTTAATCTTGCCGTAGTAGGATTTCTGCAAGAGCTTGAGCACTTCGAGATTGTCACCCTCGATAAACAGGTTCTCGGTCTTATCGAAGTTGACCGATTCCTCCCGGCAGGGCTTAAGAGTGGCAATAGATGGTTTCTGAATGAGCTTCATACAATCTTTCTTGCCCGGCCAGTCCATGCCGTACCGCTCCCGGCGAGCTTCAAAAACATCGCTGAAAGTGCCCAATTCAGCTTTCAGCTTCTCAAAGTCAACAGACTCAACCACCTCGCCGTTTTCGTCTTTAGTCTCGATGAAAACAGACGGGAATAACTGCTTGAGCCTTGCTCTGTTTTCCGCGCTTATATCAAGGGACTTCAAATGCGCCTTTTCCGGCATCTCGTTATCTTTGCTCATTTATCACAACTCCTCTATATCAATTTCCACCGGACGGTGAAAAGCTGTTCTTCTTTGACCTTCTGGCTCATGCGAGCCTCGATTTCATCTATTAAAGCGTCTTTCTGTTTCTCTACTTCATGCGCTGATTCGTCGTACTCCTTCCAGGCGGTATCCCGCTTCTTGGACAGGTCACGAATCTTCTTCTGGATTTCGAGCTTTTCAGGAAGGTTTGGAGCTATGCGGGCTTCCTTCTTCAGCTCCTTGATCTGATCGTCCAGCTCTTTGAGGGCAACCTTGAGGGATATCCGCTTGTCGTCACCCCATTTATCGAGCTTGTCCAGCTCCAGCTCGAAGTACTGCGCGTTCTTGGTGCTGATATCACTTATGATCTTGTTCCGTTCGCGCTCGAACTGGTCTCTCAAGAGTTTGTTGACAGATTCATGCTTGCCAGAGTATGAAGCGTCGGTCTGTTGTGCCTGACCGTTAAGCGAAAACATCCGATGGCATTGCTCCGGGTCAATGACCGTTCCGTCGTCACAAATAGCTGAAGGGATCAGGTAGTCCTCGGTCTCGAAAGACGAAATAGTAATGCTGGTGACTGTCAGCCAGCCGGATTTGCCTATAAGCGATTCGAGAATTGTGATCTTGGTCGGCGTGTTCGTATAGTCCAAAACCAACTCTGAAAAGGGCAGAGACTCTGACTTGCAATGGTTAATAATCCTTTGAGCCAGAGGGTGCCCAATACGATAGATATTGGCGTCCTCGATATTCTTGCCGATCCGATACGGACCAGGGTGGACTTTTTCATTGGGGAACGGATTCTCGACAAGATAGAAAGAGTAACTGCCGCCGTCGAACCTTGCGTACGGCTCAAGGAAATATCTGGTCAACTGCCAGAACCAGTTCTCGTATTTGCCAAGATACTCGCGGCTTTCCTTGAGATTGATTTTGAGCTTTTCGTGAACCTCTTCGTCGAAATTCTCAAGTAGTTTCTGGCGGGTGGTTTTGATATTCTTGCTGATCTCAATTTCCAGCTCTTTTTGCAGGAAGTCAAAAGAAAGCTGTATTTCATCGGAAGTCCGACAGCTTTGATATATCTGGGCAATTCGCTTTTCAAAATCCACACCGGATTCAATACTTCCCAGAACCTCGTCGCTGGCCCCGAACACACCGCTAAAGAGCTTGAATTTCTCCGATAGCAATTCATAGACGCGCTGATCGGCGGCGTTCTTCCGGTTCAGGAAGTTGACAACAACAACGTCGAACTCCTGTCCGTAGCGGTGACAACGTCCGATACGCTGTTCAATCCTCTGGGGATTCCAGGGCAAATCGTAGTTTACGACTAGAGAACAGAACTGAAGGTTGACGCCCTCGGCGCCGGCTTCGGTCGCAATCATCACGATTGCTTCATTCTTGAAGTAATCGACAATGGCAGCTCGCAAGTCCGAAGTCCTTGATCCGGTCACACGGTCAGTGCCTTTGTATTTATCAAGCCATGCCTTGTAAATCTCTTTTGATTTGGGGTCGCTGTTAGAGCCGTTGAAGAGGACTATCTTACCGGCATAGGCAGTCTGTTCAAGAATCTCTTTCAGGTAATTTTGTGTGCGACGGGATTCAGTGAAGATTATCGCCTTCTTGTTGGCTCCTAGTTCTTCAAGCTTAGCGAAACCCTTCTTCAGGGCGGTCATCAAAACCTGTCCTTTGGAGTTTTTCTTAATCGAATCTGCGAGTTTCTGAAAGAATCGGAGAGACTGAATCTCCTGTTTCATGTGCTCAAGTTCATCTTGAGTCCAGGTCTTCTGATCCTCAGATTCAGAATCGTCCTCACTCCATTCGTCCGCCGTCTCGTCAAACGACTCGTAATCTTCCGAAACCTCTGGGGCAATGTCGGCAGGAAGCTGCTGCGCGGTTATGACCGCTTCGAGCTTATTAGCAAGTGTCTCCAGAGTGCCGGAAATGGCGTAAGTAGAGGATGCCAGTAGTTTACGGAGAATGAGCGTCATCAAATGTCTTTGACTGGCTGGTAAGGCAAAGAGAGTGTCGCTTTGAAGATAATCCGAAACCAAGTTATAGAGCTTCTGCTCGTCCTCGGTAGGAATGAATTCCTGGGTGATGGGAATCCGGTTCGTGTATTTGATATACTCAAGAACCTGCCGTCTGAGTGTGCGTTTGCAGATCGGCTGGAGCCTTTGTTTCAAATCATCATAGTTATCATCATTGGTGAGGCGGGCATACTGACTGGTGAAGCTCTTCCTGTCCCCAAAAGCATAATCGTCTATTAGGCTGACTAATCCAAATAGCTCCAAAAGTGAGTTCTGGAGCGGGGTGGCCGTTAGTAGCACTTTGGGAACATGCTCAGTGGCGCGCTTGATAGCATTGCCGATCTTATTGGTCGGCTTATAGACATTGCGAAGGCGGTGTGCTTCGTCGATGACAACTAAGTCCCAATCGACCTGCCGAATATAATCTTCCTTCGCCTTGGCAAAGTGAAGCGAACATATAACGATTTTCTTCTTCCTGAAGGGATTGAGACTACCCTTTTTGACTTCTCGATTGAAATTAAGAGATTCCAGAATCTCAGACGGCAGAAAGAACTTGTCGAGCAACTCCTGATTCCATTGTTTCCTCAGATTCGAGGGGACCATGATTAGAATCTTGCGTTTCCGTTCAGCCCACTTCTGAGAAATTAGTATTCCGGCTTCGATAGTCTTTCCAAGCCCGACTTCATCCGCAAGAATCGCCCCTTTTGAGAGTGGCGACCGGAAAGCGAATAGTGCGGCCTCAACCTGATGCGGATTCAGGTCAACCTGGGCATCGGACAAAGCTCCAACCAGTTTTTGAATCGAATCGGTAGGACAACGCTTTGTAAGCTCATAAGCGAAATATTTGGCATGGTACGGTGTAATCACCTCAGTTCCCCCCGCCTGTTGTCCTCTTAGCGATTTTGGTTTGTATTAGGTCTTGAAGCTCGCTCAATACTGCGTCGAAGTCAGGCAAATCATTCAGTTGGTGTGCGAGCCCCCTTTCCCAGTACCTTCTGGCTTCATCTATTCGAGACTGGTCAAAGTAGTCATATACCTTCGGGATTGGGATGCTTTTATGCTGACATTTCGCCTTCAGTATCTCAACCGTGCGAGAGACTGAAAAATCCCCGTTGTGGTTCTTCAAGAGAATCCACACGTCGTAATAATCCCGGCTTTTTCCCCTCTGGAGAATACTGCGGAGTTTTTCAGCAACAATTTCCTCCAAGGGATATATAGGAAGCTCCGCATCAACATCATCCGCGTAGCCCTTGATAATCTGCTTGGTTATTGGCTTTGAGACTACGACCTCATCAAAAGCAATATCAACTCTGACATTGTTCTTTTGCCCACTCGATTTTCTCAGGGGACC
>Ga0114931_10010732_pt1 | contig 10880 bp, 10 predicted proteins | sample 2SBtaG_FD_89579 | JGI IMG/M metagenome (GOLD analysis project Ga0114931, IMG submission 89579) | Deep subsurface microbial communities from Kolumbo volcano to uncover new lineages of life (NeLLi) - 2SBTROV14_V59a metaG | ecosystem: Environmental > Aquatic > Marine > Volcanic | place: Kolumbo...
CGACAATATACCAATCATCTGGCCGGCGAGACCAGCCCCTATCTCTTACAACACGCCGCCAACCCGGTGGACTGGTTCCCCTGGGGGGCGGAAGCCCTGACCCTGGCCCGGGAGCAAAACAAGCCGATTCTGCTGTCGATCGGCTATTCCGCCTGTCACTGGTGCCACGTCATGGCCCATGAATGTTTCGAGGATCCAAAGGTGGCGGCCGACATGAACCGCTGGTTCGTCAACATCAAGGTGGATCGTGAAGAACGCCCGGATCTGGACAAAATTTATCAGAACGCCCATTCCCTGCTTACCCAGCGCGCCGGCGGCTGGCCGCTGACGGTATTTCTCACTCCCGATCAGATTCCGTTTTTTGCCGGCACCTATTTCCCGCCCGAACCGCGTCACGGCCTGCCCGGATTCAGCGAGCTGCTGGCGCACATCGACCGGATCTACCGCACCCGTCAGGCGGACATCGATGCCCAGAATGAATCGCTCTTATCCGCATTGAATCAGACAGCGCCGCCTTCCGCCGCGCCGGGCCGGCTCGACGCAACGCCGCTGGATCTGGCCCGTAACCAGTTACAACGCCAGTTCGATCCCGAAAACGGCGGCTTCGGCAAAGCGCCCAAATTCCCCCATCCCGGCACTCTGGAATTCCTGTTGCACCACTGGCAGCGCTCGGCTGCCGGCCAGGAAGACCTGACGGCCCGTAAGATGCTGACCCTGACGCTGGAACGCATGGCGCTGGGCGGACTCAACGACCAGATCGGCGGCGGGTTCTGCCGGTATTCGACCGATGATCAGTGGATGATTCCGCATTTCGAAAAAATGCTCTATGACAACGGCCCCTTGCTGGCTCTGTATGCGCGGCTGGCCGCCCTGACCGGTTCGGCGCTGTTCGCCCGCACCGCCCGCGACACGGCCCGCTGGGTGATCCGCGGGATGCAGTCTCCCCGGGGCGGCTATTATTCCAGTCTGGATGCCGATTCGGAAGGCGAGGAAGGGCGATTTTATGTCTGGGAGCAGGACGCGGTCCGGCAACTGCTGGAAGCGGACGACTATGCGGTGTTCAGCCGCCGCTTCGGCTTCGACCGGCCGGCCAATTTCGAAGGCCGCTGGTATCCGCACTGTTACACCCGATTGGACACGATCGCGCAACAACTGGCCCGTCCGCTGTCAGCGGTACGGGAAGCCCTGGAACGCAGCCGGCAGATACTGTTCCAGGCCCGAGAACAACGGATACACCCGGGGCGGGACGATAAAATCCTGACGGCCTGGAACGCCCTGATGATCCGCGGCATGGCGCTGGCCGGCCGGCTGCTGAACGAAGCGGAATTTATCCATTCAGCACAGCGGGCCCTGGACTTTATCCGCCAGAACCTCTGGCAACAGGGCCGCCTGCTGGCCACCGCCAAGGATGGCCGGGCGCATCTGTCGGCCTATCTGGACGACTATGTGTTTCTCGCCGCCGCGCTGCTGGAACTGTTGCAGGTGCGCTGGCGCAGCGAGGATCTGCGGTTCGCCCAGCAACTCATGGAGGTGGTCCTGGCGCATTTTCAGGATAACGCGGGCGGGTTCTTTTTTACCGCGGACGATCACGAAACCCTGATCCAGCGCCCCAAGCCGGGACACGACGAAGCCCTGCCCGCCGGCAATGGCGTGGCCCTGCAGGTATTGATCACCCTGGCACACCTGAGCGGCGAGCAGCGCTATCTGGAGGCGGCGGAACGGGGGCTGAACAGTTTCCGGGAACTGATGCAACAAAGCGCTTATGCCTGCACCAGCCTGCTGGAGGCGCTGGCCGACTATCTCTATCCCGGCGAACTCATCATTCTGCGCGGAACGGAGCCTCAGCTGCGCGACTGGCAACAGGCCCTGGACCGTGACTACCGGAGTACGCGGCGGGTATTCGCGATTCCAGCATCAGCCACCCAGCTGCCGGAGCTGCTGACGGCACGTGCGCCACGGGACGACGGTCCGGTGGCCTATGTCTGCCGAGGCACGCAGTGCCTGCCGCCGCTGACCGACCTGAATGAGCTGTTACGGGTGACGGATTGACAACCGCTCAAGGCTGGTAACCACCGCCCAGCACAAACACCTCAAAACCGGCTTCGCTCAACAGATAGGCCGCCGCTGCACTGCGGCTGCCGGTATCACAATAGACGATATAAGGCTTATCCGCTTTCAATTCGCGCATTCTCAGCCGCAGCAGATACAGTGGGATGTTGATGCTGTCGCTGATCGCCCCCTGCTCGTGTTCGGATTCCAGGCGCACATCCAGCCACCGGGCGCCGCCGTGCGCCTTCAACTGCCCTTCCTGGAGATCGATTTCGTGCATGACCGGGGCTTTCAGTAACTGGTCGAAATGTTGTTTCGACAGGCGCATCAAAAGACCGTCGCTCAACATGCTCACCGTGGCATTGCGCTCCACTTCGGCCAGTAGCGCTTCTTCGCCGAAACCCGTGCCCTCGGCCAGTTCCGCCAGTTTGATCTCCGCCCCATTGGGTGCCGTCCGGGTTACCCGGGCCCGTCCCTTACGGAGAATATAATAATAGTCGCCGCGGTCCCCCTGACGGATCACGACCTCGCCCTGCCTGACCGGCAGCGCTTCCATGCGGGAAAAAATACTCTGAATATTGGCCGGCGGCACCTGCATGAATAACGGTGATTGCAGCATGGCCATCATCCAGTCGTCTTCGGCATCTCCTTCCTCGGCCAGATCGGTCACCACATAGCCGGCCGACTGATCCCAGGTGAGCAACACATCCAGATGGTTGGTATCGACCCGCAGCACCTTGCAGTCAACCGCCGCCACCGCGTCACAGGTTCGCGGCCGTTGCGGCGCCAGCGCCCGCAAGGCATCGCCTTCACCGGCCGTCACCAGGGAGACCGCTCGATTGGGGTAACGCAATTCCAGGGTGCCCTCGATCAGAAACACGGCATCGTGGTCAGTTTGCCCGGCCCGGAACACCGAGTGGCCGCGCCCGATCGTCTCCAGGCGCGCTTTTCGAAACAAATCGGCGAGCCGGTCTTCGGACAAACTGTTCAGTGGCACCAACTGACATAACAACTGGCGGGGAAACGGGATCTCCCGACTTTCCATTCAATCATTCCTGGCTTTTTACTCTGTGAACAGACAGGATAATGAAAAACCCGGGTCAAGGGGAGGGCTGTAAATCCTCACTGGGTTCGATGACGTAGCCGCCTCCTGTCCCGGGACCCTCTCAGCGGTCGTATGGCGGCGTGGCACTGATTTTGTGGATACTGAGATCCGCCCCTTCGTATTCCGCTTCCTGGGACAACCGCAAGCCCACCAGACCCCGCACGACACCATAGATCACAAAACCGCCCACCAGCGCCACGCCAACCCCCATCAAGGTACCCACCAGCTGCGCCATGAAGGTCACTCCGCCCATGCCGCCGAAGGACTTCAGCCCGAAAATACCGGCGGCGATCCCGCCCCAGGCTCCGCACAGACCATGCAGGGGCCAGACGCCCAGCACATCATCGATTTTCCAGCGGTTCTGAGTCAGCGTGAAGGTAAACACAAACAGGCCACCCGCGATCAGCCCGGTCACCAGGGCGCCGACCGGATGCATCAGATTGGAGCCGGCGCAGACCGCCACGAGACCAGCCAGCGGCCCGTTGTGCACGAAACCCGGGTCGTTCCTGCCGGCCAGCACGGCCGCCAAAATGCCGCCGACCATGGCCATCAGGGAATTCACCGCCACCAGTCCGCTGACCGCATCGACGGTCTGCGCCGACATGACGTTGAATCCGAACCAGCCGACGCTCAACACCCAGGCGCCCAGGGCCAGAAACGGGATGCTGGACGGCGGATGCGCATACATCTCGCCATTTTTGCCATAACGGCCGTGGCGCGGCCCGAGCAACAGCACCGCCGTCAGCGCGATCCAGCCGCCCATGGCATGGACCACCACCGAACCGGCGAAATCTTTGAAAGGCGCACCGAAATTCGACTCGATCCAAGCCTGGATACCGAAATTTCCGTTCCAGACAATGCCTTCGAAAAACGGATAAACCAGTGCCACCAGCAGAAAGGTGGCCGCGAGCTGCGGATAGAACCGTGCCCGCTCGGCAATACCCCCCGAGATAATGGCCGGAATGGCCGCGGCAAAGGTCAGTAAAAAGAAAAACTTCACCAGCTCATAGCCATTTTTTTCACTCAACGCCGGGGCCGCGTCCATGAATCCCAGACCATAGGCCACGCCATAGCCGATAAAAAAATAGGCGATGGTGGACACCGCAAAATCGACGATGATTTTAACCAGCGCATTGACCTGGTTTTTTTCGCGGACCGTGCCCACTTCCAGGAATGCAAATCCGGCGTGCATGGCAAGCACCATTATGGCGCCTAAAAGAATGAAAAGGACGTCAGCCCCGGCGTGCAAAGCTTCCATGATCTCTCCTCTCGATGTCGTTGTTTTGGCGAGCGGAGGCATTTTAGATCAAAAAGTTAGGAAATATCAGGGGGCAGGAAGAAAAACTCTATCCGCCACGAAGCCGTTCGGCACCCGACAGCATTCCCAGAATGGTGCGCGGCTCACTGGATTTGCACAAAAAAACGGCAGGTCATTGACCTGCCGCGGAAAGGGAGTCAGGGTCTGGTATCAGGCCTTGTGCACTCCCAGCCGGAGTTTTGGGAACAAGCGATTATCAGTATCCCGGTTGCGGCCGGAAAAACCGTGATGCAACCCACAAATCCGCGTTTCCAGATAATCAGTCCCGGCGCTCGGCCCGCTTGGCCGCCTGCCACAGCTGCTCCAGTTGTTCCGGCGTTTGCCCGTCGAGCGTTTCGTCGCTCGCCGCCAAAGTCTGCTCCATCCAGCGGACCCGTTGCTCGAATTTCCGGCTGGCGCCCCGCAAAGCCTGTTCCGGATCCCGCCGCAGGTGGCGCGCCAGATTGACCACGCTGAACAACACATCACCCAGCTCATCCTCGATTTCCTCGTCACCAGCGCTGGCGATGGCCGCCCGCAACTCATCGATTTCCTGCTGCACCCGCTCCAACACGCCGTCGACCGCCGGCCAGTCCAGCCCCACCCGGGCCGCCCGGCGCTGCAGCTTGGCGGCCCGGGTCAGCGCCGGCAGCGCCAGCGGAATATCGTCCAGCAGACCAGGTTGCTCGCTGGCCTGGCGTTCCTGCGCCTTGTGGGCTTCCCAGGCCAGGCTCTGCTGGGCCGCATCGTCCACCACCTGATCGCCAAACACATGGGGATGACGGCGGACCAACTTGTTCTCGATGGCGCCCAGCACCGCGCCGAAGTCAAACATGGACCGCTCTTCGGCAATCTGCGCATAGAACACCACCTGAAACAGTAAATCGCCCAGTTCGTCCGGCAGTTTGGCCCAGTCCTGCCGTTCGATGGCATCCGCGACTTCATAAGCCTCTTCCAGCGTATAAGGCACGATGGAACGGAAATCCTGCGCCCGATCCCAGGGACATCCCTGGTCCGGATGCCGCAAACGGCGCATGATCTCCAGTAGCGGCTCGATATCGGACATCAGCTGAGTCTCGCTCGCATCCCCTGGAAATCGATGTCCAGGGTGAAAGGTTTGAAAAAATCATAGGCCAGCAGGCCGCCCAGAAAAAATCCGAAATGGGTCTCGAGCGGGAAATCCTCCACCGCCACCGCCTGTACCGACGCGCGGCACACATCCCCGATGCAGACTCTGTCCACCGGCAACGAGCCGGCCTCGAGCATCCCACCGCCGCCAAAGGCCTGCACCGGCCTGGCCTGTTGTGCGGGATCGAGACCCGCGCGCTGCGCGGTTTGCCGCGACAGCAATGCGGAAAATCCCGCCATCCCGCTATCCAGAAACCACAGCAGTTCCAGCGCTCGCAAACGCCCCCAGGTGATCAGCTGATGTTCCCCCGCCAGCCAGCAGGGAAACCCGCTGCGCGGACCGAGCGGTCGACTGCCGGGAGGATACAGGCGCAGCTCACCGTGGCCGAAATCGAGCTGCACGTCGAAATGCCGTAACAGGTTGAGTCCGATGATGCCGTCGATGCCATGCGGGTCGAAAAACCCGGCCAGCAGACGGTTCACCTCCATGACCTGCACCGGCAAATGGTCGATCTGCAGGGTACCGAACTGCAGCCGCTCCAGAGGCGCATACTGCAGCTCCCCGCCCAGGCCGCCGGCAAACAAGGCCGGCTCCGGCTGCGACAATGACAAGCCGAGTCCGGTGGCCAACCGCCGGTCAAGGATCAGATCACCGGCGCCGGTATCGATGACCAGCAACACGTCTTCCTGATCATTGAGCCTGGCCCGCACCACCGGGAGCGGCTCTGACAGGGCAAAAGCAATCTGCGCCCCTCCGCCCAGCCCGCTGATCCGATACGATGGCAGCCCCTCCAGCTCGCGTAATACCCGGGCCAGTCCGGCCTGCCCGCTGATGCCGGCAAAGGGACGCGCATCCGCCCAGCGATCCTGGCGGTAATAGAGTATCCGGTACAGAGGCACCGCCGCGGGCAAATCCTGGCACCGGGTTTCCAGCCAGTGTTCGGCCTGATCCAGGCGGTTGTCCAGTAATGCCAACTGCGCAAGATACAGGGCCGCGCTCTTATCATCCGGTGTCTGCCTGATAATGTTCCGGAACCGTTGTTCGGCCGCAGCAAAGCGGCCGGCGGCAAACAACGCCCGCGCCTCCTGCTGAATCGGATCTGGCGCGGCTTCCGGCGGTAACTGTGGCATGTCAGGACCCGTAAATACCCATGGAAAAAACACAACGGTCGGGCTGGCCCGACCGTTGGCATGGTACCTGTCCTGCCGGAACCTTAACAGGCCCCGGTTCATTCAAGCGTGTTACAACTGCTTCAACAGTTGAATAATTTCTGCCGGCTCCATACGCTGAGTGTAATTCTTGTTGATATAGGCGCTTTTCACCATCCCGTCCTGCGCCACCACATAGGTCGCCGGCAGCGGCAGTATCCAGGAATCGTCGCCGTTGGCGGCCGGCAGGTCGAGACCCCAGTCCAGGTAATGCGGCCGCAAGGCTTCATCCACCGCCATGAGCAGACCAAACTGTCCCGCCACCTGGTTGCCGACATCACTCAGCACCTCGAATTCGATCGCATGATTCCTGACCGTGTCGCGGGATACATCCGGCAGCTCGGGAGAAATGCCGACCAGGCTGGCACCCAGAGCCCGGATCTCGGGCAACGTATCCATCAAAGCTTTGAACTCCAGATTACAGAAGGGACCAACCCCCCCGATAAAAACTGACCACTTCCGGGCCGTTGTTCAGGAAGTCGCTCAGGCGCCGTTGCCGACCCTCCAGATCGGGCAGACTGAAATCGGGCATGTACTCACCCGCCGTCAAGGCCTGCGCTCCAGCGTCCGAAGCCATCAGTCGCTAAAAGGCGGTGCCGACCGTCTGCTGCACGTCGGGATGGAGTTGGCCGACAAAGTCATTCAGCGCCGCCTCGCACTGGACTGCCAGGGTCTGGGTTTTATCCAACATGCGCGCTCTCCTCTCGTTTAATTCCGACCAGTTGGTATGTTACAGATTTTTAGCCGGGATGCAATGCAACTGTCGTGATTCTGGTCTATCTTTCTCTTCGGCACAGACGGAATAATCGACTTGACACAAATAAGACAGTTGTATAACTTTAATCGGGTTTTTATCAACCTTCGTCCGCCACCACTATACAAGGGTAATCAAATGAATAATATGTTGTTTTCATCCTTCGACCTGAAAGGGCTCGAGCTCGCCAATCGGATGGTTATGGCTCCCATGACCCGCAACCGGGCCGGTGAAGGGAATGTGCCGCAGGCAATGACGGTGGCGTATTACCGCCAGCGCGCCAGCGCCGGACTGATCATCACCGAGGCCGCCCAGGTTTCCCCGGAAGGCGTGGGCTACCCCGCCACACCCGGCATCCATTCGGACGCTCAGGTCGCCGGCTGGCGGGCAGTAACCGATGCCGTGCATCAGGCCGGTGGCAAGATATTTATTCAGCTGTGGTTTTGCGGGCGAATTTCACATCCCAGCCTGCTGCCCGACAACCAGACTCCGGTGGCTCCCTCCGCTATCCGTCCGGAAGGCGAAGCCGTCACCTATACCGGCATGCAGCCTTTTGTCGAGCCGCGGGCACTGGCGACCGACGAAATTCCGGCCATTGTGGAGCAGTACCGGCATGCCGCCGCCCAGGCACAACAGGCGGGCTTCGACGGTATCGAGGTCCATGCCGCCAATGGCTATCTCATCGATCAGTTTCTGCGCGACGGCACCAACCGGCGCAACGACGCCTATGGTGGCAGCCCGGAAAACCGACTGCGGTTTTTGAACGACGTGCTGGATGCCGTGGCGACCGTCTGGCCGTCAACCCGCATCGGGGTGCGGCTTAGTCCCGAGAACAGCTTCAATTCCATGAGTGATTCGGACCCGCAGGAGCATTTCGGTTTTTTTGTCTCCCGGCTCGCAACCCGCAATCTGGCTTATCTGCACATTCTCGAAGGGGACATGATGAGTGGGGAACGCCGCCTGGATTACCGGCGTTTCAAAGACCAGTTTGCCGGCATCTACATGGCCAACCAAGGCTATGACCGTGACCGTGCCGAACAGGCCCTCCAGGAAGGACGTTGCGACCTGGTCGCTTTCGGCATTCCCTTTCTGGCCAATCCGGACCTGGTGGAACGGTTCAAAACCGGCGCGCCACTCAATGCCCCGGATCAGGAAACTTTTTATGGCGGGGATGAAAAAGGCTATACGGATTACCCGTTTTTGCAGCACAGCCCGGCTGCCTGACGCGCCGGGGTTAGTTTTTTTTACCTTTCTGGTAGACCTTGCGCCGGAACAGATCATTACGGCGGCTGACCAGCCGGTCGAGAAACAGCAGGCCATCGAGATGATCGATCTCGTGCTGCACCGCCCGCGCCTCGAAACCCGTCATGTCGAATGACCGCTTTTCTCCCTGCGGGTCGAATGCTTCCAGTCTGATCTGTTCGGCGCGGATCACATTGCCGGTGTAATCGGGAACCGACAGGCAGCCCTCGCGACCCACGGCATAACCTTCCCACTCGGTGATCTCTGGATTGATCAGCACCCTGTGGCCATGATTCGGTACCGGCCGCTTCATGTTGGAAACATCGACGATCACGATACGCTGGAAGCGCCCGACCTGGGGTGCGGCAATACCCACCGCGCCCGGCCCGGCCAGCCGGGTTTCTTCCAGATCGGCGATGAAAGCGCGCAGTTCATCGTCAAACCGTTCGACCGGGGCGGAAACCTGTTTCAGGATTTCACTGGGATAGGTGAGTATCTCGAGCACAGCCATGACGCTACCTTGGGGTCAGCCGATCAGGGTTTCGATCGGTTCGATATCCACCTCCACCCCCTGACTGGCGATCACCGACACAGCGGATTTCAGCCCTTCGATACCTTCGCCGGCCTGACCTTCGATAATCATCACATAAACCGGTGCCGATTCGGTGCCGGCCACATCGGACTGCAGATCCAGAATATTCAGGCCGGCCTCGGCCAGGGCGCCGGTTATCTGCGCCACGATGCCGGCCCGGTCCGCGCCATACACGGTCACCCACACATCCGGCTCCAGATGTTGATGCAAATGCCCCTGGATGGGATCGATATGCGCCCGCAGCCCGAGGGAATCCACCTCGCTCTCGATGACTTCCTGCAATTGCCTGGCGGTGCCGGGAAAACCGACCATCAGCATGATGGTGAAATTTCCGCCCAGGCGCGCCATGGCCGCCTCCCCCAGGTTGGCCCCGCCTTCATAGAGGGCATGGGTGAGTTTGGCCACGATGCCCGGCCGGTCTTCTCCGACCAGAGTCAGCATGTACCAGTGATTCATGTGGATTCCCCTCGTCTGCCTGAGCGGGGATTATCCCTGGAAATCTCCACCCTGTCCTGTGAAATTTTCAGGTTATCCAGATCAGGCTGGCCATGCGTCCGGTGCGGCCATCACGCCGGTAGGAGTAAAAACGGTCCCTATCGGTGAAGGTGCAATCACCGCCGCCAAACACCGCGTTCACGCCAACCGCCGCCAGCCGTAACCGAGCCAGCTGATAGATATCCGCCAGCCATTTATCGCCCCGGGAACGGAAGGCCCGGGCCGCCTCCGGGTCGAATTCGACAAAAGCCTGACGCACTTCCGTGCCCACCTCGAAGGCATCTGGGCCGATGGCCGGCCCCAGCCAGGCCAGCAACTCTCCGGGCGCGGCCGGCAGCGCCCGCACCGCCGCCTCGATCACGCCGGCGGCCAGCCCGCGCCAGCCCGCATGGACCGCCGCCACGCAACTACCCGCCCGGTCGGTCAGCAACACCGGCAGGCAATCGGCGGTCAGCACGGCGCATACCACGCCGGTGGCGTTCGTGTAACTGCCATCGGCTGTGCTGCCCGGGGCCGCCTGGGTCGCCTCAATCACCTGATCGCCATGCACCTGGGACAGCCATAACGGCTCGGCCGGCAAGGCCAGCGCCGAATGCACGCGCTGCCGGTTGACCGCGACATCCGCGGCCCGGTCGCCAACATGCATGGCCAGGTTGCAACGGTCATAAGGGGCTGCGCTCACACCGCCTTCACGGGTGGTGGTCAGCGCCTGGATATGCGCCGGGGCCGGCCAGTCCGGACGGATCAACTGCACGAGGCGTCCTCCCGCAGCAACGCCACCAGCCCCGCCATGTCTTCCGGCATGTCCGCCTGCCAGGACACCAGCTCACCACTCTGCGGGTGCTGCAGGGATAACGCCGTGGCATGCAACGCCTGACGCCGGAACCCTTGCAAGGCCTGCCGCAGAACTTCGCCAACCCCGGCCGGCAGCCGCATCCGCCCGCCGTAGACCGGGTCACCGACGATTGGGTGCCGCAGGTGGGCCATGTGCACCCGAATCTGGTGCGTC
>Ga0114931_10010733_pt1 | contig 10879 bp, 8 predicted proteins | sample 2SBtaG_FD_89579 | JGI IMG/M metagenome (GOLD analysis project Ga0114931, IMG submission 89579) | Deep subsurface microbial communities from Kolumbo volcano to uncover new lineages of life (NeLLi) - 2SBTROV14_V59a metaG | ecosystem: Environmental > Aquatic > Marine > Volcanic | place: Kolumbo...
CCACACTACCGTCGCGAATATCCCCACTGACCAGGCTGTGATCCAGCCATGTCACCCCCTTTTTCGGCATGCGGCGGGCCGGCAGATAGTGGCTGATGCGGCCAAGCCGGGCACGCTGCACATCAAGCTGCAGGTCAATCTCCGGGTCCGCCTCGTCCGGCGGAAAGGTCAGCGCCAGCTGCCCGGTGACCGCAAGATCCGGGTTCGCAAGATGCAGGTCGTTGCCGATAACGTCCAGGCGGCCGTCCCGCCACTGCCAGCCGACCTCACCGCTGACATCGTCGAACTGCAGGACATCACGAAATAAATCCGCGTCATTAAAGCCGGCATGCGAGGTCTTTAACCAAAGCGCCCCATGGGCCGGCGTCCCGGTCACGCTGCCACGCAAACCACTGAATCCCGGCGCACCGACCGGCCGGATACCAAGATCACTGAATGTCATATCAAAGCCGAGCACCTCACTGTGACCCCCGGCCTGCCGAATATCGACAGTGAGTTTTTCAATCAGTCCTTCCGGCCGCAATCGGGCGATGCGCTGACGCTGCTCCTCCGGCATACCGGAGACCATCCTGACCAGTGATTGCAGTTCCTGGAGATACACCCCGGTCAGTTCGCCCTTGTAATACACTTCACTGCCGTCATGCAGCTGCGCAATTGAAATACCGGCCCCTTCGCGCACGTTCTTGCCCTGCTTCACAGTCAGTTGCTGTGTCGTAAACTGCCAACCCCCCGGCCGCTTGCGCCAGCCGAAACTGCCGCTTAAGCGGTCAAACATATAATCGGTGCCAGCTGCCTCACCCTGCTGATGCAATCGCAGCGCCGTCACCTCCAGTTCACCCTGGACACTCTTGAACTTCCCGCGTTTCAGATCGACCCAGGTACGCAGGTCGATGGTACCGCTGATGTTGGCATCAGGCGCAATCACACTCAGGTTGTCCCGGGTTATCGCCAGGGCATACCCTTTGAAATAGAATTGCCCGATCCACTGGTCAGGAGGACCCGCCGTGTTGCGAATCCTGGCATACACATCGACCCGTTGCCCGAGCTGCAGTGGTAACAAGGCATAACCGGTGAGGAGCGAGTGCTCACCGGAGTTATCCAGTGTCAATGTCACATCGGATAAATGTATCGGGGGGCGTTTTGCCTGCCGGTTTTCGTAGGTAATGACCGAGTCGTGAATAGACAGGCGGTTGATATCAAACAGCTCGGCTAAGGAGGTATCACCCCTGGCATCACTCGCCATCCTGTTAATATGAAACGAGCCGTCCGGCTCACGAATGACCGTCACATCCGCGCCGATCACGTCGATATTTGCCAGCGACAGGCGTTGGTTATGCAGGTAGTTCCTGGCATCGATCCCGACCCAGATCTCGTCGATGGCCAGTGCCGCCGCGGGTTGCCCGGGTTCGGCGATAGTGACATCCTTGAGCTTGAGAACCGGATTGAGTCCGCGCCAGGTCCCCTGGATACGCCCGATAGTGACGGTCTTGCCAAGGGCCTCGCTGGCCATGGCTTGCACCTCGGCACGGTACTCCGCCAGTGTCGGCACCCACAGGCGCCCGGCCAGGAGAACGGCGGCCACCAGAAACAGGGCAGCGACGATCAGCAGCCAGAGATAATGGAAAGTACGTGCCAGCATGGTTGTTGTATGTCAGTTGCGGGGATTGCCAGGCAATCTGTCTACATGGGCACCACGTCATATTGTTCCTGCGTAAACAATGACTCCACCTGGAACTTGATCGGTTTGCCGATAAATGCCTCGAGTTCTGCAAGGCTGGCTGATTCCTCGTCGAGCAGCAGATCGACGACCTCCTGGGAGGCCAGTACCAGCAACTGTTGCGCATCAAACTGGCGCGATTCGCGCAGGATCTCGCGAAAGATCTCGTAACACACGGTCTCCGGTGTCTTCAGTGATGCCCGGCCATTGTAGGTCGGACATGCCTCGCACAGCACATGTTCCAGGCTTTCGCGGTTGCGCTTGCGGGTCATCTCGACCAGCCCCAGCATGGAAACCTCGCTGATATGGGTCTTTGCGTGGTCTTTTTCCAGGTATTGTTCCAGGGTACGCAACACCTGGCGCTTGTGTTCCTCGCGGGTCATGTCGATAAAATCCGCAATAATGATTCCCCCAAGGTTGCGCAGCCGCAACTGGCGCGCCATTGCCTGTGCCGCTTCCAGATTGGTCTTGAAGATCGTCTCCTCCAGCGTACGATGACCCACATAGCCACCGGTATTCACATCAATCGTGGTCAACGCCTCGGTCTGGTCAATGATCAGGTAGCCCCCTGATTTCAGCTGCACCTTTCTACCCAGTGCCTTCTGGATTTCATCCTCGATGCCGTACAGGTCGAATATCGGACGTTCCCCCGGGTAGTACTCGATCTGCACCGGGAGGTCTGCCATGAACTGGCCGGTAAATTCCAGCACGCGCTGGTAACTTTCACGCGAGTCGATGCGTATCTTCTCGATCTGATCATCAAACAGATCACGCATCACGCGCACGGTAAGCGGCAGGTCCTGGTAGATGACTGAACCCGATTCAGTTTCTGCTATGCGCCCGTCGATGGAGTTCCATAGCTTGCGCAGAAAAATCATGTCGGCACGCAGCGCCTCTGGGCTCGCCCCTTCCGCCGCCGTGCGTGCGATATAACCGCCATCATCCTGGCCGGACATGAATAGCTGGATCATGTCACGCAGGCGAATGCGCTCCTCTTCATCCTCTATCTTTTGCGAGATACCGACATTGTCGACTTTCGGTATAAACACCAGAAAGCGTGAGGGGATAGTGATCTGCGTGGTAAGGCGTGCACCCTTGGTACCGAGAGGATCTTTCACCACCTGCACGATAACGTCCTGCCCTTCGCGCAACAGCTCGTTGATATTTTCCTTGCTGTGATTACTGGCCGCATCACTTTCGTAATTGCGCGGCAGGATATCGGACGCGTGCAGAAAGGCAGCGCGTTCGAGTCCGATCTCCACAAATGCTGCCTGCATGCCAGGCAGCACCCGGCATACCTTGCCCTTGTAAATATTGCCAACCAGTCCCCGGCGGCGCGCGCGCTCGACCATGATTTCCTGCAGCACCCCGTTCTCCACCAGCGCAACGCGCGTTTCCCTCGGGGTTACATTGATCAGAATCTCTTCACTCATTAGCCGTTCCGTGATTGTGTGTGGTAGTACCCGCTGCCTGATGGCGTGGACCCTATTGTCCTACGGCAGCAGCCGATGGGCACCACCTGAATTCCCGGCAGATCATATATTTAAAGAACCTCTGATTAATTTTAACGGCTTGGCGTAGGGTGCGCCGTGTGCGCCGGAATACATTGCCGGCGGTTGATACATGGTGCGCACGGCGCACCCTACCGACCGTTCATCCTCGAAATCCCATGATATTGAGAGTTAATCAGATATTCCTTAAATATCAATGAGCTACAATACATTAATTTTAAATTCCCTGAGCAACATCGCGATCTCGAAAAGGGGCAGCCCCACGACGCCCGAGTAACTGCCCTCCAGCCGCTCTACAAACTGTGCCGCGCGGCCCTGGATGGCATAGCCACCGGCCTTGTCCAGCGGCTCACCGGTTTCCCAGTATGCCTGACATTCCGCCGCAGTTAATGTGCGAAATGTCACCGCGCTAATACTCAAGCGGATGGCTTCCCGCAAGCCGGCAAGGGCAACCGCGCTGATGACCTGGTGGGTGCGCCTGGACAGACCCTGCAACATGGCAACCGCATGCTCCCGGTCGCGCGGCTTGCCCATCATCGTGTCATCGGCAACGACGATGGTATCCGCTCCCAGCACCGGACAGGTATTGTCCGCGTCCAGCAAGAACTTGCCGGCCCGCGCCTTTGCCAGCGCCAGCCGGGTGACATAGTCTGCCGGTACTTCACCCGGCAACTGTCGCTCGTCCACGTCAACGATCAATACACTGAAAGTGACGCCCACCTGCTCAAGTAATTCCCGGCGCCGTGGCGACGCGGAAGCGAGGTAGATATCCGGCCGGGCTTTTATGTCATGCATGTTGTAACTGTAAATTGTTCCATTTCCACTGCTGTCCCGTTAACTCCCTCTCCCTCCGGGAGAGGGGATAAAACAGGGCAACGGCTTGATTATATATCCCCTCATCCTGGCCTTCTCCCGGGCGGAGAAGGAATTTTCTGCTTCCTTGATGAGTGATTTTTCATGTCCCGCATTCCATGATCATCGTAACAGGCTTTGTAGCGTTGACGTTACCGGATTTCAATGCAAGGTAACGGGACAGCAGTGTTCCATTTCAATGATGGCATAATCACTGCAGTAAATAGCTTTCCGTCTTGTCACGACTGTTACGCCCGGTGATAGGGATGTCCCGTGAGAATGGTCCAGGCACGATAAAGCTGCTCGGCAATGACCACACGTACCAGTGCATGCGGCAGGGTGTGCGCCGACAGCGACCAGCACTGGTCAGCACGCTGCAAACATTCTTCCGACAGGCCATCCGCCCCGCCCACCAGCAGCGCAATGTCGCACCCGTCCTGCATCCAGTCCTGCATCCGGGTCGCCAGGGTTTCGGTATCCCAGGCCCTGCCGCGCACGTCCAGCGCAACTACCCTGGCCTGTGGCGGCAACGCGGCCAGTATCTGCTGACCCTCTGCGGCCTTGATACGTCCGGTATTCAGGGTTTTTCGGCGCTTGCAGGGCGATATCTCCACCAGCTTCAGTGAACACTCGTGTGGCAAGCGGGTGGCGTACTGGTTATAGCCGTCGGTAACCCACGCCGGCATACGTGTCCCGACTGCGATCAGGTGTATCTGCATGGACTCAGCCGGGGCTGCCAGGCGCTGCGCGGTCGTTCATTCAGGCTGCAGGTTTTGTGTCACTGCCGACGGACCAGAGCTTTTCCAGTGCATAGAATTCGCGGGTCCGGGGCATCATGACATGTACGACCACATCACCGAGGTCGACCAGCACCCATTCTGCCGCCTGCTCGCCCTCCACGCCCAGCGCCCGGAAGCCTGCTGCCCTGGTCTTGCGGGTGACGTTGTCCGCCAATGATTTCACATGCCGGGTAGAGGTGCCACTGGCGATTACCATACGATCGGTGATGGATGTCAGCTTGCTGACTTCCAGGATACGGATATCGACACCCTTGAGCTCTTCCAGTGCATCAATCACCAGTGCCAGCAACTTGTCTTCCGACACCGGCGTCACGGTTTCTGTTGTTTCGTTCTTCATTCATCACTCCCGGCCTGGTACAGGCCCTCATGCCGGATAATCTCCAGCACCGCTTCCGGAACGAGAAAGTCCGCGCGTTTACCTTGCGCCAGCAAGGTACGTATCCGGGTAGCGGAAATTTCCAGTTGTGTCACATCCTGAAACAGGACATGCCCGGCCGCATGCTGTTCCAGTTCGGCAGGGTCCATGACCCGGTGCAGGCCGACAAAATCGTCCAGCTCACCCCCAGGATGGAATTCACTGCCGGGCCGCGTCATAATGACCATGTGACACAGGTCAATAAGCTCGTGCCAGCGATGCCACGCCGGCAATCCGTGAAAGGCATCCATCCCGATTAACAGACACAGGCTGCCGGCGCCCAACTCGTTACGCAGCGATATCAGTGTATCGAATGTCCATGACGGTCCGTCACGCTCCAGCTCACGCCGGTCGACACTGAAGCCCGGGATATCGCGGATAGCCGCCTCGATCATCGCCACTCGCTGCAGCGGGCTCGCAACCGGCTGCGGGCGATGTGGGGGAATATGGCACGGGACCAGCCGCAGTTCCTCGAGAGCCAGTGCCTGCCGGATCTCGAGTGCCGGCCGCAAGTGACCGAAGTGCACGGGGTCAAAGGTTCCGCCAAGGATGCCTAACATGAAGCGCAACAGGAACGTGATGGTTGACTAGCCACCGGCGCACCGGATTGGCTCACGTACGGATATGACCGTCACCGAGGACAATATATTTCAGCGTCGTCAATCCTTCGAGTCCGACCGGACCGCGTGCATGCAGCTTGTCGGTGCTGATACCGATCTCCGCTCCAAGGCCGTACTCGAACCCGTCGGCAAAACGACTCGATGCATTGACCATCACCGAGCTGGAATCGACCTCGCGCAGAAAACGCTGCGCACGCGGCAATGACTCGGTAATAATGGCATCGGTATGGTCTGAACCGTAGCGGTCGATGTGTTCAATCGCCGCATCCAGGCCGTCGACAACGCGGATTGCCAGGATCGGCGCCAGGTATTCTTCCGACCAGTCGTCCTCCGTCGCCACACTGATATCCGGCAGTATCCGGCGAGTGGCCTCGCAGCCGCGCAGTTCAACCCCGGCATCCCGGTACTTCCCGGCGAGTACCGGCAGGACACGTTCGGCAATCGCCGTGGCCACCAGCAGGGTCTCCATGGTATTGCAGGTGCCGTAACGCTGTGTCTTTGCGTTGACCGACACCCTGACCGCCTTGTCAATATCGGCCAGGTCGTCAATATAGGTATGACACACCCCGTGCAGGTGCTTGATGACCGGTACGCGCGCTTCCTTGCTGATACGTTTGATCAGACCCTTGCCGCCGCGCGGCACGATGACATCGACATATTCTTCCATGCGGATGAGTTCGCCGACCGCGGCACGATCGGTGGTCTCGACGACCTGGATCACCTCAGCCGGCAAGCCGGCAGCGGCCAGTCCCTCGTGGATACATGCGGCGATAGCCTGATTGGAATGTATCGCCTCCGAGCCGCCGCGCAGGATAGCGGCATTCCCTGACTTCAGGCACAGGCCGGCGGCATCGGCCGTCACGTTGGGACGGGATTCATAGATAATTCCAATCACCCCCAGTGGTACGCGCATGCGCCCGACCTGGATACCCGAGGGACGGAAGTTCATATCGGAAATACTGCCGACCGGATCCGGCAACAGTGCAATCTCGCGCAACCCCTCTGCCATGGCGGCGATGCGCGCGTCATTCAGTTCCAGCCGGTCCAGCAATGCCGCATCGAGGCCGTGCCGGTGACCGGCAGCGAGGTCACTTTCGTTTGCCGACTTGAGCCGGCCGGTGGCCTCCTCGATGGCCGTGGCAATGGCATTCAGTGCCGCATCTTTCATTCCACTTTCAGCCCGGCTGATCTGTTTCGCGGCCGCGCGCGCGCGCCGGCCGGTCTCCTGCATATAGGCAGGGACATCGACCGTGACGGCTTCAGCTTTTGTACTCATTATCGTGGATCATCCAGCCAGGGTTGCCGGCTGAATTGTGTTCACACCAGCCAACTGCAGGGTTAATTGTAACAGTTCATCCCAGTCGTTGCCCGCCGCCCGGCCCTTGATAACCTTGTCAATCGTGGCGCATTGGCGTAGCAGGCGATGGGTATCGCGGGTCGAAAGACGCTTTAATGCCCGGGTAAATTGCGGCTTGCGGTCACCCCACACCCGGAACCTTGCCAGGGTCTTGTTGACAGACTCCCCACCCGCCACCCTGGTTGCCATGGAGACGAGTAGACGGATATCTTTGGTCAGTGCCCATAGTACCAACGGCGTCACAACCCCTTCGCTGCGCAGCCCGTGCAGGATCCGGACGCTGCGGACCCCCTCCCCCGCCAGCGCACTGTCCGCCAGGCCGTACACGTCAAAACGGGCACTGTCCGCTACGGAGCGGATAATATCGTCGGCCACGACCGGCCCTTCGCCCTGCAGCAGGTACAGCTTTTCAATCTCCTGCACCCCGGCCAGCAGGTTGCCTTCAATGCGCTCCGCCAGCAAGGTGACGGCATCCTCTACCGGTTGCAGGCCACGTTGTTGCATGCGGGCGCGTACCCACGCCGACAATTGCTGTGCTTTCAGCGGCCAGAGGAATACCACGACACCCGCACGGTCGAGTGCCTGCACCCACTTGCCCTTGCGCGCTGTAGTCTCGAGTTTTCCGGCGGTGACCAGCAACAGCGTGTCTTCGGGCAAGCGTTCGCCAAAATCCCGTAATGCCTGCGCACCCTCCTTGCCGGGTTTGCCGGTGGGGATGCGCAGGTCGATGATGCGACGTTGCGAGAACAGGGACAGGTTGCCGGCTTCCAACTGCAGACCACTCCAGTCAAAGCCGGGCTGAACGGTTAGCACATCGCGCTCTTCAAACCCCGCCGTGCGCGCTGCGGCACGCACGGTATCAGCGGCCTCCATCACCCGCAGTGGATCATCCCCGCTGATGAAATACACCGACGCGAGTGATTTCTTCAGGTGATTTTCAAGTTGTTCCGGTTTCAGTTGCATTTCCGGATCAGGATTCGCTGTCGGCTGGCAAGCGCCCGGCCTGACCCGGCCACCTCACGTTTATACAATCGACTGACACTACCTCCTCACCGCTACGATTCGCAGCATCGCGAGGTTGACCACGTCACGCTGCAACTTGCGGCGGATCAGGTTCGCCTCACGCTCTTTGGCGAGGATATTTTCCTTGTTAAATACGAAATCCCGACTGAGCGTTACCGTCTGCTTGTCAACCAGCGGCTGGTTGTCCGGCAGCACCACATCGAAACGGATGGTTTGACGAAGCTGGATCTCCTGCACCTTGCCACCGATATCCACGGTCAGTACATCTTTCTCGTTATGGTTGCCGCGGATCCGCAATATAGCCGTCGCCTCGTCGCGATTCTCTGTGACACGGGCGCCATGACCTTCAAGGGCATCCCGGAAATCATTATTGAGGGTATCGAAGGGTTTCTTTACCTGGATATAGGTAACCGCCATGGCTTCCGGCAGGACGTCACTACCTCGCAGGTGGAACCCGCAGGCATTCAGCATCAACAGGGTGATACCCATCACCAGGATGTGAATAACCGGCCCGAAATGCGCTGGTCTACTCATCTCACGCCACCACATTGACAAGCTTGCCCGGCACCACGATAAATTTTTTCACCGGCCTGTCCTGGATATGCTTTAGCACATTGGGTTCGTTCAGCACCAGCATTTCCAGATCTGCTTTCGCGGCATCGGCCGGGACATCAATCCGGCCGCGCACCTTGCCGTTCACCTGGATCACCAGGGCAACACTGTCCTGGACCAGTGCATCCTTGTCATATTCCGGCCAGGCGCAGTCCACCACTGCCTGACTATGGCCGAGTTCCTGCCACAGGGCGTGGGTCACATGCGGAATGATCGGTGACAGCATCAACACCACGGCCTCCAGTGCTTCCTGCATGACAGCGCGCCCCTGATCCGAGATGTCTGTAAACCGGTTCAACTCGTTCAGGAGTTCCATGTTGGCGGCGATTGCCGTATTAAACGTGAAGCGGCGGCCAATGTCGTCGCCGACCTTGGCAATCACCGTGTGCACGCTGTGGCGCAGTGCTTTCTGTGTATCGTCCAGGATAGCAACATCCAGTGACGGCGCAGTACCCGCAGCAAGGTGTTCGGCCACCTGTTTCCAGAGACGCTTGAGAAACCGGTACGCACCTTCCACGCCCGAATCCGACCATTCGAGCGACTGCTCGGGCGGTGCGGCAAACATGGTAAACAGGCGCACGGTATCCGCACCGTAACGGTCAATCAGGCCCTGCGGATCGACCGTGTTGCCCTTCGACTTGGACATCTTGGAACCGTCTTTCAGCACCATACCCTGCGTCAACAGGCAGGTAAACGGTTCATCATTGGTCAGCAGCCCCACGTCGCGCAGCAGCTTGTTGAAAAAGCGTGCATATAACAGGTGCAACACGGCGTGCTCGATGCCCCCGATGTACTGGTCCACCGGCATCCAGTAGTTGGCGCGTTCATCCAGCATGGCACTGTGCTGGTCAGCGCATGCATAGCGGGCAAAATACCAGGACGATTCAAAAAAGGTATCGAAGGTATCGGTCTCGCGCTCTGCCTTGCCATGACACCGCGGGCAGGTCGTCTCGATAAAGGCAGCCAGCTTTTTCAGTGGAGAACCGGTGGCGTCAACCGTCACATCGGTTGGCAAGATCACCGGCAGGTCAGCCTCCGGCACCGGCACAGCGCCGCAGTCCGGACAGTTGATGATCGGGATCGGGCAACCCCAGTACCGCTGGCGCGACACACCCCAGTCACGCAGCCGGTAATTGACCTGGCGCCGGCCTTTCCCGGCCAGCTCCAGCCAGTCACCGATGGCATCGAAGGCCTGCTCCGAGGTCAGTCCACTGAATTCGCCGGAATCCTGCAACACGCCCTGCTCGACAAACGCGGCCGTGGCCATGTCTGCCACCGGGCCACCACTCGCAGGATGGACCACCTGGCGGATCTCGATGCCGTGCTGCTGCGCAAACTCGTAATCGCGCTGGTCATGCGCAGGCACGGCCATGACCGCGCCATGACCGTATTCCATCAGCACGAAGTTCGCGGCCCACACCGGGACCACTTCACCACTGATCGGGTGCATGGCCCTGAGGCCGGTATCCACACCCTTCTTTTCCATGGTAGCCATGTCGGCTTCGGCCACACGCAGGTTCCGGCATCCATCGATAAACGCCTGCAATACCGGGTTGCCCGTGGCCGCCTCCGCCGCCAGCGGGTGTTCGGGTGCCACCGCAACAAAGGTTACGCCCATGACGGTGTCCGGACGGGTGGTATATATGGGTAAGGTCGCGTCACGCCCCTCGATACCGAACTGCATCTCGATCCCCTCGGAACGCCCGACCCAGTTGCGTTGCATGGTGCGCACCTGATCCGGCCAGCCATCCAGTGTGTCGAGATCGGCAAGCAGTTCCTCGGCGTAGTCAGTGATCTTCAGAAACCACTGGGGAATTTCGCGGCGCTCCACCGGTGCACCGGAACGCCAGCCCTTGCCGTCGATGACTTGCTCGTTTGCCAGTACGGTCCGGTCAACCGGGTCCCAATTGACCACTGCGGTTTTTTTGTAGACCACACCCTTGTCAAACAGGCGCGTGAAGAACCATTGCTC
>Ga0114931_10010734_pt1 | contig 10879 bp, 12 predicted proteins | sample 2SBtaG_FD_89579 | JGI IMG/M metagenome (GOLD analysis project Ga0114931, IMG submission 89579) | Deep subsurface microbial communities from Kolumbo volcano to uncover new lineages of life (NeLLi) - 2SBTROV14_V59a metaG | ecosystem: Environmental > Aquatic > Marine > Volcanic | place: Kolumbo...
AAAAAACGGGGGCCGTCGCGCCGTCCCCCGTTTAAAAGCTGTGTCACCGCCGGGGTCAGGTCAGCCGGCGGCAAAAATGAGCCTGCGGCTATTTCGACGGCGGCACCGGGGCGACCGAGACATACGTGCGCCCGCCGCGCGACGTCTTGAACGACACATGGCCTTCGGCAACCGCAAAAATGGTGTGGTCCTTGCCCATGCCGACATTGTCGCCGGGGTGCCACTTGGTGCCGCGCTGGCGCGCGATGATGTTGCCGGGGATGACATGCTCTCCGCCGAACTTCTTGATGCCGAGCCGGCGCCCCGCCGAATCGCGACCGTTGCGGGATGACCCGCCTGCCTTTTTATGTGCCATGGCGTGTTGCCTTTCAGATTACGTCTTCGGCGCGCTCTTGTCGCCGGCCGCCGCCTTCGCCTCTGCTGGTTTCCTGGCTGCCTGTTTCTTGGCTGCGGGCTTCTTGGCCTCGGCCTTCTTCGGCGCGGGTTTCTTGGCTTCGGCCTTGCCGACCGCCGGCTTCTTGCTTTCAGCCTTCCGGGCCGCCGGTTTCGCCTTTGAAGGCTTCTTGCCGCCGGTCAGGATTTCGGTGATCCGCAGCACCGTCTGGTGCTGGCGATGGCCGACCCGGCGGCGGTAGTTCTTGCGGCGTTTCTTCTTGAACACCAGGATCTTGGCGGCACGGCCCTGCTCCACCACTTCAGCCGCAACAGCAGCGCCGGCAACGGTTGGCGCGCCGACTTCGGCCTTGGCGCCCGCGCCGACCATCAGCACCTCGCCAAGCTCGACAACATCACCGGGCGCAGCATCGAGCTTCTCGACCGTTATGACGTCGTTTTCAGCGACTTTGTACTGCTTGCCGCCGGTCTTGATGACTGCGAACATCGTCTTATCGTCCATCATGCAACAGAAATCCGCCGGCCCCGCTTACCAGAACCGGCTTCGTTGGCGCGCACTATACAGCGCGGCGCTTGTGTGTCAACAATTGGCGTGGGGTGAAGAGGCGTAATCCGCAGCTATACATTGACGTAACGTGACGCGCTCGATATGCACTCCCGCCCCGCGAACGGGCGCCGTCGCCCGCGTCACAGCACCGCGAACGCGAACACCTGCGACATCAGGGTGTCCTGGCCGAGTGGCGCTGAATCGTAGCGTTTCGAGGCATCGACCCGGCGCCATTTGCCGGCGCCCTCAAGGGCCTGTGCCTTGGTCTCGAACATGTCGCCCAGATAGGTCCGCGAAATCGAGAACACGATGTGGCCGCCGGGCCGGGTGATGCGGACCAGTTCATCGAGGCCGTCGAGCGGGGCATGGCCCTGGGTGAAGACGCCCGAGGCCACGGCGGCGGCGAAAGCGTCATCGTCGTAGCCAAGCGTTTCGCCAAGCAGGCCGGGACGCAGATCGCGATAGATATTTTTCGCCGCGGCATGAGCCAGCATGCCCTCGGACGCATCAAAACCGGAGATGTCGGGAAACCCGAGCGCAGTCAAAATCTCGCCCATGATGCCGGTGCCGGAGCCGGCATCAAGTACCGGGTCACCGCCCGCTGACTGATGACGCGACAGCATGGCGGCGACGATCGCCGGATGGGTGTAGCCGACGCCGCGCATGTGTTCCTCATATTCCTGCGCCCAGCCGTCATAAATCTCTGACGTCTGTTCCGCACTGTCAGAAGCATAGACCCGTTGCAGCTCCCGCGTCTTTTCGTCCTGTTCCGAATTCGTCATCACCACTTCCCGTCAATTAAAACCATCGGCCCGCATTCGCCGGCTGACACGGAGCCCGCTGACAGGCTAACACATCCATGCAGGCCTGTTGCCAGAGCAAAATCAGAAATGGTGCAATGGTGTCGCCGTCGCGCCGGGTGGCCCGTTTTCAGTCATGCCGCCCAAGAGACAGAGCCGCTTGCGGCCAGACCGGCCACTGAACAGCGGAAGAAGAACCATGAGGTGAGACCGATATGAGCGATGACGACCTGCCACCCATTCTGTCGGGCAAGAACCACCACGCGCCGTCGGCCTTCACGCCCGAAAGCCTGCTGCGCGAGGCGCGGCGCCAGAAGGCGGTCACGTCCAGCCCGGTACCCGGCATCTGCCTGCTCGATCCCGACGTCGATATCGTGCGCCGGCTGAAGGCGGAGGGCCGGGCGCGAAAACATGCCGGCTGGGTCTGCTATCACACCGATCTCCACGTTTTCGAGGAAGACGGCCTGGCGCTCGGCGTTGTTGGCTGCGCCGTCGGCGCGTCGTTCGCCGTGCTGGTGGCTGAGGAGCTGTTTGCGTCCGGTTGCAGGCTGCTGATCAGCGTGACCTCATCGGGCCAGATCGCGCCGGTGCGGGAACCGCCCTATTTCATCCTGATCGATCGTGCGTTGCGCGATGAAGGCACCAGCTACCATTATCTGCCGCCGTCGTCTTACAGTGACGCCCCTGACGCCCTGATCGGTGCCCTTGACGGTGCCTACGACGATCTCGATATCGCCGTGCTGAAGGGTGCGACCTGGACGACCGATGCGCCGTTCCGCGAAACCCGTGATGCCATCGCCGCGAATATCGAACGCGGCCTGCTGGCCGTCGAGATGGAAGCCGCCGCGCTTTACGCCTTCGCCAGGGCACGCCGCAGGCCGGTGGTCTGTATCGCCCATGTCACCAATCTGATGGGGCAGGTCGAGGGCGATTTCGAGAAAGGCCCGGCAGACGGCACCACTGATGCGCTGCGGGTCGTGGTCAGGACCGCGCGGCGTCTCGATGGCGAGATTGTCTGAACGGTATTTCTGGGCCGCTGCAATCGTCCGTGTTCACCGGATCGTTACGGACGGGACGGCGAATGTGATGGGATGACTTTTCAAAATCATCTACATGATATGCAACGTTGGCCGCGCCAATTGGCGCCAATGTGGGAGATGCAAGACCATGGACTGGCTCGCCAGATTTACTGTTGAGGGTCTTTCCGTCCTGTCCACGCTGTTTGTGGTCACGGTCGGCACCGGAGTGCTGGTGGCCGCGGTGCTGTTTGTCATCGACATCACCCAGACCCGGAATGCGATCCGCCGCAACTATCCGGTGGTCGGCCGGTTCCGCGGCCTGTTTTCCGCGCTGGGCGAGTTCTTCCGGCAGTATTTTTTCGCCATGGACCGCGAGGAAATGCCGTTCAACCGGGCCGAGCGCGACTGGGTCTACAAGTCGTCGGAAGGCGTCGACAACACGGTGGCTTTCGGTTCGACCAAGCGGCTGTCGGCGCCGGGTACGGTTATCTTTGCCAACGCACCGTTCCCGAAGCTCGATGCCGATACCGCACCGGCGCCGCCGATCGTCATCGGGCCAGACTGCCCCAAACCCTATGAAACCCGCTCGATCATCAATATTTCAGCGATGAGTTATGGCGCCATCTCGGCACCGGCGGTGCGCGCCCTGTCGGCCGGCGCGAAGCGCGCGGGCTGCTGGCTCAACACCGGCGAGGGCGGCCTTGCGCCCTATCATCTGGAAGGCGGTTGCGACATCGTGCTCCAGATCGGCACCGCCATGTACGGGGTGCGTACGGCCGATGGCAAATTCGACGAGGACAAGCTTCGAAATATCGCCGCGCGCGACGAAATACGGATGATCGAAATCAAGCTGAGCCAGGGTGCCAAGCCCGGCAAGTGAGGTATCCTTCCGGCCGTCAAGGTGTCGGAGGAAATCGCCCGCATTCGCGGCATTCCGCCACACCGGGATTCCATTTCGCCCAACCGTTTTTCCGAAGTCGGGTCCAGCAGCGAACTGCTCGATTTCATTGAGCGGGTGCGCGCAATCGCCGGCAAGCCGGTCGGCTTCAAGACGGTGATCGGCGACTACAACTGGCTTGAGGAGATGTGCCGGGAAATCCACCGGCGCGGCACGGCGGCGGCGCCCGACTTCATCACCATCGATTCCGGCGACGGCGGTACCGGCGCGGCGCCAATGCCGCTGATCGACAATGTCGGCCTGCCGATCAGGGAGGCGCTGCCCAAGGTGGCCGACCTGATCGCCTTCTGGGGTTTGCGCGACCGGGTCAAGCTGATCGCGTCAGGCAAACTGATCACCCCGGCCGAAGTCGCCTGGGCCTATTGCGCCGGCGCCGATGTGGTGACCTCGGCGCGTGGTTTCATGTTCGCGCTCGGCTGCATCCAGTCGCTCAAATGCAACAAGAACACCTGCCCGACCGGGATTGCCACCCATGATCCGCGGCTCCAGCGCGGCCTTGATCCCGAGACCAAGGCGGTGCGGGTGGAAAAATTTGTCGCCAAGATCCACTATGGCGTCGGCCTCATCTCGCATTCCTGTGGCGTCGCCCATCCGCGTGCGCTCGACCGCCACCATTGCCGGATCGTACAGTCCGACGGCAGCTCGGCGCGGCTCGACCAGCTGTTCCCGCCGCAGCATCCGGTCGAGGAACCGGCCACAAATACGTAAGATCAGGACGCAGCGGCCCCGTCGGGATCGCGGGGGCGGGCCTCGGCGGCAAAGTCCCCCGACAGCGCGGCATCGTCCCAGCCATAGGCATCCTTGAAGGCCTGCTTGATTTCCTCGACCGGGACATCGCCATGAGCGTCGTGATAACGCAGGTACTCCATGTGCTTGCGCCCCTCGCTGTCAAAAGGATGCATCAGCGCATCGGTCCTGCCGTCGAACTCCAGCGGCCCGACACCAAAGCGTTCGCACAATTCGAGATTGAATGTCGGTGTCGCCCTGACCCACTCGCCATCCAGATAAAGCTCGGTGATGCCGTGATAGATAAACTCGTCGCTGTTCATCGAGTCCCGCAGTCTCGGCGTACACAGATGGTTGCGCACATCGGCAAAGGCGATCCGCGCCGGGATTCCCTGAGACCTCGCGCAGGCCGCCAGCAGCGCCGCCTTGGCGACACAATAGCCTCTTTTCGCGGCAAGGCAGGCGCTGGCGCGATAGGTATCGTCATCGCTGAAGTCGCGGTAGGGGTCGTAGCGGATATCGTCACGAACCGCATAATAAAGCCGCACCGCCTTGTCGCGCGCGCTCACCGCATCGCCGCAATGGCGCGCGGCATAGGCAATGACCGCTGCATCGTCGCTGTCGACGAATTCGGCGGGTTGCAGATATTGTTCTTCAGCGCTCATATTCTTGCCGCCGCTCCATTTTGGTGCCGACCCGTCATTGCGGCCCCAACATCGTGTCATCACGGCGCGCGCGCAAGACATGATTTGAGGGCTGCGGCAAGATTTCGCATCATGATGAAATAGGCATCCGGCCCGGTGGCGATACCGGCCCCGAGCGGGTCGAGCATGGCGGTGCGCACATTTGTGCCCCTGACAAGGGCCGAAACCAGCGCTGGCGCATATTGCGGTTCGCCGAACAGACAGCGTACCCGCGCTTCGCGCAGCAGGCGCCGCGCCTCGAGAATGCGCCGCGCGCCGGGTTTGCGCTCCGGGTTGACGGCCAGCGCACCGGCGGCCGCCAGTCGGTAATGGCGCTCGAAATACTGGTAGGCATCGTGAAACACCATATAGGGGACGGTGCGAACCGGCGCCAGCAGTTCATCAAGCGCGCCATCGAGCCGGCGCAGGCGGCGCCTCAATGCCTCCGCATTGGCCTCATAGCGCACCGCGTTCGCCGGGTCGGAGCCGGCAAGAGTGTCGGCAATGGCACGCACCATGGCGACGGCGTTGGCCGGCGACAGCCAGATATGGGGGTCGAACGCGCCGGAGCCGCCGGGCGCCATCGCGCCATCGCCGGAAGGCATTGTCGGCCATGTGCCACCCAGCCGCAGCTTCAGACGCAAGACGCCTTCAGCGCGCGACAGGGCAACGGTTTTCAATCGCGCGCCGCGCCGGGAGAGCGATTTTGCCAGCCCCGTCTCCAGTTCCGGCCCGACCCAGAACACGATATCGGCATTGCGCATGATGCGGCTTTGCGAAGGTTTCAACGCGGCGCCGTGTGGTGTGCCGGCGCCAACGATCACGAGCTCCGGTGTCCCAATCCCGGCCATGACGCCGGCCACCAGTGCATGCACCGGCTTGATCGAGACCGCCACCGCCGGAACCGCAAGCGCGGCACGACCGGCCGATCCTACAAAAAGGACCAACCCGACAACGAGAATGCGGACATAGCTACGGCAGCAGGTCATCTCAGCGAGCGTTTCCTGGACGCGCGGGATTGACCACACCGCCGGTTTCATGAAAATGCGTGCCCATGACTGGATCCATACGCGCAAAGTCACGGCGCTGGCAAGTGCGCCGGACCGCCGCCGGAATTATCCGGGCAGGCTTTGCCGCCATCGCGCTGTTGGTGATCCTCCCGGCAATGTCGCCAGCGAGCAACGCAAACACGCCACGGCGCATCGTCTCCCTGCATTTGTGCGCGGACCAGTATCTTCTCGCACTTGGACAGGGCCCGCAGATCGCCGCCCTCAGCCCCTATGCCCATGATCGCACGCTGTCGTTCATGGCCCCGCAGGCTGACCGTTATCCCGACATCCGGGCCGCCGCCGAGGTTGTGGTCCGCTTCAAACCGGATCTCGCCCTGGCCGGCCCGTTCACCTCCGCGCCGCTGCGCCGCGCGCTCGTCCGCCAGGGCATCGAGGTGCTGGAACTGGCACCGGTTACCTCCATTGCCGGCCTGCGCCGCCAGATTGCCCGCATTTCGGCCGCGCTGGGTGCGCCCGAACGTGGCGACGCGATGGTGGCGCGCCTTGATGCTGCTTTGGCCCGATTGCGCGATCGCGGTGCCGGCGTACGTACGCTATATCTTCAGCGCCGTGGCATTGTGATGGGCAGCGACACACTGCTCGGCGCGATCTTCCGGCGGGCCGGGCTGATCAACGCCGCGGCCCGGTTCGGCGTCACCGGCGTGCGCCGCATCGGTCTTGAAGCGATTGTCCGCTCAAAACCGCAGCTGCTGATTCTCAACGATCGCTCGAAAGACGCTGAAGATCAGGGCTCGGCGCTGCTGCACCACCCGGCGATCGCGAGGCTCGCCCGTGGCCGGTCCCGGATCGTGCTGCCGGTGCGTGAGATCGTGTGCCCGGGCCCGGCAACGATCGCCGCAATAACCCGTCTTGCCCGGGCCCTTGCCGCGCGATACTGAAAAAAACAGCCTCTCCCCGAGCGGAGAGAGGCTGAGAAGAAATGATATGGCAATCGCGCGGCAGTGAAGACCGCTGAGCCCGGTCAGGCGGCTTCTTCCGCCGCCGCTTCCTCGGCCTGCTTGGCAGCAGCCTTTTCGACGCGCTGGGCAGTCTTTTCAAGAACGGCTTCGACGTCGGCCATGGCCGTCGCCTCATCGATCTTGCTGGCAGCCGCGATCTCGCGGCACAAACGGTCGATCGCCGCCTCATACAGCTGGCGCTCGGAATAGGACTGCTCGGGCTGGCGCTCGGACCTGTACAGATCGCGCACCACCTCGGCGATCGAAACCAGACTGCCGGAGTTGATCTTGGCTTCATACTCCTGCGCCCGGCGGCTCCACATGGTGCGCCGGACCCGCGCCTTGCCGCGCAGCGTCTTCATCGCCTGATCAACAATCGAGGTTTCGGACACTTTGCGCATTCCGACGGCCTCGGACTTGTTGGTCGGAACCCGCAACGTCATTTTCTCTTTTTCGAATTCGATGACGTAAAGCTCGAGCGTCGCGCCGGCGATTTCCTGAGTTTCAATCGCTGCGATTTTTCCGACACCGTGGGCCGGGTAAACAACAAACTCGTTGATCTTGAAGGCCAGCCGCCTGTTGGTCTTCTTCTGGGTCTTTTTTGCAACCATGCTTTGCACTCAATTCCTTATGGATCGGGCCAATATTTGGAGGGTCGGCGCTGAAAAACAGCGATCAAAAAGCCACCCCCGCAGTCCACGTTACGTGGGTCCGCCGGCCAGTTGGTATTGCTGATGTGGGCCTTTTGCGACGCGTTAATGCACTGTTAATACCACAAATCAGCACAAATGAAAAGCTGGCCCCGCGCCGGCCGCGACCAAAACGCCGGTTTCAACGCCATTGATCGGAGTTACAGTTAACCGGCTGTGACCGCGCAACAGCCAAAAACAGCGCGGCTCAGATGGCGCTAATCACCGGCGCCGGGCTTGTCGGAAAAGTACTTGTCAAACTTGCCTTCCTCGCCGTCATGGGCCTCGGCATCTTCCGGCTGGTCGCGCTTCTGCGTTATGTTCGGCCACTTTTCGGCATATTCGGTATTGAGGGCAAGCCACTTGTCGAGACCGGACTCGGTGTCCGGCTTGATGGCTTCGGCCGGGCATTCCGGTTCGCACACGCCGCAATCAATGCACTCGTCCGGGTGGATCACGAACATGTTGTCGCCTTCATAAAAGCAATCGACCGGGCACACCTCGACACAGTCGGTATATTTGCATTTTATGCAGTTCTCGGTGACGATGTAGGTCATCGGTATTCTCCGTCGTGGTGCTGCCTTTTGGCGTCATTCGCGAGCCCGGCGAGGGGGAATGCGGGCTGGCGTCGTATAGCACAAATATTTTCCTCATGACCAGAACTGATCGCGTGTCGGCGACCGGTTCAGAGCCGGACGTGAAGCACATGGGGCAACGGATGTCACCCCCTGTCCTCAAGCCAGTGATCGATGGCACGGCGCTGTTTCTTTGTCGGACGTCCGCTGCCGGGGGCGCGCTGGCCCGGCGCCAGCATATCTCGCCGTGCCGGTGCGGATCTCGCCGGCTGCGGCGCTAAGTCGCAGTACAGGGTGATCGCCTCGACAGGGGGTCCGCGGCGTTTGCCCGGCAACACCACCTCGAGTGTTCGGACCACCCGGTTGTGAACGAAGGTCACAACATCGCCGGGCCGCACAATCGTGCTCGGTTTTGTCACCCGCACACCGTTGACCCGAATTCTTCCACCCCGCGCCAGATTTCCGGCCAGCGACCTGGTCTTGACCACGCGCGTGTACCACAGCCACTTGTCTATGCGTTGTCCGGCGGGGCTGAGACTGGCTCTAGCGGGCATTGCGTTCAAGTGTTTCCTTCAGCGCACCAAGCACCGCGAACGGCGAATTCTCGTCGATGTGGTCCGGCTTGTCGGGCCGTTTCGCTGATTTGCGCGCCGCGCCCGCCCCCTTGCCTTTTGCCGGTTTTTTCCGGGGACCCTTCGGCGCGCGATGCTTTTGCCGATCGCCATCTGCCGGTCTTGCCCGCGCGCGACGCGTCCGCTGACGCCCCTTCGGCCGCCAGATATCGATAAATTCCGGTGTCGCGGACGGGCCGGCCGCAACCTCCGGCGTCTGGGCTGCGTTGGTGGATGGTGCAACGTCGACCACCTCCCGCGCCTCGGCATCCGCGGTTTGCGCCGGGTCAGCCTTCCCGCCGGCATCGGCTGCGCCGGCGCCAACTTGCGGACCGGCCTCTGGCCGCGCCCGCCTCCGATCCAGCTTGAATCCAAGATTGCGCAGTATCTCGGCGAATTCCTCGCCCGAGCAACCGACCAGCGACATCATGTCAGGAATGACCGTGAAGCCGCCACCGACGACCGATCCCTCGGGGCGAATCTCATCGCCTTCTTTCGGCTTCCAGTAGACCAGAGGCCGGATCAGATCGGCGAGCCGTTCCAGCATATCGATGCGCACCGCGCGCCCCGAACAGACCTTGAAACCGGCAACCTGCAGGAAGCCGTCCGGCCATGACGCATCGACAGCGAGCGATGTCAGCCCCTGGCCCGGCGCCTCGGGGAGAGCGTCCAGCGCCAGATCGCCTGCCCGTTCGCGCTGCAATCCCCATAACACGAGCAACAGGCCGACCGCGGCGGGTTTGAGCAGAGCGGGTACAAAAATATGAAACGCACCGAACCGCACGCCGAACTTGCGCAACTGGCCGCGCACATCCTGATCGAGTGCCGCGACATCCTCACTGACATCCTCGCGGCGCAACACGCCGAAATTCTCAACCAGCCGGAACGCCAGCCCGCGCCCGGCGGCATCGATATCGCCGGCTTTGGCGAGCCCCACGAGCGGCGCCAGCTCGCCCGCAATCCTGTCGTCTATCCAGCGCTGCAGACGATCCTGAACGGCCTGCCGGTGACGGCCCTCGAGCTGGTCTCCGGCAATCACCGCGACACCGGGCCGCAGCCAGTCGGATGTCACCTTGAGCCTGGCAACCTGTTCGCCGTTCCAGCTCACGCGCGCATCGCGTGATAACGTGATCGCTGAATCCCCGGCCGCCGCAAAGCGGTCCGCCCGCCGGGCAATCTCCTCTGCCACCGCCTTCAACGACGCCGAGCGCAGGGCCTTGCCGTGAATGCCCTCGGCATTCTGGTCGGGGGCAAACTGAAACCCCTTGAGACGTCCGACAAATTCGCCTTCGACCAGCACCTCGCCATCCTTTTCAACCGCTGTCATCAGGTGCTCTTTCTCCCGCAACCGGCGCATCAGAACCGCGGTCCGGCGGTCGACAAACCGCTGGGTGAGACGCTCATGAAGCGCATCGGACAAACGGTCCTCGATGGCGCGGGTATGCTCGCGCCAGCGTTGCGCGTCGGCCAGCCAATCGGACCGGTTGGCGATAAAGGTCCAGGTCCGCACATGGGCGATCCGGTTGGCGATGGTGTCTATATCACCGTCAAGGCGGTCTGCATAGGACAGCTGGCGGGTCAGCCAGTCGGCGGGGATGACCCCTTCAGGCGACATCAGAAAACGGTAGAGACGCGCCACCAGCGCGCCATGGTCGGCCGCGGCGATGGCCCGATAGTCCGGAATCTGGCAGACTTCCCACAATCGCTCGACCGCCGCCTCGCTGTCCGCCAGCGCGACGATTTCCGCATCGCGCATCAGACCTGACAGCGCCCGCAGGTCGGTTGTCGCGCGCGCGCGCATCAGGCCGGCGGTGTGCGGCAGCCGCTCAAGGGACCGGCGCAGAGCATCAAGCGATGAAAAATCAAGCGT
>Ga0114931_10010735_pt1 | contig 10877 bp, 7 predicted proteins | sample 2SBtaG_FD_89579 | JGI IMG/M metagenome (GOLD analysis project Ga0114931, IMG submission 89579) | Deep subsurface microbial communities from Kolumbo volcano to uncover new lineages of life (NeLLi) - 2SBTROV14_V59a metaG | ecosystem: Environmental > Aquatic > Marine > Volcanic | place: Kolumbo...
ACGGCGTCCTGGGTGAGCGTGATGGTCGAGCCGGGGTCTCGGATCGTCGCGTCGGAGTTCGAGCCGACCTCGTCGCCGACGGTCAGCCGCCGCCCGCTGGCGCCGCCCCGGTTCTGGATGAACAGGTGCCCCTGCCCGGCGTTGCCGACGATGAGCGTATCGATGGTGCTCACGCTCGCGCCCAGCCCGTCGGCGGTGATCGTCCCGTCTGCGCCGGGGATGTCGCCCATCATCACGAAGACGCCGCCGGAGATCGAGCCGCCTGCGGTGACGGTCAGTTCGCCCGTCCCGGTGTCGCCGACGACGAACTCCCCATCGGCGCTGACGCTCGCTCCGGCGCCGATGAACGCGCGCCCGGTCGTTCCGGCATCGGCGCCGAGACGGACGTCCTCGGCGGGACCGTCGAGCACATGCATCGCGCCGTTGACCAGCGTCAGTTCCCCGATGTGCCCGACCAGACCGACGCCCACGAGCAGGTCCGTCGAGATGGTCATCGTCGCGCCGCTCAGGTCCAGCGTCAGCGACGAGTTGCGGACCTTCAGTTCGGCCACCTGCGTCGCGCCCAGCACGCTGACCGAACCGGCCAGGTCGTCGAAGCGGGCGATATCCAACGGTCCGGGCGGCCCGGTCGGGGTCCAGTTGAGCGGGTCGGACCACGAAACTCCATCGCCTGTTCCCATCCAGGTCTCGGGGACCTGTGCCCGGGTGAGCGGGGCGAGCCCCGCGGCCCCCACCACAATCGCAGCCAGCCCCCGGGTCGATCGATTCATCAGTCGCATCGCAAAACTCCTCTGGTTCCCCCCCGAGCGGATCGGTCGCTTGAATGGTTTACGGGCAGCCGGCCTGGAAGGCCAGAACGAACGCGAAGAAGTCCAGCACGTTGATCACGCCGTCGCCGTTGACGTCCGCGGCCGGATCGCCGGTGCTGAACGCGATGATGAACGCGAAGAAGTCGCCCACGTCGGCGTCCCCGTCGCCGTCGATGTCGGCGGGGCACCCGCCACCGGCCGGGCCGTCCAGGACGACGCGCGTCGACTCGATGGTCATCGTGATGTCCGGGGGTAGATTCACCGTCGAGAACGCCCCGCTGACGCTCGAGGCGGTGATGATCTCCCACGATCCACCGGCCGGATCGAACCCCGGCGCGAGCGTCACGTTGAGTGTTCCGCCCAGCGTCGCGGGCCCGGTCGAGGAGACTTGGCCGGCGCCCCCGGCGCTGAGCGTGATGTTCAGCGCGGCATCGGGATCCTGCGCGTAGGTGCCCGCGGAGACGGACCCGCCGTCCGAGAGCGACAGCGATGCGACGCCGAAACTGCCGTTGGTCAGTGCGGAGGTGAGCGAGACGCTCGATCCGGCGCCCTGGACGCTGATGCCGCCGCTGGTCCCGAACCCGAAGGCCACGTTCATCGAGAACGCCGAGACGGATCCGCCACCGGAAACGGTCAGCGTTCCGTTTCCAAAGTTCCCGACAAAGATGGTGTCGTTGTCGGTCCATGTAGAACCGGCGCCCGAGACGGTGACGCTCCCGATGGTCGCCGATTCGTCGCCGATCTTGGCGCGGGTGCTGGTCAGGGAGCCGCCGTTGGAGACGACCACGGTGCCGCGGCCGAAGTTGGGCACGTCCATGTTGCCGGTGGTCCAGGTGGTCCCGGCCCCGTCGATCGTCAGCGAGCCCATTCCATCGGTGTTGTCACCCAGGCTGGTGCGGAGCGACGAGACCGAGGCCCCGTTGCTCGCCATCGCGGTTCCGACGCCGCTGTCGCCGATGAACAGGTCGGTCGTGATCGTGAAGGTCGAGCCGACGCCGTCGACCAGCAGCGTCCCGACGGAGCCGGACGCCTTGCCCACGGTCGCCAGGTTGGCCGAGAGGCTCCCGCCTCCGGCGATCGTGAGCGAGCCGATGCCGTTGTTGCCCGAGACGACGTCCTCGATCAGCGTGAGCGTCGCGCCACTCTGGATGGTCGCGTCGGAGTTCAACGCGTCCGTTTCGTCGGCGATGGTCATTCGGCGACCATCGGCGGTGGCCCGGTTCTGGATGAACAGGTGCCCATCGCCCTTGTTGCCGACGACGAACGTGTCGGCCGTGCTCAGGCTCGAGCCGAGCCCGTCGACGGTGATCGTTCCGTCCGAATCGCGTGCATCGCCCATCATCACGAAGACCGTGCCCGAGGCCGACCCGCCCCCGCTCACGAACATCTGTCCGAACCCGTTGTCCCCGGAGATCAACTCGCCCCCGGTGGACAGGCTCGTGCCCGTCCCGATGTTGACCACGCCGGTCGTGCCCGCGTCAGCCCCGACGCGAACGTCCTCGAAGATCGCCGTGTTGGGAATGGTGATAGAGCCGTTGACGAGCGTGAGCTGGGCGGAGTGTCCGACCAACCCCTTGCCCACCAGGAGCCGATCCGTCAGCGTCATGGTTGTGCCGTTCAGATCCAACGTCAGTGCGGAGTTGCGGATCTTCAGTTCGGCCACCTGCGTCGGGACCAGGACGCTGACCATCCCGCCCAGATCGTCAAAGTTGGCCAGATCCAGCACGCCCGGAGCGCCGACCGGCAGCCAGTTGAGCGGGTCGGCCCAGGAGACTCCATCTCCCGTGCCCACCCAGATGTGCTCGATACCCTGCGACTGTGCGCCAAGGGCCAGCCCTGCTACAGCCGCCAACCACGTCGCCCTGCGATTCGCACCATGCATTGAAAAGTCTCCCGGTTCCCGGCTCAATCGATCCCGTGCGGGTGCGATCTCACCGGATGTCCCTCACCAAGCCTGTCGCGCCGAACCCTCCGTCCGACGCCTGCCGCCCCACGCGCCCGCGGGGTCGGCCAAGGCAGAGGAGCACCCTCGCCGCTCCCAGAGACGCCCAGCCAAGACTTTTTTCCAAAACTCCCCGCTCCGGGCCCGTGAACCCCCGCGGTCCGGGGCGAATCTGCTATACAGTGGGATTCACCGGGGTCGGCCGCGCCCGGTCGCAGCCCCCGCACAGGAACAGGAGAACACCAGATGACACGCACCGCACGCACCGTTTCCGTTCTGGCTCTGGCCGCGCTCGCCTTCGCCGCTGGGCGGACGGACCTGGCCCGGCCCGCCTCCAGCCTCGCCGCCCAGCCCCCGGGCGACGAAATGATGACCCCCGAGGCGCAGGCCCGAATGCAGGCCATGATGAAGGCAGCCACCCCCGGCGAGCATCACGCCATCCTCAACGCCTTCCTCGGCGACTGGCACGCCGACGTCCGATTCCGCATGGCCCCGGGCCAGGACATGACCCAGGCCACCGGAACCGTCTCGCGCAAATGGATCCTCGACGGACACTTCATCCGGGAGGACGTCCGGGCCACCAGCGATATGGGCGAGTTCAAGGGCATGGGCATCCTCGGCTACAACAACACCGACGGGCAGTACGAGTTCGCCTGGTACGAGTCCATGGACACCGCCATGTACTTCGAGACCGGGCAGTACAACCCCGACACCAAGACCATCACCACGCTGGGCAGCCGCCGCGACCCGGCAACCGGACGCCTGATCCAGACCCGATCCGTGGTCGACATGTCCAACCCGGACCGGCACGTGTCCACCGGGTACGCCACCGGTCCCGACGGCGCCGAATACGTCAACTTCGAGGGCGTCTTCGAGCGCAACGGCGGCGGCTGACGCTCGCTGAGGATCGATCGAACCCGGTGCGCCCACAACCCCGGCTCGGTCCGGCCGACGGGCATGTAGTCGTGGCGCGCTGCGCCGCCCGCGTGCTTCCGTTCCGCCTCGGCGAGTCTTTCCGCACAGACTGATTGCGCGAATCGAGTACGATCCGCCCGTGAGCGTTATCCTCGCCGACAACCTGTCCAAGCGGTACGGGCAGCGCGTCGGCATCGACGCCGTCAGCCTCGGCGTCCCCGCGGGCCTGATCTTCGGCTTCCTCGGACCCAACGGCGCCGGCAAGACCACCTTGATCCGCCTCCTGCTGGGCTTCCTCCGCGCTAACCGGGGCAGCGCCGCCATCAAAGGCATGGACTGCTGGAAGGACAGCCACCGGATCAAACGCCGGGTCGGATACCTCCCGGGCGACCTGCGCCTCTACCCGTGGATGACCGCGACCAATGCCGTGGCCCTGTCCGGGCGCATCCGCAGGCAGGATCTGACCAGCGCCGGGCAGGATCTGGCCGACCGGTTCGACCTGGACCGGCGCGTCCCGGTCCGCAGGATGTCGCGGGGGATGCGCCAGAAGCTCGGGCTGATCCTGGCGCTGACCCACGATCCGGAGATCCTGATCCTCGACGAGCCGACCTCGGGGTTGGATCCGCTCATGCGCGACGAGTTGTCGCGCTGCCTGCGTCAGCGAGCCGCAGACGGACGCACCGTTTTCTTCTCCAGCCACACGCTCAGCGAGGTTGAGAACCTGTGCGACCGCGTGGCGATCATCAGCAAGGGACGCATCGTCGCCGACGAATCGCTCGATACGCTCCGCGCGCGGGCCCGCCGGCAGGTCGTGCTGCACTTCCAGGACCGGGACAGCGCGGCGTGCGCTCAGCCTCCCGCGTTCCTCGACGTGATCGAACGCCGCGGCGCGCAGTGGCGCTGCGAGATCGACGGCCCCGCCCGGGCGCTGGTCGCCTGGGCCGCCGATCAATCCATCGTCGATCTGACCGTCGGCCCACCGGACCTGGAGACCATCTTCCGCCGGTTCTACGCCGACGAGGACGACGCCCGATGACGGGCCTGATGCTCAAGTCGATCCGCGAGACCCGCGTCCTGACGCTGCTGCTCACGGCTGCCCTCGCCCTGGTCATGGGCCTGCTGACTTCCGTTCTGCCGCGTCTGATCGAGCAGGCTTCGGACGCGCTGCTCCAGATAGGTTTCGCCAAGGCGATGATTTCGGCCCTGCTCGGGATCCAGATCGAGGACGTCATCACCGCCGAAATGCTCCAGGGGCTGGTCTGGGTGCATCCGATCGTCCTGGCGATCATCTGGACGCACGTGATCACCTTCTGCACGCGGACACCCGCCGGCGAGATCGACCGCGGCACCATCGACCTGCTCCTGGGCTGGCCCGTCTCGCGCAGGCAGGTCTACCTGGCCGACTCGGGCGTGCTGCTGGCCTCGGGGCTGCTCATGCTCCTGGCCGGGCTGGGCGCCCACCTGCTGGGATCGCTGGGCATAGACGCGGAGAATCGCCCGGCGCTGGGGCGATCGCTGCTCGTGCTGCTCAACTTCCTGTGCCTGTACATTTCAGTCGGTGGCGTGGCGTATCTGGTCTCGTCGCTGAGCGACCGGCGCGGGCGGGCCGTGGCGATCACGCTGGGCGTCGTCATGGCCTCGTTCCTGCTCAACTTCCTCGCCCAACTCTGGGAACCGGCCCGACCCCTCGCGTTCCTCAGCGTGCTCGACTACTACCGCCCCGCCCGGATCCTCCGATCCGGTTCGATCCCGACGACCGACATGCTCGTGCTGCTGGGCGTGGGCGTCACGACGTGGCTGGCCGGGGGCATCACCATGGCCCGACGCAGCATCTGCACCGTTTGAGAGCGCCGCGAGATCCCGAAGCGTCCCAACGATGCGTGCTCCGGTTCAAACTCGTGCGGTCAAACAACGTGAAGGCCGTTCCGACTAGAATCGGGAATCACCGCAGAGGGCGAGGAAAACACGGAGGGGATTGAGTTCTTCGATCGTGTTTCGTGGGTTCGATTCCCCGGGGTTCTTCGATATCGACATCTGCTCTTTGGGGCCTCGGCGTGAATCTCCGCGATCCCCGCGTTCCTCCCCGGTCTGTCATCACGCACGATTTCATCTGCGATCCGTATGATTCGTGCGCTGAGTGGAGGCCAAGAGAATCCGATGGAGCCCGGCATGACACACATTCCACGCCGAATCGGGTTGCTCACGGGCGGGGGCGACTGCCCGGGCCTCAACGCCGTCATCCGCGCCGTGACGAAGAACGCCCTGGACCATGGGATCGAGGTCGTCGGGATCAAGGACGGCTTCCTCGGACTGATCGAAAGTCGAACGCGACGACTCGACGACCGCGCCGTTTCGGGCATCCTCGCCGCCGGGGGCACGATCCTGGGCTCGTCGAACCGCTCGGATCCCGCCCGTTTCTGGGCCGGGAGCACGCCCGCCGGCGAACCGATCTTCGAGGATCGCACCGACGCGTGCATGGACGTGATCCAGCGGCACGAGATCGACGCCCTGGTCGTCGTCGGTGGCGATGGAACCATGACCTGCGCCCAGGTGTTCGTCGGGCGCGGGGTCCCGTGCATCGGCGTCCCGAAAACTATCGACAACGACATCCACGGGACGGACCTGTGCTTCGGCTTTCTGACGGCCTCGGCCACCGCGACCGAGGCCCTGGACCGAGTGCATACCACCGCCACCAGCCACCATCGGGCCATGATCGTCGAAGTGATGGGGCGGAACGCCGGCTGGATCGCCCTGCACGCGGGCATCGCCTCGGGGGCGGACGTCATCCTGATCCCGGAGATCCCTTTTTCCATCGAGGCCGTCTGTGGCGTGGTCCGGCGTCGTTTCAAGCGGGGCAAGCGGGCCACGATCATCTGTGCCGCCGAGGGCGCCACTCCGGTCGATGGACACCCCGCCGTCGAGCGAACCGTCGCATCCAGCCCCGACCCGATCCGCTTCGGCGGGATCGCTCGGAGCGTCGCCGCCCAGATCGAGCAACGGACCGGCGTCGAATCCCGCGCCATCGTGCTCGGGCACGTGCAGCGCGGCGGGTCGCCGATCCCCGCCGACCGCGTCCTGGCGACGGGGTTCGGCTACGCCGGCGTCGAACTGATCCGCGCCCGTCGGTTCAACCGCATGGTGGCGATACACGACGGGCGTCTGACCGACGTGGACATCAGCACGCCGGCCGGTCGCCAGCGGCGCGTCGGGCTCGACGATCCGCTCATCGCCGCCGCCCGCGGCGTGGGCACGAGCCTCGGCGACGACCCGAGCACCCCGGGCACTGGTGCTCAAAACCGCTCGAACGTCGGCAGTTCGCCCACGAGCGGGCGGACGTAATCCAGGAACGCCTTGGTCACGTCGTTGTGCCCGGAAATGAACCGCTCGGGCATCGTCCGCGTCTTGGCCGCCACGTCGGACAACTCAACGCGACGGAATCGGCTGGCGTAGGCCTGCCCCGGCTCACTCGTCCGCTCGATCGCCACCGAGCCGTCGCCCAGGCCGCGCCCCGCCAGCTCTGCGGCGAATCGCCCCACCCCCCGGGCCTCGCGGGAATCCACCTCCGACTGCTCGGGCCAGCAGCGCTGGACGTACCCGAACGTATCGGCCCGCACCCGCAGCGACGTGCCCCCCGCGGGCATCAGTTCCTTCTTGACCAGACTGGCCAGCAGGTCGCCCAGCGCACCCGACCCGGACAACTGCACGTTCCCGTGCGCGTCGCGCTGAGCCCCGTCGATGAGCCTGGATCCGATGGAAACGCCCTGGTCGTCGCAGATCCCCTCGCTGACCGAAATATGGCACCGCCCCTTGGCGTCGAATACCCGCGCCACGTCCTGCACGAACCGCTCGGTGGAAAAGGGAACCTCCGGCAGGTAGATCAACTGCGGACCGTCCGTTGACCGAGCCCGGTCGCTCCGCCTCGCCAACGCCGATGCCGCCGTCAGGAACCCCGCGTGACGGCCCATCACCACGTTGATCTTGATCCCCGGCAGGCTGATGTTCTCCATGAAATCCGCCATGCACGCCATGGCCACGAACCGTGCGGCGCTCGGATATCCCGGCGTGTGGTCCGAGCACTCCAGATCGTTGTCCACCGTCTTGGGAACGTGGAAACACCGCAGTTCACGCCCCGACGCCCGCGACATCTCGCTGATGATGCGGCACGTGTCGGCCGTGTCGTTGCCACCGATGTAGAACAGGTATCCAATCCCGTGGCGAGCGCACGCCTCGAAGACCCGCTGGCAGGCCGCCTCGTCGGGCTTGTCCCTCGTCGAGCCCAGCGCCGCCGACGGCGTCGCCGCCAGACGTTCCAGCGTCGGGTGATCAATCGATCCAAGATCGATCACCTGGTCCTCGACCAGTCCCCGCACGCCGTAGCGCATCCCGAGGATCCGCTCGATCGCGCCCACCTGCTGGAGACCCTCGATCAACCCCACCAGCGACTGGTTGATGACCGCGGTCGGCCCGCCCGACTGCCTGATGATCGCGTTTGCCTTGGCTGCGTCGCCCATTCATTCCTCCCGACTCCGCATCGCGTGCTCAGGGTTCTGGTCAAGACAAGGGTATCACCAGCCAGGCGCCGCAAGCCGAGCGTACGAGCGGGCAGCCCCGAAACGAGCCGCGAGCGGGAACGAGCGGTCCGACCCGGATTCGCCCCCTTTCTCACGGGCGCGGCTCGTTGGACAGCCCCGGCGCACCACCACCGCCACCGAAACGCCCGATTCCGGTATCCTGATCCAGCCATGAGATTCAACCATATCGCGTTCAAGACTGCCCTCGTGCTCACCTCGGCCGCCCTGGCCGCCACGCAGCCCGCCGGGGATTCGCCGCTGAGCGCCCCGCCAAACGGGCCCCGCCACGAGGATCCCACCTGGCACGCCCTGGTCGGCGCGACCGTTCACGTCGCGCCCGGCCAGAGCCTCGACGGCGCCACCGTCGTCATCCGGGCCGGCCGGATCACGGACATCCTTGTCCCCCGCGCCGGCGGGCAAGCCCCTGCCCCGCCCCGGGGTGCTCGCGTCTGGGACTACACCGGGCTGCACCTCTACCCCGGGCTGATCGACCCCGCTGTTGACGTGGACGCGCCGACGCCGGACCCGGATGCGCCCGGCACGCATTGGAACGCGAAGGTCACGCCGCAACGATCGGCCCTGGACGGCTACGGGATCGACGACAAAGCCGCCACGGCTCTCCGGTCCATGGGCTTCGTCGCCGCTCGCATCAGCCCCAAGGGGGGCGTCTTCCGCGGCACGTCGGCGGTCGTCTCCCTCGCCAAGGCGCCCGGGGATTCCAGCGAGCAGAAACCACCCGTCTATCGCCGGCGCGTCGACCACGTCCTCGCCTTCGAGCGGGCCGCTCGGGGCTCGGGCGGGACGGACCCCAACGCCGGGTATCCATCCTCGACCATGGGCGCCATCGCGCTGATCCGCCAGACCTTCCTGGACGCGGACTGGCAGATCGCCGCGCGCGAGGCCGGCGCCACCATCGCCCGGAACGCCATCGACGCCCTGGATCGCGATCACCCGCTCGTCTTTGACGTCTCCAACGAACTGGACGCCCTGCGCGCCATCAAGATCGCACGCGAGTTCGATCGTCCCGTCGTCGTCCTCGGCTCCGGCTCCGAGTACAAGCGCTTGGACGCGATACGCGATGCCCACGTCCCGTTCATCGTCCCCCTCCGATTCCCCAAGAAGCCCCAAATTGATTCGATCGGTGCTGCCGACGCCGTCAGCCTGGGCGACATGATGGCCTGGGAACAGGCGCCGACCAACCCCCGCCGCCTCGACGACGCCGGCGTCGTCGTTTCGCTCACGACAGGCAAGCTCACCAAGGGACAGAAGTTCCGCGACAACCTGCGCACCGCCATCAAGAACGGGCTCGGCGAAGACCGCGCCCTGGCCATGCTCACGACCAACCCCGCCAAACTCCTGGGCGTGGACGATTCGCTCGGAACGATCGAAACCGGCAAGATCGCCAGCATCCTCGTCGCCGACGCCCCGATCTTCGACAAGAAGACCAAGATCCGCGACCTCTGGATCGACGGGCGACGCCATGAGATCAACCCGCCCCCGCCCATCGACGTCGCCGGCACGTGGGACTTCACCTTCGGTGCGGATCCCGCCCACGACGGCACGCTCATCATCACCCAGGACGACGCGGGCAAGGTCTCGATCAAGAGCGAGAAGACCGACGATCGCCCCTCGATCAAGGCCCGCGACATCAAGCTCGCCGACAACCGCCTCTCGTACCTCGTGGACGTCCCCGACCCGGACTCCGATGCGAACGAGGTCGTGATCGCCTCGGCGATCGTCGAGGGCGACTCCATGCTCGGGCAGGTCATGACGCCCGACGGGCGAATCATGGCATGGACCGGCACACGTCGTCCGCCCGAAGACGACGCGAAGCACGAAGATGAACCCGACAACGAGCCGCCAGCGGAAGCGAGCGATCCCGACGACGAGAACGCACCGAACGACGAGGACGCCGAGCCCCCCGACGTTCCCGACCTGCCCGGCTATCCCTTCGGCCCCTACGCCCTCAAGCACCCGCCCGAGCAGCCGCACTCCGTGCTCATCTCCGGCGCCACCATCTGGACCAGCGGGCCCGCCGGCGTCATCGAAAACGGGTAGATGATCATCACCGACGGCAGAATCACCTTCGTCGGCCCAGCCGTCCCCATGAGCATCGAACGCCCCGACATCGAGATCGACGCCACGGGCAAGCACATCACCCCCGGCCTGATCGACGCCCACTCGCACACGGGCATCTCCGGCGGCGTCAACGAGGGCACACAGGCCATCACCGCCGAGGTCCGAATCGCCGACGTTACCAACCCCGACGACATCGCCTGGTACCGTGAACTGGCCGGCGGCCTCACCGTCGCCAACTCCCTCCACGGCTCGGCCAACCCCATCGGCGGGCAGACCCAGGTCAACAAACTCCGCTGGGGCGTGCCCCGGCCCGACCAGATGCACTTCCAGGGCGCACTGCCCGGCATCAAGTTCGCCCTCGGCGAGAACGTCAAGCAGTCAAACTGGGGCGACCGCGCCACCACCCGATACCCCCAGACACGCATGGGCGTCGAGACCATCATCCGAGACGCCTTCACGGCCGCACGGGAATACGCCCGACGCCAGGAGTCGTACCACTCCTCCAGTGGGTCTTCCGGTGGGGCGGGCAGTGGGGCGGGCGTCCCGCCCGCCTCTCCATCT
>Ga0114931_10010736_pt1 | contig 10876 bp, 12 predicted proteins | sample 2SBtaG_FD_89579 | JGI IMG/M metagenome (GOLD analysis project Ga0114931, IMG submission 89579) | Deep subsurface microbial communities from Kolumbo volcano to uncover new lineages of life (NeLLi) - 2SBTROV14_V59a metaG | ecosystem: Environmental > Aquatic > Marine > Volcanic | place: Kolumbo...
CGCATTTTGGCAAACTTCGGTTTCTCCTCGGAGTCCGTACTGCCGATCTGTATCATGGGGCCATATTTCCCCATTTTGGCATAGACGGGCTTGCCGCTGGCGGGGTCCTCTCCCAGCAGCCGTTCTCCCGTTACGCGACTGGCATTTTCCATGGTTTCTTCCACGGTTTTGTGAAAGGGATTGTAAAATGCTTTCAACATCTTGCGCCATTCTTTTTTGCCATAGGCAATCTCATCAAATTCTTTTTCAACGCTTGCGGTAAAACTGTAGTCCATCACATTTTTAAAGTATTCCTTCAGAAAATCCGTGACAATCATACCGAGATCGGTTGGGAAGAGCTTGTTTTTTTCGGCTCCCGTGATCTCCGTTTCCGGGTACTTTTCCGCCTTGCCGTTCTTCAGCTTGATCACCCATAATTTGCGCGGCTTGCCTTCGGTGTTCAACTTTTCCACATATCCCCGCTTTTGAATGGTGCTGATGGTCGGTGCATAGGTGGAGGGTCGCCCAATGCCCAGTTCTTCTAATTTTTTTACAAGGCTGACTTCCGTATATCGTGGCGGATGCTTGCTAAAGCGTTCCCGGGCTTCGATGCTTTCGCGCTTTAGTTCCTGTCCTTTCTCTACCGGTGGCAAGATGCCCAGATCTTCCTCTTCCATTTCTTCATCCTTCGACTCAAAATACACCTTTAAGAAACCGTCAAACTTGAGGACCTCCCCTTTGGCATCAAAATGATACGGGATAGGTGTATTGAGTTCAGGATTCTTTATATCAATGGTAATGGTAGTGCGCTCAAGCTGGGCATCCGCCATTTGTGATGCTATGGTGCGTTTCCAGATGAGGTCATAGAGCCTCTTCTCATCGCTGCTCCCCTCTACCTGGCGATTTTCGAGGAAGGTAGGACGTATGGCTTCGTGCGCTTCTTGTGCGCCCGCTTTTTTCGTTTTATAATGCCGTGGCTTTGAATATTCAGCTCCGAATTCATTGCTGATCACTTCTGCAGCCTTTTCAATTGCGCTTTGTGAAAGGTTGAGTGAATCCGTTCGCATATATGTAATTTTCCCACTTTCGTAGAGTCGTTGGGCAATCATCATGGTCTTGGCTACACTATAGCCCAGCTTGCGGCTGGCTTCTTGTTGCAACGTTGAGGTGGTAAAGGGTGCTGCCGGTGATTTTTTGGCAGGTTTCACTTTGATATCAGAAATGCGAAATCCGGCTTCTTTGCAAGCTTCTACAAAGCTTTCCGCTTCTTCCAGCGTCTGAAAGCGGTGATTGAGTGTAGCTTTTAATTTATATTCCTTCCCGTCTTTTCCTTTTACACCAAACAAGGCGCTGACTTTGAAAGAAGAGACGGGAACAAAATCCATGATCTCGCGCTCGCGCTCTACAATCAACCGGACGGCCACAGACTGCACCCGACCTGCAGAGAGCGCACCTTTCATGCTCATTTTTCGCCAAAGCAAAGGAGACATTTCAAATCCAACCAGGCGGTCGAGAATCCTGCGCGCCTGCTGTGCCATTACCAAGTTCTTGTCAATATGTCGTGGATTCCCGAGGGCATTCTCAATGGCATTCTTCGTGATTTCATGAAAGACGATGCGTTTCGTCTGTTCCGGATCAAGGCCCAGCACTTCGCAAAGGTGCCATGAGATGGCTTCCCCTTCGCGGTCTTCATCCGTTGCAAGCCATACTTCATTTGCCTTTCCGGCTTCCTCCCGCAGTTTTGCTACCAGTTCCTTCTTGTCATCAGGCACTACATATTCGGGTTCAAAATCCTTTTCTACATCCACAGCAGTTTTTCCCGAAGGCAGATCACGTATATGTCCGTAGCTGGATACAACTTTGTAATCTTTTCCCAGAAATTTCTCTATGGTTTTCGCTTTGGCCGGTGATTCTACAATCAGGAGATTTTTTGACATACTGGTATTTAGCTTAGCGGTTAATTCGGCTGCAAAGTAAATAGATTGAGACCGTACTTCAAACCCTTAAATGTTTTTTGGGAAGAATGCATCCGGAATATGATATATAGCTGGCACTTGTCCCGCTGCTTTTATTATTGAAATAATATCAAAACGAATTTCATTGTCAAGACCATTATTTTCAAGATAGTCGCGGGCTCCGCGCGCCAGAAATCTTTCTTTGTTCGCATCCACGCTTTCTTCAGGAAATCCAAAATCGGCATTCTTACGGGTTTTTACCTCCACAAAAACGATGATATCCCCTTTGCGGGCGATAAGGTCAATCTCGCTATGGCCGCTCCGCCAGTTGCGTTCAAGAATTTCATAGCCTTTCTTGCCAAGATAGGCCGCGGCAAGTGCTTCTCCTTCCCGGCCGAGTTTATTTCCGCTGTCCATGATCCGGGTTTTTTTTGAACGGAATGAGGGAAGGATCGCCCCACAAGATAAATTCGCCCAGGGTGTGCTGCATTCTTTCAAGGTCTCCTCCCGAGTGAAGGTAGCTGCGTTCTGCCTCTTTCCATATTTTGCCGATGGGCTTTCCGGCTTGCCACTGTGCAACGATATATAAGCCCAGTCGGGCACTTTCCTCCAGCAGGCAATTTCCCATACACCCGATGAGGTTGAGAAGCTTTTTGTGATCAAACATGAGCTTCATGGGTAAGGAACGTGATCCCAATATATTTGCCGTGGAGCAGGCGATACTTAGAATAACAGAAGGTGAAACCCTGAAAAGTGAGTCGGCATTTTGCACATTGATGCCGGCATCCAGCCAGGCCTGACTGCTGCCCTGCCCGATATAGATGAAAAGTTCGCAGCTGTCTTTTCCTAATTCTGAGCTCGAAATGATTTTTGTGTTAATTCCCCGTAAAGATAAATCGTGACAATAATCTGCAGCATGGCTGCGGTCAATGGTGGCCGGAAGAATACAAACCTTTCCTCTTGAAGTACTTACACCAATAGTGGCCACTCGCTTCGTATAGTGGATGAGTTGCATACGATTTATACTGGGCAGGCGTCCGACTGCCATGCGGGGGCCTGTGCTGTCAGGCAGCGAATATGGATAATCGCTCAGGCTTCCCAGTGCATTTCGAAAGGGCGGAAGGATGGCCGGAGGACCGACCAGCAACACATAATCGAGTGCCAGGCTGTCGTTTGCCTCACGTATCAATCGAAGAATATCGTGGCTGCCCGTAGGGTGACTGCTCCCCAGCGGGCTTAAGCGCACATAAATACCGGATTGACTTCGGAGATCCGCATAGGATTTTATTGCAGCCTCCATCGTGTCGGGATAAAGGATGAGCATCTCCTGGGATAAAAGGCTAAAAGTGGAGAAAGAAAAGCAGGCAAGAAGCAAAAGTGATCGGAATCTCATGTGGCCAGTTCTGTCAGGATAATAAGCTTAATGCGCTCAAGGCTGTTGCGCAGATAGCCCGGCTGTCCCGATACTTTGCTGAGAAACAAGCCTCCTTCGATAAGGGAAATAATAAGTTCAGCAGCGGTTGACGAGTCAATATTCTTCCGGATTTCCCCTTTGAACTTCCCGATATCGATAATACTTACAATGCTTTTTTTCCAATTCGAAATGGCTTCTTTCGCTTTTTGGTGGAGGGCTTCGTGGGTGTCATCGGCTTCGATACCTGTGTTGAGTATGGGGCATCCTCCGTTTTCAAATATCTTTTCCCGATTTTCTTCATAGTAACGCGGGTAGCACAGCAGCTTTTGCAGGCTGCCTTTTTCATCTTTCATCATTTCACGAATACCAGATCGAAATTTTTCGAAATTATAATCAAAGGCTTCTAGTGCGACTTCATCTTTGTTCTCAAAATTCCCGTAAATACTTCCTTTGGTAAGCTCCGTAGCCCCGGTCATATCACTCAACGATGTGCCGGCATATCCTTTCTTGTTAAAAAGGGTAGCACTTTTTTCAATAATATAACGTCTGGTTTTTTCTGCTTTTCCCATGCTTCTTTCTGCTTTGATTTTGATAATTTCTCACAAAATACTAAACGGTATATAAAAAAACGGCAAATCCAAGCTTAATTGTTTAAACAGGGTCCTGCAGATGCTATACTGCCAAGGCTATTTTCATTTACTTTGCAAAAAAAGAGAAGAGATGAAAATGGATGAATTGATAGCGGGCTTTAGCGGACAGCTTCGGGAAGCCCTTGAAATCGGCCGGGCGGCTTCACTGCGCAATCCCGATCGGGAGATCAGAAATATTGTGGTTACCGGGCTTGGAGGCTCGGGCATTGGTGGTAATCTGGCTTCGGAGTTTCTGGCCGGAGAGCTGAAAGTGCCCATGAACGTCAACAAAGGATATTTTATCCCTTCTTATGTCGATGACCATACACTTTTGATCGTGTCAAGCTACTCGGGCAACACGGAAGAGACATTAAATGCATTGGCACTGGCTGAGCAGGCCGGAGCATGGATTGTTTGCATCTCATCCAACGGGAAAGTGCTGGAGCGGGCCCGCGAAATGAATTTTGACTTCATACAAGTTCCGGGCGGTCTGCCACCCCGTGCCTGCCTTGGGTATAGTCTTGTGCAGCAGCTTTATATCCTCTATCGCCTTGGCTTTTCAAGCGACCAGGCGCTCAGCGATGTGGCAATAGCTGCCGATCAACTCGATAGGAGGGAGGATGAAATTAAAAGTGCAGCCCGTGACCTGGCCCACTATTTCCATGGTCGCTTGCCCGTGATTTATGTATCCGATCAAATGGCAAGTGTGGCAGTCAGGGTGCGTCAGCATATCAATGAAAATGCAAAAATGCTTTGCTGGCATCATGTGATTCCCGAAATGAACCACAATGAACTGGTAGGTTGGCGCGATGAAAATGAAAATCTGGCAGTACTTTTTCTTCGCAATGAGGATGACTATGAGCGGAACAGTCAGCGCATTGAGTTGAACAAGGAGATTATCGGGAAATACACCCCCCATGTGCGGGAACTATGGTCCAAAGGAGAAAGTCTTGTCCAGCGTGCCTTGTATCTTATCCATCTTTGCGACTGGATGTCTTTTTACCTTGCCGAGTTACACGGAGTAGATCCGGTGGAGGTCCGCGTGATCGACTTTCTGAAAGGGGAATTGGCCAAAAAGAATTAAACGGTCTTTGTTTCCAGCTTTGGCAGAGGGGCTAAGAATGAATATACTATGAATCAAGTCATCTTCCGTGAGTTAGGCCTCGTGCCTTACAAGCAAGCCTGGGAGCTTCAGGAGGAACTTTTTGCCGATATCATAGCCATCAAGCGACACAATAAACATCATCCGGAGCATAGCCGGCAGTCTTTCGATTATCTTCTTTTTTGTGAGCACCCGCCCGTTTATACCCTGGGTAAAAGCGGAGACCTGTCTAATCTCTTGCTTGATAAAGAAAGGTTGGATGTACTTGGTATCGAGTATTTTAAGATCAACCGGGGCGGGGATATTACCTTTCATGGGCCGGGTCAGCTCGTAGCTTATCCCATTCTCGATCTTGCACATTTTTTTAAGGATATCAGCAGATATATGCGTACCCTCGAAGAGATAATCATCCGCAGCCTTCGCGACTTTGGCATCGAAGCCGGGCGGCTCAAAAGTGCTACAGGGGTTTGGCTCGATCCTGAGGATCCTTTTCGAGCCCGCAAGATATGCGCCATGGGTGTGCGCAGCAGTCGCTGGGTGACCATGCACGGCCTGGCCCTCAATGTGAATACCGATCTTGCATTCTTCAATCATATCATACCCTGTGGCATTGCCGACAAGTCTGTGACTTCTATGGAAAAGGAACTGGGTACTCCTCCCGATATGGAAGCGGTAAAAAAATCATTTAAAAAACATTTTGAGGAAGCATTTCTCTGCCAATTACAAGAAGAAAAAACAGAAGATGAAAAAAGACATTGAATTTCCGAAGGTGATAGATGTAGGCATGGCCATCGTGCTGGAACGTGGCACGGACGATGAGCAGGAATGGTATGTGTACCTTGTCAACCGCTCTGAGAAAGAACTTGAGACGGTGATCATCAATTCAAAAGGTTATGGAGAGAAGGGTGGTGCCCCGGTAGAGACTTCTACGCTGCGCAAGCTTATTGAACATGTACCGACTCGCTCGGCTGTAAAGATAGAACCTATTATGCCTGAGCTCTTTGATATTGCCAATGAATTTTGGGTGAGCTATTGGCAGGCGGGAAAAGTATATGATCGGAAATATGTATTTGTAAAAGGCAGCGTACGCGACCGAAATATGACCGCCATCCCCTTTACCGGTAAAATGGGCGTACTTATCATTTAATAGCAGGTATTTTCAATCTTTCTCTACCTTCTCCACCTTTGGCTTTTGCATGTTTTCTTCTTTCTCTTTCAGCTTTCTTTCGATGATAAAGACGGGATGGAAAGCTGCCCAAAAGACTCCAGTCAATGCAATGGCGAGTTCGACCCATGTGTTGAATGGAGGCAGAAACAGTGCGGCAATGCCCGCGAGAAAGAGGATCAACCCACTGCGCATCATAAGGCGTGCACTTTGATGCTGCGCAAAGTCCCATATTTCTTGATTGCGCATGGAACGGGGTGTGCGGTATCCGTATAAATGGTTGATTTTACGTGGAGGTTTATATCGGAGCAGGGCTGCTGCCATCATGAATATGGCTCCGCATAGCAGCCAGGTGAGGGGTATGGTGTGCATAGGGTCAATAGACATAGCGTAAAATTAATAGAAATCAAGGATGGGGACGGCAGTATTCTGCAGGAGGGATAAAACGAACGCTGTCGAGCAGGCTGCCTTTTCGCACGACAAATTCACTCAATCCGCGCTCAGTAGGGGCTGCGGGGTCGCGGTTGTAGGTGTAGCCGAGGCGTGTCCATGGGAAATGTTCATAGAGCTTGTCAGAGGAAAATGAATTGCGAAAGGTTTTTTCCATCCATTGGCGGTGGTGTGCCGGTATCTGCGCAGGATATTGCAGCTCGCAGCGCTTGTCGTTCGTTTCGGGATCGGGGCAGGGACGAAATACAGAATCTACAGGCACACGGAAACGAATCATCCAGCGACCGTGATAATTGGGAGGCAGGCCTAATAAATATTGAAGATGGCGTTCCAAAGTATTTACTCTATGATTTTTCAAGTATTGAGTGCAATCTTTTTTTAGTTCGGGCTCGGCCGTTACCCATATATCCTCGGCTGCCCGCCAGTAGCCGCTGCTATCGCGATAAAGCACCGTGCTGTCAATTGCCCAGGTGACCAGCGAGGGATAGGGCTTTCCATCTATTGTTATGCAGTCGACACGGGAATCCTCGGGTCTGAGTGTGAGCAGGTCTTCCGATATTTCATCGGCTTCGGCTGTGCGGGCATCATTTAGTGCCTCGCGGTAGATACTGCGCTCACTATGGCAAGCGCTCAGAAAGAAAAAAAGAAGAAGCAGGAGAATCGCCTTTTGCATGAGGCCGTAAAATTAGGGCAATGAGCAGAGGAAGGGAGATTTTTTTCAGGTGGATCCGCGGCATCCTATTACTGTCATCATGATTTTATGCCTCCGGAGAAAAATTCTTAGATATGCACAAAAAAAAAGCTGCTCATAGGAGCAGCTTTTTTATTTCGTTCAAAAGCGGTTTATTCGCCTTTTATCAATTTTTCAGCCTGACCTTTCCAGTCGTCATTATTAATTTTTTCGGCAGAGACTCCTTTAATTTGTTCAGCTAATTTCTCGATGCGTTCCTCGGTTAGATCAAGGATGTCCTTATAAGATTTGATGCCGGCTTCGTTGAGTTTTTTCTCAAAGGCTGGTCCGATGCCTGAAATTTTCTTCAGGTCGTCAAATCCCGCTTCGCTTTTAGCAGCTGTTGCTTTAGGAGTTTCTTCCACACGGGCTTCTGTTTTTTCCGGGCTCGCAACTTCTTGCTTAGGAGCGGCCTTTTTGCCTGAGGCTTTCCTTGTACTTCCGCCAGCGTTTTTTGCTTTGGCATCAAGGGTGGCCTGTTGCATGTCTTTGCCGCTGAGCAGTTCGTTATAGATGGTTTCATCCACTACCGACACAAATTTGCGGTTGCCCTGGCGCTTGCGAAAGACCACAATACCTTCGCTGAGTGCAAAGAGGGTGTGGTCTTTGCCGATGCCGACATTGCGGCCGGGGTGAAATTTGGTGCCGCGCTGGCGAACCAGAATATTCCCTGCACGCGCGGTCTGACCGCCAAATATTTTAACTCCGAGTCGTTTCGATTCTGATTCACGGCCGTTGCGGGTACTACCCATCCCTTTCTTGTGAGCCATATCTTTTCTTTTTTATTGCTTTGCCACCGAAGCGGCTAATGAATTTGCTTTATTTAATTCCTTCTATCAATACTTTCGTCAGGTATTGTCTATGTCCGTTTTTCTTTTTATAACCTTTTCTGCGTTTTTTCTTAAAAACCAGGACCTTGTCGCCCTTGAGGTGTTCTACAATTTTTGCATTGACCTTCGAGCCTTTGATGGTAGGGCTCCCAATCTCCACATTGCCATCTTTATCTTTCAAAAGCACCTCTTCAAAAGTGACTTTATCGCCTTCGTTTCCTTCCAAACGGTTGAGGAAAACTTCTTGTCCTTCGCTCACTTTGTACTGGCGCCCTGAGATTTTGATAATTGCGTACATGATTCCTGATTAATTTTAACGGAGTGCAAAAATATGCAATCGGCTTCAATTGAGCAATAAGCAGCCGTAAAATTTAATCTCCGCGATAGCTTTTCTCAATTATCGTTGTCAGATTCTTCTCTTTTAAGCTTATCGAGGGCCCTTAGTCGCTGCAAAACAGGCGGGTGCGAATAGTAAACAAAGGCATAAGCCGGATGCGGCTCCAGATTGCTCAGGTTGTCGCTCGCCAGTTTCATAAGGGCTTTTTGCAATGCTATTGCTGAAAAATGCCGGGCAGCAAATTCATCAGCTTCGTACTCATTTTTACGGGAGAAGGCATTCATTCCGATACTCAAAAGTGTACTTAACGGACTGAAAAGCAGGCCGAAGGCAATCAGGTTGATATGAAAAGAGGGCCGGGCAGCTCCAAGAGCATGTGCAAAATCAGGCGACTGCAAGATGTAGCCCAGCAGAAAAAAGATGATACCCGTCTGCAAAGTGCTGAACAACATGCTCTTGTAAATATGCTTCTTCTTGTAGTGCCCTATTTCATGTGCCAGAATGGCCTGCACTTCATCCTCGTCATGATTTTGAAGGAGTGTATCGAAAAGTACAATGCTCTTTTGCCGTCCCAACCCACTAAAGAAGGCATTGGATTTGGACGAGCGTTTGGAGTTGTCCATCACATAGATATTTTTCAGAGGGAAATATAATTCGCGGGACAGTTTGTGAATAGCTCTCTGCAAGGAACCTTCAGGCAGCGGCTCCAGTTTGTTAAAAAGTGGTACAAGTAAGCTGGTGTAGAAGGTAGCAAAAAAGAGCGTAAAAAACGTCACAACCCCCCAGGCAATGATCCAGAAATATTGAGGCATCGTATTGTACAAGGTAATGAGAATAGCCATTAGTCCACCACCAATAAGCAGGGCAAGAAGCAGTCCTTTGAGTTTATCGATTAAGAAAAGCTTCAGTGTGCTCTTATTGAAACCGTATTTTTCTTCAATTACAAAGGTCTCATAAAGTGAAAACGGAAAGGATATCAACGAATTAGCTGCATAAAGCACCGCGAAATAGAGCAAGGGTAGCCACAAAGGATCTTCGGTAATGTTGCGTAAATAGCCATCAAGGGCACCAAAGCCGCCACTGAAAAGAAGAATAAGGATAAGCAAAGTGCTGACACTCTTGCTGAGGATACCAAGCCGGGTTTTCTCGCGCTCGTACGCCATCGATTTCCTATATCGTTCTTCCTCATAAATTTTCCTGATTTCTTCAGGTGTTGTTTTTCCCTTATAGCGAATATTCAGGATTTGTAAAATTGTAGAGAAAAGATATTCACCGATAACGAAGAGAACGATAAGAAGGAAGATCAGTTTTTCCATTTTTTATTTTGATTGCGGATGATTCGGGCCGCTATGACGATCCGATTATTGAAATGTTGAAATATGATCCAATCCGAAAAGGTTCAATGCTGCCCGCCCTGCAGGTATTTCATGGCTTCTTTTTCATAAACGCTCACGCCTTTCAGCATCTTTTCCATGTATTCATGGCTCAGGCTTTTTACTATGCGCCCCGGAGAGCCAAGCACCAGGCTGTAATCCGGTATTTCCATTCTTTCCGTAATCAGGGTATGGGCTCCGATAATACAATAGCGTCCCACGCTGGCCCGGTTCATTACTGTGGCGCGCATGCCGATAAGCGTATGATCGCCAATCGTGCAACCGTGGAGAATGGCACTGTGGCCGACTACGCAATGGGTGCCCAGCTGTAGGGGTACTCCGTGGTCTACATGCAACACGGCATTGTCCTGGATATTGCTGTGGCTTCCAATGTTGATGCGGTCTTCATCACCGCGAATAACGGCCCCATACCAAACCGAGGCATGATCGCCCAGGCGGACCTCTCCTATGACGGTGGCATTGTGTGCTATAAATACCTGTTTGCCTTTTTTAACACTAGACAGCAATTGGAGGTAATAGGCATTTTCGATACTTGTATTATTCATATGTCCAAACTTAAGGAATCCTCTTAAAAGGGACATCTGATATATTATGGATGATAATGGTACTTCTTCTTTGATAAAGTCGATAATTTTGCGGGATGAAGAAAAAGACCATACTGGGCCTTGAACTTCCGAGCGATCCGCGCTGGAGCAATCTGGCAGCCCTAAGTCTCGAAGATATTCTCAGCGACCACGCTTATTGTGAGCAAAAGGCAGCTTCTACCTGTATTTCTCTCATTCAGCAATATCCCGAGCGGGAAGAATTGGTAGTAGCACTGGCTCCCATTGTCAGTGAAGAGTGGGGCCACTTTCGTATGGTGCTCAATGAACTGAAAAAGCGGGGATTGAA
>Ga0114931_10010737_pt1 | contig 10876 bp, 8 predicted proteins | sample 2SBtaG_FD_89579 | JGI IMG/M metagenome (GOLD analysis project Ga0114931, IMG submission 89579) | Deep subsurface microbial communities from Kolumbo volcano to uncover new lineages of life (NeLLi) - 2SBTROV14_V59a metaG | ecosystem: Environmental > Aquatic > Marine > Volcanic | place: Kolumbo...
TATAGCTTGTTTCCTCCAAAGACTTAACGTTCTCAATATTGAACAAGGAGATTCTGCAATGAAAATCATACTACTTCATTCTGATGAGTTCGAGTATGAACCAAAGAAAAAGGCGATTAAATCTGCCGAGGAAATTGAACATGTAGCGGTGAAGGTTGACGAAGCACTTGTTGCTATGATGGCCGGAGAAGACGGAGACGAGGAAAATATTAAAGGTACTTCCGAGAGATCTATCGAGGAAATTACCAAGGTCGCTGAAGAACTCAAGGCTAAGAACATCGTCATCTACCCATGGGTTCACCTCACCTCAAAGCCGAGTAGACCTGATATCGCTTTAACTATCATGAGAACGATTGAGAAGGAACTCAAAGAGAGCGGCAAATATGATAAAGTAGTCAGAGCTCCTTTCGGATGGTACAAAGGTTTCACAATTAAAGTGAAGGGTCATCCCCTCTCAGAACTCAGTAGAGAGTTTATTTTAGGAAAAGGGGATGGTGATGAACCAAAGGAAATTGAGTCAAAGGCTATTGCTGCAGAGGATGAGGCGAAGCATGACTTTTTTGTGATGGAGCCAGGTGGCAAGATTACTGCATTCAAAGATTACAAGTTTAATAAGAAGTCTGACTTCTTCTCCTTCTTCAGTTATGAAATCCAGAAGAAGAGAGCAGCTGACAAACCACCAGCTCATGTTGAGCTAATGAAGAGACTGGAAATTGTTGACTATGAACCTGCGAGTGATGCAGGTAATATGAGATGGTATCCAAGTGGTTGGGTCATGAAAAGACTGATCGAGGATCATGTGACTAATACACTTGTAGACAAAGGTGCGTACTGTGTCGAGACCCCAATTATGTACAATTTCAAACACCCTGCTCTTGAATCATACATGAACCGATTCCCAGCAAGACAGTACACAATTCACAGTGGTACCGATGATTACTTCCTCAGGTTTGCCGCATGTTTCGGACAATTCCTTATTGCTTCTGATGCATTAATCTCATACAAGAACCTACCCTTAAAACTCTTTGAGATGACTCATTACAGTTTCAGGAGAGAACAAAGAGGTGAACTCTCTGCTCTAAGGAGACTCCGTACCTTTTCTATGCCAGATCAGCATACGCTTGTCTCTGACATGGAGATGGCTAGAGATGAGTTCAAGAAGCAATACGAACTCTGCGTGAAAATGATGGATGACTTTGAACTCGAGTATCAAGCAGTCTTTCGATTTCAAACCGATTTTTATGAAGAGAACAAAGAGTGGGTTGAGTCGATGATTGATTTGATCAATCGTCCCGTTATGCTTGAACTCTTCGACAAGAGGTATGCATACTTTGTCTGTAAATTCGAGTTCAATGTTGTGGATGGACAGAAGAAGGCAGCTGCTCTTTCCACCGTGCAGATTGATGTGGAGAATGGTGAGAGATTCGCTATCAAGTACACCAATGCAAAGGGACAAGAAAAACATCCTCTTGTACTTCATGCATCAATGAGTGGAGCAGTTGAGCGAGTTATCTATGGAATTCTTGAACAAGCGGCTAAGAAGATTAAGAAAGGAGAGAAAGCGAGTATTCCATTTTGGCTTTCACCAGTTCAGGTAAGAATCTGTCCAGTTACTGATGCACAGCTTGAGTACGGGGAGAAACTCTTGGTTGACTTAAAGAAGCAGGGAATTCGAGCGGATATTGATGATAGAGGAGAGAGAGTTGGAAAGATGATTCGAGATGCTGGGCGATCTTGGATCCCATACGTCTTCATCATAGGAGAGAAAGAAGTTGAGACTGGAGAACTTGAGGCAAATCTCAGGGATGGTACTAAGAAGAGTTTCAAGAGGAAGACAGTTGCCAAGCAACTTGCGAAACTCAATAAAAACTATCCAACCCGTAGCCTTCCAATGTCCTCACATGTCTCAAAAAGACCTATCTTCCATTCATGAGTTAGTCAATGTCAAATTCACTGACCTTTTCTTTTGCTTCGATAATTGAGACAATACCTGATCTTCGGGTTATGAATTTTAATTTATCTGGTTTGCAGACTAACATTAGACTTAATCCCTTAGCCTTCTTTAGTTTAGCTGGTGCTTCTATCAATCGAACTTTTCCAGAATGGATTTGTACACTTGAACCAACAGTAAGAGAATGATCCAAAGACATAGTTGGATCCACTATACCTATGAGATTCATCGTCTGCCAGTCAATAACTGTTACAAGTATAACGTCTCCAATTCTTGTGAATTTCGTCTGTTCCGCTGAAATTACATCCAGAAATCCCCGAAGTGTGGTTGGAAGATTTGAGACAGATTTTGCTCGCTTGATAAGAATCTCTGGATTTGCCTTCTCCTTGAGATCTAACCTTTGATAATATGGATCTAAAGGTACATTATCTGTATTCTCCTCGATATATTTCATAATTTCCTGAATTGATGGTTCCATAGGTGTCTTACTTCTTTGATATGCAAAGTGCAAAGGAAGGAGAACCTCCATAACTGCATAGATGAGACCTGTTATCTTGGAGTTTACTGCCATATAAATTGCCTGTTCCAAAAGGAGCCATGCGAATTTTGGTTTTCCAACTGTGATGAACTGATACCCAAGTTGCATTGTGAATTGAATTTCATTGAAATCCTTGACTGTCGCAGTCTCTTCTGCATGCTCGTTTGATATAACTGCTGAAAGTATCCCAAAGGTTCTAATTAAATCAATAACGTCCTCTCTCCCCTTTTCGGAACATTTAGCGTAGAATGCTGGAGTGAAATAAATCTTAAGCCTGGCAATCTGCTGTGTAAGGAAGAAGATTAGGATTCTTTGGAGATGTACCTCCATCTCCAATTTATCGGCAATCTCTTCAACCTCAAATATCAGGAGAAGCATAAGATCTACTGTCGCTTCTGCTTCCTTCAACTTGTGATGACCTAATGCAACTGTGGACTGTAGTAGAAGGATATGTGCTAATGTTGTTAACGCTCCTTTGTAAACCAAATCAGTTTCTGGGACTCCAAGAAGTCTTACTTCCGAGCAGTGATCCATGAAATTATGTGAGATCATCCTCAGTTCTGTTAGGAGTTTGTGCTGATTCCCACTTTCCATCATTGTAATGTAGCGATCAAGATCCCTTCTGTAACCCTTTGTCATCTCGAAGAGTTCTCGATATTCTGGAAAATCGTAGTTCTCAGGAAAAACCTCTTGAACTAACTCTTCCTTGATATCCACCTCTGCAATTCTGCTCTCCCTAACAACTCTGAGAGCAGAGTCCATTATCGCTTGAATTCGGATTACTGGATCATAAACATTCTGGCTCTTAACAGAGTAACTGATTTCTTCCTCGAAAAGATCATGATAACATTTTTCAAGGTAGATTCGATCCTCTGTAAGCTCGATTTGGTCAAGTAGCCAAATTGCAAAGGCGCTATTCATAAATGTCTTGATCCCAAGCTTGTCTGATATCTGTATAAGTTTCAAATCCGAGGAAATCAGGGGAATCCCCTCCTTCTCTGCCACATATGCAACTGATACATCTGGAGTCTGGGGTAGCTTTCCGACCTTCGGTCTTATCTGCTTCTCGTAGTTCTCGAGTTTTTTTGCATTAACTGTGTAGATTTCACAATGAGGTGCTATCACTCTCTCCATATACCAGCGGAGTTCACGGACTACATAGCTGGAGAGAACAATTTTAATTTTGAGTCTCTTGAAAATTTCATTCAATTTCTTGAATCTATCTGTGTTAGTTGAGAAAAGTGTGATGAAAAAATTGGTGTCTATGGTCACCTTTTGCAGAGTCATCCTACCTTTCGACTCCCTTCTAATTATTAGCCTTATGGCTAAACTTCGGTAATATATCTCCAAATTCCAATCTAAATATTTTTCAGAAATTGCTAAGAATATATCGAAATAATGTAATGTGTTGGTAGAACTTATATTTCCTAAGGTCTTACTATGAGTGTACTTACTGAGTCAAGGGTTAATACTAGTAGATTAAACATTTAATGTAAGTATTGTTTAAATACTTAGGAAGTACAAGAGAGGATAAGAACCGACATGTCTAAAGATAACAAACCGGCAGAAGTCACATTAGCGAAGATGACCGTCATCAGTGAGCAAGAACCAATTAAGCTACCTGACAGCTTTATAGATGCTTTAAAACCAGAGGGTAAATCTCATGCGATTATTATCTTGGCACCAAGTACCAAGATTGTTAGAATCATCCCTACCAATTCTGACACGGTAGCAAAGATCAATATTAACATCGCTAAACTATCACCTGATTTCCTCAGGCAAATGGGATCTATTTTCATCTCTTTAGGTATCAAGACTCTCTATTCCACAGGTCTGTGCTTTACACAGGACACTTGTGTGTACGAAGGTTACTTTGATTCCACCGAGTTGACTGAAATTTCAACTGATGATATAAAGAATGAATTCCTAGCAATACCTGGCGTTAGCACTGTTACAATCGATATGCTATCAGTTTAAGATGATTGTACCAGTCTGCCCAAGATGTCGTTCCAATCGAATATCGCATGAAATCGAGATGAGAGACGCTAAGTCTGAAATGATCTTCAAATGCCTTGAATGTGGTTATACATGGTCAACTAGCCTGTAATTTTCCACACAACTTTTCCAATAAGTTGATTAAAATTTATCCATCCATATTTTCTACTATCAGTACTCTGGGTATCATTATCACCAAGAACCCAGAAGTATTCAGAATGTATTTTTGACACTCTCTTGATCACCACGTTGTCTTTTACCTTCACAACAACGATATCACCGACATTTATTCTATTGGTGAATCTTACAAGAACATAGTCTCCTTGACTCAACGTGGGCTCCATACTTGCACCAGTGACTTTGAAAAATTTAAATGGAAATATGTGCATCTATTCGGGAATTACGAGTTCGCCACCGGAGGGGAAGTTGGAGGGTACCCTCTTTGTACTCTTACCTTTTATTTGCCAGAAGATTTCTGCAAATCTCTGAATTTTGGCAAGGAGGTCTAGACCCTTCTGTTTATCAGCAGTTTGCCTTGCACCTGACCCTGCTTTCATAATGTCCCAGACAAGACCCTGAAGTTCAGGGAAGGATTCTGCATGCTCTGGTTTCATGAAATCACCCCAAATAACTCTGACCTCATGCTTTGCAAGTTCACCATGTTCTTCTTTAGTTGCAATGTATCTTGAGAGTTTGTGGTCATAGTCTGCTGCACTTTTATCAAGATTGGCAATTAGGTCATCCATCCTGATAACAGTATGAGCTGCTACCTGTGCCTGATAGGGGTCATAGATCCCACAAGGGATATCACAGTGTGCAGATACTTCACTCACATTGAATCTGCTGAGAATTGTTTTTACGATATTCATAATTTACATCTCCATGGGTTTTCATACCCATTTGAATTTAATTACTAAATGGTTGATATAAACCTTTTGGCTTCATTTACTCCCTTCTATTGGAAATCAACTGAGCCTTGATGACCTGTGTTTCCTGGTTGTGCTTTTAATTCGATTTTCCCAAATCTCTCCTCATATTGCTCTAATCTCTTTGTCATCCACTGAGCCATTGATTTAAATGCAACTGGAGTCATCCTTATCCTAACCTTTGGTGTTCTTTTCACCTCTGAAATTCTGAGTTCTGGAGTAAAGCCTGCACTCTCAAAGACTGGATCCTCAACATAAGGGATTATAGTTGCTCCAAGGGGGGAAACTCCTCCAAAGACACCTGTGACAAATATTTCAGGAAGTTCATCGGGGTCATCATATACAATTTTAGGTAAATGAGCCATATTTTGAATTATTCATTGACGGACTATTAAGACTATCTTTTGGTTCTGGATTCCAATATAAATTCATAGTTCTTCTGAATGTAGTTATTAGTTTTTAAGTTCTTGCAATTATTTAATAGTATGAACTATAACTATTATTATACAGACTATACAAATTCAAAATTTTGGAATTGCAGTAGAGAACGATCCCTGCTTTCACACGTGATACAGTATGATGATCCGCTACAACGAATAAATTAAACAGAGGTGCTTTGTATTTCACAGTTCAAATCCCCCTTAGAGGACTACCTTCCAAGAATCCTCTATAACAGATGGAACACCCTAAGGAAGCAACTGTATTCTCTTGCCTCAAGGCACAATAAGAGTGAGCTTATCTCATACCTTTTTGAGCTGAGAGAAAAATATACGACTATTCCTACACTTACAATTATTACCAAGTTTACCGGTTATGATGTAGCTATTCACAGAATAAGCAAGTGGAAATGGAAGCCAACAAAGACTGGGAATCTACAAGCAGATGCAGAACAGATTGGCTTGATAGGAGCGGAACTGATGGTGATACATGCCATTAGCGAATCTGTTAAGCACAACCTATTTGTGATTGAAGGTGACAAAATCGTTGAAACTACTGAAGGAAAGAAGCATTTTGAGACCGTTAATTCCTACAATGTGGAAGTTACTGGATCAAGGATGGACGTCGCTCGAAAGAGATTCTCAATAGAAAGGCAGACGAAATACAATCGTGAATTAGATCCTAAATATCGGATCCCTTCAGTCAGGAAACTTTACTGGGATAATACTATTCTCATGATACTCCGGTCACCTCTTACATTTTACAGAGCGATGAAAAAATTAGATGAGGACGAACAGAATTTACTTCTGAAATTCCACACCAAGCTCATGCAGAGGAGTGAGACTAATAAATCAGGTGTGAGAGTTGTAAGAGTCTCAAAACACTCGAGGATTACATCAGTTTTGGAGAAACTCATGATCAACCCAAACGAAGACGACTCACGACCACAATTCTATGCAGGACGGAGAAAATACTCTCAGAACCCAGATAAAGCTGAGTTTGAAATAGGAATTGGAGCTCTGACTATGTTTATCATATTCATGTCTGGTTTTGACAAAGAGCACCTAAATGACAAAGCGTTTCGAGCAGAAGAAGCAGTGAGAGATATTATTGAGAGCAGCGGGTATTGGACGGTTGTTGAGACTAACTCAGAAATTACGTCAGAGGATGGTGAAGCCATAACCGAAATAGATATCGTAGCAAAATCCAAGAATCCCCTCGAGAATGGGGAGCACGCATGGGTTCATTGTGAGGTTAAGGACTATAGCTACTGGCAGGGTTGGATCTTTGGTCAGAATATTAGTAAGAGGAGAAGCTATTTTGAAAAAGCGGTAGGGAAACTCCCTATCAAAGAAGATTTCATTAGAAAGAAACATCAATGTTCTAATCTAACTTCAATAATTATCACAAGTGTTCCCGAAGTCTTCGATGAAGTAAATGGGACAAAGCTCGTATATCTTACTGACCTTTTCAAGACTCTCTCAGAACTCGAGAACAGAAAGTTCGTACAGATCAAAAGTAATACTGGTGGGAATTTCTTCCTCCGATACTACGGTCGATATTGCAAAGATGAGGTGCAGGCTACTAAAATTAAACGGAAACTCGAGGAATCCAAGCATAGGCAACGGGAGTTTAAGAAAAAGCTCCTTGAACTTAAGGAATCTTACAATGAATTGAGACTCGTTCTCTCAAGTGTTGAATCATCTATTCGCACAATTAAGGTTTCTGAGAAGCTAGCAAGGAAGCGTCTGATAAAAGATGATGGTTCTCGTCACTACAAACTTGAGGAGAATATCCAAAATATACGGAGGGATCTTCAGCTCAAGGAGAAAGAGTACAAAAGAATCAAAGTCAAACTTCTGAAGAAGAAAGAGAAGTACGGAGAGGTTAAACGATTTCTTGAAAATGAGATCCAGAAGAGCAAATACTATTCAATTCAGATATCCCGACAATTAGCTCCCCGTTCAATTTAGATTACACAATAAGAACACTCATAATCAATCGACCAAATTGAGGTTATTGTGAAAGAAGCGAATGTACGAGAGGTAATTCAACGATTAAGGCAAGAATATCCAAATTCAAAAACTTCACTTGATTTCAATAATCCGTTCCAGCTTCTTGTAGGGACAATACTCTCTGCCCAAACGACTGATAAGGCAGTTAATAAAGCAACACCTGATCTCTTCAAGGCTTTTCCAGATGTATTTTCACTCTCCAGAGCTTCCAAGGAGGAGGTAGTTCCTTACATTAAATCCATCGGGTTATACAACAATAAAGCGAAAAACCTTGTAGCAATGGCTAAGATGATTGTCAGTGAGTATGGTGGAGAAGTTCCTTCTACCATGAAAGAGCTCACATCTCTCCCTGGAGTTGGAAGAAAAACTGCGAATGTTGTCATGGGTAATGCCTTTGGAATTCCTGACAGTGGGATCACTGTTGATACTCATATGATAAGAATCACAAATCTTCTCGGATGGGCAAAAGGAAAGAATCCTGTAAAGATAGAAAAGGAATTGATGAAAATCATTCCAGTTGAAGATTGGGTAGATATCACTCATCTCATTATAGATCATGGTAGAGCTGTGTGTAAGGCAAATCGTCCCCTTTGTGGCAAGTGTGTACTAGCTGATCTTTGTCCCTCAAGTCTCGAATAAATTTTTTCTTTTGTGTTAAGTCATTGTATTACTTACCCATTTGTGAAAATTCCTCAAACTCTAGTATGAATTCAATCTAATGAAATATCTTTATGTTTTTAACAGTCTGAACTGAAATAAGATAGAATCCATTTTAAATTGGCATGAAGAGCCTGAGGTGTCATGTTCTTTTTGCATACAGCAACAGGATTTACGGTGTTACTATGGAAAGCGCAGAAAGCAATGTATTACTCAAACTCGACGATTTGCATACCTACTTCTTCACAGAAGATGGTGTCGTTAAAGCAGTTGATGGTGTAACCTTCGATGTGAAGAAAGGAGAAGTACTTGGGCTTGTTGGTGAGTCAGGATCCGGAAAGACAGTCACTGCTATGTCAATACTGAGTCTCATTCCCCAGCCACCTGGGAAAATTGTCGGAGGAGACATTATTTGGAAAGGAAAATCCCTATTAAATATTCCTGAGAGCGAACTTAGGGCAATCAGAGGAAATCACATCGCAGTTGTTTTCCAAGACCCTATGACCTCTTTAAATCCAGTTTTGACCATTGGGAAGCAGATTATGGAAGCAATTATTCTCCATCAGCAGGTGAGTGAGGAAGAAGCAGAGGACAAGACAATTACACTTCTTGAGCTAGTTGGTATTCCTGATGCTGCCAAAAGAGTAGCTGACTACCCTTGGCAGTTCTCTGGTGGTATGAGACAGAGGGTGATGATTGCATTAGCTCTCTCTTGTAACCCTGATTTGCTTATAGCAGATGAACCAACAACTGCTCTAGACGTCACTATCCAAGCTCAGGTACTTAAACTCATGAAAGGATTGAAGGATAAATTTTCAACTTCAATTATTCTGATAACTCACGATATTGGTGTCATCGCAGAGATGTGTGATAGAGTTGCTGTCATGTACGCTGGAAATATTGTGGAAATTGGTGATGTCTATACAATCTTCAAGAATCCCAAACATCCCTATACTGAAGGACTTCTAGCCGCAATTCCAAGTGTGAATTCAAAAAGAGAAGACGAACTTCAGACTATCCCCGGATCTATTCCAAATCTAATCTCACCACCATCTGGTTGCAGATTTCATCCAAGGTGTAGCAAGGCTATGCCTGAGTGCTCAACCACGGTTCCTGCTACAATTGAAGTAGCTGAAGGGCACTTTGTAAGATGCCTGCTTTTTGAAGGATCTACTATCGATGGCGAAGCAAAATAGCCATAAGTTATAAAAAAAGTTCTATGTTTCAGAAGTAATAAAATTAGTCCTGTAGAAATAAATTTCTTAATTTTCTCTCTTTGGAAATAAGCTAGGTAAAGGTATCAAGTATTAAAAAGGTCTAAACGAGATACACCTTCGAGGTTTGTCTTATTGTCGACTGATAATGATATTACAATGACTACTGAAGAATCTCAGCCAATAGCGGAAGGAAAGAATGCGCTAGGCTATCATGATGAGGTTGTTCTAAGTGTTAGGAATTTGAGAAAGTATTATCCTGTAGAGGGCGGTTACTTTTTCTCTCGGAAGATCGCAGACATCAAGGCTGTAGATGGTGTATCATTTGACCTGCACAAAGGTGAAACACTTGGTCTTGTCGGTGAGTCCGGGTGTGGTAAATCAACAATTGCACGAACGCTTACTTTTCTCTACAAACCAACTGCTGGTGAAGTCTGGTTTAAAGGTGTAGATCTTCGTACCCTTTCAAGAGGTGAGCTCCGATCCAATGCAAAGGAATTAACAATGGTATTCCAAGATCCTGCGGCTTCTCTTGATCCTAGATTCACAGTGATGCAATCAATTCTTGAGCCTCTTGAAATCCATAATCTTGTGGATGAAAGAGAAAAATATGGTGTGGTCAGAGACTTACTTATTCGAGTGGGATTGTCTCCTCATCATGCTTATCGTTATCCACATGAACTTTCAGGTGGTCAGCAACAGAGGGTCGGTATTGCTAGGGCACTTACCATGCAACCTCAAGTCATCTTGCTAGATGAACCTGTATCCGCACTTGATGTCTCAGTTCGTGCATCTATCATTAATCTCCTCATTCAATTGCAGGATGATTTCAGTTTCTCTTACATATTTATTGCACATGATCTTTCGGTAGTCAAGAAAATCAGTCACACTGTTGCAGTAATGTACCTTGGGAAAATTATGGAATTTGGAACTGTAGATAATGTTTATCACAATGCTCTGCATCCATATACTCAGGCACTAATGTCCGCAATCCCAATTGCAGACCCTACTGTCAAAATAGACCGGATTGAGCTTAAGGGAGAGGTGCCTACTCCGATTAATCCTCCATCTGGTTGCAGATTCTGTACTCGATGCAGATACGTCAGACAGAAATGTTTCCTCGAAGAACCAGAGTTAGTTGA
>Ga0114931_10010738_pt1 | contig 10875 bp, 5 predicted proteins | sample 2SBtaG_FD_89579 | JGI IMG/M metagenome (GOLD analysis project Ga0114931, IMG submission 89579) | Deep subsurface microbial communities from Kolumbo volcano to uncover new lineages of life (NeLLi) - 2SBTROV14_V59a metaG | ecosystem: Environmental > Aquatic > Marine > Volcanic | place: Kolumbo...
AACTTCTTCAAAAGTTAGCTTGTCCCTTTCCTTTATCTTAAATACTTGTTTGCGATAATCTAATGTATATGCCATGCATAAATATACTAATTTATTATGGCAAATTATAATGATTTAGCTATAGTTTCGGACTCTTATATGTAGAGTATGGTCCTGCTATCTAAAATAGATAAGCCCTTGCTCATTAAGAACAAGTATAAAAACAATATTTGTATACTTATTTCTTTATCACTTTTTGATAAAAAGTATGTTCTTTGGAACTTGTTTGTAGAAAATAGAGACCTGAATTGAAGCTACTGATGTCTATATAATAATTTGTTTGATTTGTCCCAATGCTTATTTGTTTGATTGTTTTACCTAATACATCTAAAATTTTAATAGTGTTAATTTTCTGACTAGAACGAATATTAAAATATCCATTATTGGGGTTAGGATAGACGGAAAATAAGTCTTCTTGGGCATTAGAATTAATACCTGCAATTACAATATTTAAAGCATGACTAATAGAGCTACAAGCATTGTTGCTTACCTCAACACTATAGGCTCCACTTTGTGAGACAATATGAATTTGTGTAGTTGCTCCAGGAATGAGTATGTCATCCAAATACCATTGGTAATTACTACCTGTAGAAGCTTGTAAGGTAATTGCATCAATAAGCGTAATAGTTGGAGCAGGAACACATACTTCCAAAGTTGAAGAAAAAGATTGACAACCATTTAATATCGTTTCAACTTTGTACTGACCTGTTGTTTGTGCTAAATGCGTTTGACCATTTGCTCCTGGAATCAATATATCGTCTATATACCATTGATAGCTATCAGCATTGGAAGAAGTCAGCAAGTTTCCATTAGCTGAAATTGTAGGAATAGGAACACAAATAGAAAAAGGATCAGAAATATTCGTGCAATTTAAGACATTGATTGTAGAAACCGTATAGCTACCACTAGCCAATACTTGATGTAGTTGATTCGTTTCACCAGCTATAGGGGAAGCATTCAAATTCCATTGATAACTTGTATAAGAAGAGGTGGAAAGGGTTAATTGATTTTGAGTAATGATAGGCTTTGGGTTGGCAAGAACATTTACATTATAAATAGGAGATGTATTCGTGCAATTTGAACTAATGGCTACAATAACAGTATATGCCCCACTTATAAATGCGGTATAAACAGAATCAATAGCATTTGAAATATCAAATCCATCTCTTTGCCATTGATAAGTAAAACTACCTCCTGTACTTGCTTGTAAACGTATAGAATCTCCTCCACAAAAGATATTGGAATCAGTGCTTGTGATGTTTGCAGGTGGTATAGTAAATACGGTTACTGGTGTCGCAGTGGATAATAAATTACAATTATTGCTATTACTAACTAATACAGTATAATTACCATTTGTCAATACAGTAAGTAAAATATTAGTATCATTGGGTAAATTAATCCCATCTTTTAACCATTGATATTTTAAGTTGCTCCCAACATTTGCTTTCAATTGAACAGAATCACCGGTACATAAAGTAGTACTGCCTAAAGCACTGATACTTGCACTAGGCAAAGAAATTACACTTACTAAAATACTTGAGGATATACTTGTGCAATTATTTGTATTACTAACTTTGACTAAATATTGTCCTGTTGAAGTAATATCATAAGTATTATTGGTCGCTCCACTAATATTCCCACCATCTTTTTGCCATTGATAAGATAAGCCTGCTCCCGTATTTGCAATTAGAACTAAAGTGTCTAAATTACAAATATTGGTATCCTTATTAGGACTAATAATTGCATTAGGCAAAGAGAATACATTTACAGAATAAGTAGGAGAAACTCTAGTGCAGTTTGCTGCATTACTTACAACAACCTCATAATTCCCTATCGTGTCAGCCACATAGCTAGTTAGTGTAGCACCTAAGATATCAATATTATTTCTTCTCCATTGAAAGGATAGACCTACATTTACTAAGCCAGAGTTTGCTAATAAATTAGTGGATCCACCATCACAAAAGGAAAGTGGCCCTAGTGAATCTATCGTAGCAGGAGGGGAGGTATTAACTACAACAGTATCCGGATTAGAGCTCGTAGTGCAACCAATTGTATTACTTACATCTACTGAAAAAATACCTGATGATAAAATGGTGTATTGTTGGAAGGTATCAGCAGAGAGATTAATACCGTCTTTTTTCCATTGATAGTTCATCCCGGTTTCTGTGGCAGTTACAAGCAAAGAATCTTCGGTCTGACAAAAGTTGTATGAACCGATAGCTATAGTATTTGCTGTAGGAAAAGATAGCTCAGAAACATTTATAGCGATAGAAGTATCTACACAACCTTTACTATCTGTTATTTCTATACTAAAAGAGCTTGTTGTATCAGCTATTGTACTAAAATTAGTATCATTTAATACAGGGATGTTATTCTGTAACCATTGGTAAGTATAATTTCCAAAATCAGTTGACAATTTTATAGAGTCGCCATTGCAAAATACATTGGTGTCGCTTTTGTATATAGGAATAATAGGTAATGGATTAACCGTAATAAAAATAGCATTGCTTAGTTTACTACACTTTAAAGCAGTGTCGGTAATTAATACTTGAAAAGAAGCAGAATCTATAGCAGTGTAAGTACTATTAGTTGCACCTGCAATTATCACACCATCACGCATCCAAGAATAAAATAGACTTGGACCTGCACTTGCTTGTAATAATGCATTGTCACCTGCACAAAATTCAGTAGAAGCAGCAGTGTTAATATCTGCAATTAATTGCGGACAAGTATATATTTCGGCAACAAACATATTATTCGAAATACCTTCGTTCTTAATAGAATTAGACACCACTCGCATAGAGTCAATAAATAGACCTGTTATGTAAGCATTATTCTTATCAAAAACATTAATATCCAGTGCTTTGTCAATGCCTGTATAACCTAAGGCTTGTATCCAAACTATATTTCCCAAACTGTCATATTTTGAAATAAAAGCAGCTAAATCATCCGTACTTGTAGCAGATTCCGTTTGTGAAATGATAGAAGTACTCGTAGCCGTTTTACCAAAGTAGCCAGAGATATAACTATTACCTAATTCATCAATATCAATGCTATTAGCATTAGCTTCTGAAGCAATTGTAGCAACAATTGCTGTGTTGGTCCATTTAAAATTACCCGAGCTGTCATACTTTGCAATAAAGGCTCCACTATTTCCAATTATGGTAATTAAAGTATCGGTTGTTATATAGGAAGTATCAATAAAGGAACCTGAAATAAAAATATTTCGATTTGTATTGTCTATTGCAATACCGGATACTTCTTTGGTGTCTTCAGTTTTAACCCATTTTAATTTAAGACTATTATTATATTTAGCTAAAAAAATATTTTGTTTGCTTGTGTCACTACCAATAATAGTGTCGGCTGATAAGGTGGTTGTGTCTAGTATGAGAGTATCTGTAAATATACCTGTTATATAAATATCATTAGATAAATCTGTAATAATGCCAAAAGCCTCCGTAGATGACTTGTTGGTATCTCCGATAGAACTGTAAGCAGACTGTATTACACCACTGGTATTAAGTTTTGTAATAAAGAATGCCTGATTTTTATTTTGAAAAGTATCTGTTCCAAAAATAGCTTCTTGGAAAAAGGCACCTGTAACATAGCAATTGCCTAGCATGTCAGTAGCAATACCATTACCTCGCATGTACGACCCTGTTTGACTATTGAAATTGCTTTGTACCCAACTAAATGTACCATTAGCCAAATATTTAGCAATAAAAAGATCAGAAATAGGGTTAGAATTAGTGATTAAGGTACCACCAAAAGTGGCATTCCCTGAATATTGTCCGGTAATATAACAGTTCCCTGCATTATCTATGGCAATATCATTTACAGCAATAGAATCTCCAAATTCACCTAAAATTTGTTTAGACCAAATAATATTACCGTCTTTATCATATTTATTAATAAAAAGATCAACTCTAGGAATAGAAGAAGGTGGAGTAATACTATCTCCACAAGTTATATTATAAAGGGTAATGGTATCAAATTGTGTATTGCAAGTAAAAGTACCGGCTGTAAATATATTCCCTACATTATCTGTCGCAATACATTTTCCTTCTGAAAAGACACCACTAATACCTTGTTTTATCCATTGTGCATTTGTTTTAGTAAAACAAAAAAGGACGATTAAAGATAGTAAAGTTCTTATAAAAGTTGGCATACCATGATTGTCTGATTACAAAGGTAATAAAACATCGTATTTGTGTATGATATGTATCATAAAACTACTAGTTTTGAGGTCCGCATACATTTATATTATGAAAAGCATATATTTTACATTTATCATAATATGTCCATTTATGCTATTAGCACAAAATAGTGCTGTCTATACAAGCATTCCTAAAAGTGATATAAAAATTATTGTTCCTAATGGTTTTGAAAGTACTGATTATTATCAAGGCTTTATTAATAAAAAAGCTACGGCTTCTATAGTCTTAAAAGAGGTAGGAGGTATTGCACATTGGCGTTTTAGACAGAGTTTGAAGGAACCGTATTTTGCTCAACAAAAATTAGTTTTAAAAAGTGAAGAAGTAATAAATACTCAAAACATAAAAGATGGGCGTTTATATATCATTGGTTTTATTGTTGATGGTGTACCTCATGAAAGACTTATGTTAGTAACGGGTACAGATGCTAAAACCGTTATGCTTTTGACAAATTATCCTACACGTTTCAAGGGCGATTTATATTTGAATTGCAGAAAGGCATTATTAAGTATTAAAGGTTTTTAATGGTGTCTGTGAAAAGTTTTATTCTTGTTCTTTTGCTTTTTTTGTTTCATGCCGAAGCAAAGTTACAGACGACTACGGTAAGTCATCTACCTACATTTCAAACATTAAATCAGAATATGTGGGGTGCTAGCCCTTCCATAAACATCAATGATACCATTGATTTGTCACCACCTTGGATATTTGGTATAGATCAAAGTGTGAATCAAGTTTCAAGATTTTTAGGTGGTAGCTTTGGTGTAAAGTCTAGGATGATGGTCAATACTCAATTAGGACCTTTGCAGTTTAAAACATCAGGGTTCTCCTTGGGTACTGTAGATGTAGATTATAATGTTCAAGTTGATTTGACGATGCCTGCTTCACAAACATTCAATGCCGGTCAAGATATTAAAATTGCTACTTCTAGTACGGTATTGCCTAGTTCTAAAATTAATACTGTTTATCCTACCGTTGGTGAAATAGCATTAGATTTTCCAATCATTTTTGATGCCGCTTTTTTAATAACAGTATGTATTTATTCTTGTCTCCCAGACATTGCTATTATACCTGATGACCCTGGACCGATTGTAAATACTGCATATACCTTGTTTAAGTTGAACCAAACCGAATTGACTTATGCTTGTTCAACACCACCTTTGTTTAATTGTACAGATAATACGGGTCTACCTTATACCGTTGCTGGAGATCCTTTATCTGGAACATTTGACTTACCTAATGTTACAGTAGGACCGACTACAATTATAGGAAAAAATTTATTTGCATCAGGTAGTGATCCTTATTTGAATATCAATTTTGATGTCATTAGTTTTATGGGGAATGCACCTGGAGTGGGTGCTTTTTTTAAAGCTTTAAACGGTAGCCGTAATTTTCCTACAAATGGTATTCCTGATGCGACAGGTACTAAACGTTCTATTAATGTGTTTTGGAATCTTTTTGGTGCAGATTTTAATATACCTATAAGTAATAATCAAGAATTTAAATTTGTACCAACCGCCTTTGTTGAATTATCTTTTCCAGCAAAATTGGAATATGCCATTATAGATCCTTTTGGAAATATTACACCTGGACCTATTCCTGATTCCATTGTTAAATTACCAGTTGGAGATACTTTGATGTTGAAATATCCTTGTAATTATGAATTTATGGATTTTAACGCAGATTACACGATTACCAATCAATTCTCAAACAAGACCTATGATCGAATTGATTTGAACCTAATCTTTTCTGCTATTGAATTTGGTTTCAGTTTCCCGGGTTATACTATTATTCCTAGTTTTTGTATTTCTATTCCTTTTGCAAGTGATTTTTGTTTCCCTAATGTAGGAATATCAGGCTTTGGCTATTCTATCGGTCCTTTGATTGGGCCTGAAACGGTTCCACTCGCCTCCGTAGACTTACCTCCTTATGTTGATGATACTTGGTCCTTGGCAGGATTTACTAATTACCCTATTGCAACACCATTTCGTATAACACCCAAAGCTTTTACTTTAAATTTAGCCGGAACAGATGCTCTTTGTTTTGGTGACTCAACAGGTGCTATTGTCTTGTCTGATAGTGGTGCTACTATGCCTTTGACTTATGCTTGGTCTAATAGTGAAACGACTAGAGACTTAAATAATATACCAGCAGGAGCTTACCATGTAATTGTAACTGATGCCAATGGATGCACTTCATTTAAAAACATTACAATTAATGAACCTCCAAAACTAGAAGCTACATTTACCAAAACAGACTTGCTATGTAATGGAGTAGCAACAGGAGCAATAGATGTTAGCGTAACAGGTGGGGTAGGTACTTATATCTTTGCTTGGTCAAATGGTAGCACTTCTGAAGATATTAGTGGCTTGTCTGCTGGCATATACACGCTTACGATAACTGATGCTAGTTTTTGTAGTATACAATTGCAAGTAGAATTAATAGAGCCCCCTTTGTTATCAGGTATTATTGCTCAAAAATCAGATCCTTTATGTTTTGGTGATCCAAATGGTTCCCTGAAACTGGAGATAAATGGTGGAACAGAGCCTTATCGATATACTTGGTCGAATGGGGATAGTACAGAAAAAGTTGTTGGATTGAGTGCTGGCGCATATAATGTTACCGTTACAGATAAAAATAATTGTACGACTATCATCAATGATAATTTAAACGAACCTACTATGCTTAGTGCTAATATCACGGTAGTAAAAGAGGTGAGTTGTAAAGGTGGAAGTGATGGCATGCTTGACCTTACGGTAAATGGTGGAACAATACCTTATACTTTTGAGTGGTTGAAGTCATCAAATGTATTGAGTGAAACTACAGAAGATTTGCAGGATTTAAGTGCAGACACTTATTCTGCTATTGTAACTGATGCTAATAATTGCAAAACAAGTAGTGCTGGTGTTATTACCCAACCTAATGCTGCTTTAAGTGTTAATCTTATTGGCACCAAAATAAGTTGTTTTAATGGGAATGATGGAACTATTGATTTAACAGTAAATGGAGGAACTTCTCCTTATGCTTATAGTTGGACAAATGGTGATATTACTGAAGACCCTAGCAATTTGCCGGCTGGGAAACATGAAGTAGATGTGGTAGATGCAAAAGGTTGTATTGTTTCTGGGAATATAATGCTTCTACAGGAATCAGATATTCAAGTATCACTGATGCCACAGGATATTTCTTGCCAAGACCAAACAGATGGATTAATTATTGCTAAAGCTAGTGGTGGTGTGCCTCCCTATACTCATCAATGGAGTAATGGGGAGGATACTAAAATTATTGAAAATTTATCTTCGGGAGATTATGAGCTTATTCTTACAGATCAAAATAATTGTACTAAAACACTTAGTGCAAATATTAGTATAGGTAGTGATGATTGCTTATTTATACCTTCTGCATTTACCCCAAATGGAGATGGCTTTAACGATACTTGGGTAATACGTAATATTCATCTCTATCCCAATGTTGTGGTTGAGGTGTTTAATAAATGGGGAAATCATATTTTTTCTTCTATAGCTTATACAAATCCTTGGGATGGAACAAGAAATAATAAAGCAGTTGCTTCTGGAACTTATTATTATACGGTGAATTTAAATAATGGAGAACCGATAAAGACAGGAGCATTAACTATAATAAGAGATAAAAAATAAAGTGAAAAAAAGATATTTATATTCAATATTGATGCTTGTTTTTACCATATCTGTGCTAAAAGCACAATTGCCATGTGGTGGAATGGTTATTACGTTTAATAAACAAAATGTGAAATGTTTTGGTGACTCTACGGGTTCAATCGATTTAACTGTTGTGAGTCCTAATGCACCATTCTCTTATACTTGGACAATAGGAGATACTACTGAGGATCTAAATAACCTAACTGTTGGTAATTATGTTGTATTTATCAGAGATAAAAATGGTTGTGTTGCTCCGGCAGGTATTGCCATTAGTGAGCCAGTAGCTATTAATCTAACTTTTAGCACGACTGATGTCTTATGTAATAGTACAGCTACAGGAGCTATTGATATGACGGTTATCGGTGGTACTATGCCATATATTTATCAATGGTCTAATGGCACTAGTACAGAAGATAATAATAATATCATTGCAGGTCAGCATACAATAATTTTGACGGATAGCAACCTTTGTAAAGCTTATGATACAATAACTATTACAGAACCTAATGCTTTAACGTCTAATAATGTAACTACAGATGTCTCTTGTAATAGTGGAAGTGATGGGGAAATAGATTTGTTTGTTTTTGGTGGTACTACCCCTTATGATTATGTCTGGTCGAATGGAGATACTTTAAAAGATGTATTTGGGCTTAGTGCCAATACGTATTCGGTAACAATTACTGATGCTAAAAACTGTCAATTAGTTGTACCTATTATAGTTGATGAGCCATTGCCTATTTCTGCAAGCTTTAATGTAAAGCCTGTTTCTTGCAATGGTTCAAGTGATGGTAGTATTGATATGACTGTTAATGGCGGAACAAGCCCTTATACTTTTTCTTGGTCTAATTCATTGGTAGTGTTGGGCACTACTACAGAAGATATTGACAGTTTAGCTAAAGATAAATATAAAGTAAAGATTATTGATGCCAAAAGTTGCTTATATTTTGATAGTGCAGTAATTGATGAACCTCAAGTTTTAGTTACAAATATCACATGGAAGAATATAGCTTGTTTTGGTGCTAGTGATGCTTGGATTGATTTTTCTGTTTCTGGGGGTGTATTACCTTATGCCTACTTATGGTCTTCCGGACAATTAACGCAAGATATTAGTAATATCCCTGCTGGAAACTATACGGTTGTTGTGGCAGATTCTAATGGCTGTACTAATGAAGCAAATGTTGAAGTAATACAACCAGATGATATTGGTTTTGGATTTGATGTAACAGATGTTTCTTGTAAAGATGATGAAGATGGTATTATTGAAGCATTTGTAAGTGGTGGTACTTTACCATATATGTATGCTTGGTCAAATGGGAGCACAACAGCAAATATTGATAGCTTGGCAGGAGGTTTATATACTCTAACGATTACAGATGATAGTGCTTGCACAAGTTCAGCAACAGTGGAAGTAAGTATTAACCCAAATGGGTGTGTTTTTATCCCTTCTGCATTTACACCTAATAGGGATGGTTATAACGACACTTGGATTATTACTAATTCTGAATTATATCCTGATATGACTGTACAGGTATTTAATAAATGGGGGAATGAAATTTTTAAAAACACAGGTTATGAAGAAGCTTGGGACGGTACACGAAATGGGAAAACTGTGGCTCCTACAACTTATTACTATATCATAGAATTAAACAATGGTGATGTTCCCTTTACAGGGGATGTAACTATTATAATAGAATAAAAATATGAAAAAGACGACTTATATTATTGCCCTATTTTTTTTATTTGGCTGTTCTGCTTTTGCTCAGCAATTAGCTCAATACAGTCAATATAATATTGATTATTTTACTCTAAATCCTGCAGTTGCAGGTTCTAAAGAAGGCGTGCCTATCATTTCAAACATTAGAAGACAGTGGATGAATATTAAAAATGCTCCTGTTACTCAAACTGTATTTGCACATGGCTATACAGGTAAAAATGTAGGTCTTGGTGCGGCATTATACAATGATATCACCGGACCATCAAGAAGATCGGGAATTAATTTTTCTACTGCTTATCATATTAAGGTTAAAAAACCAGTAGAGGGTTGGCTGTCTTTTGGCATTTCTGCTTTGTTTTTTCAGTACACTATTGACCAAAGTCAATTAACACTTGGTCAAACTAATGATCCGGTAATTACAGGTAATAGTGTTAGTCGGTTTACGCCCGATGCAGCTTTTGGAGTGTACTATTATACCGATAAATATTATCTCGGTTTTTCCATTCCTAATCTATTACAATCAAAATTGGATTTATTCAATGTGAGTAGTCCTTATGAAAATCAAATTAGACGAACTTACTTCTTTTCTGGATCTTATGATTATTTTTTAAAAGAAAGTAATTTTATAATAGAACCAACATTCCTATTGAGAGCTGTAGTTGCTGCACCTATGCAACTAGACATTACTACTTTGCTACGTTATCAATTTAAAGTTGATAAGAAAAAGCGTACTATTGGAACCAATAAAAATTTTGCTTTTGGCTTGACTTATAGAACGAGTGATGCTTTAGTGATCCTAACGGAGTTTAATATTGATTTATTCCATTTTGGTTATTCATATGATATCATTTTGTCTGATATCAGTCCATATAGTGGAGGAACACATGAAATAACAGTTGGCTTATCCTTAGTAAATGCTATTTCAAAAGAAAAGAATAGCAAGTATAGAAATATTTATAGACGGTTTTAGTCTGGGCACTTTTGCTAGAACCACAGCTGTTCGGAAGATGCAAATCCGTTATGGAATAGAAATAATTGTCTGTCTGAGGTACTCGAAGCCTGACAATCTTCTGTCCAAAATATCTATCCTTATTCCCGATAACTATCGGGACTAAGGAGGACATTTTAATTCTTCCGAACACTTATGGTGAAAACGCCAACACGGGCAAAATTGTTAGCTCAATATTAATTACCTTCGTGTAGCATGAAGAATACTGCTTTGAAAATATTCCCA
>Ga0114931_10010739_pt1 | contig 10874 bp, 15 predicted proteins | sample 2SBtaG_FD_89579 | JGI IMG/M metagenome (GOLD analysis project Ga0114931, IMG submission 89579) | Deep subsurface microbial communities from Kolumbo volcano to uncover new lineages of life (NeLLi) - 2SBTROV14_V59a metaG | ecosystem: Environmental > Aquatic > Marine > Volcanic | place: Kolumbo...
ATTAGCAAATTTTCAAAAGCCTTTTTGTGAAAGAAATGTTTAAAACATTTAGGTTTGTAATTTTGATATTGTTTAGATCTTTATTATAAGATGTTTTTTTCTCCTAAAATTTGATAACCACGCTTAAAATTTTAAAGCCTGTATTATTTTTTGGGTTAATGTTGGGTTTGTATTAAAATAGTTACATGGTGATATTTGGGATAGATCCTGGAACAACAACTACAGGTTTTGGTGTAATAGAAAAAATAGATGATGTACATATAAAAATGCTGGACTATGGGGTAATTCATACAAAGCCTAAGCTTAAAAGTAACCTTAAGTTGATCGAGATTTATAAAGATCTTAACTTTTTACTTAAAAAACATAGGCCTGATTTGGCAAGTATTGAAAAAATCTTTTACAATACAAATCCAAAAACAGTTATTAACGTAAGTGAGGCTAGAGGTGTTTGTGTTTTATCCTGTACTCTGCAAAAGATAAAAATTAAAGAGTTTACTCCTTTGCAAGTTAAGAATAACATTGTAGGCTATGGAAGAGCAGAGAAATCTCAAGTTCAGTTTATGGTTAAAAAAATGTTAGGTCTTTCACAAGTTCCAAAACCAGATGATGCTGCTGACGCCTTGGCTCTAGCAATTTGTGCAAGTATTGCATGATTTCAAAAATAAAAGGGAAAATTGAAGAGAAATTACTAGACAGTGTGATAGTAGATGTGTCTGGAGTTGGTTATGAGATTTATTTGGGAGGTAAGCAGATTCAATCTGTAGTACAGGGTGAGTCTGTAAACTTTTACACACATTTATCTGTTAGCAAAGACATGGATTTTAAGTTGTATGGTTTTAAAACTGCGTCTGATTTAAAGTTTTTTAAATTACTTTGTACCGTAAGTGGTGTTGGGCCAAAAAGTGCTTTTAATATAATTTCTTTTGAAGATACCAAGAGTTTGTCAAAGGCTATTAGCAATGCAGATAAAGCCTATTTTAAAAATATCCCTGGAGTGGGCAACAAACTTGCCTTAAAAATAATTGTAGATCTCCAAGAAAAAGTTGGAAAACATAAAGAAATAGAACTTACAAGTCTGCTATCTGATGAAGATAAAGATATACTTAAGGCATTGTCAGGCATGGGTTATGACGCAAAAAAAGCTCGGGAGCTTTTACAAGGGTTACCAAAAGACCTGCCTGAGTCGGCAAAAATTAAACAAATAATTGGACAATTATCTAAATGATTAAAAATTCAAAAGTAAAAGTAAATAAAGAAGAAGAGGTAAAAGCAGAAAACCTTTTAAGGCCTAAATCGTTTGATCAGTTTATTGGTCAAGAAGAAATTAAAAAAATAAGAATATTTGTAGATGCTGCAAAAAGTAGAAATGAGCAGCTAGAACATTTTTTGTTTTATGGTCCTCCAGGTCTTGGAAAAACAACATTGGCAACGATTTTGGCAAATGAAAATGGGAAAAATTTAAAGATAACAACCGGTCCTAGTATTACAAAAGTCAGTGACTTGTCCTCAATAATTTCAAATCTAAATGAAGGGGATTTTTTATTTATAGATGAGATACATAGGCTTAATAGAAATGTTGAGGAGGTTTTATATTCTGCAATGGAGGATTTTGCTATAGATATAATTGTTGGAAAAGGGCCAAGTGCTAGAACAGTTAGACTAGATGTACCCAAATTTACTTTAGTAGGTGCAACAACTAAAGTAAGTTTACTTACTAAACCACTTAGGGATAGGTTTGGATCAATTCATAAATTAAAATTTTATAACAACAAAGAACTAGCACAAATTATTAAACGAAGTTCCGACATTTTAAGTGTTGTGGTTGACAAAAGTGGTTGTATAGAAATAGCAAAAAGAAGTAAGGGGACACCAAGAATTGCAAACAGATTATTAAGAAGGGTAAGAGATGTAGCTCAAGTTCAAAAGGTTAAAAAAGTAGATGGTAATTTTGTTATTGAAACTTGTATAATGCTTGGGATAGATAGTGAGGGTTTAGATGAAGAATCCAAAAAGTTATTAAGTGTTATCTATGATAACTTTGAAGGCGGTCCAGTTGGACTTTCCACTTTGGCAGCAGCATTATCTGAAGATAAAGATACTGTTAGTGATGTTTTAGAGCCATTTTTAATTCAAAAAGGTTTTATAAAAAGAACAAGCTCCGGGCGTGTAATCACAGCAAAAGGTATTGAGCATCTAGAAAAACCTATGTAAAACCTTTATTATAGGTTATATGCCCTAGGGTGACTTTTAAATCACCCCATTCTAAATGAAGCGAAGAATCTATTAGTTATGATTAATATAATTACTGATTATTTTTTTACCCTCCCTACCAATTTGCTAGATACATAACCTTAAACATTTAAAGGCACTTCAAGAGTTTTTTGTTTCCCTAAAAGTATTAAATAAATTTTCTATTTTGATATACCTATAAAAACAATTATAATCAATCTAATGCTTGCAAAAATATATGATAGTTTAACAATTCTTTTAATTTTATGTGGTATTGTAGCTATAGGTTTTATTTACTACAACCGTGATTGGTTTTTTAAACATACCGTGTCAAAGCAGCAAAGTGTGGAACATTCAAATTTGGTTCCCGCAAAACTTCAGATAGAATCAGGGTGGTTAAAACAATCATCATCAATACGATCTAAGCAGGTGTTTATTCCTCAAAATACTAGCGCAACTGTATTTGTTTCAGGTTTAAACAAGCCGACAAACATTATTTCTATCTCAGATAAAAAGGTAGTTGTTGTAGAAGAAAAAACAGGTAACTTAGTTGTTTTAGAGGATAAAGACAATAACAATTCTGCCGATAACAAACGTATTTTTATCTCAGGACTTAATGATCCTTATGGGATTGATTACTTAGAAGGGGATTTGTATGTAGGGCTAGAATCAGATGTAATTGTATTTAAGGATTTTTTAAATCAACTTTCGAACAATACAAACGATTTTGAATATGTTGTTAGGGGAATTCCTAGTACCCATTTAAAAGGGCTTCCAATAAAAATCTATGCTGGAAAATTATATATAGGAGTCAGTGCTAGCTGTAATTACTGTATTGAAAATGATAAAAGAAGAGGTTCTGTTGTTAGCTACAACTTAGATGGAAGTGGTGAGCAGATTTATGCTTCAGGATTTAAACAAATTAACAGCTTAAATGAGGTAGTTGGTTTATTGTCACTAACTGAGTCTTCGGTTGATCAAAAGGGGGTTAGTGATGAATTTAATATAGTAAAAAAAGATGGTTTTTATGGTTGGCCTTATGTGGTTAACCAGTCCCAAGTTCCCAATGGTTCTAATCTTTCGCTTCCTGTTGGTGTAGATGTATTTTCTCCAACAATACTTTTTTCACAAAATGCCGAGCCTTTTGGATTTTTATTTTCAAAAAATATGTTTAATATTGATAATTCATTGTTTTTTGTTTTTAATGGGGAAAATAAAGTTGTTTACTATACTTATCCAAATTTTCAGGAGGAGCAGGATGTATTTTTATTTTCCGATTACACACCAAAATTTATGGGTATAGAGCAGTTTAGAAAAGGGTTGCTTATCTCGGATTATGCTTCAGGCGTTTTGTATTATCTTTACTAAACCAGTCTTTATTCCTATTTTTTAAAGCTAACTTAATTTAATTTATTTACAAAGTAGGGAGAATTTGTGAGTAGGTTACTTTGGTGTAAGAAGCTTTTTTACCTCTTTTAAATCTCTTTCAATGTTTGAAAGAAGTGAAGCTATAGAAAACTCCAAATCGCTTTCTTCACTGGACGTAAAGTAGTTAATTGGTTTATGGGTAAGTTTAGCTATTTTTTGTAATGTTTGTAATGGTGGTGTGGCCCTTGCTTGCTCGTAGCTTGAGATAGCTTTATCTGATATGCCTAAAGCATCACCTAGTTCTTTTTGAGACATCTTTGATTCTCTTCTTGCACGTCTAATTTTAGAAGATAGTGAGTTTGTCATAGTAATAAGTATTTTAGACTATTGTTACAAAAAAACAAGTGAGTTCCTTGAATTTAAAGTACATATTGATTATCATCTATATATGAAAAAATTTTGTGTAAATTGCCTGGAAGTTTTAGGTACAAAAAGCCGTGCTAGGCTATATTTAACTTTACAAAAATATGGGAAAAGCAGTGTATCTGAGTTAGTTAAAAAAACTAATCTTACGCAACCTACCGTATCGTATCATCTAATTAAACTAGAAAAGTGTGGTTTATTAAACCATGTTAAAGTAGGAAAAAAAAGTATGTATCAAATTTCAGATACCTGTCTTTACGACAAAGGTGTTTGTATTATATCTGGGGAGAAATAATTATGTTGCAGATAAAAAATATTCACGTTAAAAGAGATAATAAGGAAATTTTAAAAGGTATTTCTCTTGATATTAATCAGGGAGAGGTTCATGCAGTTTTGGGGCCAAACGGATCTGGAAAAAGTACACTTGCAAATACTTTAATGGCTAACCCTGACCTAACACTTACAAGTGGAAAAATAATACTAGATAAAAAGGATATATCAGAAACTGAAACTGATGAGAGAGCAAAAATGGGGTTATTCTTAGCTTTTCAATATCCGCAAGAAGTAGTTGGGGTTTCTTTAAAACAATTTTTAAAAATGTCTTATGAGCAAATGCACGGTAAAATTTCGTATTTTGATTTTGAAAAAAAATTAGAAAAAGCTTGCAAGAAACTAAAGTTTGATCCAGAGCTTTTAGAAAGAAGCTTAAATGTAGGCTTTAGTGGAGGTGAAAAAAAGAAAAGTGAGATCTTACAACTTACTATATTAAATCCAAAAGCAATAATTTTAGATGAAACAGACTCAGGTCTTGATGTAAGTTCTCTTAAGGTTGTTGCACAACAGATACTTGAATATAAAAAACATACTAATGCTGCTGTTATTGTAATAACTCACTACTCAAGAATATTGAAATATTTAACACCAGATTTTGTTCATGTACTTAATAAAGGAAAGCTTATTAAATCCGGTGACTACAGCCTAGTTGAAAAGATCGAGGATAATGGATTTGAAGTTTTAGATATATAAAATGAAAAGTAACAATCCCGTTAAGAGTAGATATAAATATGGGTTTAAATATCCTGAAAACTATAAAACAAAGTTTGAAAAAGGTCTAAATATAGATGTTGTAAAAAATATATCAAAAATAAAGAGTGAGGGAGATTGGATGCTTAAAAATAGGCTAAAGGCCTACGAGATATTTGATGCAAAAAAAATGCCTACTTGGGGAGGAAATTTAAGTAAAATTGATTTCCAAAATATTTATTATTACTTAAAACCTACTGATAAAGAGGCGAAAACTTGGGACGATGTTCCAAAAGATATTAAAAAAACTTTTGATAGACTTGGGATACCTCAAGCGGAAAAGGATTATTTATCTGGTGTAAAAACACAGTATGATTCCGAAATAGTTTATGGATCAGTTAAAAAAGAGTTAGAAAATAAGGGTGTTATCTTTATGGGGACAGATGAAGGGCTAAAAAAACACCCAGAAATTTTTAAGGAGTATTTTTCTACAGTTGTTCCTGCAAGTGATAATAAATTTGCAGCTTTAAATACTGCTGTGTGGAGTGGAGGAAGTTTTATTTATGTTCCAAAAGGTGTAAAAGTTGATTTACCTCTTCAAGCATATTTTAGAATTAATGCAAAAAATATTGGACAATTTGAACGTACTTTAATAATTGCAGATGAAGGAAGTTTTGTAAATTATGTAGAGGGCTGTACTGCACCTACTTATTCTTCTGATAGTTTGCATGTAGCAGTTGTTGAAATTATTGTAAAGAAAAATGCCAGATGCAGGTATACTACAATTCAAAATTGGTCTAATAATGTATATAATCTTGTTACAAAAAGAGCGTTTGTTTACGAAAATGGTGTAATGGAGTGGGTTGATGGGAACCTAGGAAGTAAACTTACAATGAAGTATCCAAGTGTTTATTTAAAAGGTGAGGGAGCTCATGGGGAGGTGTTAAGTTTGGCGTTTGCAGGGAGAAATCAACACCAAGACACTGGTGCAAAAATGGTGCATTTAGCACCAAATACTACTAGTTCCGTTATTTCTAAATCAATTTCAAAATCAAACGGAAGGTCCTCTTATAGAGGCCTAATTTATGTTGCTAAAAATGCTGATAATTGTAAAAGTAACGTTGAGTGCGATGCTCTTCTTCTTGATAAAAATAGCAAAACAGATACCTACCCCCATATAAAAAATAATAACAAAACTTCAAAAATTGGACATGAAGCTAGTGTTTATAAAATTGATGAGAAAAAATTATTTTATTTGCAAAGTAGGGGTTTGAGCGAAGAAATGGCGGCCTCATTAATAGTTGGAGGTTTTATAGAGCCTATTGCAAAAGAGTTGCCTTTAGAGTACGCAGTTGAACTTAATACATTGATTCAGCTACAAATGGAGGGAAGTGTGGGTTAATGTCAAAAAAAGTATATATAAAAAAACTTAATAATATACCTGCAAAAATTGTAGTTACCCCTAAAGACCGAGATACTAAAGTTATCTATTACTTTTACCATTTCAAAGAAAGTATAAACCGAAAAATAGATATTTATTTACGATCCAAAGATACTCATGTTGAGCTTAAAGGGGCAATACTTGCAAAAAATAAAGAAAATATAAATTTAAGTGTAAATATACATCACATAGTAGGAAACAATAATTGTCGAGTACATATCAAAACCTTTTTGTGCGATCAATCTAAGTTTAATTTTGAAGGTTCGATATTTATTGAAAAAAATGCACATCTTGCAGATTCCTACTTGCAGCAAGACAACCTTGTTCAAAGTAGAGGTGTTGTCTGTAATACATCACCACAATTAGAGATAAGGGCAAATGACGTAAAGGCAAGTCACGGAGCCACAGTAAAAACATTTGATGAGCAAGATTTATACTATTTAATGTCTAGAGGTATAGCTTTAAGTGAGTCAAAACAATTTATAGCACAGGGATTTTTATCTGAAGTGTACGGCAAAAATACTGATAAGGTATTAAAGTATTTTGATATAGAAAGTTTTATATAGGTGTAGTTTGGTGCTTTGTTAGTGTAAGATAAAAGTGGTAGAATTTTCTTTGTATGATAACTAAAACTATAAAAAAAGACTTTCCGGTGTTTGATAGAAAAATCAATAATAACCCTTTAGTTTACTTAGATAATTCTGCAACAACACAAATACCTACTAAAGTGATAAATGATTGGGTTGATTACTACAGTTTTCATAAGGCAAATGTACACAGAGGAGTACATAAGTTATCAGAAGAATCAACCGACATGTATGAAAATTCTAGGTTGCAAGTAGCTAAATTTTTAAATATATCTAAAAATGAGGTAATTTTTGTAAAAAACGCAACTGAAGGAGCAAATTTGGTAGCATTTAGTTTTATTCCTAAGGTTTTAAAAAAGGGAGACACTATCATGTTATCAGAATATGAACATCATAGTAATATTTTACCTTGGACAGAGATTGCAAAAGTTTTAAAACTTAACATAAAAATAATTCCTTTTACAGAGGATTTTAAAGTTGATTTTGATAAGCTTAGGAAAGAGAGTTTTAACTTTTTAGCTATTAACCATGTTTCTAATTTTTTAGGAAACGTTAATGATATTAAAAAAGTATGTGAAATTTGTAATTCTAAAAAAGCTTATAGCTTTATTGACGGAGCTCAAGGTATCTCCCACCTACCAACTAATTTAACAAATATAGGGTGTGATTTTTACACTTTTAGTGGTCATAAAATATATGCTCCGTTTGGAATAGGTGCTTTATTTGTTAAAGAATACTTGCTTTTAAAAATGGGAGAATTTATGTATGGGGGTGGGATGATAACCCAAGTATCTCTATCAAAAGCAAGTTATGTTTCGGGCGTTGAAAAATATGATGCTGGAACTCCAAATGTTGGTGCTGCGGTTTCTTTAGCAAGTGCTTTAAAATATTTTGAATCAAAAGATAAGTCTGAGATATTTAAACATGAAGAAGATGTTTTAGGTTATCTATATGAGCAGCTAAAATCTATTAAGGGGATTGAAGTGTATGGTCCCCCACTTTCTAGTCGCGCAGGACTAGTCTCTTTTAATCTTAAAGGAATACACAGCCATGATGTTGCAAGTGTTTTAGATAATTATGGGATTGCAGTAAGAAGTGGTAACCATTGCACAATGCCTGCACACAAAAAACTAAATGTAACAGCTAGTGTTAGAGCAAGTATTGGTATTTATAACTTTAAGGAAGATGTTGATATACTTGTAAATGCTATAGGATCCGCAAAGAAAATTTTTAAATAACATGGCTAATTTATATAGCAGAGAAGAACTTTTAGAGCACATGAAAAACCCCCATAATTTTGGTAAAATAGACAACTATAGCAAGAAAGTTGATGTGGTAAATACATCTTGTGGCGATGAAATAACTTTATACTTAAAGGTAGAAAAAGGTGTAATTATAGATATAAAGTTTGCAGGCATTGCTTGCGGTGTTGCAAAAGCTAGTGCAAGTATGCTTACTGATCAGCTTAAAGGTAAAAAGTATAGTGACTTAAAAAAACTTACTAAAGGCCAAGTTTTAAACAATTTTAGTGAACCTTTGACCTCCTCAAGGATAAATTGTGCACTATTAGTTTATGAAGGAATCAAAAAAATCAATTCAGAAAAAACAAGTTAATAAAAACTCTAAACCTAGTTTTAAGATACAGCTATCTGATAATATAGCTGATGTAATAGAACAGTACCCACAGACAACACCTATTTTTTTATCTTATGGTTTACATTGTGTGGGCTGTTTTGCAAATGTATTTGATACTATCGAAGCAGGATGCTTAATCCACGGCATGGATAAAGAAGAGCAAGATATGCTTTTAAAAGATATAAATTTAGCCATTTTAAAAAATGAAAAAGACAAAGCGAAAAAGAAAGATAGCAAGCGTAGTAGTAGATAGAGATTTATGTATTGGAGCAGCCCCATGTGTGGCCGTTGCTCCAAATGCATTTGACTTAGATAATGAGGGTAAGGCTATAGTTAAAAAGACTTACCTAAATCACACCGATGACGAGCTTTTAATAGCTGCTCAAAGTTGTCCGGTTATGGCTATTCTTTTATATGATAAAGATGGTAAACAAATTTTTCCCTAATGAGCATACAAAAATACAAAACAAAACTTGTATCTAAAGAATCAATAAGTGATGTTGTATTTAAATATATATTAGAAAGACCAAAGGATTTCACTTTTGCACCAGGTCAGTATATTAATATTCCAGTTAGCAAAAATACCCGAAGATCTTACTCGATTGCAAGTAGTATTAGTGCCGAAACTGTAGATTTAATTATTGATACTTTTCCAAACGGTCTTGGGTCAAATTTTTTTAAGAACTTACAATTGGGCAAAGAATTTGAATTTTTAGGTCCTCTTGGTCATATGTATATCCAAAATAGTGATTTAACTTTTGGGGGAATAAATTTTATATCTACAGGAACAGGTATTGCACCTTTTTTATCCATATTTGATTATCTAGATCAAAATAAATATAAAGGAAAAGTATTTAACCTATATTCTGAAAAGTTTAAAAAGGATTTAATACAAAAATATGACTATAAGTATTTGAAACTAAGCTCAATTATTACTTTAACAAGAGATTCTGATTCTTGTTACCTAAACGGACGTGTTAGCAGTTATTTTGATAAGTTATCAATAGACTCTAATTCCTTATACTTTGTTTGTGGAAATAGCAAAATGGTTGAGGACGCTTGCAAATACTTATCTACAAATGGCATTTCTAAAGATCAAATTAGAAGAGAGGTTTACTATTAATGGATCTTAAAGAAAAGCTTGAAAAAATAAAAACAAGCTTAGGATATGAGTCTAAAATAAGTCAAGTATCAAAGCTTGAAGAACAAATGGCCCTTTCAGATTTTTGGAATAACAAAGATCTTGCTGAAGAAGTTATACAAGAATATCAAGCATCAAAAAAAATTTGTGAAGATGTGCTTGAAGCTGAGCTTGCGATAGATAGTAATGATAAGAGGGCTGAAAAATTAATTAAAGACTTAGAGGTTTATAGCTTTTTGTCTGGAAAATACGATGATTCTAATGCATTTTTTTCAATACATGCAGGTCAAGGTGGGGTAGAGGCTATGGATTGGGTCGAAATTTTAGAGAGGATGTATTTAAGGTATTTTGAAAATAAAAATTACAAGGTTAGTTTAATAAGTAGGTCTCTTGGTGAGGAAGCAGGAATTAAAAGTGTTCAATACAAAGTATCTGGTGCCTTTGTTTATGGTTTAATTAAATCTGAGGCAGGAACTCATAGACTAGTTAGACAAAGTCCTTTTAATTCTGATAACTTAAGACAAACCAGTTTTGCCCTTGTTGAGGTTCTTCCTGAAATAAAAAAATCCGAAATCCAAATTAATGAGAAAGACCTTGAAATAACTACAATGAGATCTGGAGGTGCTGGTGGGCAAAATGTAAATAAAGTTGAAACTGCAGTAAGAATTAAACACATTCCAACTGGTATTGTTGTTGCAAGCCAGCAGGAGCGAAATCAACCCCGAAACAAAGAAATTGCTATAGCTATTTTAACTTCTAAACTAGAACTTTTATCAAAAGAGAAACAAGGTGAAAAAACTAAAGAACTTAAGGGGAGTAATACAAGCGCAAGTTGGGGAACACAGATAAGATCTTATGTTCTTCACCCCTACAAGCAGATTAAAGATCACAGAACCAACGTTACGGTTTCTAATGTTGATTCTGTACTAAACGGAAATTTAGATGAATTTATAGAAAAAAACTTAGGACAAATTAAACATTAAGTTTATAATAGTAATATGCTTTCGAATCTGCCTATGAGCAAAAA
>Ga0114931_10010740_pt1 | contig 10874 bp, 12 predicted proteins | sample 2SBtaG_FD_89579 | JGI IMG/M metagenome (GOLD analysis project Ga0114931, IMG submission 89579) | Deep subsurface microbial communities from Kolumbo volcano to uncover new lineages of life (NeLLi) - 2SBTROV14_V59a metaG | ecosystem: Environmental > Aquatic > Marine > Volcanic | place: Kolumbo...
GGCAAACCTCAATGTAATTTGATGGATTGAACGTTATGAAATTTGTTGTAGCGTGTTGCTGGCCTCCCGATAAAGGTCAGGGCATCAGTACAGTATCTCGCGAAATTGCGGCGATGTTAATAAAAAAAGGAAACGAAGTTTATTATCTCTCACCGCAGCCTTCAAGTTTCACTTGGTATGAAGCTACAGGCATTAAACCAATAATAATAGGTTCAGAACAAAACCCTATTGAGGGGTTGAGATCCGTTGTTGCGCAAGTTAATGATCTTGATCCAGATGCGATTATTAATAATGACCACCCATACGTCCAGGCAGCATTACCAGATTTAAAAACTAGAAAAATAATTATTAGTCACACTATGGCGTGGGGAACTGCTGCTCTTGTAAGGTTCAATCACGAATGGGCAGATAGAATTGTGGCGATTTCATACGACATGTTACAACTCCTTTTGATGAAAGGTGTATCGCCAGCAAAATTATCATTAATTATGAATGGTATCAAGGACCCCTATGAACAAAGGTGGGTTCCACAACATAACCCTGTCAAACCACTACGACTTGTGTTCGCAGGTAATTAGACCCGTGTAAAAGGTGCTGATTATTTACTTGACTCAATTAGTAAATCTGATTCTAAATCGCAATGGTTACAACTGGATTGCTTTGGGAATATTAAAGAAAGACAAGCTGCTATTCTTGCGAAAAAATCATGGGTGAAAGTCCATGACAGAGTTCCTCGGGATAAGTTTATCGAGACGCTTTCGAAAGCAGATCTTTTGTTACTACCGTCCCGTATTGAAGGGTGCCCTGCATCAGTCATCGAAGCCATGAGCCATGGCGTTGTACCAATTGTAAGTGATGGCCATGGTGCGATGAAATGGATGGTTGACCATGGAGTAGATGGTTTTATTGCCCGGAGAAAGTATTGGCATCGTGACATGTGGTCGATCTTGAAACATTTGGGAAATAATCAAGATCTTCTACTTAAGATAAAAAAAAGGGCAAGAAAAAAATTTTTAAAAGAATTCAAAATCGACCATGTTGTAAACGAATTGCTAGATATTTCGACCAATAAAGTAGTTGATCATGTCAATCATAATACAGACTCTATAGCTATAAAGTGGCATAGGCCTAGTGCTGAAGGTTCTTTAATTGATCGGTTATTTTCTCGATTGTACTACAAGCTGGGTTTATTACGCTTGATTAAAAATGTCAAATCCGATGTTAGTAATAAATGACAAGATGTTCATTAATAAAAAATCAAAATTTAGTTCCAATCTTGTGTCAATTGTGATGCCGGCGCACAATTCAGAAAAATTTATATTAGAATCGATTGAATCAATAATAAATCAAACATATGCTAATTGGGAATTGCATGTGGTCGATGATGCATCTAAAGATCAGACGACTAAAATACTTAAAGAAATATCCGAAAGTGATAGCCGCATAAAAGTCACAATTAATGAGATAAACTCTGGAGCTGCTGTAACTCGTAATGTGGCTCTCGCTGCAACACGTGGACAATATGTTGCCTTTCTCGATTCTGATGATGTGTGGGAAAAAAATAAACTAGAGAAGCAAATAAAATTTATGGAAACAAATATGGAATGCTTTACTTTTACATCCTATAAGATTGTTGATGAAAGTGGTAAGGAAAATTATAAAATAGTGGACGCTAAGTCTAAGGAATTAGTCGGCTATAAAGATATGTTAGCAAAGCGTGCTACATTGGGCTGCTCAACAGTTGTGATCGATCAGAGTATTATCCGAGAGAAATATCTTGAAAATCTTGAAATGCCATTAATTAGGACTGGGCAGGATTATGCATTTTGGTTGAGAATACTAAAAGAAGGAGTTTTTGCGAAACGTATAAATGAGCCACTAACAAAATATAGAATAGTTAAAGGCTCAATTTCACGAAACAAAGTAAAAAAAGCAAAACGACAATGGGAAATTTACCGAAACCTGGAAAACCTCGACTTGTTTCAATCAGCTTGGTACTTCCTCAATTACGCGTTGCGAGCGATTTTTAGGTCTTGACTGATCGCTTTCCTTTTCTTTTCGACTTACAGCACCTGCAGCTAATCCTGTAATCAACCAAAATATTTCATGTGTTATCACTGGCTGTGTCATTAATAATAAAAATGCATAGCTGCTCATAAAGAAACAAATTTTGTGGATACCTGTAGCTGTATTATTTAGTACTTTTTGAAAAAGAATGATAATAGGTACGACTGCCACAATAAAATAACAAATTAGCCCGACAAGGTCAGCATTCAAATAGATCATAGTAGGGAAAGAGTGCGGGGCTTGCTTGTATTTATTATAAAAGTTGGCGTAGCCTTGTGGTAACCAATAGCTTGGGTCGGCAAGCTTATCAAACAAATAAAGAATAGATATTAAGCGACCGCCGTATCCTGAATCCACTTCCCCGAACCGCCAAATAATATCCTGCGCTAATGCAATAATATCATTTAGATTGGTGACTGTTAGAATAACTCCTATAAGAACAAGAAGAATTATGGTGGATTTGGTTTGTGTTTTGTAGCGAAGAGATAGCAGGTACGCCAATAATATATATATTGCGAACAATATTGCGCTCCACCTAGATTGTACCTTTAATATTATATAAATGACCATCAAAGATACTGCCAATGAAATTATTAAACGTATATACGATTTGCGAATAAATACAACACATAGGCATGCAAATAAATAAAGAGACTGCCTAGTTTGGTCTGTTGTGATTTCAGGTCTTGAAATCATGATGCCATTTTTAAAGTATGGCATGTCTATAATTGGAAAAATAGATGGGTACAATTTTAACAAGGCTATAATAGAAATAAGGGCATGTCCTGCCGTAACAAATAGCAATATATCTGCTGCTATATATGCGTTATTATTTTGTCGCAATGTCCATATTAAGCCAATGAAAAAAGCGGCGGACATTGTAACAATATCGGCTGCTTTCACTTTAGTAAGGCCTTCATTATTTGATAACCAAATAGAGGCTGGAATGTCTATGGTCACCGTTCCAATTAAAAGAGACAGTAAAAGTAGTAGTGAGGCGATTAATATCCAGGGCTTTATCTTGGCAAAGTCTTTAAAGCTAAAGAAAGATGCAATACTAAAAAGTATAATAATTAAAATCCATGGGCGAGGTAGGTTTATAGACTGACCAAAATAGCTTATTACGACATCAGTAAATGCCAGAGTGAACACACACGCCCACAACCAATCGAGTATTGATAATTTGTTCTTGCTCCCATCTTTGATAAAAGGTGTATGCTTGGCAAGAGGATATTGATTGGGTTGGTTTGGTTGTGTTAGACAAGATGAAGTTGACTTTTTCATTATCGTCATAATTTATTACAGGAGTAAGGTTGTTTTTTTACTAAAAAAAATTTTGTTGTGCCCGATGTCCATGACTGTATATTTGAATATTTTTTTTGTAATATTGTTTCAAGCTTTCGAAAGTCAAAGCCGAAATGAGTAGCCCACCCATTGCGGAGCTCTCTAAATTGGCTAATATCCTTTCCCTTGAATAAGGCTTGCTCATATTTTTCCCAAACACTTTTGTCGTGAGATATCTCAGAAAGATTGTATTTAAATAGCCTGGTTTTAATTAAATATTTTATGCTTCCAAGAACACCTACTTCAATTGGTACTGTGTAGAGTATTTTGACATTGTTGCGAACCATATGATCAATGTTTTCTATAGCCATTTCGATATTACCAACATGTTCGATTGTCTCCATGCATGTAATAAAATCTGCCTGTTCTCTAACAGTAGCTGGGGCATTAAGGTCAATATATTTGAAATGAATGTGTGGGTATGCCTGGGATGCGGTGTTGATATTGTCGACGCTATGATCCCAGCCAACAACTTTATTTGCACTAATAGACGATGAAATAATTTCTGTTAAATACCCATTGCTGCACCCAACGTCAAAATAGTCAGTAGAATGTGGTAGTTGTAACTTTTTTACAGCATATCTTATAGACCTTGCACGCAATATGTGCGGTAGATTTCGAAATTTTAAAGTCTTGTATGTTGCGGAGTGATCGATAGTCATAATATTTCTCTAATCAAGTAACTATGGTGTCTTGTTCAATCGTTGAATATTGTAGAGAGCTCTTTTAACTGTTAGCTCTCTTATTTTTACCACTATAGGTTCGTGCTCATCAGTAAATAATGGTGTGTAAGCGCCCACCATTATATATGGGCCTAATCTCTCACCGAAGGGCGTTACGTTATTATAAAAGTTATGTTTTCCCCACTCCTGGTGATATAACTTACCATCACGCCACAACCCCAGTGCTTCATTATTATTTTCTAGATTGTTCGAACTGCCCCAAATCACTTTAATTTTAAACTTTGTCCATTTGTCTGGTATAACCTTTCCTAAATCAATTTTATCGTAGCGTTGGTAGCTACGATCTTTAGGTAAAGATAACCTTGAATCGGCCCTGACATGAGCTTCCCATCTACCGCGTGAAATAACCAACGCAAATGGTGGATTGAATCTTTTACCTTTGTCAAATAAATCAGGGATAGCGTGCCCTTGAAAAACAAGAAGCCATGGAACTGATTTTATCCAGCTACCATCGGTAACTTTAGTGTCTATGACAATTTCATACGGAATTCCGGTAGCCATCGAGCGGTAACCATCATAGTTAACAAAATCTCCCAATGTTGGATCATTATTTACACTTAACTCAATCATAGTGTGTGCGTCTTTGTCATTCGAGTCACGGGTAAATAGCAAGTTTCCTTTACTGTTAATTATAACTTTATTTGGCCAAGGCGTTCTAAAAAAATATGCTGAATCGATCTTGGGTGAAATGTCCTTAAATTCTGCTTTTGAGTACCACATATTAAATCTTTCAATATCATGTGTATTTAATGATGATCCTAGATATGACCAAAATATTTCACTAGGATTATCATTTGACCATGATTGATAATATCTAAATCCGATATTATTGGAGTCGGCATAAAGTGCAGCCGTTGGTACAGATAATATTAAAAGAATAACGAAAGCCAAAAAACACTTTAAAACCATTGTACTAATATCCAATAAATTCACAGTAGAATTTAGAGCAGAATTATTTTCTACTGCCAATCTTGCAAGCAGGATTTCCACCAACAATAGTGTAGGGAGGAACATTCTTGGTGACTATTGCGCCGGCAGCGACAATAGAACCTTTTCCTACTTTTACGCCTCCAAGAATAATTGCTCCGAACCCGATCCAGACATCATTATCAATAGTGATTGGTTTCATGCGATTATACCCTTGTATATTCATAGGAACGTCAAGCTTGGAGTATGAATGGTTTCGTGCAAGTAGTGCACAGCGTGGTCCCATCATTACATCGTTTCCAATATTAATTTCGCCTGATAAAATGCAATCCACCCCAATCCCACTCCTATCACCTAGTATTATGTGTTTTCCAGAACCAAAGTCTGCTCCTTTTTCTACGTTGATATCAGTCCCACATTCTTTAAATAGATTTTTACATACAAATTTTCGACTATTTTTACCAATAAGGCCTAATGGTCTTGATGACCTAGGTAAATGTTTCATGATGGATTCATATAGAGCCCAAAAAAACATTCGCTTTAATTTTTTGCTAATGTTTTTCATATTTCGGCTGGTAGTTAAACTCAGTAGTGAGAGAAAAATAGGGTTACGTTTAGTTGTTAAGTGATGCACGGTATTTTTTTAAAGAAAATATTGTTGGGTTAATATTTAGTGAAAATATTGATATTGTAGCCATTAGTATGTTCGATAAAATTAGACTGAAGACCGTGCCAAAAGCTGCTCCAATATTGCCGAACAATGGGATTAAATAAATATTCAAGGTTACGTTTATCACGGCAGAAATAATAACTATAATTGCGAGGTTGATATGTTTTCCGGACATCGCTAACAAATAGCCTGCTGCACCTGTCATGCTGCAAAATAGCTGTCCTATGAGCAAAATATTTAGTGTGTCATATTGTGAAATAAATTCGTTTCCAAAAAATGATAATATGTTCTTATTGAAAACGAATACCATTGTGGTAAGTGCAGCGCTGGACAAAAAACATATCCAGGCAGATCGAGAGACAATAGACTGTAGGTCAGGGTGTCTTTTTTGAGAAAAAAGTTGTGCAATCAGTGGCGCAACTATCGTGTTTATTGCTAACAAAGGGAAACCAATTAAATATGAAATTCGCTCAGAGGCGTTGTAGAGTCCTGCCTGTGTGGTGTCAGTTATTGACCCAATCATAATAACGTCAGTGCGGCCAAGGACGAGATTTCCACTAGCAACTAGTAATAGTGGAATTGCAGTAGCGATCCAGAGGCGAGGATCAGTCACTACAGGCGCACTTTGTTGTGAAGGCAACAACTTAATGAAAGAGTTGTAGGCTGTATACAAAAGATATAACACCACAAGTCCGGTAAAAAAATTAATAATTAAAACTGTTTTTGTGTTGATTAAAAAAATAGGATATTTGCTTATTAGTGCAATGGTAATAAGAATAAGTATTGGGCGAAGAATTGTATTTAGGAATTCCGAAAAAACAACTCGACGAAATGCTCTCGCTATTTCAATACCCAATTGAATAAGGGCGTTTGTAGGTATCAATAAACAACCAATAAACAAAGCGATTATTGTAGTATTTTCAATAGTAATTATTCTAATAGACGTAAATACACTAAAAGTTAAAGCCACAAAAAATGAAAATGAAAGAGTGCAAAATAGAGACCATCGAATATATTTACGTAAACTTAAGTAACTATTGGAAGAAACATATTCTGGAATAAATTTAACGACTGTCTTGTTGATCCCGAGGGGAGCAAATAATGTTGCTACCATAACTAAAGATAAGATAAAACTATAAACTCCGTATTCTGATACACCCATTGACCTTGCGAGTATAACTTGTAATAAAAATGCAAGTCCAGCACCGCATGCTTTTACAGCAAAGGACTGTGAAGCGCCATTCAATAAAATGCGTTGAATAGACTTTATATCATTGTGCTCAAAAGTGGTTAACATTATATGCTGAGAACAATACTGTTCTATGTGTTCTGCTTAATTGCGTCATCATAAATAGAAAATAAATTAAATTCTTGTTGATCCCAGTTGTATTCATCTTTCACGGCAGATAACCCACATAACCCTTTCTTGTTAAGAATATTTTGGTTATTTATTATTACCTCTATTTTGTCGGCAAGTGATAATGGAGATCTAGGTTCAATAGTGAATCCGCATTGCCACTTGTCTACGATTTCTTGATAGATAGGGAAATTCGAAGTGATGAACGGCACGCCGCACCCCATATATTCGAAAAGTTTGGTGGGGTATGAGGATATATAATTTTTTACTGGATGAAGAATTGCGAGACCAAGATGGCAGCGTTAAATTAACTTAAGTGCTTGCGGCTGTGGAATATAACCTAACACACGTACATTATTTAAGGAGCGTTCTTCAATAAGTTTATGAATGTTCTCGCTGCCAGTAAGGTGAGATTTTCCGGCAAGATAAAAATCCACAGAAATTCCGCGTTCAGATAAAATCTTTAGAGAGTCCAGGATATCAATTACACCCCTTTCCCTCGTAATTGCACCAACGTAAATAAGAGAAAACGTGTTAAATTTCTTTGTTTCTTGTTTTTGTGGAAAACTGTCAAGTTTGGGGAAATTACAGACAATTTTATAATTTTTTACCCATGTGTAGGTATCAGGATAACTGCGTTCTGCAAAAATGATACGAAAAGGCATCATGATCATAGGGAGAAAGTATTTTGCAAATGTCGAGATTATTGGCTTAAAAATGTTTGGAATCCAATTTCTGTCTGAAATGCTGCCGATTATATTTTCATGCACATCAAATATGACTTGTTTGCCAGAAATTCTAAGGGCTGTCATCCACGGAGCAAGTTCCGGATCGTGAAAATGGTATATGTCCGCATTTTTATTTAGTGCATATTTAACGAATTTATATGCAGTGAGTGTCATGCGTTGCCAACGATTCTTCGGCAGCGGAAAAGTAATAACGTTTATCCCGTCTACATCTATTTTTGTAGCGCTGCACACTAGTAAGCTTACTTCATGCCCTCGTTCGGCTAATGACGTACATTCTCGGTATAGTATCCGGGTATCATGAGGGTTGTGAACGGTGCTCAAGTGAATAACGCTGGCCATTATGGTTATTATCGCGGGTTAGTTTAATAAGTAAGATATAAGACATTATTTACCGGTAAAAGTATAATTATGTGATAGCCCCTGAGGCATCAACCCAGTTTGTACCATCTGACCAGTTAGGTTGACCTGTAGTAACATTAAAAATACACTGCCCTGGCGCAACAGTTGCGGCATCAGGGCGAAGGGTTTCATAAAATGAAGGGGAGGCCATACCACTTTTCACGATGCGGCGATCATTCGCAGTTCCTCCAACATTGTTATAGACCAGATCGTCGTTTATGCCGGAAGTTGAATAAATATACGGGTCTGTGGAGTTAAGGTTGATACAGATATTTCCGTGAATACCTAAGGACGAGCCATCAACCCGTATTCCATAATCAGATGTCGGCAACTCAGCACTACAGGTATTCCCCTGTATTTCACAGTCATTGCTTACGCACTGAATGTACGCGCCTGAAACACTCACAATATCTTCAATAATATTACTGATAATACGTAAGCGTGGATAGTTAGATCCGCCATAAATTCCATTTTTTGTTGCTGCTTTAATATAGTTTTCTGAAACTACACCATTTGTGCAGTGCGCAACTATCCCCAGACCTCCGCAGTAGTGATTGAATTCATTTCAACCCTGTGACGAGAGCCAGCCATATTAATTGCATTGCCGGTATGGCTATCTATTTTGTTATTTAAAACACTTACCCCGCTAGTAAGCGGATGGAGATAGATCGCAGAAGTGGTATTTGTGTTGTTTTTGAATGAACACTCACTAATGGAACCAGATGTGATGTCGGGGTTTGCCGGAAAGCTTACGATACCCTGAGTAATGTTTATCCCGGAGTGGCTGACAAATTCACAAGCTCTAATGTGGGTATCTGGGGTGCCGATAGAAATTCCACCTCCATCATTGGCAGAAAAATAACAGCTATCGACAGAATGGGATTTTGCCCCGGCAACACTAGAAAGAACGAGACCATAACCTGCGTTGCCCTCAAAACGGCAGCCATAAAATCGACCACGTGCATTGCCAATTGTTGGGCCATCGTTTGATTCGACATCAATCCCGGCCTGCGGAGCCGTTCCATTCGAATTGGTATAAGCACCACCCATGAATAAAAAATCGTAGGCATTGATAACCGAGGCTCCTTGCCGGTAACAATTATCGGCGAAACAATTATGCATCTGGAAATCCCGATTATATGTCGAGGTGTCGTTGAAGTTTAGTGTATCCATTAAACTAAAATAAAACCCATCGACAACGGCATTGTTGCTCGTCACTTGCTCAAATATAAAACGCTGACAGCTGTGGATGGCAATATTATGTGACCAAACTTCGGCGGGGGTTCGAGTAGCTCGATTGCCGTCAACGATAAGGTTGCATACTGTAAAGTTGGTAGACTCATGGATGAAAAGCAGATTATTGCCCTGAACTACGGGCATTCCATTTTCCGCAATGATTGTTGCACCTATGCCATCTAACACAAACCCGGTTTTTGCATAAACACTCACGGGGCCACTGATTTTCAGTGTAAGCCCATCAAGCTGCAAGATGACGCCTGGGCCTAAAATATCAAGTGCGGCTTGTAGTGCAGCTGTGTCGTCGGCAACGCCATCGCCTATAGCACCAAACGATTTAACACTGACAATTCCACAATTATTGCTGCGCGTGGTACCTGCCTGTGCTGAGCTAGATGCAACCAATCCTCCACCAAGGAGGCTGGATGCAGCCACAGCGACTGAATTACCAATGAAATTACGACGACCAATGCGTGCTGCCATATGTTTATCATTTTTCATGATTCTCATTTCCCTCTTTTCATCGGATAGTTGTTTCATGAAGCTAATATCGGTTGGTTATTCGTATATGGTCATGCACGCTTTATATCGTGTACCAGATGAGCCTGGTGATACATCTGCTATTTTTGAATTGTGAGGGTTGATTATGACGATACGATGACAGGCCCTAAAATATGTGTTCCTCTGTAAGGATATAATTCTCTTTCGGTCATTATTCGTTAACCATTTTAACAAAGTAGTCATATTTCTATCCTATACTTTATCAGATTATTCAATTGTGCTGTTTTAGCGGTTCTTCTCTGGAGATCATGGTGGGTTAGTTTGGAAACTGAGGTATTACTGGTCCTAATTTAAGGTAATGCCGTTTTCTTGCTTTGTGGATTGTAGGCATCAGATGTACTTAGGAGAAAGCCTTAAATAACCAATTGATTGGCTACCCTTGAAAGAGTTACGTAATGGAAAACTAGGCGAAAAACCAGGCGATTCAGGTATTTTATAACGTCAGTTCAATTTTCTATCTATTTAATTATTAAATACTTTTAATAAACAAAATCATGGTGATAGTAATTACTGTGTAGCTTAAAATGAAATGCGGAATTAATTAAATATGGATACAACTATTTTATCCCGGAGTCTCGTAGCTACTAGTCAACCTTTAGTGGTCTGGAAGGCAACGCGTGTCGTTTATGCCTTTTTATTACTGGCAAGTGTCCTTCTGTACGTTTTATTTCAGGATGGGATACACCATATGATGAGTTATTGGAATAACAAGGAAGAATACAGTCATGGTATTCTAATTCCCTTTATTGTCGCCTTTCTTATTTGGCAAAAAAAGGATCGCCTTGAACAAATCACATTCGAAGGTTCCTGGCTAGGATTTA
>Ga0114931_10010741_pt1 | contig 10874 bp, 5 predicted proteins | sample 2SBtaG_FD_89579 | JGI IMG/M metagenome (GOLD analysis project Ga0114931, IMG submission 89579) | Deep subsurface microbial communities from Kolumbo volcano to uncover new lineages of life (NeLLi) - 2SBTROV14_V59a metaG | ecosystem: Environmental > Aquatic > Marine > Volcanic | place: Kolumbo...
GTAAAAGAAGCGATTTTGACAAACCGCGCAAAAGAAGACGAAGATAAAAATAATTTGTGCAAAAGTTCTTTGGAAGACCGATTTAACAAACATCATATATCATTTTTTCAATTTTCAGAAAATAAAAAGGGAACAATTTTATACTCAAAAATTAAATTTGCTAATTCATTCTCACCGAACTCTTCTATAAAAGGATTTTTCAGGAATAATCCGGTTCGGTTAGCCATACGCTGTAAAAAACGGTTTAAATATTTAACAGCTTGCTCGGTTTTTTCAACTACAGCAAGTTTGATATTCTCATTAATTCTAAATTTTTCATATGTGCTAATTTAGGAAATTCCGGTTTTATCTGAAGCTTTACAATATTAATATTTTTTTCACTAACTCCTCAACTTTACATAATTACAAGAACATTAACAACAGAATTGGGTTTGAGAATGGGAATAATATTACCATCTATAGGTTCTCCGTTAACTAAAACTTTCTTTACTCCTTTCTGATTGCCTGTTGGGTTCTTTACAGTAATATTGTAGATAGATTCTCTCCATTTTCTTTGAACCTTAAATCCATTCCAATCTTCCGGAATACAAGGATCAATCACTAAACCTTTATAACTTGGTTGAATACCTAAAATATGTTTTGTTGCTGCTGTGTAAAACCAAGATGCTGTTCCTGTTAACCACGGATGGTGAGCCCTTCCATGAGCAGAATGATCTTTACCAATTATGAATTGACAATAAGAATATGGTTCACTTTGTCTAATTTCAATTTTATCGTTTTGATTATAAGGTAAAATAGAATCATAGAATTTCATAGCACGATTACCTCTGCCCAATTTACACTCAGCAATTACAGCCCATGGATTTGGATGGCTGAAAATAGAACCATTTTCCTTTATTCCTTTATAAACCCTTGTTACATATCCTATTTCATCGTTAGGTTTCGAGTAAGCCGGCCATAAGAGGTGCAGGCCATAATCCGAAAATAAATATTTATTAACTGAATCCATTGCTGATATAGCTCTATCTTTAGATGCAACACCAGATAGAGTTGCCCAGGTTTGAGCATTTAAAAATAATTTACCTTCTTCATCTTTTGATGTACCAATTTTCTTTCCACTCTTTGTAAACCCTCTTAAATACCAGTTACCATCCCATAGGGTATTTTCGCAAGACGATTTTACCACTTCGGCCACCGTTCTATAATATTTAACATCATCATCTTTGCCAAGAATCATAGCTGACTCGATAAAAATATTTAACGCCCAGAAATGCATGAATGAGACCATAGAACTTTCACCACCACCAAGATTTAAGCAATCATTCCAATCGGCTCTTAAACCTTTACAAATACCGGTAATACCAACCTGTTCAGTTGAAAAATCCAATATTTTTTTTAGATGTTAATAAACTGACCCTTCGCCCCCATCAGCATAGGGAACAATTTCATAAAAGAAATCTTTTTCACCTGTTTCAATTACCCATTCACAAATTGAAGCAACCAGCCATATAGCGTCATCTGCACATACATCTTCTAATCCGTGAATAATATCTTGCGGGTTAGGTGAAGGAACCACAGTTGGTAATTTTACTCCCGGTAATTTATCTTCTCGGGGTTTAAAAACTTCAGGATCAAATAAATGTAAACCATAACCGGATGATGTTAAACCATTAAGGAGTTCATAAATTCTTTGCTTTGTTTTTTCTTTATTAGTATGAACTACACCCATAATATCTTGTGAAGTATCTCTATAACCTAATCCAACTCTTCCACCTGTCTCTATAAACGATGCAAACCTTGACCATATAACACATATTTCAGCCTGGTAAAGTGTCCAAACATTTACCACAGTATTAAATCCATCATGAGGCGTATCAACTTGAAAAACGGATAATTTTTCGTCCCAATAATTCTTAAGCTTATAAAATTCTATATCAACATTTGAGTGATCTGAATACTTCTTCTTTATTTTCTTCCCTTTCTCTTCGCGAGAGTCAACTCCTAACATAAATATTAGTCTAACTGATTGATCTGGTTCTAATTCAATTTTTTTATGTAGAGAAGCGCAATGGTTACCGCCAAGTTCAGTACTGTTTTTACAAACACAATTTTCAACAGCTATAGGGTTCGTTTCAGTTCTGTAATTTCCTATAAAAGTATCCCGTACACAATCATAACTATCAGGATTAAAATCTGATGTAAAAAAATGATATGTCCAAGGTTCGTAGAAAAAATCATATTCTATAATACCATCTTCATAATTTGTACCACTTGCATATAAACTCATTTGAAAATTTTGATTGTCAATCTCAACATGATGAAAAGAAAATTCTACATATGAAAACACACTCAACTTTCTCTTTCTATTAGATAGATTTGATAATCTAACATCCCAAATCTCAACATCGTCTTCTAAAGGGATAAACATAGTTTGTTCAGCTTTAACTTCATTATACTCACATTCAAATTTTGAATAGGACAACCCATGTTTACAAACAAATTTAGCCTTATTAAAATCTTTACCTACCGGTTGCCAAGAAATTGTCCAATATTCACCGGTTTCATCATCTCTTATGTAGACATAATGCCCGGGTCGGTCTAACGGGACTGCATTTGGTCTAAATTTCGTAATTCTGTGGTGTTCAGTTGATTTGTAGAAAGAATATCCGCCGGCGTTATGAGAAATTACGGTGCATAAATCTTTTACACCTAAATAGTTTGTCCAAGATACCGGAACGTCAGGACGATCAATTACGTATTCTTTGTTTTTGTCATCAAAATAACCGTATTTCATTAAATACCTTTAATAATTATTGTTAAGAAAAAGAATAATAAGTTCAAAGTAGTTGGTAAAAACATAAAATTAGATATTTGCCATGTTGAATGACAATTATATAGAATCTGCGAACTACTTTAGTTTTGTTGTTTCTATTTTGATAAAACTAAAATCACACTTTAACTTCTTCTTGAACTTCTTTAAACGGCACAAACCAAGCAACTAAAAATGACGGTATTGTTGCAATTAAAACCCAAACGAAAAACTTTGGGTATCCTAAATAATCGCTAATAAAACCGCTGATCATAGAAGGAAGCATAAATCCAAGATTCATAATTGCGGTTGCAAAAGCGTAATGAGCCATTTTATATGGACCAGGTGATATTTGTTGCATCATAAACAAAATTACACCGACAAATCCAAATCCATATCCAAACCATTCAAATGAAATAGCGGTGCAAACAATTGTAAAACTCGTGGGAACCGTAAATGCTAAGTAAGCATATACTACATCCGGTACATTAAATATAATTGCCAAAATAAATATTGATTTTCTCAATCCGCGTTTAGCAACAAAATAACCTCCGCTAATTGAGCCAAATACAAATGCAGCTGCGCCAAATATTCCGTAAGCAATTCCGATATCCGACGTAAGTAAACCTAGTCCGCCATTATCTCTGGTTGCCCTCATAAAAAGAGGAACAATTTTAGTTAACTGTCCTTCTGCAGTTCTAAATAAAATTATGAATACAATTCCCCAAATAATATATTTTTTTTGAAAGAAAGATTTAACAACTTCCGAAAATGTTTTAAATGCTTCACTCACCGAATCAACTGATGTTGAACTTCCCCCGGTAGGCAGCATTTTAGAATGATAAAGACTCATCAGAATTAAAATACCGCCAAACAAACCCATTACAATCATCCAAGCTTCAGTTACACCAATCGTTAATTCTAATTTGCCGGCAATATAAACTAATGCTCCTTGTGATAAAACTTTAGCAACATTATAAAAAGCTCCCTGCCACCCGACATACTTTGCTTGTTCATTTGTTGTTAGTGCATTAATATAAACTCCATCGGCAGCAATATCATGTGTTGCCGAATTAAATGCAATTATAACAAACATAACTAAAGAATATTGCAGAAAACCATGTAATGGAAGTGTTAGAGCTAATATTCCAAAAGCAACACCTCCAATAAATTGTGTGGCAACTACAAAATGTTTTTTTGTTTTAAACATTTCAAGAAAAGGACTCCATAAAGGTTTTAGAGTCCATGGCCACATCACAAGAGTTGTAAAAAATGCAATTTCAGAATCACTTAATCCCAAGCTTTTATACATAAGGACAGAGACAACTGAAGTTGCAACGAAAGGCAATCCTTCAGCAAAATATAAAGTGGGGACCCAAACCGCCGGATGTTTTATTTTACTCATATCAGCTACTATTAATCAGTTAGGTTTATGTTAATTCTGTGATCTTTTTCAATTCATAAGAATAAGCGAAAAATTCATCTAATGATAATTCCTTGATGAAGATCATACCCTTGGCAGCCTTCATTCTTGGTATTTCATGATTTAAGAAGAAATCATTACCAATACATTCTCTAATAGTTCTATATTGATTAAACTGTACTTGTTGTGCTACTCGACAAAACGGCCAGTCATATTCCCAACTTGGGAAACTTGCTTTACTTTGAGAGTTAAAACTTTAGGCTGTAAGTTTTCCAAGTTCAGGAAAATTTGAGACTTGAACAACCGGTATTTTTTCTGTTGGTTTATAGATTATTTTTTTATCAGACTTTCTTATATAATATTCTTCTACACTTGAATTATTACTTTTAATTTTAGATATACCTTTATTTTAAAATGTATTTTTTGACATTATTTCCCTATCAATAATTTTTAATTCTTACTAATACGGAAGGATAATTATGGGAACCACAAAAGTGGTTCCCATTCTAACTTTATGTATTATCACTTAAGTTAGGAGGCTAATAATTTACTTTAGTAGCATCATTTTCTTAGTTAGGTTTACATTATCAACTTTTAATGTATAGAAGTAAATGCCACTAGTTAGCTCTGATGCATTAAAATCTACTTTATAACTTCCAGCTGATTGTTCTAAATCAACCAAAGTGGTAATATGTTGACCTAAAACATTATAAATATCCAATTTAGCAGCACCTGTTGCTTTAATGCTATACTCAATAACTGTAGCAGGGTTAAATGGATTTGGATAGTTTTGTTGCAATACATATTCAGTTGGAATTGAACTAACTTTTTCAACACCAGTTGCTGTTCCGATAATCCAATATGGATCTCCAAGTGGTAGTCCATCTGTCCCGCCGGTTTTTAGTGCCTCATTGGTATATTTAAGATCTGTTGTTTCTGGTAAAGGCCATGCAGGAACCCAATCCGCTTCACTTCCTACTTGTGTTAATTGATAACCCCAGCCTTCCGTTGGTGTTGCACCTGTTCTAATTAGTTTAAACCATTCAATAAAGCCAATTCCATTTTTTCCACTTGTATTTGTTAACATATCAATTATTGAAGCACCGTATCCTGGATCAACATTAATGTTCCCAGATTCTGTCAAACCAGGCCAAGTATTTTTATCAGTGAACATCCCGGTTGTTCTTGTATTCATCCAAGTAGGTGTAAAGATTGAATCAACATGAGCTGTGTCATTCCAAGCTGTCCAAAGATTAGTTACTTCCTCAGGCCAAAAATATGCATTGTTTTTAACTTCAATTGTTCTCTTTGCTTCCGAGAGCATTCTAAAGTTATCTTTCCCAATATCAGATGGATTAAAGACACTATCTTTTGCCATATCAAGTGTATCTAAATCAATTATTGAACCAATTTCAGGCGACCACAATTGATCCCACCAAGGCATTTCTTGTTTACTCATTCCACCAGACCAAGCTCCAAAGAAAATGTTATCATTAATTTTTGCTTCTGTAACATTAAAAATGAAGAATGGGTTTTTAAAAGTGTAAATAACACTATTATGAGAAAAGTCAAAATATGTTTGAAAGAATTTTGTAACCGGTGCAGCAGCATATCCATTTACACCAATCATAGTATTGTATCTCATTACAATTGAATCTGTTACTACAGCACCTGGCCATTCATTACGTAAAACTTCACCAACATACCATTGGTTAGGATGTACCATGTTTCTAAATTTACAATTTGTAATAAAAAATTTATCCCAGTTTCCGTTGTAACCAATTGCAAATGCAAGCCATTCCTCAAAAATTATATTGTCAGTGGTAAGTCTTACTTTGTCTGCTGAAATCTGTATTGCAATTCCATCAAGATTTGCTGCACCATTAGGAGCTAATCCCAATAAATATAAGTTTTTAAATACACCTTCAGTTTCTTCTCCTACCATTGCTATAAAGTTGGATGGACTTGAGCCATCATCAAGTACAGCCGGTTGAATTGTTGGTGGTCTTCCGTCAGCTCCTAAAATGCCATTAATTTCAATATTTGAATTTACTGATATTGTACCTGCGTAAAGATAAGTTGTATCTAATGAAACAAGTTTGTAAACCTTATGCGCTTGTTCACCAGTAGCAGTTGTATCATTTCCAATAGCCAAATCTAAACTTGGACCATTTGCATAAACAACTAGAGTATCTTGTGCAAATGTTGTGTTCTGTACTATAATAAAAATCACTACTACAAATAATAGAATGAAAGTTTTTATTGCTTTCATATGAATCCTCCTTTTTGTGAATAGTTAGTTGTAATAGATATCTTTTAAGTATCTATTATTAAATTTTATATATAGCTATATTTAACTTTCTAAATTAAATTATGTAAATGATATTTATTTATTTTCTAATATTATAGTTTCAAACGAATTCCTAAATCAGCCGTCATACCATAATCTTGTTGACTCCTTGGAACAGCTCCTCCCTGGATTATACTGATGTCATTTGCTCCATTTATATTATTCAAGTTTCCAAACAATTGAATTCCAAACCAAGGTAGAGTTTGCTTAAACGATAAATCCCATCTAGTATAAGCTGCTGTATTGCTTCTAAGTTGTACCCAAAAATTTGGACCGGTAAATATATCTGCTTGGTATAGTAAGGAGAGTCTGAATGAAAAATCTTTATAATCATAACCAAGTGAAAGATTAGCAATATCATTCGGTTGATAAAGAAGTCTATCAGTGAATGAAGTATCTATATACGAAACTGAACGTCCAGTTGATTTAACAATTGTATATGGATATGTTGCCTCCGAAAAAACGTGTGTATAATTTACATCTAATACCAATCCTGATAAAACGCCGGGTAAGTACCAAAAATGAGTTTGCCAATCTAATTCAATTCCCCAATCCGTAATTAAAAATGAATTATTAATTGAAGTATTAATTTGATAAGTTCCTCTCAGATTACTTGAGACTATTAAGCTAGGTGGATAATAATCTAATGCATCATTGTTTGAAGCATAGAATTGCCAAGCGTATATCAAATCATGTATTTGTTTTAGAAATCCGCCAATAGTAAATAACCCGATTGTATTATTGTAAAAAGAAAAATACACATCATAATTTATAGAACGAGAAGGCACTAAATTAAAATCATTCCATTCAATAGAACTAGTTGAAACATCAATTCTTGGTATAATTGCAGAGTAATCCGGATAAGCTAAAGTATTCGTATATGATAAACGGACATCAAACCATGTTAAAGGTTTATACCTTAAAACAATACTTGGAAGCAAATACCCATGATTTTTTGTTACGGTCGTATCATAGTGATTATATTTATAATAGGATAATGGACTTTGAATACCACGAGTACCTGTATAAGATGTTTGAAGATTTTGATATCTTACTCCCGATATAAATGTAAGTTTTTTCCCAAAATTAAATGTTGCCATTAAGTAAAGTGCTGATAAATTTTCATTCCCTGAATAGTCATTTGTTGTTGATCGAAAATTATTGCGACCATAAGCAATAGCACCACCATCATTTAATATTTTCTTTTCATTTTCTCTTAATAAATCCGATACGGAAGCAAATTGTCCAAACTGCAAAGGCATAACCATAGCATATTCGCCACCAAGAAATTCTCCATAATTAAAGTTTGGATCTGCAAAATATGAAATTGGGATAGTTGTACCTAAGTTTGTCGGTAAACCTAAATGTTGAATAATTAAATTATCAACATATTTTGCACTTGCGTAAGATAACCCCTGTCCATCAAAATAATTTTTATCATAATTCTTAGTTTTATAGCTATATGCTCCGCCAAACTTTAATGCAGCATTTATTTTTTTTGACAAATTAAGATTTGTTAAAGCATCTAATTTAATTCCCAAAGTACGTTCTTTTGAAAAACTATCTCCATTATTAAAGTTACCTAAGAAAGTATTGTCAAAATTATCGTTTGCAGCTTTTGGAATTTCTACAGGATTTATGTTAGCTTTATTATTAAACTGATTTAATCCTGCAGAAGTTTGTATAAAACTCGCAGTCCAGTTATTGGGATCTTTTTGTTCAGAGTATGAATGTGAAAGTGTTAAATCAATATCAAACAGTGAAAGGTTTTGTTTTAAGCTTAGTACGTTTGAAATTATATTTAACTCTGTACTTTGTCCAGAAATTTCGTAAAAATGTTGATTGCCTAAAATATTAAATTTCTCTGTACGGTCTTGTACTTTTGTATTACCCGAACTTATAAAATTTGCAAATTTAATTTTCCCTTCAGGAAGTCTATAGTCCAAAACTAAAGCACCATTGTATCGTTGTCTATCTCTTCCGATGTACTTTAAATTTAATTCATTGGTTATATACTCTTCTTTACTATTTCCTTTATGGTCATACGTTGCACCTAGTTCGTTTGATGTTAAGTTTCTTCTACCAACATCTATTTGTGCAAATACTCCAAAACGATTTTCAAAAAATCTGCTTTCAACATTCACTACATATTTGTAATTGTTAAATTTATTTTGAGCATCCGATAAATCATTATATCCGCCTTGAATAAGAAGTCCATACTTTGGAACTTCAGAATGAGCTTCTCTTAATTCAAAATTTACAACTCCACCAATTACATTAGCATCCATATCTGAAGTTATTGTTTTGGCAACCTCAATTCCTTCCAACATATTTGATGAAACCATACTTAAGTCAGAACTTCTACTTTCTGAGTTAGAAGATGACATTTGTACACCACTAATTTTTACCTGATTATATTTGGGCGCCAACCCGCGTATTACAACCTGACTTCCTTCCCCTCCACTTCTTAAAACAGAAACTCCGGGAAGTCTTCCAACTGATTCCGCTGCATTTGCATACGGCAGCTCTTGAATTTTTGCTGCAGAAACAATACTAACTATCTTATCATCTGAGAGTTGTTGATTTATAGCCTGTTTTTGTCCGAGGGCCTGGGCAGTTACAACTACTTCTTCACCCTTTAAACTCTCTAACTTTAGCTCAAAATTAATTTCAAGTTTTTTTCCACTTTCAAGTTTAATATCTTTACTGGTTGGTTTATAGCCTATAAAGGAAGCAACCACTTTATAATTGCCAACTGGAACATACTTTATTATATACTTTCCATCGAAATCTGTTGCAGCACCAAAGGCGGTATTTTTCAAAAATACATTTGTCCCAATTAGAGCTTCACCAGTTTCAGCATCTTTTACAGTTCCCAAAATTTCAGTAACTTGAGGAAATATTTTTTGAGATGAAATAAATAAAAAGATAATTATTAAAAAAGTTTGTGGTTTTTTCATTTTAATTCTTAAATTTATATATATTAAATTAGTGAAGTCACCGAAAGATTTTCTGAATGTATTATACGATATGAATCAACGAAAAAGTAGTTAATTATAGTAAAAAACAGTAAATTTGACAGTTAATTAACTGTTAAAAGCTGAATTACATGCTATAATTAAATTTTTTCGATCAATTGTCTTAGGATAACAAATGATTGACAAGAAGAAAAAATTAGAAATTCTTGAAGAAATTAAAAAAAGTAAGAGTTTTTCGAACTCAAAACTAAATATTAGACTCCTTGATTATCTTGTAAATTGTGAGTTATCCGGAAAAACTCCTAGTGAATATTCCATTGCTCAAGATGTTTTTAATAAAGATTCATCTTTTAATCCTAATGAAGACACAATTGTCCGCGTATCAGTTTATAATTTAAGAAAAAAACTTGAGCGTTATTATAATAATATGGGAAGAAAGGACAAAGTTCGAGTAAAAATTCCTAAAGGAAGATATGAAGTTCAATTTTTTAATTATTCCCAAGGAAATATTGTTGATAAGTTAACCAGACCTGTAAATTGGTTAGTTATATTAGTAGTATTACTCAGTGTTTGGATTTTATACTTATATACTCAAATTCCTTCTTCCCAAAACGAAAATTTTGCTCACAATAATAATTTTGCTAAAGAAATATTTTCAGGATTCATTGAATCAAAAAATCCTAAATTAATTACTCTTGGAGATGATTTTATATATTACACAGATTTTAGTGAATTTAAGACAAAATCAATTCGTAATATGGTTAGAAACTCAAATATAAATTCTGAAGAACAATTTGAAAAGTTAAAATCAGATGATAGTTCCCTAGAAAATTATAAAAAATTACCATTTTCTTTTTTTAATCAAGCTGCAGTTTGGTCATTACCATACATAACAAACTTATTTAATGATTTTGACATAAACTACACACTAAAGAGTTCCAGCACTCTTACTTCAAATGAATTAAAATCTCATGATATATTTTTTACTGGTTCATTGTGGACTTTAGGAATTTTAGAGAATATTATTAAAAAATTAGGAATTACACACAATGTTATTGGAGAAGAGAAATTAACCATTACATTTAATGAATTCCCTGACTCTTTAATAGTGCTAAAAAGAGAAGGTGTTCCTGCATTTGATCATGTTGATTATGGACTACTTGTAAAGATACCAGGACCTAATAATAATATTATTTTCATTTCAACAAGTTTTTATGCTACTGGAACGGTCGGAACAATGAAATACTTAACGGAAGATAAAAGTATAAAATTTCTTGAAAGATTTATTAAAACTAAGTTTGATACAATTCCTAA
>Ga0114931_10010742_pt1 | contig 10873 bp, 7 predicted proteins | sample 2SBtaG_FD_89579 | JGI IMG/M metagenome (GOLD analysis project Ga0114931, IMG submission 89579) | Deep subsurface microbial communities from Kolumbo volcano to uncover new lineages of life (NeLLi) - 2SBTROV14_V59a metaG | ecosystem: Environmental > Aquatic > Marine > Volcanic | place: Kolumbo...
AATTACAAGATCTTAAACAACGTTGGCAGCACGAATTGCGGCAACGTGATCTACCGTCGGACTTCTCACCCAAACAACTTAGCGCCTTGGCGCAAGGGCGCAAACGACTCGCCACGCTGAGGCGTCGACAAGAACATCTCCGCGAAGACATGGACATCGCCCAACAGGCGTTGGCGTCGATGACGCAACGCATCGCCGCGTTGGTCGAAGCCGCGGAGTTGGAATTTGGGAGCGACGATCCGTTGGCCCAACTAGCCTATCTTTCGCGTGAATTCGCGGCCCAACAAGATATCGCGCACCGTCGCGACGAACTACGCGGAGAACTGCGGCAGATAGATCGACAACGCTCCAAGATGCGTCGGTTAAGCGAGGAGACAACCCGGCGCAGGCTTGACTTGTTGAGCGCCTACGAATGCGAGGATGAGGACCAACTGAGCAAAGCGGTCGCACTGCGTCAGCGGTACGACAGCCTTCTGCAACGCCGGGAAGCATTGCAACACGAGATCGCCGCCGCCTTGCAAGAGCAGTTCACCGAACGCGAGATCGCCGAACTGCTTGACGCGTTTGATGTCAAGCAACTCGAAGGGCAATGGGACGAACTGACCAAGGAGCATGCGAAACGCGAAACGCGACGCGAAGATTTGCTTGAACAGCGAGGACGAATCAACGAGCGACTCAACACGCTGGCTGAAAGTCGAGCGTTGGCCGAATGTCAACTAGAGATTGGACAGACTGAAGTTCAGCTTCAACGGGCGGTTTCCCAATGGCAAGCCGTGACGGTTACCGACATGTTGTTAGGCACGATTCGCGATGAGTACCAACGCGAGCGGCAACCGGAGACCCTTCGCGAAGCGTCCGGATATTTCGAGCAGTTGACCGGCGGAGCATACCGTCGCGTGTGGACCCCGTTGGAAGAAGACGTGCTGCTGGTCGACGACGCCAACGGAAACACGCTCTCGGTCAAGGTGTTAAGCCGTGGCACACGCGAACAACTGTTTCTCTCGCTTCGGTTGGCGTTGGTCGCCGCCTATGCCCGTCGCGACGTCCACTTGCCGCTGGTGCTGGACGATCTTCTGGTAAACTTCGACAACACGCGAGCCAAAGCCACGGCGAAACTGTTGCGAGATTTCGCCGCCAAAGGGCATCAAATTCTGTTGTTTACCTGTCACGATCACATTCTCAAATTGTTCCGCGGACTCAAGGTCGATGTCCGCCGTCTGCCCGACAATCGAGAAGTTCTGGAAAAACCGCCGGAAGCTCCGCGGGAGATCGTGAAGCCGCGACGCCCCAGAAAGCCCGAGAAACCACTCCCGGAGGAACCGCCACGGGTTGTATCGGTGGACGAGATCGTGGCGACCATCGAACCTGAAAAGTCTCCGGTGATTGTTGAGAAAGAACCCGTCGAGGAAGAACCCGTCGTTGAAAGGAAGCCGACGTTCGTGGCAACGGAAGATTACGAAGCAGCCGACACGGTCTTTCCCGATGGTTCGGAACGCCGGCGGCTTGCGGAAGACGATCACCGTGCTGATGAGCCTGGCTCGGAAGCAAACGCTGCCGCCGACAACCTCTCGCGACGCACGCGCGCGGTCGCCTATGAGACGTGGCAGTCGACTCCCGGGTCGCTTGAGAACGATGTCTTGTCAGAAGACGACTCGAATCGACCGCGTCAAACGGAGCAGCGAATCGACTCAGTCGACACACACGCGCCGTGGTATTGGGCAGCCGAGACGGCGGAGGATTTTGAAGGTGAGTTCGCCGAGCGAACCGGTACGGGGAATTCGTTCTCGCCGGACGATCCGAAGCTGGACTACGACGCCGGGACCTCTTCGCGCATCGATCAGGTTCCCTCTGATGAAGAACGCCCGATCGACACCGACGAACGGCCGACCGCGAAGCGGAGAGAGCCCCGCGGACGGAAGTTGTAGCGCGAACCCTTGCCGGGAGTTTATCCCCAACGCAGGTGCGTTGCATGGTCGACTTCCGACGAACCGCCGCCCGTTGTTCCTCGCAAACGACGTGCGACGTTTCGGTAACGGTTGCGAAAGGCGACCGTCAACCAGCCAAGGTAGACGTTGCCTCCCAACGATAGGCACAGCCCCAACAGGCAGAGCGCCAACGGCCACCACAGGGCCTTTTCTTTTTGTGGCGGTGCGTCACTCGCGACGTCGGTGGCTTGATTCGACGCCTCGTCCCGAATCGATACCTTCGCGGCGGTCCGATTGCTCGTTATATCCTCTTCAAAGTTTGTCGGTTCGGTCGAAATGTCCGCACGATTGGTGACAAGCGGCAGATGCGGTGGTTCGTCGGCAACCGCCACATCGCCCTTCGGTGAATCAATCATCGCGTCGGTGGCGGGCAATTCCAAGGAAGGCCCGGACAAAGGGAGACGCTCTCCCGGGGGATCATGCGACGGCGGGCTTGGAAACTTCAAGGGGACGGATGGCTCGGAAGGCCCCGTCTCCGGTTCCAAAGGCGACGACGTGACATCGGCGGTTCCGAGCGTGGTGGAAGGTAGAGATTTATCCTCATCGTGCCGTGGTTGCCACTGCCCCCGGTCGACGACAGGCCCGGGCGTGAACTCAAGCCGTGGCGTTTCGGCAGGATCGTCAACCACCTCGAACGTGGGCGGGGTTGCCGGTTGGTTTGTGTCGGCTTGGGAAGACGTCGCGGGAGTGTCCCTCTCGGGCGTCGCTAGTGGCGGGGTACCAAGTCGCGGGACTTCGCCGGATCCGACCGTAATACGATAGCTTCGCACTCCGCGTAAATAGGGCGGCAAGTCGCTGACGATATCCTCGCCGTTGCTTAGCGAATCGAGCATTTCCGGTTCGATCTGAATGATGTATTCGAACCCGCCACCGGCACGTGGCTGCCATCCGTAATCGACTCCAACCACCGCTGCCGCCAATAGTATCACGAACATCGCCGTGCCTCCTGCCTGCGCATTCCAGATTGCGAGTAACGTAGTTTAACTGCCGCATATCGTACCGCCGGGGAACCGAGAAGGTAAAGCGCCGGCATTCCATGAGTGATCGTTGAGCCGTGGCGTGCTATCACGCTTCGGACAATCACGCTTCGGAATGGGGGTGATGAAAGGCGGCTTCGATCACCGATTCGCCCGCGTCGGCTGCTTGCTGATCCAGATCATCTAGCTCTTGCTTCAAGATGTTGAGCAGGGCTTGCAGAAAGGCAACGATCATGGGCCCCACGAAGATTCCGATGGGTCCCAGGGCTTGAACGCCTCCCAATACGCTTAGCAGGGCCATCAACGGGTGCATGTTCGATTGACCGTGCAAGACATAGGGCTTGATCACATTGTCGGCCATTGATACGACCACACCGCCGTACAATGCCAAACCACAGGCAGCCATCGGTCGCCCATCGACGAGAAACAACCACAGACTGCAAGGCAGCCAAATAGCGGCGGCCCCAACAAAGGGAACCATCGCGAACAATCCAGTCAAGAACGTGAGCAGGATGATCGACTCGAGCCCGGCGGTGAAGTAGCCGATACCCGCCAACACTCCCTGCGCGGCGGCGGAGAGCAGCGTGGCCAACACAACGGCGCGGCTGATGCGGTCGAACTCATCGAGCATTTCTCGCTCGTAGCGATCTTCAAGCGGCGAAAGCCGCATCACGGTGCGGACCATGCCGGGACCATCGGCGAAAAAGAAATACAGCGAAATCACCATCACCCCCAACCCGACAAATAGGCGGCCCAAGAACCCGCCGACGAATTGAGTCGTGCTGAGTGCCATTGGTCCCAGCCATGCGTCGATCCGTTGACGTATTTGGCTGATGTCCTCTGGTCCAGGGTTGGCCAGCAGTTTCAGTCGATAGGTCCAGTGTCCGCCGTAGAGGGCCGTCTTGAATTCGTCATATCGGTTTCGCACCTGGGATAGCTGTTGCTCATCATTAAAGGAGTCGACGGGGGCCTCGGCTTGCGGCGATTCCCAAGGTTCAACCTTTTCGACGAGTTTGGCGTATGCCTCAAACAGTTCATCACTCTTACGTACGCTTGACCTCCGTGAGTTCATCGCATCATTGACAACCTGTCGCAGTTGTTTCACTTCCCGCGTGATTCGCTCTCGTACGTTCTGCCTTTCGGCCGGGCTCAACTCCGCGGCATCGGCCTTGTTCAGATCCTGATCAATCTTCTGAAATGTCGCCTTGCCGGGCATTTCCAACGAAAAACGCTTCCGAAGTTCGGCCAGATCGGCCAACACTTTCTCCTGGCTAAGGTCTCGGGCCATCGAAATCCCCTCGGTCGCGGCCATCGTCAAGGTGGCCAACAACGGGAGTAACACAATCAGCAGAATGGCCGCCGTCGTCAGTCCTGCCGCGATTCGCACCCGCCCGTTGAGCTTTGCTGTCAGCCAATTGTGCAAGGGCCGAAAAACCACGACCATGACAACCGCCAAGAACATCGGCAGCATGAATTGGCCCATCACCCGTATGACGAGCCAACCGCAGAGGACCACGATTGCCAACAGAACGATGAGCGATACGATCCTAGTCACGGTATCCCCTTTCGGTGTGTATGAACTCCCGACGGTGTCGCAAACCAGGTCGAATCCGTTTCAAGATGGCGAAGATTGTACCAAATGTGGCTTACAGGCAAGGGTGTCCCGAATGGGGCTGTTCGACGTGATCTTGCCCGGCGCCACGCAACCGTCGACAATTGTCCGGCTTTACCGACTTTCATCTCGAATCGTAAACGGTCGCTTCTTGGCGGCGATTCGTTCACCGCTGTTGCCGTCGATGCCTGACATTCTCAAACAAAAACGTGTGAAATGGCTACGGATTGCCGTGCAAGGGGTGCTCCTCGCGCTGCTGGCTTGGGGTGTGCGACGCTATTTGAGCACGGCGTTGTCCGACCTGGACAGCTATGATTGGAAGCTCCGCCCCGGCTGGCTGATCCTCTCCGCGGTTCTCTATCTCGTTGGATTATTGCCGTGCGCGTGGTTTTGGCGGCGGATCCTTCGGCACTTCCACCAACAACCACGGAGCATGGATGTCGTGCGCGCTTACTTCATCGGAAACCTCGGAAAATACGTTCCTGGCAAGGCCATGGTCGTGGTGTTGCGGGCTGGAATCTTGCGAGAGAAACAGGTGGATACGACCGTCGCTGCGGTTACGGTCTTCTATGAAACGCTGACCATGATGGCTGTTGGCGCCGCCATCGCGGCACTTCTCGTGGCGATCTTGTGGAGCGATCAAACCATGGCGATTGTCGCGGCGGTTGGGCTGATGATCGTGTCGGTCACGCCAACGCTGCCGCCGGTCTTTCGACGCTTGGCTCGTCTCGCCGGACTGGGGCGCACGGACCCTCGCGTGGCAGGGCGATTGGCTGACTTCGGTTACGGCGAACTGATGACCGGGTGGATGGTCATTGCCGCCGGCTGGTTTTCGTTGGGGCTGAGCTTATGGGCCGTGTTGCGAGGCATCGGTCTCGATGATGTGCCGTTGCTCGAAACCTGGCCGTTATGCACCGCGGCGGTCGCGTTAGCCGTGGTGGCGGGCTTCTTGTCACTTGTACCGGGAGGCGCCGGAGTGCGTGAATCGATTCTCCTGCCCCTTCTCGCGCCGCGGTTGGGGGCGACGGTGGCCGTGGGAGCCGCCATACTCTTACGCGTTGTGTGGCTAGTGGCTGAGTTGATCATTTCAGCTATCCTATTTCTTGGAGGCAAACGAAGCGATGTTCGTATTGCCCCGCAGGAACAGGATGCACTGGACGACTAAGAAATTTTGTCGGGAACGCAACCCAGTGCGTTCCTAGTCGATGTAAAAGAGATGGAAGCGATATGTTGCTCTCCGCGGTCATTCCGGTCTACAACGAAGTCGACAGCCTGGAGACGCTGTACGACCAGATTGTCGTGATCGCGAAAAACGATCGCTTCGACTTGGAAATTGTGTTCGTCGATGATGGCTCGCGCGACGGGTCGTGGGATGTGATCAAGCGACTAGCGGACGCCGATGCCCGGGTACACGGTATTCGATTCCGCCGCAACTTTGGCAAAGCGGCCGCTTTGAACGCCGGTTTTTCCGAGACACGGGGCGAGATTGTCTTTACGCTCGACGCCGATCTTCAGGATGATCCCGCCGAAATTCCCCGCTTCGTCGATCAGATTGAACATGGGCTTGACGTGGTGAGCGGTTGGAAGAAGATTCGCCATGACCCTTGGCACAAAGTGTTTCCCTCTCGCGTCTTCAACTACATGGTTAGCAAACTGACCGGGGTTCACCTGCACGACCATAACTGTGGCTTGAAGTGTTATCGTCGTGAAGTCTTGGGAGAAGTGCGGCTGTACGGAGAGTTGCACCGCTTTATCCCCGTGTTGGCTCATGCGCGGGGATTTCGTGTCGGGGAACTCATCATCCACCATCGACCTCGTCAACACGGGCACTCGAAATATGGTTTGGGGCGGTTCATCAAGGGATTCCTTGATTTACTCACTGTCAAGTTCCTTACCGGGTTCGGTCAGCGTCCGTTGCATTTCTTTGGCACTTTGGGCTTGGTGTTCTTCTTGATCGGATCGCTGGGGTTGTCGTTTTTGGCGTTCGACTGGACGGCGAACTGGCTGCACCCCCGGCCCACGCATATTCCGCTACACCAGCGTCCCGCGGTGCTCTACAGCGTGGCTGCCCTGTTGTTGGGCGGTCAATTGCTGTCTCTCGGAATCGTTGCCGAGATGATCACGGCCTACCATGGACGCGATCGCGACACCTATTCGGTCACCGAACGGACCGTCGCGCGGGTTGCCACTCAAGATCGGGTCGGCCATGAATCTTCCCTCTAAGGATCCCGGAGCCGCGCTGCGAAGAAGCGTCTATTGGTTGCTGATCGCGCTGGCACTGGGCGGGGTGATGGGGCGTATCTTGGCTGTCGATTCCGTCGACACGCTGGCGCTTGAGAAGTATCTGCGGCGCCATGGCAAAGAGAACCTGCAACTACAACGTCCTTTCCTCAGCGCCAACGATCGCAGCCGCTGGTGTACGGTTCGCGCGCTGGTCGAACACGGCACCTACGCCATCGACGATATCGTTCAGGAAAAGGGTTGGGACACCATCGACATGGTGAAGCACCACGGGCATCTCTATTCCAGCAAGCCGCCGCTGCTGGCCACGCTGATCGCTGGCGAATACTGGGTCATCCATCGACTCACCGGCACCACGCTTGGCCAGCATCCACACGCCCTGGGCCGATTGATGCTCGCTTCGATCAACATTTCGGCGCTGTTGGTTTGCTTCGTGCTGTTGGCATCGATGATTGAGCGATATGGCCATACCGATTGGGGGCGTATCTTCACGATGGCGGCGGTCACTTGTGGGACGCTGCTCACCACGTTCGCGATCACGCTGAACAATCACCTCATCGCGGCCGCCGCGGCAACCGCCGCGCTGTGGGCCACACTGCGAATCTGGCACGATGGATCACGACGGATCGACGAATTCGTCCTTGCCGGCGCGGCCGCGGCGTTTTGTGCGGCAAACGAACTTCCGGCCCTGTCGTTGCTCGCCGCATGTGGCGTCGCGTTGCTTTGGAAAGCCCCACGACAGACGCTCATGGGCTTCATGCCCGCCGCGGGGGTGGTGACGATGGCGTTTTTCGCAACCAACTACGCGGCACACGGCTCGTGGACTCCGCCTTACGCGCATCGTGGCGACGACCCGGAGCAGAACTGGTACATCTACGAATACCAGCGGAACGGTCACACCATTCAAAGCTACTGGCAAACCCGCGCGGGCATCGATCTTGGCGAACGGTCGCCGGCGGTGTACGCGGTGAACGTGTTGGTTGGCCACCATGGGGTGTTTTCGTTGACGCCCGTTTGGCTGCTCAGCGTCGTGGGCCTTGGCATGATGCTCTTAGGACGCGACCGCTCGTTGCGATGGATCGCAGCCGGGCTGTTAGCACTCTCTTTGGTCTGCCTTGCGTTCTATCTCACACGTCCACTGATCGATCGCAACTATGGCGGAACGTCGTCGGGGTTCCGCTGGATGCTTTGGTTCGCACCGCTGTGGATCTTCGGAATGTTGCCAGCCACCGACGCCGCGGCCCAACGACGTTGGACCCGGGCGGTTTGCCTTCTTCTGTTGGCGTTCTCCGTCATCTCGGTTGCCTACCCAACCTGGAACCCCTGGCAACATCCCTGGCTATGGAACGCCAGCCAATGGTTGGGGTGGATGTAGGGAAGCGATCACGCACGTTACTTCAAGCGATCACTTGCTTTCTGACGCCCCTTGGCTCGCCTTAAAACGAACGGTTCGCACGGTTGCTTGCCGGCGATTGTCCGCTCGCTGGGCAACCCGGGCAGTCATGGAGATGAACTCCTCTCGCATGTCCTCTGGGATGTCGGTGAGCTTATTAGCCAACCGCTGCATCCCCAGTGGATTCACTTCGGCGGCATCGGACAGACTTTGAATGAATGCCATCGTCTGCGTGAAGTTGTGATCGGCGACAAAGCCGACCAGGGGACTAAACGTTTTGGCCAAGATGTCAGCCGTCGAACCCCGATCGAAACGTACGAAAACGTCGAGTCGACCGGTAACGTAGTAGTGACCATCGGTTTCGCGAACGAAGCCCGATTTCATCAGAATGACGCACGCGCCTTGAACCGGCTTCATGAACATTGGGCCATCGTAAATGCCTTCTCCATAAACAAGGTACGTATCATGGCTGCGGTATAGAAACTCCACATTGCCCAACGTGCCGGCACCGTCTTCGATTTGGTACGATTGTTGACCCGTTCGCTGCAACGCGAAGTCTTCCAAACCAAGTAACTTCCAGATGCCGACCATGATCTCGGGATTTTCGAGCGTGAATTGATACAGCTCCGGGTCACAGCGGATCACGCGCGTTGGAAGTCGTCGATAGATGCTGGCCTTGGAAACGACCGATTGTACGCGCTGCTGGTCGTCGACTGAAAGATGATCTAGTGGTAGCGTCGTGATGGCATCTTTTCGGGCACGACGGCTCGACGTTCCCTTATTTGGATTGGCAGCCGCCGCGTGGTTGACTGGAATCGTTGTCGACCATCCGACAACGACCATCGCAAACACGAAAGCATGGCTCGAACATCGACCGCGGAATCGCACACCACCGGCGTGCTCCGTGGCCAAACGTGGCCACGGTAGGCAAAGCTGAAGCATAGTCCCCCTCCAAAATCGGCCCGTGCGGCGTCCCCCGGGGTGTGCGCGCCGTTGCGCTGCACCACCGCGCCGCATCACGAAGACCGACCTAAGAAATCATTCGGCCAGTTCCGGTCGTGAGGGTCAGGGAAACTCTGAGGTTTACGACACTCGATATCACTGCCGTCGACAGCATGACGGCAGTGCCAGTATCGACGGACTGGGCTTGCCGCGGGGGTGGTGCATCTCGCAGAATGTGCGGTCCTTTTTGCTACCCTGCCAGAACCCTGGTCCTCTGATGCCATTGCGGTTCCACATGCCGTCGGTCGTCGATCACTTCTTCCACCCCTTGCGGTGGCAGGCGGTGTTGGTCATCGCTTGCACCGCCGGGATGTTGTTGGGCGGCGTGTACATTGCCACGCGAAGGCTCCCGGCAACCTGGCAGAAGTCGCTGGCTACCTGTGAGGTCGACGAGATCGTTCCGCGTTTGCGGCGTTTGGTCGAGATGTCCCCCGACGGGCTTGAGAGAGTCACGGAGTCGCTGGGTTCCAAGCGTGAAGAAGTTGCCTTGGGTGCCGTGAAGGTGCTCGATGAATACTTAACACGTTGGGAACATTCTCCAACGTACTTCGCGCGACGCAACGTATCGGTCGTGGCAGCGGGAATGGCGGAGGGCATTTCACATTACTCCCCTACGATTCAGGACGAAGCCGCCAAACTGGCCAAGCGGATCTTGCGATGGCCTACCGATCCGAGAGCGTCGAACCGCGTGCTATTGGTCTCCTATTGCGATGCCATCTTGCAAGGTGCCGCGAAGGAGCCGAAGCCCACGCAACTGGCCTTGTACGAATCTCGCCGCAATCGCCAACTGCCTGAAAAGACTAAATCAGCGTCCGCCAATCATCCGCTGGTGGAGTCCATTGCGTTTGAAATTCCTGGCGGTGGGTTGCCCATCGACTTACACACTGCCGGGTCCGAGAGTACAACATCAATCGAAGGGCAATCGGCTGAGGAAGGCAGCGGCGCGAAGATCATGCATCGAGATCCTCACGAAGTCACGACGCTGTCGCCTCGCCGGTTCAAGTCCCATGATGCGGCAAGCGTTGTCGAGACGGATGAGCATCTCTCAGCCGAACCGCACCCCTTGGCAGGGCATGGTGATAGGCCAACCTCGCAGCCGAATCGTCCGGCTCGGCTTCATGTGGACTCCGATCTGCTCACGAAGCTGTGGAATGAACCCCGGGAACTTACGAGCTTCGAACTGCTTCGCTTGGCACAGACCGGTGACGATGCCACGTCACGGCGCGCCTGGAAGGAAGTCCAAGCGAGAGAAATCCCACCAAAGTTTCTCGAACTCGGACTGCATTTGACGAATCCCGATCCCGTTGTCCGTCGTCGTTGGGCACAGCGGCTTCCTTCGCTACCAGGCATCGATGCGGGACCGTGGCTGTTGGCACTCAGCGACGACGAAGACGCCGATGTGCGAATGACCGCGTTGGTGTTGATGGCAACCACGGGCGATCCCCGCCTTCTACGTCGGATCGAACAGCTTGCTCGCAACGACCGCGAACCGCAGATTCAAGATCAAGCCCGTCGCATTCTCGCCGCCGATCGCCGCGATCGTCAGTAGAAATCAAGCGAGATACTCCTTGGCAACGCCGGTCGGTTGACGCTGGTTGGCGCATGGTCGTACGATCCACACGCGCCCACTCGATAGCCTATTAGAGATGTACGCGGCTTTCCT
>Ga0114931_10010743_pt1 | contig 10873 bp, 12 predicted proteins | sample 2SBtaG_FD_89579 | JGI IMG/M metagenome (GOLD analysis project Ga0114931, IMG submission 89579) | Deep subsurface microbial communities from Kolumbo volcano to uncover new lineages of life (NeLLi) - 2SBTROV14_V59a metaG | ecosystem: Environmental > Aquatic > Marine > Volcanic | place: Kolumbo...
GCAAAAATAGTTCCCTTTTGAACATAAACCGTTTTTTTTGCCAGATCCATTTGATTACGAAGCAGGTGTGATTCAATTTCATCTTTTGTTTTCATTTTCCGATAATTGTCAGGCTTGCGTTGTACCAGCACCTGCTCGGTCGTCATAATCGGGTCAGTAAATGTGAATTGTTTTTTACGGTCATTGGTGATGGTTAGACCCATGGCCATCAGATCCACTTTGCCGTTTTTTAACATACGGATGCTTTTATCAAGATTTTTTTCTATGACCATTTCAAGGTCAACACCAAGATAATCCGTAAAATTTTTCAATAACTCGTACTGGTAGCCCATGGGTTCCCCACGGTATATCAGGTAGTTCACGGAACTGTAATCAGTAACGGCCTTCAGTTTCCCTTTTTCAAGAACCTTCTCAAGTACTTTATCTTCTTTACCTGGTACAAAAGCTCGATGACCTTCTTCGTTTTTTGATGATTTCAAATTACAGGAAATCAGGAATACGGTTGAAAAAAGAATGACTATAAGCAATCGCATAATGCGTGTTTAAAAAAGGAGCAAAGCAAATTACAAAAAATTATTGACAGGATAATTTTTTTTGAAACCTTAAATCAAATATAACGGGTTCGGGTTTCCTTATTACCTTTCCCGAAATTTTAAAACAGGGTCAGCTCCAATCAGGCAACTCAGGTTGTTTTGCGGTAACGCAATGTTGAAGAAACAATCATCATCATGGCATAACCGGAAAGTATCCAGAAATCTTTTTGAAAATCCATAAAACCAGATCCCTTGAGCATGATCATGCGGTTGATCTTAATGAAATATGCCAGTGGATTAACCACATTAAATTTTTGTGCCCACAGGGGCATGCTTTCAATAGGCGTAAACAACCCGCTCAATAAAATAAAAACCAAAAGAAAAAACCAGGAAATGAACATGGCCTGTTGCATGGTATTTGTAAGCGTGGAAACCAACAATCCGAATCCGAGTACCAATATCAGGTAAATTCCGGCTACAAACAGCAATAAAAAAGGATCCCCGGCAATGGTGATCCTGAACCAAAAGTGGGCCAGAAGTAAACCGATCAGCAAGTCTGCCATGGCAATAATCCAAAACGGTATCAGTTTCCCGGCAATAAATTCAAGTTTTCTGATGGGGGTTACGTTGAGCTGTTCAATTGTCCCCAGTTCTTTTTCTTTTACAATATTCATCGAAGATAAAAACATACCAATGATGGTAATGAGTAAAACCAAGATTCCGGGAACCATATAGGTAATATAGTTTAACTCGGGATTGTACCAAAACGAAGGGCTCAATTTTATGGGCATCCCCTGAAAATGGACCGGCAGTTTTTTGATCAGGATTTCTTTATTAAAATCGTTGATGATGGATATGGCATAAGCGCTCATCAGGCTGGCGGCACTACCGTTGATCGCATTGGTAACCACCTGTACATTGCCATGTTTTTCGTTAAAAAGGTGTTTTTCAAAATCAGTCTCAATAACAAGGATCTGATCAGCCTGGTTTTTTTTAATGGCTTGTTCTGCAGCCTTGTATGAATCGAGCTGCCCAACTTCCGTAAAAAATGCGGAACCGCTGAATTTATCAATTAATTTTCTTGATTCGGAAGAATGATCATGATCCACAACGATAAAACGTACATTTTTTATCTCGAAAGTGGCCGTATATGACAATACCAAAAGTTGCACTATCGGAATGATAAAAATGATGGGCAGCATAGCTTTATCCCTGAAAACCTGGATAAATTCTTTTTGCAATATGTACAGTATGGTTCTCATCTGTTAATGTACATTAATTGTTGTTATTCTAATCTGATTTTAAATTTCTTAATACTGATCCCGATAAAAAACAAAGTCATCAGGAAGATAATCAGTGTTTCTTTCCAGAAATAACTAAACCCAACACCTTTAAGCATGATGTTTTTTATAATGATAATAAACCATTTGCTGGGCATAATATGACTGAAGTACTGCAACACCAGCGGCATATTTTCTATGGGGAATATGAAACCGGATAACAAAATAGTAGGAAGCATAAGGGCAAACATGGACAGTAACATTGCCTGTTGTTGGGAATGGCTTACAATAGAGATCAAAATACCCATAGCCAGAGCCATAATAATGAATAACAGACTTTCGGCCAGCAACAAGACAAGACTTCCTTGTATGGGCATACCAAACACAAAAAATGACAACAACAGAATAGTAATCAGGTTGATGAACGAAAGCAATACATAAGGCGTAACTTTCCCGATGATGATGTGTACCGGTTTTAACGGCGACACCAGCAAAGCTTCTATGGTACCAAGTTCTTTTTCACGGGTAATGGAAATGGAGGTCATCATGGCCGAAACCAGCATGAGCAATACCGTGATAACACCAGGCACAAACATGTAAACACTTTTGAGTTCGGGATTATAGAGCATTTTGTTTTGAACATTAATACTGATGGGGATGGCATTTTCCTGTTGCATTTGAGTCAGGATATATGTATTGACAATTCCCGTGGTATAAGCATTTAGAATGTTGGCAGTATTGGGTTCGGTAGCATCCAGTATTAATTGAATATTTGCCCGGCCTTCTTTTTTTAGCTTTCTGGCAAAATCACGTTCGAAAATCACAACTTCTTTGACTTCCCCTTTTTTAAATGCAGTTTCAATATCATTATCCGACTTCAGGTACTGATCAAGAATAAAATAATGTGAGGATAAAAGCTTACGGGTAATTTCACGGGTTACCACATCTTTTGAATGGTCAAGTATAGCAATATGTGCATTGTTAATGTCGTTGGTGATGGCAAAGCCAAACAACAAAACCTGCACTACCGGTATGCCGAACAGGATAACCATCGTACGATAATCCCTGAAAATATGAAAAAACTCTTTTTTAATAAATGCCCACATCTGTGTTTTGTTTCAATGATGAATCGCTGATCTTAATCTAACGCTGATTCGGATTTCAAATCCGAATCCTTGCATGCTGTAACCTGAAACCGGAATGCTTTCGCATTGCTAATCCGAAGGTGCGGTGTTGTTTTATTCCACATTTCGTGCAATTTTTATAAAAACCTCATTCATGTTTTTTGCTTTATATTTTTCTTTCAATGCTTTTGGCGTATCCAGTGCTTCAATCCTGCCTTCCGACATAATGGAAACCCTTTGGCAATATTCCGCTTCATCCATATAGTGTGTCGTTACGAAAACAGTGGTTCCATTATCTGAAGCCTCGTAAATCATTTCCCAGAACTGCCTTCGTGTTATAGGGTCAACGCCGCCTGTAGGCTCATCCAGAAAGATGATATCAGGGTTGTGAACATTGGCTACTGAAAAAGCCAGTTTTTGTTTCCAGCCGAGGGGGATATTTTTCAGCAACATGTCTTCAAAACTTTCCATGCCGAGTTTCTCCAGATAAAACCGCATCCGTTCACGTATTTGTTTTCTGCTCAGCCCATAAATACCACCGTAAAACCTGAAATTTTCTTTAACCGTCATGTCATCGTACAAAGAAAAGTGCTGGCTCATATATCCAATCCGGTGTTTCACCCTTTCAGGTTGTTTGCCCACATCAATATCAGCGACAACCACCTTTCCTGAAGTAGGTTTCGACAGCCCGATCAGGATTTTCATGGCCGTGGTTTTGCCAGCGCCATTGGCTCCTAAAAAACCAAATATTTCACCACGGTAAACTTTAAAAGTTAAATGGTCGTTGGCTATAAAATGACCAAATTTTTTCACCAGGCCGGTTACTTCTATGATGGGTTCTTTTTGGTTCATCCGGTTGGTTTTTCCATTAGCGCCAAAAAACAATCTTCAATAACGGGTTCAGTGACGGATATTTCAATTTCCTGATATCCTTTTTCAGAAAGAAAACGATGGACATTTTCTTTTATTTGTTTTGTTTTCATACGGGTAGCCAGATGAAGGGCATCCCCAAAGCGGTAAACTCTTTCGGATCCTTCAAAGCCGGTCATATCACCCAACAGCCTGTACATGTTGTTTGTCTTGACGGAAATCAGGGTTTCCGAAAAATTATTGACAATTTGCTCAGGTTTGTCCACTGTCATCAGGTTTCCCGACTGCATCAGGGCCACACGGTCGCACAAAGCGGCTTCGTCCATGTAAGGGGTTGAGACCAGGATGGTAATCCCTTTTTTCTGCATTTTTTTCAACAACTCCCAAAACTCTTTTCTGGAAACCGCATCCACCCCGGTAGTGGGTTCGTCAAGCACCAGGAGTTCAGGTTTGTGGATCAGGGCGCAAGACAAAGCAAGTTTTTGTTTCATCCCGCCTGACAAGTCACCGGCACGCCGGTTTTTGAAAGGAGCAATCTGGTTGTAAATATCTTCGATCAAATCAAAATTTTCTTCAATGGATGTATTGAAAATCCTCGCATAAAACTTAAGGTTTTCCTCTACGGTCAAATCCATGTACAATGAGACCCTGCCGGGCATATATCCGGTAATTTGTCTAATCTTTTTATAGTCTTTCACTACATCATAGTTGCCTATCCTGACACTTCCTTTATCGGCAAGAATCAGTGTGGTCAGAATCCTGAACAGCGTAGTTTTACCGGCTCCGTCCGGGCCAATAAAACCAAAGATTTCATTGGGAAGGATATCCAAACTGATTTCTTTCAGGGCTTTAACCTTCTGGTAAGATTTTTTCAGGTTTTGTATGTTGACAGATACTGACATGGCTTTTCTGTTTTTCCTCTTTTTTATTTTTAAAAAGGAATCAACTATTTTTAATTAAACTTGTTTTCCGAAAGGCCGGAACGATTTATTTTATTTCACCCTGGTCCAGTAAACGGTTCGGCCGAAGAGGCTAAGTCCGACATAACCCCTGATCTTTAAATTGTCTTTGTTGTTTTCATCGGGAAATTCCATGTAACAACTGTAGGTTTTCCCTGATTTCGGGTCGTAAATGTCCCCGTCATTCCATTCGTCTTCATCAAAAACAAAATCGGTCAGCAGAAGCATTCCCATAACGGGCCTTGATTGCAAACTTTCATCTTTGTTTTTATCATCCAGCTTGGGCTTTCCTGTTTCATCGTCAATGGGATTTTTCAACCAGATGATTTTCCCAAAATATTTATCCCCATCCTTGTAAATCTGGACATGGGCATCTTTGTCCTGGTTTAACCAGATACCAACGATATCGTCGGCTTTTACCTGCTGGGCATTGATTTTCATAAAAGGGACAATCATTAAACCCAGCAAAAGAATCGCAATACTTTTAATTTTCATCTTTAATTAATTTTAAATGAATGATTTGATTCAATATTTTTTATCAACGGATCACTAAAAAAACCCGATTTTGACATCATAAAATTAAATATTCTTTGATATAAAATAACAAGTTGTTTCATTAATCTGTTAATCTTCGGTAATTCTGAATTCGCCAGGCATGCCGATTTTTATTGATCCATCGTTGCTAACAACCACTTTTACAGCATAAACCAGGTTTACACGTTCCTCTTTTGTCTGGTTAGTTTTGGGTGTAAATTCAGCCATGGGTGATATCCAAATTACTTTTCCGTCAATACTGTTGTCGTCACTTTTATCTTTATCAAATAAAACCCGGACTTTTTGACCGATTTTTACCCGGCTCAAATCACTTCCGCTAACATAAGCCTTTAACTCAAGTTCACTCAAATCGGCCACTTTATACAAAGGTTTACCTGGAGTGGCCAGTTCACCTTTCTCGGCATATTTAACCAAAACCGTTCCTCTTGTTGGATTTTTTAACAGGCATTTGTCTATGGTTTCGTTTACCTGGGCCACTTGCGCATCAATGCTTTGCATTTGAGAAAGGATACCGTCACGTTTTGTTCGGGTAGCAATTATCTGTTTCCGGTTCAAATCCACGAGACCGTTGATATCATCCAACTGTTTTTGGGTAGCTGCCTGACTTTTATACAGGTTATGAATCCTTCGTTGATTAACTTTGTTAATTTCCAGTTGCTGTTGTTGCACTTCAATGGTAGCTTTTATATTTTCCAATTGGGAACCAATGGAATGTTTCTGCCGGAGCAGCACCTGTTTTTTTAAGTATAAATCTGTGGTGTCAACAAGTCCGATAACCTGACCTGTTTTCAAAACATCGCCTTCTTCCACATTAAACATCATCAGCTCTCCTGCTGTTTGAGCCGACACAATAATTTCAGCATGTGCATCAAAATTTCCATATCCATCCGATAAATCTTCATTCCTGTTGCAAGAGGTGAGGCTAATAATAACTGCTGATAAAATGATGATGATTATTTTTTTCATTTTGATAAAGTTTCAATGTTTATAAATTTCCTATTGCCGTTAAATACTGGTATTTTGAAAAGATCAACTGAAGTTTATGAGCTTCAAGGCTTAAATTGGCTTTCAACAGTTTATTGACCTCAATTAAATAATTGGTTGAAGTAATGGTTCCGTTTTTCAATTGGCTATCGGCTGTTTTTACCACATTTTGCTGCAATTTTACAATGGTTTCATCCGTACCGATAATTTTTTTGTATTTTTCAATATCCGCTATATATTGATAGAGTTCGGAACGCAGGTTTTGATCAAAAGTCTCTTTCGTGGTCTTGATAATGTTGTTTTGCAGATCAAAAACCTGCTTTTCACGTTTTACCTTTCCCCAGTCCCAGATATTCCAGTGCAAACGGAGCCCAACCATATAATAATCATCAAAATCGGGGTTTAGCATATCATATCCGGGGCGCCCATATCCCGCTTGCCCGAATGCCTTAAAGACCGGCCTCCTTTTGGAAGAAGAAAGGTTTTTTAAAGAAATAACCTGTTCCTGTTGTTTTTTCAGCAAGATGTATTCGGGCCGGTTATTTTCAAATGGATAATTATCTATGGTGATTTCCGGCAAAATAAGGTTATCGGCAGATTGGATATTAAGCCCTGTTTGTTCTTTTAAGGACTGCAGTGAAGCTTCCATGTTCTCTTGAATCCCGATGATCTGTTGCTCAATGTTGTAGAATTCTACTTTTAAGGCATCCACATCTGCCGAAAGCAGCATCCCGTTTTGGAGGGAAACTTCAGCATCTTTAATCCGGGACTCCAGATCCTTATGAAGCACCTTAAGGATGCTCAGGTTGTTTTTCATAAAAATGATCCTGAAAAACAAAGTATATATCCGTGTTTTTAACTGATATAGCTCAATACGGACTTTTTGATCATTAACATTCTGTCTTGCAAGTTCCACTTTTTTTTGGCCGGAAGTTATACCCCCGTCATAAATCATTTCCTCAATGTCCAGATTGAGTTTATACCAATCATTAGGAATAGCCGGCATATCAAAACCGGGCAGGGGTGGTACAGGCACCTTAGTTACATCTGATTGGTAACTGGCCTGACCGTTCAGGTTCAGCGTGGGATAATAATTCGTTTTTATGTTCTTGATGTTCAGGTCGGTGACATCATTATTCATTGAAAGTTGCCTGTAATCGGGGTAATTGAGAACAGCGCTGTGTAGACAAGAATCCAATGTAAATATTCCTTTCTCCTGCCCGAATGCAGATACAACAATGAGGAATAAAATTAATGTTAAATGGTTTTTCATGATCTGTCGGAATTATTGATGAACAACGCATTTTTTACAAATGAAATAATTTGTTCGGGGCGTTCATTTATATATTGATCGTATTTCTTTTTATCGCCGTCCATTAAAAAACCTGTAATTACAGGACGGGCAACAAAAGGGAAAATGCACAATGCCAGAATATTGGTTATAAGATGAACCGGTGATACGGGACGGATAATTTTACTATCCTCAGCTTTTTTGATGATGCCGAAAATTTTTTCTTTATCAACATTGTTTTGTTGTATGTTCGCCACAATCCTTTCGGGTTTCCGGTTTAACTCGTGCAAAACAAACTGGGCAATGAACGGTTTCTTTTTTAATAATCCGGTGTATGATGTAATAAATCGTTCAAGAAAACTTTCAAAATCGGTTTCGACGGCTAACGTTTGTTCAATAACAACAAACACATCATTAAAAGCCATGGAAAAAACATTCTCAAACAGTTTGTCTTTTGTGCGGAAGTAATAATGCAACAAAGCTTTATTGATTTGAGCTTTGTCGGCAATTTCCTGCATGCGTGCACCCTCCAGCCCTTTTTCAATAAAGACGCTTTTTGCTGCTTCCAGTATTACTTTTTCCGTATTTCTGTTTTTGTCCATATAGTTTAACCAATATATTTAACTAAGTGGTTAAATCGTGTGGTCAAAAGTAAACAGTTTTTTTAAATGAGCAAGAAAAAAATTATCATTTTATGGTGTTTTCTTTTTATATATCAGATATTCAATATATTAACGTACAAAAAAATCAGGATAAAAATTACAGATTAGCCAAACCCATTCATTTTATTAATCTAAAACCGAATTCTCCTTTAAATTAGTTCCGGGAAAAACCAATAGCAATTCAATGGGAATTGTCATTAACTTTGCACTTTTCAAATAAATATGATCTGATGAAAATTATTATGAGAGTCTCAGGTATCTTGTTGCTCGGACTACTGATCTCCTGCTCAAGTCCTGAGAAAAAATTAACCGGAACATGGAAAGTATCTGATGTTCAAACGGGTTTTAACGAAAATGATGTAACCCCGGAAATGCTGAGTCAGGCCGTTGATCTCCAAAAGCAGACCTATTTCAGAATATTAAACGATTCAGCCATGGTTATTATTTCAAACAACAACACACACGAAGCTATTTGGCAATACAATAAAGAAACTTCTGAAATTACTTATTCTTTTAAAGGTTATCCGGGGCCGCAGACGCTGGTCAATGTACTGGGAAAATATCAGGATGGTAAAATCATTCAAAAATCCACTACACCGCTCGGTGTCATTACAACTACTTACGAAAAAGAATAGACAATATTAAGCCCTCCCTCAGACCGGAATTCAACCTATGGTGAGATTATTTTATAGGTTTTCCAGGAAGGCCCTGATCTCTTCTGCTTCTTCTGCAAACGATTTGGTCGTTGGCATTACACGGTTCGCACGGTCGTATCAGTAGTTGGCATTCCACTTGTCTCCTTCTTTCCTGTGCAGGTAAGCATGAATCCAGTTGGCTTCGGGTGTATCCCAGTGCTGAACGATACGGTGAGCGGCTTCCCAGTCCTCAATCTCATCCAGCTCCATAGCCTCTATTAAAATTTCTATATTCATCAGCTTATTATCTGCTCGCTACCAAATATATAAAAAAGAACATTAAAAAAACGAGACCGTTTCAAAAAGTTTTCAGCATGTTCTCCGTACCGGATTACAGATTGAAAAAAACATTTTTAGTTTGTTTATTTTTCTTAACAAGTGTAAGCCGGGAAAAGCTGACAAACCCTAATATCTGGAAACAGCCCCGTTTTATCAATTTTCGGAAGCCGGGTCAAACCATAGCGGCAGAAACAACAGATTGTTCAATACTTTTTTTTATTTGCTTATCGGTAACTGAGAAATCCGAAAGTTGTCCATTAAGGTATTGATCATACGATGCAAGATCAACCAATCCGTGTCCCGAAAAATTAAAGACAATGGTTTTGGGTGTTCCTTCTTTTCTTGCCCGGTCAGCTTCGCGAATAACTTGCGCAATGGCATGTGTTGTTTCGGGTGCCGGGATAATCCCTTCCGAACGTGCAAAAGCAACACCGGCCTTAAACGATTCGTTTTGATGCAGGGCGCGGGCTTCAATGAGCCCATCCTTCAACAATTGGCTGATGATGGGACCGGCGCCGTGATACCGCAGTCCACCTGCATGGATCTTGGGCGGAATAAACTTATGCCCGAGTGTAAACATTGGCAGTAACGGTGTCATTCCAATTGTGTCACCAAAATCATAACGGAATTCACCCCTTGTCAGTTTAGGACAGGATTCGGGTTCAACGGCAACAATCCGTGTTCCTGACCCTTTTTTCATATTGTTACGGATAAACGGGAATGAAATTCCGGCAAAATTTGATCCCCCACCGAAACAGCCGATAACGACATCAGGATAATCATCGGTTTTTTCAAATTGCCTGAGGGTTTCTTCGCCAATGATGGTTTGGTGCATCAATACATGGTTTAACACACTACCAAGCGAATATTTTGTTTTATCGTCACGCAACGCCATTTCAATAGCCTCTGATATAGCAATGCCAAGGCTTCCGGGTGAATCAGGATCCTCAGATATTATGCTGCGTCCCGCCTCGGTAAGGTTGCTTGGTGAGGCAACTACATCAGCGCCCCAGGTGTTCATCATAATCTTCCGGTAAGGCTTTTGCTGAAAGCTGATTTTTACCATAAACACGTTCAGATCAATACCAAAAAACCGGGTGGCAAACGCAAGTGCGCTGCCCCATTGGCCCGCACCTGTTTCGGTGGTGATGCGTTTTACACCTTCCTTGTAATTGTAATACGCCTGTGGTACAGCCGTGTTGGGTTTATGCGATCCGGCCGGGCTTACACTTTCGTTTTTGTAATAAATCTTCACCGGGGCATCCAGCAGTTTTTCAAACCGGGTTGCCCTGACCAGTGGGCTAGGCCTCCATATTTTATAGATATCCTGAACTTCATCAGGAATGTCAATAAAGCGCTCGGACGACACTTCCTGTTTGATCAGTTCTTCAGGAAACAGGGGGGCCAGGTCGTCGGGGCTTATGGGCTGGCGGGTGGCCGGATGCAGGGGCGGCAACATCTTCCCGGGCATATCAGCCTGGATGTTATACCATTGTGTTGGCATTTCATGCTCTTGTAAAATAACTCTTTTAAATGTTTTCATGATGATTAAATTTAATATATAAAACAAAAAAGGCGTGTCGTAACCGACACGCCCTGAACAATTTCTTTTATTGCACACTAATTACTGGTTACGCCACA
>Ga0114931_10010744_pt1 | contig 10872 bp, 7 predicted proteins | sample 2SBtaG_FD_89579 | JGI IMG/M metagenome (GOLD analysis project Ga0114931, IMG submission 89579) | Deep subsurface microbial communities from Kolumbo volcano to uncover new lineages of life (NeLLi) - 2SBTROV14_V59a metaG | ecosystem: Environmental > Aquatic > Marine > Volcanic | place: Kolumbo...
AGGAGGCTGTCCGAGAATAGAAGCCGTCGCGAGGGAAAGCTGATTTGAGTCACATTTTCCCATTATTTGAGGCGAATAGTTGCGCTATTTAACGAAAATAAGGGGGAAATGTGGCCAAACTCAACTTTTCCGCAGTCGGTTCTCTATTCTCGGACAGCCTCCTAGGCGACCCCACAATGAGCTTGTCCTGTGAGGAGAGTCAGTTAACCTGCTGTCCAGGAGTCGTGTAGAAATCCGTCAGCGCGATCTGTCCGATCCGTCGAGGGTGTTTGTTCCGCACACGCTTGTTATCGGTCATCCACTTGTGTTTCATCTTGGGGCTCTGTCGTCTTATTGAAAACTGGCGATGAGCGCAACTCAAGCAATGAGCCTTGTGTTTGAGGGAAAACTCCCTGTGTTTGCTCTGTCTGCTGAATTACGCTGAGTAGTTACAAATATTTTTCAAAATCGATCCTGACAAATGAGGCACGAAGCGCATCTGTCGAGAGCGTATCCATCACAGGTTGACGGCCACCATTCAGCATGTCTCTCTCACTGTTCAGAATTGACCTCATGCTCATTTAGATGTCACTATTGGATGCACTGAGGTTCTAAGTGTATACGTCAAGCGCGTAGCAATTGCGCGTTTAAGCCATCAGCATTCTTAATTCACAATGATTGCACTATGTCTGATCTGTCTTTATCTCAAGTTCAACCTCAAAAAACTGCCTTGTATGATTTGCATATCAAATCAGGCGCAAGAATGGTCTGTTTTGCTGGCTATCAGCTGCCAGTCAGTTACTCGCCCGGAATTATCAAAGAACATTGTCATACGCGTCACTATGCCGGATTGTTTGACATTTCTCACATGGGTCAAATCCATTTGAGTGGGGAGCAAGCCGGTATTGAATTGGAAAGACTGGTTCCCGGCAATCTTCAGGGTTTAAAAAACCACCGTCAGCGCTACACTGTATTGACTAACCAGCAAGGCGGTAGACTGGACGATTTGATTGTCGCCCGAGATAATGACGATTGGCGACTGGTTGTCAACGCAGCCTGCAAGCAACAAGATTTCGAGCATCTGCGCAATCAGCTGCCCGCTGAATGCGCGCCTGCTCTGCTAACGGATCAGTCATTGCTTGCCCTGCAAGGCCCGCTTGCTGTCAGCGTTCTTGACTCAGTGATCGATGAAGGCTGTGCCGACATTGCGTTTATGGCGACATCGCAGGTTGTTATCCGGGACATTCCATGCCGGATCAGTCGTTGTGGCTATACCGGAGAGGATGGTTATGAGCTGTCAGTTGCGAATCAGCATGCGCCAGCATTGGCAAACCTGTTGTTGCAACATGAGCATGTAAAACTCATTGGCCTGGGCGCCAGGGATACATTAAGACTTGAAGCCGGACTCTGCCTGTACGGGCAGGATATCGATGCCACGACAACGCCAGTTGAAGCGGGGCTGGGCTGGGTTGTGGATCGTCATTACCTGAAGTCAGATGGAAAACAGCCAGGCTTTCCCGGTGCACAGATTATTTTGCAACAACTGCAATCTGGCGTCGCCCGGCAACGTGTTGGTTTAAAGCCGGAAGGACGGGTTCCGGTTCGGGAAGGCGCTGAACTTTTCAATCGACAGGGTGAACGCGTCGGTCATGTGACCAGCGGTGGTTTTGGACCGAGCATTGGCAAACCCATCGCAATGGGTTATGTTGCCAGCGATCACAGCGTGATTGGGAGTCGGCTGATGACAGTTGTGAGGGAGCGGGAAATCATGCTTGAAGTTGTCTCGCTGCCTTTTGTCGCGCATCATTACCATCGGTCATCGTAAAAAACAGGGAGGACGGACATGCCAGGCCAGCAACAACCCCTGGAAGAACTGGAAATGCGCGGCGATTTCATTCGGCGTCATATCGGTTCCAGCGCAGAGCAGATTCAGGACATTTTGTCGTATCTGAATTTGACTTCAATGGATGCGCTGGTTGATCAGGTGATTCCGGAGAACATACTTAGTCAGGAAATTCCAGCGCTGCACTCAACGTTCAGTGAACAAGCCGTTACCCGCTATCTGCGTAAAATGCGCAACCGCAATCAGGTGTTTGTATCGATGATTGGAATGGGCTATTACGATACCATCATGCCGGCTGTGATCAAACGCAATGTACTGGAAAACCCGGGCTGGTATACGGCGTATACGCCTTATCAAGCTGAAGTCAGTCAAGGGCGTCTGGAGGCGTTGAGCAATTTTCAGCAAATGGTCATGGACTTGACCGGTATGGATCTGGCCAATGCGTCGTTGCTGGATGAAGCCACAGCCGCAGCTGAAGCCATGACCATGAGCAAGCGCATCAGCAAAAAACAGTCATCGGTGTTTTTCGTTGATCAGGATTGTCATCCACAGACCATTGCCGTACTCAGAACCCGCGCCGAGAATCTGGGATACCAATTATGCATCGGCGATCCGTGGAATGATCTGGATGCCGCTGTCGTGTTTGGGGCATTGCTGCAATATCCAGGCTCCAGCGGAGCGATCAAGCCATTGCAAGCCATCGCAGATCAGTTGCATGCAGCGCAGGCGATCGTATCTGTGGCGACAGATCTGCTCAGTCTGGTGTTGCTCAAGCCACCAGGGGAACAAGGTGCTGATATCGTTGTCGGCAGCGCGCAACGCTTTGGCGTGCCAATGGGTTATGGCGGTCCACATGCGGCTTTTTTTGCCACCCATGATCAACATAAACGCGCTGTTCCCGGCCGTATTATCGGTTTGTCCAGGGATCAACGCGGCCTGCCCGCTTACCGAATGGCGTTGCAAACCCGCGAGCAACATATCCGCCGCGACAAGGCGACCTCAAACATTTGTACCTCGCAAGCCTTGCTTGCAGTGATTGCCAGTTTTTATGCCATTTATCACGGCGCCAAAGGCTTGAAACTGATTGCCGCAAGAGTGCACAGATATACTCAGATTGTGGCGCTGGCGCTGACCCGTCTGGGTTTTTCAATACAGAACCCGGTCTATTTTGATACCTTGACTGTACATGTTCCGGGGCAAGCCAGACGCATTGCCGCCCGAGCAAAAGAAGCAGGCATCAATTTAAGAGTGGTTGACGCTGACAAGCTGGGTATTTCGCTGGATGAAACCACAATACGCAAGCACATCAGGCAATTGCTGACAGTGTTTTCTTCACGCGCAGAGGTTGACATCGATGCGCTGGATCAGGCAGTCGCAGAATGCATTCCAGCCGAATTATTACGTGAGACCCGCATACTCACCCATCCGGTTTTTGAGCTGTACCACTCTGAAACCGAAATGATGCGTTACATGCGCTGGCTGGCCAGACGGGATATCGCCCTGGATCGCTCAATGATACCTTTGGGTTCATGTACCATGAAACTCAATGCAGCAACCGAGTTGCAAGCATTATCCAGCTACCAGTTCAGCGCCATGCATCCATTCGCGCCACTCGAACAAGCGCAAGGTTATCAGCAGTTATTTGAGGAAATCGAAGACATGCTCTGTGTCTTGACCGGTTTTGATGCGTTCTCGCTGCAACCCAATGCAGGTTCGCAAGGTGAATATGCCGGTTTGCTGGTAATTAAAAAATATCACCAAAGTATCAATCAGGGGCATCGCAATATTTGTTTGATTCCCGCATCCGCGCATGGCACCAACCCGGCCAGCGCCACCTTGGCTGGATTAAACGTTGTCGTGGTTGCCTGTGATGAACAAGGCAATGTGAGCGTCGATGATCTGCAATCCAAACTCGCAGAACATGGCGAAAATCTGGCCGCCTTGATGATTACTTATCCCTCCACCCACGGCGTGTTTGAAGAAGCCTTTGTCGACATTTGCAAACTGATCCATGCACATGGCGGGCAAGTCTATCTGGATGGCGCGAATTTTAATGCTCTGGTGGGATTGTGCTATCCGGGACGCTTGGGCGCTGATGTCGCCCACATCAATTTGCACAAGACTTTCAGTATTCCCCATGGTGGCGGTGGCCCGGGCATGGGACCGATTGGCGTCGGCGCCCATCTCGCGCCATTTTTACCCGAACACCCGGTTGTTGAAGGTGTGAATCCGGCTGCCGGAAAAAACCAAACCATTGGCACGATTGCCGCCGCGCCCTGGGGTTCGGCAAGCATCTTGACCATTTCCTGGGCATATATCGCCATGATGCGCGCCACAGGTCTGAAACGAGCAACCCTGGTGGCGATTTTAAATGCCAACTACATCGCCAAGCGTCTGCAGAGCGATTATCCGGTGCTCTATACCGGCAAAAACGGCATGGTCGCGCATGAGTGCGTTATTGATTTAAGGCAAATCAAAAAAAGCACTGGAATCACCGTTGATGACGTTGCCAAGCGCCTGATTGATTACGGCTTTCACGCGCCAACCGTGTCTTTCCCGGTTGCCGATACCATGATGATCGAGCCGACCGAGAGCGAGAACAAGCGAGAAATCGACCGCTTTTGCGATGCAATGATCATGATTCGCAAGGAGATCAAAGCGCTTGAAACCGGAGCAGCAGACCCTGACAATAATCTGCTGAAAAATGCCCCGCACACCTATGATCTATTGCTGACAGAAGACTGGCCCTATCCCTATTCAAGACAACAGGCATTTCATCCGCTTGATGTGGCAAGAGAAGACAAGTACTGGCCGCCTGTGGCGCGGATTGATAATGTTTATGGCGACCGGAACCTGGTGTGTTGTTGTGCTCCAATGCGCTAGTCGTCTGATTTCCGCGCATTGATTGACGCGTTAGCTGCTGCTTTATCTGGCCGTTGGACACGCAACACGTTACAGTTCAGGCAGTTAATACCTTTGTCAATTAGGTGGCAGTGATGTTGAATCATTGTGTTCGAGCAGTGTACGGAGCTCAGGAATGCATGAGCCACAGTTGGTACCAGCTTTCAGGCACGCGCCAATTGCTTCTATGCTGGTCAGGTTTTGTTCTACGATGGTTTCTCGTATGGTTTGTTCGGCGACATTGTGGCAGGCGCAGATGATTTTCCCGGCATCCTGGCTGTTGTCTGGCGATCTGCCAGTTAGCAGGCTGTCACGTTCAGCTTTGCTGAGAGAGTCTTTTTCGAACAAGCTGATCAGCCAGTCACGCGGGGGAAGGTCGGGGTCGGTGCCGATGAACAGGCAGCTATGTAAGTGTTCGCCATGAAAACAGGCGGCACGATAATGGTGACGTGAAGTGACGTAAAATTCGACCCAGGTGCTGTGATTGGGTTTGTCGCCGAGTAACAGCTTGCGTGCATGGGTTGCCCAATGTTCCGGCGCGCTGTTACCGGCGGTTTCGTAACGCCAGATGCCCTTGCCTCTGGATTTGTTCCAGTAACTGGCGAGAAATGGATTCAGGTCGGCGCGCAGGGACAGAATAAAACCGTACCAAGCATATTCAAGCGGTTGTATCCTGACTGTACTGTGTTTGAATTCAGGTTGGCCTGAATGCGGATCAGTGACCGCTCTGATCAATTTGCCGACTCTGGCGTTGCTGTTGAATTGCTGATTCCAGTGAATGGGGACAAAGACGCTGCCGGGTTGCTGGGCTTCACTTATTTGTACCCGTACCTGAATCGTGCCATATTCACTGCTGATGGAGGCAAGCCCACTATTTTTCAGATGACAGCGTTCGGCATCCAGCGGGTGTATTTCCACATAGGGCTCATGACGATGCGAGGACAGGCGCGGCGATTTGCCGGTGCGGGTCATGGTGTGCCAGTGATCACGCACTCTGCCGGTGTTGAATATAAACGGGTAGCGTTGATCGGGTAGGCTAGCTGGTAGCTGTGGCGCGATCGGGATAAAGCGCGCCTTACCATCCTCAGTGCTGAAACGCCCATCTGTATACAAGCGTGGTGTTCCTTGCGTTTGTTGGTTGTTGACAGGCCATTGAATTGGTTGCAGGTCATGATAGTCGTGCTCGCTGAGCGATGCGAGCTGACTGATGTCGAACTGGCGTTGGTCATGATTCCCGAAACCGGACAATGCCGCATGTTTACGGAAGATGTCCCCTGCATTCTGATAAGGGAACTGTTCAGCAAAACCCAACTGGCGTGCGACCTGGGTGATGATCCACCAGTCCGGTCTGGCTTGGCCCGGGCTTGGCAGAAATGCCCGTTGTCTGGAAATACGCCGTTCACTGTTGGTCACAGTGCCATCCCGCTCCCCCCAGCTTAATGCTGGCAAACGAATCTGCGCAACTCGGGTGGTATCAGTCAGCCGCGTGGTATCGGAGACAACAACCAGCTCACATTGCTGCAATGCTGTTTTAACCTTGTCCGCCTGAGGAAGACTGACTACCGGATTGGTCGCCATAATCCATACGGCTTTGATTGTTCCATCAGCAATGGCGTCAAACAGCTCAACTGCTTTGTAACCTGATTGACTGGCGATTCGAGGGGATTGCCAGAAATCTTGCACTGTGTCACGATGCTCCGGGTTGTCAATGTCCATATGTGCGGCTAATTGATTGGCTAGACCACCAACCTCACGTCCTCCCATGGCATTTGGCTGACCGGTGATGGAAAACGGTCCCATGCCGGGACGACCGATACGACCGCTTAGCAGATGACAATTGATAATGCTGTTAACTTTGTCGGTACCGCTGCTGGATTGATTGATGCCTTGTGAAAACAGTGTGACCACGCGCTCGGTTCTGGCGAACAAGCGGTAAAATTGTTCAACCAGTTCGATGCTTAAACCACATGCATTGGCGACTGCTTGCACAGAGGGTGAAGATACTCGCGCTGCTTCCAGAGCCTGTTCAAGCCCCGTCGTGCAGTGGTTGACAAACAAAGTATTGCGTTCATTGTGTTGCTCCATCCAAACCAACAAACCGTTGAATAAAATGGCATCGGTTGCTGGCTTGATGGGCAGGAACAAATCAGCGCTTGCGGCGGTTTGGGTGTTGCGTGGGTCAATCACCACAATGCTGAGATCGGGATTGGTTTTTCTGGCTTGCATAATGCGTTGAAAAACGACTGGGTGACACCAGGCAGTATTACTGCCCGTCAACACCACCAGCTTGGCTCTTTCCAGATCATCATAGTTAGTGGGAACGCAATCCTCGCCGAAAGCGCGCTTGTAGCCGGTTACCGCAGATGACATGCACAAACGCGAATTGGTATCAATGTTGGCTGAGCCAATAAAGCCTTTCATGAGCTTGTTGGCAACATAGTAATCTTCAGTCAGCAACTGACCGGAGACGTAAAAGGCCACAGCATCAGGTCCATGCTGATTGATGATCCTGGAAAACCCGCTTGCGACTGCCTGGATTGCTTGATCCCAGGTAACTTGTTGAGTATTGATTTCAGGATACAGCAAACGTTCCTGCAAATACACCGTTTCAGCCAATGCGGTTCCTTTGGAGCATAGCCGTCCGAAGTTTGCAGGATGTTGCTTGTCACCTTCAACCGAGACAATCCCGGCTTCATCAATTGACGCGACCACGCCGCATCCAACGCCACAATAAGGGCATGTTGTCTTGACAGTTTGAGTTGAGCGCATGTCGTTATGAAATTTGATCTGGACTGAGCATTAAAGATTTGAGGTTTACTTCGAGGTATTGATGCAAATACCAGTCTAAACATTTAGCGCAGGAAATGTTCCCTGGTTTAGCGAAACCAATGGCTAACGGTTTGACTAACCCGCCTGGACAGGCTGTGTTTTAGCGGCAGTACCTTTGTTCCCCTGGCCAGGCCGTTTTCCAGTTCAAAGGCAAGATCCATGACATTGCTGAAGCGTTTTTCCGGGTTAACGGCGCGTGCCAGCAAAACTTCAAGCCAGGCCGGTAGATCAGGTCGATACTGGCTGAGTGGAGTTGGATGGTCAAAGTTTGGTCGGGTAAACGGCTCAACTTCACCATACGGATAATGTCCTTTGCTGAACATGCGATACAAGGTTACCCCTAACGCATACAGATCAGATTCCTCATTTCCCCGTCCACCCTGAAATAATTCCGGGGACATATAACTTAGCGTTCCCGGCGCAGTACTTTCCAGTTCATCATCCAGTCCCGGTAGCCGCGCTACGCCCAGATCCAGTAGTTTTAATCCACCCTGGTCGAGTAAAATGACATTGTCGGGTTTAATGTCCCGATGGATCACTCTTTCCTTATGCAGTGCGTAAACGGCTCTGCATAGCATCAGGCTGATATCGACTCCTGATTCAAGCGTGATGAGATCATTCAACAGGTAGTGTTCAAGTGTGCTGCCTTGGTAATAGGGCATGATTGTGTACAAGCGGGTTTGCCGGTCGGTTTCAAGTTCCACTTGCTCTGCAATCCACGGGTTATGTACATGTGACGTGATCCAGTTTTCACGAATGAACGCCTGGCGATAAATGATCTCGCTGTTTGTTTCTGGTTTGGGAAACTTCATTACCACTTCGCCATGATGCCCGCTTTCATCGCTTGCCAGAAACAGGACAGAATACTTGCTGTCGGAAATTTTAGTATTGAGGCGGAAACCATCGATGACGTCGTTCAGTTTTGGTACTGGCATGACGATCAAGTCATCAACGGCATATTCCAGGAACGATGTATCTGGCGGCGGCAATTGCAAAACATCGATCACCAGTGCACTCACATTATCCTGGCTCCCGGTCTGCAAGGCTTCCTGCACAATTGCCCTGGCGTGATCTTGTGGCGACTGATTTTGACTGAGCAATTCCAGGATTCTCTGGTTGGACAGTGCCGTATGCACACCGTCGCAACAGAGCAGGAAACGGTCGTGAAGTTTCAGATTATGTTGTGAATAATCAATGCGCAGGGTATCGTCAATACCCAGTGCCCGGGTCAGTACATGTTGTAAATCAGGGTGTTGATGGACATGATCCGTGGTCAGGCAATGCAGCCGATTATTCCTGAGCCGATAAATCCGGGTATCACCAAGATGGACGATATGTGCCTGACAGCCTAACAGAATTAACGCGCTGAATGTGGTCCCCATCCTTTTCAAGGCAGCATCACGCGTGGACTGTGAGTATATCCAGCGGTTAATTGACATCAGCGCGATTTCAGCCATGCGGCTAACGCCTAAGGTTTCTTTTTGGGCGTAATAAGCGTCGATAAATTCACGTACCGCCAGTTCAGCAGCGCAGCGCCCGCCGCGCGTTCCTCCAATGCCGTCGGCAATAATCGCAGTACTGCCATACAAAGCTCGCTCAGCGTCGCTGCCTTGATAAAAGGCGACGAAGTCTTCATTGACTTCACGCTTGCCAACTTCAGTTGCAAAGCCGCTTTGTGTTTCTAACTGTTCTGACATGCCAGCGAATCCTATATCCGGGTGATGATGCAGGGTTGAGAGGAATAGACATCAGGTTGGCATTATAGCCTGATATACGCTGGCAAGTGGAAGCGGTCGTGGATTTCCATGAAAATGATCCGGTTGTTTTTAAAGGGTTTATGTCTTCGATCCGGGTAAATGAAAAGGCGTTCAGAGGCTGCTTTAGGAATAATTCCCTGTGTCGGCTGTGTACACTTGAAGCCGATTCTGAGTTGGTTTCAAGCGATGAGTATCTCAAAAATTCTACACAGTGGTCATAAAGCAACCTTGCTAAGTGCTTTTGTTTATTCAGACATGAGTTTCATGGTTTGGGTATTGATGGGGCCGTTAGTTGTTTATATGGCTGACGATTTAAATCTGTCAGAAGCGCAGCAGTACACACTGGTTACAATTCCACTGTTAACAGGCGTGTTGTTTCGTGTCCCAATGGGGATGCTGGTCGATCATTTTGCGCCCAAACGCACCGGCCTGGTTGCTCAGGCGATTGTTATTCTGGTCTTGTTGCTGGCTTTCCTCAGCAATGTCAGTTCGATCAGTGGAATATATAGTGTTGCAATTGCACTGGGTTTGGCGGGTACCAGCATGGCTGTAGCGCTGCCACTGTGTAGTCGTTGGTACCCCGACGAATATCAAGGCGTGGTAATGGGTATCGCCGGCGCTGCCAGCAGTGGCACTGTGTTAACAGCTGCGCTGGCGCCGATGCTGGCAGAATCGTTTGGATAGCGAGCTGTTTTTGGCTTTGCCACGCTGCCGTTAGTCGCAGCCTTGATACTTTTCTACGTAAAAGCCGAAGACAGTTCCTACCAACCGGTAAAAGAAGCCACTTTCAGACTATTTCAAGGTTCTCAGGGAAATTGATGCCTGGTGGTTTATGTTGTTTTACAGTTTGAGTTTTGGTGGTGTGATTGCGCTGTCCAGCGTGATGGTTTTGTATTTTCATCAACAATATCACTTTGAGCCCGTCATGGCTGGTTACTACACAGCGGCTTGTATTCTTGCGGGAACTGCGTTGCGGCCATTAGGAGGTTGGATGGCTGATCGATACGGTGGTATTTGGTCGATGCAGCGCTTCTATGTTGTGGCTGCTGCGTCAATGTTGCTTGTCAGGTTTCGCTACCTGGTTGGTTGGCGATTGTGGTTTTAATTACAGGGACTGCTGCGTTGGGCATGGGCAGTGGCGCTGTATTTCAGTTGGTGCCATTGAGATTTCGCAGGCATGTCGGTGTCGTGACAGGCATGGTCGGCGCTGCTGGAGGGCTTTATTGTTTTTACCTGCTTGTCTGTACTGAGTTTGTACGGTATTCATCGAGTGAAAACACGTTGGCGTACCACTTGGGGGGCAGGTGAAGTAACCCAGGCTCGCGTATGATTTGGCAGCTCTGTCATCGTGCGGCGTTAGTCCAATATATTAAATTAAGGCAGCTGATATAGAAATGATTCGTATCAAGGTGTCACAATCGGCGTCTAATCAGCAATGTAACGGTTGCTACAACAGGATTTAGACAAGAAATTGTCGATTTATCGAAAAATTATTGTAACTATTCAGCGTGTCCCTGTGACTGTTCAGATTGCCCAGCCTTCGTTTTCGAAAGCTGGGTAAAT
>Ga0114931_10010745_pt1 | contig 10872 bp, 8 predicted proteins | sample 2SBtaG_FD_89579 | JGI IMG/M metagenome (GOLD analysis project Ga0114931, IMG submission 89579) | Deep subsurface microbial communities from Kolumbo volcano to uncover new lineages of life (NeLLi) - 2SBTROV14_V59a metaG | ecosystem: Environmental > Aquatic > Marine > Volcanic | place: Kolumbo...
AACCTTCGCCTCACTCCTATTGATGAGGTGGGAGCCGGCAAAACATCAGGTGACCTACGTCAATGCCGGCCATTGTCATCCGGTGATGGTGACGCCGCATGGCGCAGAAGTGGTAAGCTACAGCGATCTACTGCTGGGGCTTGACCCTAGCGCAACGTTCAAAGATACGACGCTGGATATGCCCGAAGGGAGCGTGTTGATGGCCTACACGGATGGATTGATCGAACAGCGGATGAATACGGGGGAGATGCTGGGAGAGCCAGGGCTCGAACGCCTTCTGACCACTTCTTTGGATCAGGCAGACCCCGTGGAAACCATGCTACGAGCGATTCTTCGTTATAGCGAAGAACCAATTTTCCAAGACGATATCATGGTTTTCTGGCTTGAACGACTTATGACAGTCGCACATCCGTTGGGGAAACGCGCACCTGAAGATTCATCTCGAAGCAAATCTCCGATGAAGAGCAAGCATCAGAGGGGGAGAAAAAATCCTTCACGAATTTAGCCCGTTTTGTACATCCGCGTCTTCTCGCCGAGGCATCAAGAGTACCGGGCGGTCTGCACGTTCAAATACTTCACGAGTCACACTTCCTAACAGTATACGCTCAAGGCGATTATGATGTCGTTTACCAAGCACAATTAGATCCGCCCCCTGTTCGTCAGCCTGTTCGAGGATACATGTGGCCGGGTCTCCATTTAAAATCTCGGGCTGAATAGGGTGTACAAAATGTGCAACGAGGAAAGCATGAAACTCATGCTCTTCGGCACGCTCGATATTGTGCTGCACCTCCGGATCATAGGTGACGTAGGCGAAGTCCCCAAAGCCCGACATGGGGTCGATCGGCATGGGAGCCGTCGACGTAGGTGCAAATACATGAAGGACAAGGAGGTCCGCACTCATCCGCTCGGCAATAGACTCGACAGCGCCGGTCGTGAGGCGAGATTCAGTCAAATCGACGGCATATAGGATCTTCATGTTCTCAACCGGCAGTAATTGTTTTGCGGTAATAATATACCATGTTCGATGAATCCTCGTTGTGAGGTCCACTCGAAGATTGATACAGTCTGCCAGGATGAAATTAAGTGGAAGTGATTCAGAGGCGGCGATGTCCGGTCATTCTGCACTCGGGATTATTGGGAGGCTTGACGAGATCGTACACAAGTGTTACCATGCAACGCCACTCGCCCACCTTCCTTGTGTCGCGGACTACGGTGAAGGGCAGATGAGGAGCGTTGTCAATTTTCGCTCACTTTTTTCGGCGGCGATGAATCGAATTGTATTTCTAGTTGCAGGATTATTTTTCATTTTGCCACAATCAGGGCAGGCACAACTGCACCCAATCGGCATCAATGACCTCTTTGATTTACGCCAGGTCGGCAGCCCTCGAGTGAGTCCGGATGGAAGGTGGATCGCATTTACCGTGCAAGAGACCTTGATGAAGGACGATAAACAAGAGACGGGCCTCTGGATGATTTCCCGTGACGGAAAGGATGCCCTCCGCATGACGGCTGCAGGATATTCCGCGAGCCGGCCACGCTGGAGCCCGGATGGGAAGGTTCTCTCCTTCCTTGCCTCGAAAGGGGAGGAGAAGACGCAGGTGTGGGCCCTCGACCGTCGGGGCGGCGATGCACACGCCATCACAAAGGTAAAGCAAGGTGTGGGCAGCTACGAATGGTCCCCGGACGGAACTCAATTGCTCTTGAGTATCCGAGATCCCAAACCCGATGCCGACGACAAAAAGCCCCGCCCGTGGGTCATCGATCGCTTGCAATTCAAGCGAGACTATGCAGGCTATCTCGATGACCGGCATATCCATCTCTTTGTAATGACTGTCGGCGATACGACCCTCACACAGATCACCTCCGGTCGTTATGACGAAGGGCAGGCGGTTTGGAGCCCGGACGGTAAGCGTGTGGCGTTTGTCAGTAATCGAACCGATGAACCGGACGGAAATGACAATGCCGACATTTGGATCGTGCGTGCCGACAACACCGACAAAGGGGGAACGTTGCTGCAAGTGACAAAAAATGAGGGATCCGACGATTCACCCACGTGGAGTCCGGAAGGAAACACTTTGGCATACGTCACCAATACCAGACCCGAACTGATTTGGTATGCCACCAATAACCTTGCTACGATCCCGGCGACGGGCGGGCAGCCCCACATTTTGACGCCGACACTCGACCGGAATGTCTCACGACCCCGGTTTTCATCGGATGGAAAGGGCCTTTATTTCATCCTCGAAGAAAGCGCGGAACGCCATTTGGCCCGTATTGATACAGACGGAAAGCGAATGACGCGCCCAGTCGACGGAAGACTGAGCGTGCGCAGCTATACCCTCGCGCCCGACGATACGCCGGTCACGCTCCTTAGCAAGCAGCGTCTACCGGGCGAATTGTTCGAAGTTGACGAGCACCATCTGAAACAATTGACGACGGTAAATGACAGCTTGATGGCAGGCTTTTCTCTCGCTGAGGTGCGGAATATTCATTTCAACAGTAAGGACGGAACAGAGATCGAGGGCTTCATATTTTTACCACCGGGCTACGATCCTGCCTTGAAGTATCCCACCCTATTACGGATCCATGGTGGGCCGACGGCCCAGTACGATTACGGATTTAATTCCGAAGCGCAACTATTTGCCGCGAACGGATATGCCGTTGTGATCGCGAACCCCCGCGGGTCGTCTGGATACGGCGAGGCTTTCTCAAAGGCGATATGGGCCGACTGGGGGCACCTCGATTTCGAGGATGTCATGGCCGGCGTTGACTATGCCGTCGCTCAAGGGTATTCCGATCCCGAGCGCCTGGGAGTTGGTGGCTGGTCGTACGGCGGCATCCTCACCAATTATGTCATCACCCAAACCGACCGTTTCAAGGGGGCCATCTCGGGGGCAAGCGAAGTGTTGTATCGATCAAATTACGGGCACGACCATTACCAGCATGACTGGGAAATGGAACTTGGCCTTCCGTGGGAAAACGCGGAGGCATGGGAGCGCATCTCGCCATTCAATAATGTTGCGAACATCACCACGCCAACGCTGATCATGGGCGGGGAAAAAGACTGGAACGTGCCTATTCTCAATTCGGAGCAGCTCTATCAGGCGCTTCGTCGCCTCGGGCGGACCACGCAACTCGTCGTTTATCCGGGCGAACATCATGGCTTCGGGAAGCCCTCGTTCCGTAAGGATCGCCTCGAAAGATACCTTGCGTGGTATGGCCGGTATGTGAAGGGGTCGGGGGCTGGTGGCTGAGGGCTGGTGGCTGGAGGCTGGAGGCTGCTGGCTGGAGGCTGCTGGCTGATATATCCGATCCGGGACTCGGGCATGCAAAACCGGACTGTAGAGACGTGCCGTGGCGCGTCTACCAGAGGGTTGGCTGAAGAAGAAGGCCGAGAAAGTGCACAACCGTTTCGGAGAGCCGGTATTACAGCCCGTACAGCGCGCCGAATTTTTCGCGAACATAACCCACCCAGCTTTCTGCTTCGAGGCCACGGCCCGTGGCGGATTCGAGGATTTCTGTCGCCGTCTTCATGCGCCCGTATTTGTGCACGTTCTCCCGAAGCCACGCCAGAAGAGGGCCAAACTCGCCACGGGCAATCTGATTTTCGAGGTCGGGAACGGTGTCGACAGCGCTGTTGAAAAACTGTGCAGACATCAGGTTACCGAGGGCATAGGTTGGGAAGTAGCCGAGTGCGCCGAGCGACCAGTGGATATCCTGAAGTACGCCTTCGGTGTCGGACGCGGGGCGAAGTCCGAAGTATGCCTCGGTCTTCTCATTCCATGCCGTCGGTAGGTCATCGACGGAGAGGGTACGGTCGACGAGCGCCTGTTCGAGTTCAAATCGCAGCATGATGTGGAGGTTGTACGTCACCTCGTCCGCCTCCACCCGGATGAGTGACGGGGCCACCGCATTCGTGGCGCGGTAAAAAGCGTCGAGCGTTGTATCGCCGAGCGCCTCGGGAAACGTACGCTGAAGCGAGGGATAATAGTGTTCCCAGAAGGGCAGGCTGCGCCCGACGAGGTTTTCCCACAGTCGCGACTGAGATTCATGCATCCCGAGCGATGTCCCACTCGCTAGCGGGGTTCGGTCAAGGGCGGTGGCGATACCCTGTTCATACATGCCGTGCCCGGCTTCATGGAGCGTTCCAAAGAGGGCCGGGTTGAGGAAGTGCTCATCGACGCGCGTCGTAATGCGCACGTCCGACAGTGCAAAAGTGGTTGTGAAAGGGTGGGCGGATCGATCCTGCCGGCCATGCTCAAAGTCATAGCCGAAGTCCCGAATGACAGACAGTCCGAAATCCCATTGCCGGTCATCGGCGAAGAAACGGTGGAGGACGGAGGTGTCCGGTTGTGGGCGACCGACTACTTCACGCACAAATGGGACGAGTTCGTCGCGAAGATTGGCGAATACCTCCGCGACGGTCGCTGTTTTCATACCCGGCTCGTACTCGTCGAGCAGCGCATCATAGACACAGGCATCATATCCGACGGCTTCGGCCTTCTCCACATTCAGATCGATGACGGTCTGAAGATGGGGGGCAAAATGGGCATACGTATTGGTATCTCGGGCCTTCTTCCATCCGTCTTTGGCGAATGCCGTAGCTCGCGCCATGTCTGCCACAAGGCGGGCCGGAATTTTCCGTGCACGGTCATAATCGCGACGGGTTACCCGCAGGAGGGCTGCGTCCGAAGAGCCGGGGCCAAAATCTTCCGGCGACAGCTGATCGAGCAATTCGCCTACCGAGTCACGGATGAAGAACTCGTGGCCGAGCTCTCTCAGTGTGCCAATCTGGAAGGCACGCGCCTCGGTACCGCCGGGAGGCATGTACGTCTCTTGATCCCATTCTAGCACCGCCGCGGCGCCATTCAGATCAGCGATCCGACCGAGCATCGCCTTCAATTTCGTCATCGAATCCTGCATATTTCGCTCCGTCCGCTATTGATTGATGGGGCCAACTCGACGAAGAATAGCCAGAAACTCGGACGAACGCCGCCGGCCGGTGTAAATTCTCATCAAACAAATCTAGCGTCAGTCGCCGGGCGCGATGCGCAGGCCTCGCGGGACGAGCCACCGTTCGGACAGTTCAAAAAGTAACTGAAGGACCAGTGCCAGCAAAGCCGCTGGGACGGCGCCCTCCAAAATTAGCCCCACGTCGTCGAGCCGGATGCCGGTGAGAATGGGCTGTCCGTAGCCGCCGGCCCCGATGAGCGCTCCCAGCGTTGCCGTACCGGCATTGATGACTGCCGAAGTCTTGATGCCACCCAGGATGGAGCGGGATGCCAGTGGCAATTCGATATGGATGAGCCGTGCCCACGGCGTCAGTCCAAGCGCCTCGGCCGATTCGATCAAGGCAGGCGAAATGTCGTGGAGACCCGTATGCGTATTGCGGACAATAGGGAGGAGGCTGTACAGAAAAAGCGCGACGAGGGCCGGCGGTCCTCCGATGCCGAGGAGTGGAATCATGAACACGAGCAGGGCCAGCGACGGAATCGTATAGATGACCCCCGTGATGCCGAGGATAATTTGGCCCGTCCGCCGGAATTTTGCCGCGACGATGCCCAGCGGAAGGGCAATGAGGACCGCGGCAAGCAGTGAAATACCGACAAGATATAGATGCTCTCGTGTATGATGTCGGAACCTCGAAAGCCGCGTTGTTCGCGAGACGGTGATATTCACGTCCCGGTCGAACGCAGTGTTCAAAAAATCTGCGGCTATCTCGTTTTCCGGTACTTTTTCAATTTTGGCGCGGGCATTCATCCGTACCATCGCTTCGTTGCTGATAGCCCCGGAAAGGCGGCGGAGAGCCGCCACCCATGCCGGGGCACGATCGGCCAGATCCGCGCGATAGAGGAAGACCGCGTGGTAGTCGGGGAAGTGGTGGCGGTCGTCAATGAGCGCTCGGAGGTGGTAATAGGCGATCTCGGCATCTGTAGAATAGAGGTCGAGGGCGTCAATGGAGCCGGCTACGAGCCCGCGGTAGCCGAGATCATGATCGATGCCTCGGACGTCGCGCTGCGGAAGCCCATAATCGTCGCGAAGGGATGGCCACCCGTCCCCACGGTCCATGAACTCATTGCTGAAACCGAACTTCAGTTCGGGGTGCTGCCGGAGGTCCGAGATGGTGCGGATGTGAAGGGCTTCGGCACGCGCTTCCCGCATCCCGACGGCATAAGTATTGTTGAACCCGAGCGGCGCCGTCATTTTGATGCCGAACGAGGCCAATGTATCAGCGAGGGCATCCGCACGGACCCTGTGGCCGACAAGAATTTCCTGAAGAAGGGTGCCTGTATATTCGGGATAAACGTCTATTTCGCCTGAAAGAAGGGCATTCCACAAAATCCGCGTGCCGCCAAGTTGATCGCGATGGATGACTTCATAACCGGCCTCACGCCCGACCAAAGTCGCCATCTCGGCCAGAATCACGTTTTCCGTGAAAGATTTCGACCCGACCGAAATCGCCCTTTGCGCGACGGCCATTAACGGGAAGAGGCAAGCGAGAAGGAATGCAATATAACGGCGTGGATTCACAATGTGATACTCATGGTCTGTCGACGGGTGAACGGTGATCAAAGCGATTATTCGCCCACCGACGTGTCGATGGATTCAAGCGGACTGCGTTGTGCATGAATGAATGCTTCGACAAACGGTGAAGCGGCGCGGACGACGAGGTCTTCGAGCGTACCGGCTTGCTCGATCTGCCCACCACGCATGAGGATGATTTCATCGCCGAGAAAGCCGGCCTCACCGAGGTCATGTGTGACCATCACAACGGTTTTATGGAGGCTTCTAAATATGTCGCGGAGGTCGGCCTGAAGGTCGGCACGGATCATCGGATCGAGAGCGCCGAGAGGTTCGTCGAGGAGGAGCACGTCCGGGTCGAGCATAAGGGCGCGCATCAGCCCGACTCGCTGCTGTTGCCCACCCGAAAGCTGCGCCGGAAAGTCGTCGAGGCGATCGGACGGCAGGTGAACGAGCTTGCCGAGCGCCGTGAGGCGCTCCTCGATACGGGCTGCTTCCCAACCGAGATGCCGGGCGAGGAGCGTAACATTGTCACGGGCGGTGAGGTGAGGAAAGAGGCCGCCGTCTTGAATGACATAGCCCATCCGGTGCCGAAGTGTGTATGGATTCCACGCCGGGATGGGTCTGTCCTCGAAGCGCACCGTCCCCGCATCTGGCACGATCAACCCGATGATGAGCCGGAGCATCGTCGATTTTCCGCAGCCGCTCGGTCCGATAAGTACAGTGGTGCGTTCCGGAGCAGGCTTGAGGCTGACTTCATGCAATGCCCGGAGGCTCCCGTAAAATTTTGTGACACAATCGATTTCAATCATGACGATAATATAGGCCTAAACATGCGTTGGTTTCCGATTCGAGCAGGCGTGATTGGGCATCCGGCGATGGAATGAAGAAATAGTGAGGACAAATCGACCCGGCGGACGGTAGGATGCCTGGAGGGATCCTGCGGCTTGACAGCGCGTGAGAGGGGCCGTAATTTTCACGATTCACGCCAATGTAGCTCAGTTGGTAGAGCAGCTCACTCGTAATGAGCAGGTCAGCGGTTCGAGTCCGCTCATTGGCTCCACAAAAAAAGCCGTCTCCGTCGTCGCGATTGAGGCGGCATTTGTATGTTGACCGGAGGGCACCAAAATTCTCCGGGTTGGTCAGTTGACTCTTTTCGGTTATCAAAAATGTGAGGCCGCTTCCTGGCTCCGCAAATGATAAGGAGATGTATCGTGTATTGAATCCTATTGGGTTATTCAACCATTAGAATTGTCAATGTTATGAAAGTAATGCTTGCAGCAATCGTCTTCTTCGTCATCGTAGTCACCGGATGCAGTCCCACCAAACCGGCCGCCATGCTGCCTGAGCCCCCGGGAGAGGCGCGAACTCACGAGGCCTTGAACGCCGTGTTGTGGACGCAGACTGCAGTGGAATATCGGGCCGTCACGATGCAGGCTTATGCGACGGCACGCCGCGCTCTCAACCGTGCGCTTGCCGATTCGAATTGGTCAGCCGCCTTAGAGCAGCGCGGCGATTATACTCATCTCCCCCCGGCCATCATCCTTGATGCCGACGAAACGGCTCTCGATAACTCGCCCTATCAGGCCCGGCGTATTCTAGCCGATGGAGGTTTCACGCGGGATAGTTGGAAAGCATGGGTCGAGGAAGCCGCAGCCCGTCCCGTGCCAGGGGCGCTTGCATTTGCGCAATATGCAGCGTCCAAAGGAGTCGCCGTTTTTTTTGTCTCGAATCGCCGTGCTGCGTTAGAGGCAGCCACTCGGCACAATCTTGCCGAACAAGGTTTTCCCGTTGCGCCCAATTTCGACAGTATTCTGCTCCGAGGCGAAAAGCCCGATTGGGAGACGTCGGATAAGACACCGCGCCGCGCCGCCATTGCAAAACGATACAGGATTCTTTTGCTCGTCGGAGATAACCTGGGCGATTTTATCGGCGACGTCAATCAGACCATTGCTCGGCGCGCGGCTATGGCGAAGCCATACGATTCGTACTGGGGGGAACGCTGGATTATGTTGCCCAACCCCCAATACGGCTCATGGCAAGGTGCGCTTTTCGACTTCGATTATTCTCTGAGCCGCGAGGGGCAATTAAAGCGAGCATACGAGCGCCTGCGTATTCAATAATAATCATACGTGAAGCGCCGGCCATCAACGCTGCAGGGTAAGGGGGAACCTGTTGGAGGCATTCGCAGCTTTTTCCCGAGACAGGCATTTTTTTCATCCTCGTTTTGAGGGGATTCATCAGAAATGTGATCTCAGGCTTGATGGCACGGCGCTTGTATATATCCCGAATAGACGAACGTAACTGCCTCTCTGTGGCTGATATCACCTCGATGCTTGCGTCAAGCAAGTGGGTAAGGGGGTTTCAATCGGGGTGGTGTCGAAGCCGAGGTCAGCCCTGCTTTCCTGTTTGTATTCGGATCGGCCGGGGATAGGAATTTTTCCTTCAGGTTCCCCTAAGTGGCCCGCCGAATGGTGAAAGCGAAGTCGTTACGACCCACGTCCAAATACGCAAGCCCTGTAAGGTTTGTAGGAGCCCGACCCCGTAAGGTTGGGCTCTCTTGTATTATACCCTTTTCAAAAGCTTCCGGAATAAGACATCGGTCTAAACACCTGACGAGCGCGCGTACATTCGGAGCGGGCCGGCACATCTTCGACAACGGTCACGTTGCGGGCGTGGATGCCCTTTGGGCCGTTCTCCAAATCAAACTCTACGAGTTGGTTTGTGCGTAGCACTCTAAAGTTCTTGTCGGATACGATTTGTGAATGATGCACAAAAACATCCGGTCCACCATCCGGATGTTCGACGAATCCGAATCCTTTCTGTGCATCAAACCACTTTACAATACTACGATGGGTAGACATGGTACACCTCTAAGCATGAAGTTGAATGTGTGAATATATCCACCCGGAACGGGCGGGATACGGACGCTCACACTGATGAGGCCAACTCGTGTGACCAGAGGTCTGAGTCAGGGTAGGGGGGCTTCAACGAGCGTTGTCGAGATTCAATGCATCATGTGTGCCGATTACGTTCTTAGCGGATGTTCCAATCTGGGTGAAATTCATTTACAAACGTCGACCGCACTCCATGCCTTGCCAACTCGGCATGATCGCCGATCTTAGGCATACTTTGGGAAATATTCCCACCAATGGGACAAATTCCCGCATATGGGAATAATTCCCGACCAACTACCTCCGGCATGAACAGAGACGATTAAGATCATGTGACACAACAGGGATTTGATATTAAACGTTCATGTAGCGCTTGGAAACAGGCAAAAATGGTACTTCTTAGGAAAGAAAAAACTTCCTAAAATCTGAAAATATTACCCGGACACGTTGCCATTGATGAGATGTCGATCGGGGAGATGCGCACGCCAGCGAAAGAACGTTTCGGCCCTTCCGAAGAGGTCGCGGGAGTCGGGATTGGTTAGCGCCCAACGGTAGCCTTCGCGGGCAATGTGCAAATTGTGGTCACTGAGCGCCTCGTTTTGGGCGAGCCAACCTGCCCTCCTCATGGCATCTCGGCGGAGCGGCACCGGAAAGCGATATGTGTTCGCGTATTCGAAAATTGCATGCGAGGTGTCAAGGGCACTCCTTTCTCTTTGCTCAAACGAACGAATCATGGGTTCCACTCCATGGAAGAAGGCGGCGTAGTCGGGATCCTCGTAATCCGAAAAAATAGGATCCGGAGGTTTTGCTGCAAAATGGCCCACTTGCTCGTCCGCGAGTGCATTCATCATACGATATTCCGTGAGAATCGTCCCGAGGGCCCACACGCGGAGCCAAGCATTCCACACATCGAAGTCCTTCCATGCGATATATGCACCGTTGACCAACCGGTCATTGTAATCAAGCACCCGGCGCTGAAGCGCATTGACGGGTTCAAAGGCTGCCGCATCAAAATTGCCGGTATTTAGCGCCTCAATAAGTGGCGGCATGAGCGCGAAGATCCCCTCCAGAGTGTTGATCAACCCCCGCGAAAAGAGCGGATCGACAAAGCCGGCGGTATGCGACATCAGGCAATACCGGTACCCGGTGCTCTGCTTCGAAGCATACTGAATTCTGCCCGTTGAAACCCATGGGCGGGCCGCAGTCGCACGAACGAACTGCCGCTCTATGGACGGAAACCGAGCGATCATACTCCTGAATTCCTCCTCTGGTCTTTTCCTGGAACGCGGATATTTCCGCGGATCGAGCGTCAGACCAACGCTAGTAAGGGGGTTGGTAGAGCCACCGCGATTGTTAAAGGGGATGACCCATAGCCAGCCTCGCTCGAATACATGATGGAGGGTACATTGATGCCATGAAAGTGGAAACGTCTCATCTTCAAAAGGGGCTACGCCAA
>Ga0114931_10010746_pt1 | contig 10871 bp, 7 predicted proteins | sample 2SBtaG_FD_89579 | JGI IMG/M metagenome (GOLD analysis project Ga0114931, IMG submission 89579) | Deep subsurface microbial communities from Kolumbo volcano to uncover new lineages of life (NeLLi) - 2SBTROV14_V59a metaG | ecosystem: Environmental > Aquatic > Marine > Volcanic | place: Kolumbo...
TCAGAGCCGCGACCGTGAGGGAGCGGTAGCGCGGGGACGTCGCATGCTTGAGAATGTTACGCCCCGGCGGTCGAAGCGTAGTTCGGCAACCGCTTCCTAACGGGCGCGGCTCTGATCGGACACGGCGCGAGGCATGTCCCGCGCCAACGCGATCGGTTTTGGGCGTCTGCTCCAGAATTGCGGCCCTGCGCGTCGATAATTCAGGATGGAGTCCCCGCGCCGCGCCGTTCGCGGTTGCGCTATTCCGAGGATCAGGCACATATGGAATCCATTCTGGTCACAGGCGGCGCAGGCTTCATCGGCTCGAACTTTGTCCGGGCCCTGATGCGGCGCTATCCGCGCGTGCGCGTCCACGTGCTCGACGCGCTGACCTACGCCGGCGATCTCGACAACTTGCCCGAATCAATCCTCGACAGCCCGAATTTTCACTTCTGGTACGGCAACGTGTGCGACCCCGACATCGTCGGCGACGCGATGAGCAAGGTTGACACCGTCATCCATTTTGCCGCCGAGTCGCATGTGGCCCGCAGCATCTACAGCAACACCGTATTCTTCCAGACCGACGTGCTCGGCACTCAGACCGTCGCGAATCTCGTGCTCAAGAACCAGCGCCGCATCAAACGCTTCGTGCATATTTCGACGTCGGAGGTTTACGGTACCGCCGTCGCCGAGCCGATGGACGAGGATCACCCGCTCAACCCCGCTTCGCCGTACGCTTCGGCAAAATGCGGCGCCGATCGGCTGGTCTATTCCTATTGGAAAACGTATTCCATTCCAGTCGTGATCATCCGCCCGTTCAATCAGTACGGCCCGCACCAGCATCTCGAAAAGTGCGTCCCGCGTTTTGTCACGAACGCGATCGACGAGAAGCCATTGACGGTGCATGGCGACGGATCGGCTGCGCGCGACTGGTGCTATGTTGCGGACACGTGCCGGGCGCTGCTCAGCGCGCTGGAGGTTCCGCTCGACGCGGTGGTCGGCGAGGTCATCAACGTCGGCAGCGGGACGCCGACCGACATTCTCACGCTGGCGCGAACCGTCGTCGACACGATGGGGATTCCACGCGACCTGATCGAGCACGTCGACAACCGACCCGGACAGGTCGATCTGCACGTCAGCTCGACCGACAGAGCCCGCCGCCTGCTCGACTGGTATGCCGAGACATCGCTCGAAGACGGCTTGGCGCGAACCATCGACTGGTACCGCGCGAACGAACCATGGTGGCGCAAGCGCGTCCGCCTGCGACACGTCCCGATCACGCTCGGCAACGGCCGGAAAGTGCTCCATTGACACGTAGCGAATCGCACAGCGAGCGACACAAATAACATGGCCGGTTCAACCAATCCAACACAGCGCTTGCTGCGGCGGCTCAACCGCCTGTTCTCGAAGCGCAACGAGTATTTCGAGTGCGTGACGCGCTCGCCGAGCGACGGCTTCGAGTACTCATTCCGCTCCGGCGAGGTCGTCTACAACCAGTTTCACGGCTACAACGATTTCACCGGAAAGATCGTGCTTGATTTCGGCTGCGGGCGCGGCGGCAAGACGGTCTACTACGCCACGCGCGGGCCGCAGCACGTGATCGGCGTCGATGTCGAGAACGATCAGTCCGAAGCACGCGATTGGGCCCGCCGCCGAGGGCTCGACGTGACCTTCATCACGCTTCGGCGTGACGGGAGCATTCGGCTGCCCGACCGCTTTTGTGACGTGGTGATCAACTCGTCGGTGCTCGAGCACGTTGCGGATCCCGGCGCCACATTCGCCGAGTTGTCGCGTGTGCTCAAACCCGGCGGGCTGCTGCTTAACCGCTGGCATCCGTACCGGACGCGCTACGGCGCGCACCTTGGCGCGGCGCTGCGCATCCCGTTCGCGCATCACGTTTTCAGCGAAGCCGCCCTGGTCCGCGCCTACCACGACCGCGTCGTCGAGCGATTCGGCGACGTGCCGGCGATCCTGGGACCGGTGAACGCACGCAGCAGATCGTTTAGCGATCTCGCGTTCCACCTGAATCGCGTGACGGTTCGACAGATGCGTCTGGCGCTGCACAGCGCCGGACTCGCGCTGCTCGAGCGCAGATTCCTGCGCAACACGCGTGAGCTAGCCTCGGCGCGCCTGATCCCCGAACGGATTGTCGATTACTTCATAGACTACGAAGTTCAGATTTGTCGCATCGCCGCTACGCCAATGCGAATGACCACGCGGCGTCGGCGTATGATGCGCTTCGCAATCCCCGCAATAGGAGGCGGCGTTCATGAGCCGAACATTCCACAACCCGTGTGAAATCTGCACGCGGACGAACTGGGAAACCCTCGTCGACAACGCCGGTCCGTCCGTCTGCTCAGGCCGCGAGATCGTCCAAAATGAGCGCCCGCTCGTCAAGGGCATGTGCAAGAACTGCGGCTTCGTCTACACGCTCGCATCGCCGCTCGACGACAACCTCGACGACTACTACGAGAAGACCTATTCGTCCAAGCTCAAGACCGAGGCGTACGACTACATCAACTACGCCAACGGAAAACGCTTCGGCCAGGCCGTCAACGAGTTCGTCCTCTCGCATGACTTTCCCGCAGCGGGCCGCATGCTCGACATCGGCTGCGGCAAGGGATTCTTCGAACAGGCGTTCGTCGAGCGCTATCCGGCGTGGAACGTCGAGGGCGTCGACCCGAGCGATCGCTCGATCGAAATCGCGCGACGGCTCGCACCCTCCGCCGAGTTTCACGTCGCGAAGTTCAACGGAGCGGACTTTTCCACAGAAACGTACGATCTCGTCACGCTGCACACCGTGATCAATCGCGTCTCGCCGCGGCAGTTCATCGGGCAGAGCACGTCACTGCTCAAACCCGACGGGGTGATGAGCATCGCGATCGCGGTTCTGCCGCAAGCGCCGTTCGAGCTTTACTTCGCCGACCACCATTGCATGTACTACGCCGAGCATCTGCTCGCGCTGACCGAAGAGTTCGGGCTCGACATGATCGCGAGCGACGAACTCGGCTCGATCTGGCGCTACCTGTTCCGCCGCTCGACGAGTTCGCCGGACTTTCGCCGCAAAGCGCTCAGCGACGCATCAGAGCGGATCAAGAACGAGATTCGGTCCATGGCGTCCGGGTGGCAAGCGCTCTTTGACGAACTGCGACGCTTCCGAGACGCCGGCAAGCGCCTCGCGTTCTACGGCGCGGGCACGACGATGATGATTCTTCTCGCGCAGACCGAGTTTCCAGCGGCGCAAATCGCAGGCATTTTCGACGACAACGCACACAAGCAAGGTGAGACGATGTGGGGCCTGCCGGTGCGTCCTGTTTCCGATGAGTTGCGCTCGGCCGACGCCGTCGTGCTGTGCGCCGGTCCATCGGGCATTGACGCGATGAAATCCGCGCTGGGATTGCCCGATGAGAAACTGCTGTACCACGGGCAAGCCCGTGCGGCGGTCTTCGCCTGAAGCGTCACGCACCAGCGCCCGTCCACCCGCCCCGAGCTGCGCGTTGGGATGGCGTGCTCGCGAGTTTCAGCGATCGTGCCGACCTTCGACACGCTTGTTCCCGGCTCATCCGGGAATCCGGGGCCTACCTCAGCAGCGGCTGAGGCGCGAGCGCGGCAAGTGCCAAATCCGCGTAGCTCGCACAAGCGTCTCGGACAGTATTCGCTACAAACCGCTGCCACTGCCCGCACAATTACGCGCGCCGCCTTGCAGCCGCTATGATGCCGTGCGGAGGTTCGTGGTGCGTGCGTGCGTGCTGCGCGGCCCGTGTCTCGATCAGGATTCTCGGATATGAGCCAATCGATCCTGTTGCGCGGCGGACGGGTGATCGACCCGTCGCAGCAGATTGACGAGATTGCGGATGTGGCGATTGTCGGCGGGTGTATCGCGGCGATCGGGCGCAAGGCGTCTGATTCAGCCGGTGGTGAAGTCGAGCCAATCGACGCGAGCGGACGAATTGTCTCTCCGGGTCTGATCGACATGCACGTCCACCTGCGCGAGCCGGGTCAGGAAGAAAAGGAGACCGTCGCGAGCGGTACGGCCGCCGCCGCTGCCGGGGGGTTTACGGCGGTGGCATGCATGCCGAACACGAATCCGCCGCTGCACGACGATACGCAGATTGAATATGTACTTCGCCAGGCTGCGCGGGCGGGGCACGCGCGGGTCTATCCGATCGGGGCGTTGACCAAGAATCGCGCGGGATCGGAGCTCGCCGAGATCGGGCTGATGGCCGGCGCCGGCGCGGTCGCGTTCAGCGACGACGGCGACGGAATCATGGACAGCGGCGTCTGCCTGCGGGCCATGATGTACGTCGGCATGGTCGGCAAGCTCTTCATTCAGCACTGTGAGGACAAGTCGCTCACGCGCGGCGGGTGCATGCATTCCGGCCCGACAGCCACGCGTCTCGGACTACCCGGTATCCCCGCGCTCGCCGAAGAGCTTATGGCCGAACGCGACATCGCGCTGGCGCGGCAAACCGGCGTCCGCTATCACGTTGCCCACGCGTCATCGACGCGAACCGTCGACCTTGTCCGCAACGCCAAAGCCCAGGGCCTGCCGGTCACAACCGAGGTCTGCCCGCATCACGTGCTGCTGACCGACCAGGCTTGCGGCGAATTCGACCCGAACACCAAGATGCACCCGCCGCTGCGCAGCCCCGCCGATGTGAGGGCGTGCATCGACGGCGTCCGCGACGGGACTATCGATTGTCTGGTCACCGACCACGCCCCGCACAGCAAGCAGGAAAAAGAGCTCTGCTTCCAGGACGCGCCGTTCGGAATCATCGGACTCGAAACCTCGCTGCCGCTGTTCATTCAGGCGCTGATCGACCCCGGCGTGATCGACTGGCCGCACTTGATCCGCGCCATGTCGACACGACCGGCCGAGTTGCTCGGCGTCGCGGGCGGCACGCTGAAGGTCGGGTCGCCCGCCGACGTCACGATCATCGACCCCGATTGCGAATGGGTCATCGATCCCGACCTGATGAAATCCAGGAGTCGAAACACCCCCTTCGCCGGCCGCCGCGTCCGCGGGCGCGCAACCTGCACCATCGTCGGCGGGTGCGTGAAATATCGCCTGCGGCGTCAGCTTGTGTGAATCATCCGGCCGTGACGTCCGCGTCGCTCACGGTCCGCATTCGCCGAAAGCGCTCAGCAAGCTCGCGAGGTCGGAGAGATCGACGTCGCCGTCGCCGTCCAGATCTCCTTGGCCGCGCGTCGCGCCGCTGGTAATGCCGAAGTTGGCAAGCATAGCTTTTAGGTCGATCAGATCTACGCAGCCGTCGCCGTTGAGGTCGCCGCGGGCCTGACAAGCATCGAGCACGCCGTCCCCATCGGCATCACCACCCGCGGCGATGTCGCATTCGTCCGGAATGCCGTTGTTGTCGCAATCCAGGCTCGTCCCGTCGGCGATGTCAGCGTCATCGGCGACGCCGTTGTTGTTGCAGTCGGTCAACGCGCGGTTGAGCAGGATTGAGAAGTCGTTGCTGCGTTGATTCGACACGGCCAGGTCCGGATTTCCGTCGCCGCTCAGGTCGCTGATCGCAATGGACGAAGGATTCGCCCCGGCCACGAAGCGTTGCTCGGGGAGCAGGGTTCCGTCGCCGTTTCCCAGCAGGACCGAGACATCGTGGCTGGCTTGATTCGCCAGCGTCAGGTCCGGCTTCCCATCGCCGTTCACGTCGCCTACCGCCGCCGAGTGCGGACTGGCGCCGACTGGAAACCGTAGTTGGGAATCGAATGTGCCGTCGCCGCGGCCGAGCAAGACGGAGACGTCTGCGCTATTGATATTCACGACAGCCAAGTCGAGGTGATCGTCGCCGTCCAAGTCGCCGGTTACGACAAAGAAAGGCGCGCTACCGCCGGTGAAATTCTGCTGACTGGCAAAGGTGCCATCGCCGTTTCCCATGAGAACGGAGACGTCGTTGCTGAGCTGATTCGCAACCGCCAGGTCCGGAATCCCGTCTTCGTCCAGGTCGGCGATCGCCACTGATCGAGACCCACTGCGGGCGGTGAAGGATGACGGTGCGGCGAAGGTTCCGTCGCCGCCTCCCAGCAGAACCGAGACCAGACCGGGAATCGCGAAGCTGGCCGTGGCCAGGTCGGGGTTTCCGTCGCCGTCCAGGTCGCTGATCGCGACGGAAACGGGCCGGTCCCCGGTCGCGAAGCGTTGCTGGGCGGCGAAGGTGCCGTCCCCGTTGCCCAGCAGGATCGAGACATCGTCCGTGCTGGAGTTCGTCACGGCCAGATCGGGGTTCCCATCGCGGTTCAAGTCGCCGATCGCGACCGCGGTCGGCCGGCTTCCGGCTGCGAAGCTTTGTCGGACGGCGAAGGTGCCGTCGCCGTTGCCCAGTGAGATCGAGACATCGTTGCCGAACTCATTGGCCATGACCAAGTCCGGGTTCAGGTCGCCGTTGAGGTCGCCGATTGCGACCGCGCCAGGTCCGTTGCCTGCCGCGGAGCGCGCTTCTGTGACAAAGGTTCCGTCTCCGTTTCCGAGCAAGACTGCAAGGGAACCGCCGCGGGCAGCGGCGTCGCCGAAGTTCGCGGTTGCCAGGTCCGGATTCCCGTCGCCGTTCAGATCATCGATCGCGACGGATCGAGGCGACACGCCCGCAGTGAGGCGTTGTTCGGGCGCGAAGCTGCCGTCGCCATTGTTCCTCAAGACCGAAACGTCGTTGCTGATCGAGTTGGCGACGGCCAAATCCGCGGCGCCGTCGCCATCGAAGTCGCCGATGGCCATGAAGAAGGGTGAATCGCCGGCTGCGAAGCGTTGTTCGGGAGCGAAACTGCCGTCGCCATTGCCCAGCAGGACCGAGGCATCGTCGCTGAGTTGATTTGCCACCGCCAGGTCCGGGATGCCGTCGCCGTTCAGGTCGCCGATCGCAACGGAATCAGGTCGATTCCCCACGAGAAAACGTAGTCGGCTCGCGAGAGTTCCGTCCCCATTGCCCAACAGGACTGAGATATCGTTGCTAATCAAACTCGCCGCGGCCACATCCGGGATCCCGTCGCCGTTCAGGTCGGCGATCGCCAGTGAGAATGGCGCATCCCCCGATGCGAAGCGTTGCTGGGCGGCGAAGGTGCCGTCGCCGTTGCCCAGCAGGATCGAGACATCATCGCTGTTCAAGTTTGCAACGGCCAAATCAGCGCGACCATCGCCGTTCAGGTCGCTGATTGCTGCGGAAAAGGGCGCATCCCCGGCTGTGAAGCGTCGCTGGGAGTCGAAGGTGCCGTCGCCATTTCCAAGCAATACGGAGACGTCGTCGTCGCTCGAATTCACGACCGCCAGATCAGGGCTGCCGTCAGCGTTCAGGTCGCCGATCGCAACGAATTCGGGTTGATTCCCGGTGGAGAAGCGTTGTTCGGCGGCGAAGGTGCCATCGCCGTTGCCCAGCAGAACCGAGACATCGCCGCCAAGCTCGTTCGCGGCGACGAGGTCCGGGATTCCGTCGCCATTCAGGTCGCCCGTCGCAGCGTGGTGAGGCGAATTTCCGGCTGCGTATTTCTGTCCTGGGAACAGCGGCTGCCCGAAAGCCGGCGGAACCGCCGCAAGAAGAAGGAGCCAGTGGAGACGCATCGCCGACGCGCGCTGCGTCGGAGGAATCTTGAGGCTTGCCGTGCTCCCGTCGAGACGAGCCGCGACCGCGAAACTCTGTCCACCGCGGCGTTCTCGCGCGACGGATTCAGTCTTGTAAGCCGGGGATGCTGCGACACCCGTGCCGCCAGCCAAAGACGCTACCGCTCGTCCATACTTTTTCGTGGAGAATCCCATCTTCAGTTCCCTTCGTCGTCGTTGCCCGCGCGGAACACTCGCCGGATGATCCGTTCGCTACTTCTTTTCGGGAGGGGTGACAAGAATATGTCATTCCGAGGCGATCAACGCGCTCCCGCTAATCAATCCGGAGTTGAACCGAGATTCTGCCTCGATTTTCGGAATACCGGACATGCTGATGAACAGAACAGTTCCTCTCAAAACATCAGCAATAATCGAACTTGGCGCGTGGCGCGGCTCTTTGCTCGGCCTGACACCTGTGGGTCCGGTTCCGCGCGGTGCGGAACGAGGCGAGCGGCGCCGATCGGCGATCTCGACGGCGATCTCGACGGCGATTTCGACCTTGCCGACCTCGCGAGATTGCTCGCCGAATTCGGATCCGGGTGTGCCTGACCGTTCCAGGGTCTCGCGAACCCCGGCGGCGCGCATGTTCGGCCGCCGCATTTTTCACTATGATGCGCGTTTCCCGGTCACCGGCCGGGCCGCGCGATAAGTCGCACGGACGTATGGATTCCTGATTTCGAGACCGAGCCACTATGCCCGAGAAACAACCTCAGACCATCCTCGCAACCGATTGCGGCTCAACCACCACCAAAGCCATTCTGATCGAGAAACAAGGCGACGAGTACCGCCTGATCACGCGCGGCGAGGCCCCCACCACCGTTGAAAAACCAGCCGAGGACGTGACCCGCGGCGTCATCAACGCGGTCGGCGAAATCGAAGAGCTGAGCGGCCGCAAGTTCATCAAGGACGACGCGGTCTGCTGCCCCAAGGACGGCGAGGTCGGCTGCGACGCATACGTCGGAACAAGCAGCGCCGGCGGCGGGTTGCAGATGATGGTCGCCGGTGTGGTCAAGAGCATGACCGCCGAGTCCGCTCAGCGGGCCGCGCTGGGCGCGGGTGCGATTGTCATGGATTCGCTGGCGACCAACGACGGGCGATTGAACCACCAGCGCATCGAGCGCATTCGCCGCATGAGACCCGACATGATCCTGCTCAGCGGGGGTACCGACGGCGGGACGATCAAGCACGTGGTCGAGATGGCGCAGATCATCGCGGCGGCGGACCCGAAGCCGCGCTTCGGAGCGGGATACAAGCTTCCGGTGATTTACGCCGGCAATACCAAGGCGCACGAGGACATTGAAGAGTTGCTCGGCGAAAAAGCGGCGTTGTACGTCACGGAAAACCTGCGCCCGACGCTCGAACATGAAAACCTCGGCCCGGCCCGCGACGAAATCCACGATCTGTTTCTCGAGCACGTCATGGCACAGGCCCCGGGTTATCAGAAACTGATGGGCTGGACTTCGGTCCCGCTGATGCCCACGCCGGGCGCGGTCGGCCTGATCATGCAGCTCATCGCGCAGCGCGAAAAAATCCAGGTCGTCGGCGTCGACATCGGCGGGGCGACGACCGACGTCTTCAGCGTCTTCCGCTCGGACAAGGACGATGCGTCCAGCGAGACCGTCTTCAACCGCACCGTCAGCGCCAACCTCGGCATGAGCTACAGCATCTTCAACGTCGTCGCCGAGACCGGATTCGACAATGTCGTCCGCTGGGTGCCGCTCGACGTGGACGAGCGCGACATCCGCAATCGCATCCGCAACAAGATGATCCGTCCGACCACCATCCCACAAACCGTCGAAGACCTGATGATCGAGCAGGCCATCTGTCGCGAGGCGCTGCGGCTGGCGTTTGTGCAGCACCGCTCGATGGCGGTCGGGCTGAAAGGCGTGCAGCAGCAGCGGACCATCGCCGACGCGTTCGAGCAGGATCTCAGCGGCTCGACGCTGGTAGACATGATGGGGCTCGACATGATCGTCGGGTCCGGCGGCGTGCTCAGCCACGCGCCGCGCCGCAACCAGTCGGCGCTGCTGATGATGGACGGATTCGCACCCGAGGGCTTCACCGAGTTAACCGTCGACAGCATTTTCATGATGCCGCAACTCGGAGTGCTCAGCACGGTGAACGAGGCCGCGGCGCTTCAGGTCTTCAACAAGGACTGCCTGATCCGTCTGGGCTGGTGCGTCGCGCCGGTCTACTCCGGCGGCAAGACGCCGAAGCAGAGCCAGGCTTGCATGACGGTTGAGTTGCGCAGTGCCGGTCGAAACGAGCGGCACGAGTTGGCGTTCGGCGATCTCGAGTTGGTCGAGCTCGGCGCCGGCGAACAGGCCGAAGTCCACGCCACGCCGGCAAAAGGATTCGACCTGGGTGCGGGTCAGGGGCAGCCGGTTTCCAAACAAGTCGGCGGCGGGATCGTCGGCCTGGTGCTCGACGCCCGCGGGCGTCCGGTCAGTCTTCCAGCCGAGCGCACGGCGCGCGTCGCAAGACTGAACGCGTGGAATCAGTCGCTCGACATTTATCCCGAATAGCGTCGTTTCTCATCATCGCCGCATCGTGGCTGGGAAGGAAAGGGTCTGGGGGAAACCTGCGGAGCTGGTTCCCCCCGGATTTCACCCACAGATTCTGCGGAAGAGCCGAAAACAAGAACTTTGCGCAGATTCTCTTGCCCCCCCAAAAACGCGTGCTATGCTTGGGGATAGAAGCTCGTCAAATTGTGGAACATCACGGTCTGTGGTCTCGCCGCGGATGTGTGAGTCGTCCGATATCAGTGCCGCATTGGTTACTTGGAGGACGCTACGATGAGATTCTTGGTTTCCGCATTGTTCGTGATTCTTCTTTCCCAGACGGCGTCGGCGCAACTGATTGGCCAGTGCTCGCTGAGCCAACTCGCCGAAAAGGCCGGTGACTGCACACAGTGCCCGCCCGGCGGGCAAGGTTATGCAAACTGTACCGTTGAGGAGTCGACTTACGACGCCTCGTGCGTTGGCATATGTCTCTTGAATAGGACTTGCGTGCCGACCGCCACGGAAAACTTGCCCGTATATATCCTTTACATGTGCATCGACGACTGCGACGATCCGTTGTTTCCGAGTTGCGCCAAGTCGCCCTCGCCGGTGCAGGTGCTCGACGACGACGTACCGATCGCATGTGGTTGTAATCTACAGTAAGACAGGAGCCCGCTCATGCACCGTCTCACTTCGTCCGCTTTGGTCGCGTTGTTTTGCTGCTCCGTAACGTGGGTTCGCGCGGATGCTCCGCTATCGCTCAAGGCGCTAAGCGCCGAGCA
>Ga0114931_10010747_pt1 | contig 10870 bp, 7 predicted proteins | sample 2SBtaG_FD_89579 | JGI IMG/M metagenome (GOLD analysis project Ga0114931, IMG submission 89579) | Deep subsurface microbial communities from Kolumbo volcano to uncover new lineages of life (NeLLi) - 2SBTROV14_V59a metaG | ecosystem: Environmental > Aquatic > Marine > Volcanic | place: Kolumbo...
TACGGCGGGTGTGCACCAGCTGATCAAAGACGGGGCCAAGCTTATTCTTGATACCGAGGATGTCTTAAGCGAGTTGCAGACGGAATTGCAGGATATTTTACGAACAGAAAAGCGGCAGGAGCCGCCGGTGAAGCAGCCGCGGGCTCGGCATAAAATTTTGGATTTTATTCATAAGGAACCTATTCACATTTATACATTGCGGACAAAGATTGAACATGTCGAAGATCTGGATCGGCTCTTGCTGGATCTGGAATTCCGGAAAGTGATCAAACGGCTTCCCGGATCTTTTTTTGTCCTGAATTAACCCGAAAGGATTGTTATGGCGAAAGCAAGACCGATGGTTATTGTAGAGTCTCCAACCAAGGTTAAGACCATTAATAAGATTTTAGGAAATAAATATAAAGTCGTCTCCTCCATGGGGCATCTCGTTGATCTGCCGAAGTCAACTCTCGGGGTTGACATCGAAAACAACTTTGAGCCGCGGCTGATTGTCGTCCGCAATAAACAAAAGATGATGACCAAGTTAAAGAAGGAAGCGAAAAATCGGGACGCCATTTATATGGCTACCGATCCTGACCGGGAAGGAGAGGCGATCGGGTGGAATCTTGCTCAACATCTGGGTGACGATAAGAAATATTACCGGGTTACGTTCCAGGAGATCACCAAGCCCGCTGTTCTCAAGGCCTTTGAGAATCCGCGTGAGTTTGACCGTAAGAAGATCGACGCTCAGTTGGCCCGGCGGATCCTTGACCGTATTGTCGGCTACAAGATCAGTCCTGTTTTGTGGAAAAAGGTCGGCTCCCGTCTGAGCGCGGGGCGCGTGCAGTCGGTGGCCCTGCGTCTGATTGTCGACCGGGAGCGGGAAATCCGGCAGTTTAAACCCGAGGAATACTGGAAGATTGCCGTTGATCTGCAGAAGGAAGGGTTTAAGGATATCCTGACCGCGAATTTAGAGAAGATCAAGGGTGAGAAGTTTGCTCTTAATAACGAAGCCGCGGTCCGGGATGTCGCCGGGCAGTTGAAGAATCAGGAGTATACGATTTCGGATGTCTCGGAAAAAGAGGTCCGCCGGAATCCGCAGGCGCCCTATATTACCAGTACCCTGCAGCAGGACGCCTTTAACAAATTGAATTTTAATTCCAACAAAACCATGCAGATCGCGCAGCAGTTGTACGAAGGGATCGAAGTCGGTGAAGGTGAGCCGGTGGGTCTGATTACCTATATGCGTACGGACTCGGTGAATATTTCAAAAGAAGCCCTGGGCGTTCTGCAGAGTTTTATCAAAAAAGAGTACGGCCTGAAATATCTCCCGGAGGCCCCGAATACCTATAAGTCCAAAAAGAGCGCGCAGGAAGCGCATGAGGCGATCCGGCCGACGGACGTGATGCAGAAACCGGCGGCGATTGAGAAGTACCTCACGGCTGATCAGTTCAAACTCTACCAGTTGATTTGGCGCCGGTTCGTCAGTTCGCAGATGACGCCGGCGGTGTATCTCAGCAAAAAGATTGTTATTGAGGCCGGTGATTTTCAGCTGGGGGCCTCGGGCTCGACGTTGATTTTTGACGGACACCTGACGCTGCATATCGAGGACAAGGAAGAGGAGTTAAAACTCGATCTGACACATTTCCAAAAAGGCGATCAGCTGGATCTTCTGGAAGTCAAGCCGACCCAACACTTCACCAAACCACCGCCGCGTTATTCCGAGGCCAGTCTGGTCAAGGCGCTGGAAGAGGATGGGATCGGCCGTCCGAGCACCTACGCGGCGATCATCCAGACGCTGGTTTACCGGAATTATGTCTTGCGGGAAAAGGGGTATTTTTCCGCGACTGAATTGGGAATGAAGATCTGTGATCTTTTGGTGGAGTACTTCACGCATATTATGGATATCGGGTTTACCGCTCAGATGGAAGAAAGTCTGGATCTCGTCGAGGAAGGGAAACTGGAATATCCGAGTCTCCTGGCCGGCTTTTACGGTCCGTTCGAAAAAGAGCTTGAATACGCGATGAAAAACATCGAGAAGACCGAGAAGCACATCGGTAAAGATTGTCCTGAATGCGGCGCGCCCCTTGTGGTAAAATGGGGAAGAAAGGGAAAATTTGTCAGTTGTTCGGCCTTTCCCAAATGTAAATACGCCGAACCGTTTAAAGTCGGGGTCAAATGCCCGCAGGAGGGGTGCGACGGAGATTTAGTCAAAAGAAAATCCCGCGGCGGACGCAGTTTTTACGGTTGCACGAATTATCCCAAGTGCACGTTTACAACCAATAAACTTCCGGAGAAAGAAGAGGCAAGCGACAAGGAACAAAAAGAAGAATAAATAATATTAATGACCTTGTGGCTTGTGAGTGTGCGTATGAACCGTTATCTGGAAAAATTCATCACGTACCTTGATATCGAGAAGAATTATTCTCCTCATACTATTTTAAATTATCGGATTGATCTGGAAGATTTTCTCGCTTTTACAAAGAACACGCCTGTTGCGGGCGTCAAGTACATTCATCTCCGGCAGTATCTCGCCCAATTAAGAACCAAACATTTCAAACCGCGGACCGTGGCCCGCAAACTTTCGTCTTTGCGCAGTTTTTTTAAGTTCCTGAGCCGGGAAGGCTTGGTTAAGGAAAACCCGGCCAGGCTTTTGGTGACGCCGAAATTGGGCAAAACGCTTCCCAAGTTTTTATCCGAGAAGGAAACGGCCGAACTGATTGAATCTCCGCCTCTTGAAGGCCTCGGTCTTCGGGACCGCGCGATATTCGAGGTTTTATACAGCTCCGGGCTCCGGGTCAGCGAGCTCGTTGGATTGAATGTTGACAGTGTGGATATTTTCGGCAATATTATCAAAGTTCGGGGAAAGGGACGGAAGGAACGTCTGGTTCCCGTCGGTAACAAGGCGGCCAAGGCCGTTAAGGCCTATCTGGACAAACGGCCGGCAGCACAGCCCGGAGAGCAGGCGCTTTTTCTGAATAAGAACGGAAAGAGGTTGACGGACCGCAGTGTGCGCAATATTATGAATAAACATATTTTGACGACAAGTTTGCGGATGAAGATTTCTCCCCATGTTCTGCGGCATTCCTTTGCCACGCATCTTCTTAACCGGGGGGCGGACTTGCGGTCGGTCCAGGAGCTCTTAGGGCATGTTAATCTCTCGACAACCCAGATTTATACTCATGTCACGACGGAACGTCTGAAAAATGTTTACGATCAGAGTCATCCGCACGCCTAAGAATCTCACATGAAAAAATATTCCTTTTCCATGTTTTTCTATGACGTTTTGTTTTCTTGTTTCACCTTGTTTTATTTGCCGATCTTGGTGTTCAAGGGGAAGGCGCACTGGGGGTTTTTTTGTCGTCTGGGGAAAATTCCGGATGCAGTCAAGAAACGCCTGCGGGAAAGGGAGAATATCTGGATTCATGCCGTCAGTGTTGGAGAAGTGATGCTGGTCCTGGAACTCATCCGGGAGTTGAAGAGCCGCTATCCCGGCCGTCAGATCGTCCTGACAACTGTCACCAAAACAGGATTCAAACTGGCCGGCAACCGGCTTTCCGATGAAGATGTGCTGCTGTACGCTCCTCTTGATTTCAGTTTTTCCGTGAAGGAATATATCCGCGCGATTCAGCCGAAGCTTTATATTGTCGCCGAGACCGAGATCTGGCCAAACATGCTGACGTTGATCAGACAGGCCGGTGTCCCGTCGTTGATTGTCAACGGACGGATTTCGGATAAGGCCTTCCGGCGTTATCTCCGTGTTTTGTTTTTGATCCGGCCGGTTGTCCGGACATTGTCCCTGGCCTGCATGCAATCGCGGATCGACGCGGAGAGGATAAAACAATTGGGCCTTAATGACCGGAACGTTTGTGTGACGGGAAATATGAAGTTTGACGCAATATTTGAGTCGAAGGATTACGGCAAAGAGGCGTTGCATTTTTATGAAAAGGAACAGATTTGGCTTGCCGGCAGTACACATCCCGGAGAAGAAGAAATGATTTTAAATATTTTTAAACGCCTGAAGTGGGAGTTTCCTGATCTTCGTCTCATCCTGGCACCCCGGCATATTACGCGGGTTGGTCACTTGGTGGAGATCGTGCGTGAATCCGGCCTGGATCCGGTGTTGTTTTCAAGGATCGCCGAATCGTCTTTTTTGCCGACGGTTGTCCTGATCATCGATACTATCGGAGATCTCCGTTCTCTTTACAAGGTGGCGGATGTGGTTTTTATCGGAAAGAGCCTGTTGGGTCACGGTGGGCAGAATCCGATTGAACCGGCTTTTTTCGGAAAGCCGATCATTTTTGGCCCGCATATGGAAAATTTTCGACACATTGCCCGGCTTTTTACCGAAGACCAGGGCGCTATTCAGATTGAAGGCCCGCGAGATTTGTTCCCCGCCATTCATAAGATCCTCAAAGATAATAAGTTCCGGCAGGAATTGAGCCGGCGTTCTTTGGGGGTTATCGAACGCCACAAGGGCGCGACCACCCGCACGTTGACACACCTGATCCAGCGGTTTCCTTCCGAAGTCACACCCGATTAGTATTAATACTAATATTCTTAGACTCTGGCCAGAATTTGTGTAAAATAACACTGTTGACGCGGGGAAATTTAAAAGTATGCGAGAATATTTATTTTCCATCATAATCGGACGGCGGAAAGGGCTGACCGCCTCGGTGTTTCAGTGACTGCTGAGTGGTGTCTCTATTTTGTACGTCCTGGTCTTGGCGGTACGCGGGTGGGTTTACCGGCGGGGGTTCAGGAAACCGGCGCACCTGTCGCGGCCGGTAATCAGTATCGGCAACCTGACTCTGGGCGGAGCCGGCAAAACACCTCTTGTCATCCATCTTGCCGAACGGCTAACCCGGGAGGGCTGTCATCCGGCAGTCCTGATCCGGGGATATATGCTGAAGAATGGTTCTTCCCAACCGGTGCAGAGCGACGAAGCGATGCTGTTAAGCGAGGTCTTAAGCGGCGTTCCGGTATTGACCGGGTCGAACCGTGTCCGCAGCGCGGAGAATTTTCTCCGTAAAGGGCAGGCGGATTGTTTTTTGATGGACGACGGGTTTCAGCATTTTAAGCTAGCCCGCGATTTGAATATTGTGGTGATTGACGCGGTCAACCCTTTCGGAAACGGAAAAGTTTTTCCCGCCGGGATTCTCCGGGAGCCGTTGTCCGCTTTAAAAAGGGCGGATATGGTGGTCATCACTAAGATCAATCTGGCGAGCGGGCCGGTCGAAGATTTAGTCCGCCTGATCAGACCGCATCTTAAGGAAACGACACCGGTTTTCAGCAGCCGTTTTGTTGCGCATGACGTCGAGGATTTGCGGACGGGAAGGCGGCAGGCTCCGGAAATTCTGACCGGTCGCGAGGCAGCGGCTTTCTGCAGCATCGGATTCCCGCAAGGGTTTCGGAGAACTCTGGAACGTGAGGGGCTGCGGATCAGAACTTTTTTGCCGTATCCTGATCATTACATTTACGGGGTGAAAGAGATCAAGGAAATCGTGCGCGACATTGAACCGCTGGGCATCACAACGCTGGTAACCACCGCCAAAGATGCGGTAAAGGTAAAAGCGCACACATCTATCATTCCGGATAACATTAATGTGTTGGTGGTTCATATGGGGGTCGATCTGGGCGATGAAGAAGAAAAGCTCATTAACCGAGTCAAGTCTGTATTGGGGCGTTAGATTTTTAGCGGCGGTCATCCGCAGTCTTCCTTACCGCGTTGCGTTAGGCGTCGGCCGGACGGCAGGGAAGGCGTTGTTCTACCTTGATTCAAAACGCCGGGGGGTCATTTATACCAATCTCAAGATCGCGTTCGGTCGCGAAGAACCGCCCGCGCAGATCCGGAGATGGGCCAAGCAGACTTTCGCCCAGATCGCCATGAACGGAGTGGATTTTTTACGGCTGCCGCTGATGAATCCTGACCGTGTCAAGGAATGGGTGGACATCGTCGGCCAGGATCATATTACCCAGGCCTTGCAGGAGAAGAAGGGCTGCATTCTTTTAAGCCTGCATTACGGCAGTTGGGAAATGGGCAATATGGTCGGGGCGTTGTGCGGTTATCGATACAATGTCATTGTTAAACCGCAGCGGCAGATGCCGTTGCTTGATGAACTGCTCAATTCTTACCGCCGTGCCTCGGCGGGAAATCGGGTCATTATCCGGCAGGGAATGGGGATGCGCGAATTCATCGGCAGTTTGAAACAGAATGAAGTGGTGACGATGATCGCGGATCAGGGTGGACGGCAGGGACTCCTGATTCCCTTTTTCGGGCGGCAGGCGAGTTTGTCCACCGGAGCAATCCGCATGGCGATAAAACTTCGCACCCCGGTTTCTTATGTTTGCTTCCGGCGGAAGAAGAATCACTGCCGGCATGAAGCGATTGTGCATCCGCCGTTCCATTTTGAACGAACCGGAGACGACCGGAAAGATATCGAGGTCAATACCGCGAAGGTGACGGCAATGATGGAAGAGTGCATCCGTCAGGATCCGACGCAGTATCTCTGGTCTTATAAGGTCTGGAAATATTCGCGGCAGTCCGGGGTCCTGATTATCAGCGACGGAAAGATCGGCCATCTCCGGCAGTCCGAAAAAACGGCACAGCTTTTGAAATCGGTTCTCGAGGAAAGGAAGCATCAAGTGGAGATCCGGACTTTGAATATCCGTTTTAAGACAGAATGGGGAAAGAAGGTTTTGTCCATTTTGGGAGCCGTTATGCCGCTGATTGATTGGCAGGGGCGGATTGGTTTTCTTCGACATTTTTTGACAAGGGAATCCTATGACGAATTATCCTCGGTGTACGGCGACTATATCGTTTCTTGCGGTTCGTCCGTGGCCGCGATTAATAAAATGATGACTGATGAGTGCCGGGCCAAAAATATCAGTGTCCTGAAGTCGGGGTTGGTCAGCCGCCGCTGTTTTGATTTGAATATCCTGCCCCGGCATGACCACCGCAGGCCGGTTTTTTCTAGGAGGACTGCCGTGACGAAGGGCGCTCTTAATATCGTTGACCAGTCGTATATGGAGACACAAAGCCAGAAGCTCTTAAACCGGTATTCCCATCTGAAGATGCGGAGCAAGTATCGGATCGGACTTTTGATCGGAGGAGATACCAAGAAACATTTTATTTCGGAAACAAAGATCAAAATGGTCCTCAATCAGGTCAAAGAAGTGGCCCGGCAGTTTGATGCTGATATTCTAGTGACAACGTCCCGGCGGACGTCGGAGAAGGTTGAGGGCGTGCTGAATCGCGAGCTGAAACATGATGATTCCTGCGTGTTATTTATTAATGCCAATTACAACAATGTTCCGGAGGCGGTTGGGGGGATCCTGGGGTTGAGTGATGTCCTGATTGTCTCCGGAGATAGCGTTTCGATGGTTTCGGAGGCAGCCTCTTCGGGAAAAAAGACCCTCGTTTTTTCCGTGGACCGCAGAGGCGGCCTGGGGCCCGAAGACAAGCACGAACAATTTATTTCACGTCTGAATAAGGAAGGGTATATTTTGACCTCGGATTCTCAGGGCATCAAAACCTCTCTTTATAACTTGATTAAAAACAAAATTCAGACGCGTTGTCTGGATGATAGCAATGTTATCCGCGAAGCGTTAAGGGAAAAGGTGGTTTGATGCGGATACTGCAGATCTTGCCCGAGCTCAATGTCGGTGGAGTGGAAACCGGAACGGTGGATTTTGCCGGGTACCTCCGGGATCACGGACATGAACCGGTTGTGATTTCCAACGGCGGATCTCTGGCTGAACGTTTGCGGAGGGAGGGGATCAAGCATTACACGCTGCCTGTGCATAAGAAATCATTCTGGATCGCGCGCAAAATGATCAGGGAGGTCCGTCGGATTATTCTTGAGGAACAAATTGATATCGTCCACGCTAGGTCGCGTGTACCGGCGTGGATTGCGTTTTTCGCCTGCCGACATACACCTGCTGAATTTATCACGACCTGTCATGGCCATTACTCGGCACACTTTTTCAGCCGGGTGATGGGATGGCCGAGGCTGATTATTGTTCCCAGCAGCGCGATTGCTCGTCATATGATCGATGTCTTCGGGGTGCCCCCGGAAAGGGTCCGCTGTATTCCCCGCAGCGTGGATCTTAAGCGGTTTCGGGGTCTGCCGAAGGAGGGCGGCGACGCGTCGGCGCCGGTCATTTCCATTGTTGGAAGGATTACACCCTTAAAAGGGCACGCCTATTTTATTAAAGCGATGTCCAAGGTCGCGCGTTCTGTACCGTACGCAAAGATCCGGGTTGTCGGGGATGCGCCGGCTAAAAAACCGAGATACCGTCAAGAACTCGAGATCCTGGTGCGCCGTCTGGGACTGCAGGAGCATGTAGAATTTTTAGGGAACCGTGAAGACGTTCCGGCTCTGATGGCCCAAAGTGATGTCGTTGTAATGGCCTCGGTCGAACCGGAGTCTTTTGGACGTGTTATCTTGGAGGCTCAGGCGGCCGGTGTTCCGGTTGTTGCCACCAGCGTAGGAGGGGTGCTCGATATTATTGACGACGGAAAGACCGGCCTTTTGGTCCTTCCGCGGGATGTCGACGGGATGGCGACCGCCGTTCTGCAGTTATTGCGGGATAAACTCCTGGCCCAAAAACTCATTTCCGCCGCGCGTCAAAAATTGGAAGGGCAGTTTACGCTGGAGCATATGTGCGGACAAACGGTAGCTGTTTATGAAGAATTGTTGAGCAGGCAGAATATTCTGATTATCAAATTCAGCGCGGTCGGAGACGTGATCCTGATTACCCCGTCCTTAAAGACGATTCGCAAACGGTTTCCCAAGGCCAGGATTTTTTGTGTGGTCGGAGAACCCTCGCGTAAAATTTTGCAGGCCTGTCCTTATATTGATGAGTTGCTCGTCCTGGATGCCGAACACCATTACCGGGGATATTGGGGGATTATCCGTTTTGCCCGGAAGCTGCGGAAATACCATTTTGATAAGATTATCGACTTCCAGAATAGTCGCCGAAGTCATTTATTAAGTTTTCTTTTGTCTCCCAGAAAAAGTTATGGGTTCCGTAACAAGAAATGGAGCGGGTTCCTGACGGACCCCGTCGATCCTCCGGGGGAGGATATGTTCCCGGTTCGGCATCAGTTTGAAATCCTCCGGCCTTTAAGCATCTCATATAAACATGATTATTATCTGGAATTGTGGCCAACTCGTAAGGATCAGCAAAAGGCCAAGGAACTTTTGGATTCGGAATGGCTGGGCAACGCGAAACAGATTGTCGGCATCAACGTCGCGGCTTCAGAAAAGTGGATGACAAAAAATTGGCCCGTTAAACATATTGCCCGGCTGTGCGACCTTTTGGCGCCGTATAATATTCGGGTGATTATGACCGGAGTTGCCAAGGATCAGGCCCGGGCTGAACGTGTTTTGAAATTGACCAGCAGCAAACCCGCGAATATGGCCGGAAAGACCGATATCATGGAGTTAGCGGCTTTGATCAAACGCTGTTCGGTTTATGTCTCGGTGGACTCTGCTCCGCTGCATGTTGCGGCAGCCGTGGGGACGCCGTGTATCGCTTTATTCGGTCCGACGTTTTCATCCCGGCATATGCCTCCCGGCCGACATTCGCATGTCTTTGAACGGCGTCTGACCTGCGTGGCTCCTTACACGGCCCGTTGTCCGGTTCACCCTGACGGTTGTCTGGTCGATATTGATCCGCAGGATGTTGCCGATAAGGTCCTGGAATTTATTGGAGAACGTGTTTTATGAAAGTCCTTTTGATCACGACACATCTGAATGTCGGAGGGATCACAACCTACCTTCTCAATCTTTCCCGGGGATTGATTGAGAAGGGCCATGAAGTCTGGGTGGTTTCTAGCGGCGGGAAGATGGAAGGTAAGTTTAAACGTCTGGGAGCGCACGTTAATGTTTATGACATTCGGACAAAATCGGAATTAAGTCTAAAGCCTTATCGGGCCTTGCCGGAAATCCGCCGGTTGATTTTAGAAAAGGACATCGATATCCTTCATGGCCACACCCGGATTTCTCAGGTGATGGCCGCGTTTTTGTCGAAGCTGACCGGGCGGCCTTTTGTGACCACGTGCCACGGCTTTTATAAACGGCGTTTTTCGCGGCGGTTGTTTCCTTGCTGGGGGCGTAAGGCCATCGCGATCAGCCCGCCCGTCGGTGAGTATTTGCGTAAGGATTTTAATATCCCGGAACAAGATATCTGCCAGGTGTTTAACGGCATTGCCGTTCAGGATTATGAAATCTTTAATGAAGATCGTCACCGGGAAGTGAAGAAAAAATTCAGGTTAAGCGGGCGTAAGGTAATCGGGGTTATCGCCCGTTTGGCCGACGTTAAGGGCCATCAGTATTTGATCGAGGCCATGCCGCGGATTATCAGCGAAGTCCCCGACGCCTTTTTGATTATCATCGGTGAAGGGAAGATGGAGGGCTTTTTAAAAGCGCGGGTGCGGGAACTCGGTCTGGAAGAGTACGTTCGTTTTGAACCGGTTGTGGGAAGGCCGCGCGATTATTTTCAATTGCTGGATGCTTTTGTTTTGCCTTCGCTGGACGAAGGGTTTGGTTTGTCAGTCTTGGAAGCGCAGGCGACGGCTTTGCCGGTTGTGGTGTCGAACATCGGCGGACTCCCCTTTATGGTTAAAGACGGGCAGACCGGTTTTTTGTGTCCGGTCCGGGATTCCGCGGCACTCGCCGAGAAAGTGCTGATTTGCTTGAAAGACCCGCGGGCGTCCAGGGACATGGGGCTCCGCGCCCGCGCGTTTGTCGAAACAATATTTTCCGCTGACCGGATTGTGGAGAAAACAATTCAGTGCTATCGATCGGTTCTCAATGATGAAGAAAATTCTTGTCGTTAATGTCAACTGGCTTGGAGACGTGGTTTTTTCGCTGCCGGTCTTTAA
>Ga0114931_10010748_pt1 | contig 10870 bp, 9 predicted proteins | sample 2SBtaG_FD_89579 | JGI IMG/M metagenome (GOLD analysis project Ga0114931, IMG submission 89579) | Deep subsurface microbial communities from Kolumbo volcano to uncover new lineages of life (NeLLi) - 2SBTROV14_V59a metaG | ecosystem: Environmental > Aquatic > Marine > Volcanic | place: Kolumbo...
CTCCGCCCGCGCGGCTCCCGCTTCACTCAGCAGAGGAGACAGGAGGGCCCGGCGCCAGGGTGGGGCACCACCTCGCCGATCTCCCCTGCCTGTGCGTCCCCCGCTGCCACCAGGGCGCTCACCAGCTCGCCGGCGCACTCCGGGTCCACGCCGATCAGCAGCCCTCCGCTGGTCTGGGGATCGAAGAGGAGCTCCCGCCGCACTGCGCCCTCGCCGACGGCGGTCCCCTCCAGCCGCCGGGCCAGGGCGGCGTTCTGGGGGTGGAAGGTGCTGCGCAGGCCCGCCTCCAGCAGCGGCAGGGCCCCGGGCAGGGCCGGGATTGCATCCAGCTGGAGCCGGGCGGAGACTCCGCTGGCGTCCAGCATCTCCAGCAGGTGGCCCGCCAGACCGAAGCCGGAGATGTCGGTGCAGGCGCTGGCCCGGTGCTCCCGGGCCAGCTGGGCCGCCTCGGCATTGGGGCGGAGCATGGCCGCGTGGGCCGAGCGCACCCAGCAGCCCCGGGCGCGGCCGCGCATGTCCGCAGCCAGCAGCACTCCCGTACCCAGGGCCTTGCTGAGCACCAGCCGCTGACCCACCCGCAGCCCGCCCAGGGGAAGCGGAGCCGCCAGATCCTTCGCCAGGGTTCCCGAGACGGACAGGCCCACGAAGAGCTCCGCCCCCGCCGTGGAGTGCCCCCCCACCAGCGCCACCTCCAGGGGATCCAGCGCGGCTCGAATGCCCGCCATCACCTGGTAGAGGATCTCCTCCACGTGCTCGGGGGGGTCCCGGGGAACGCTCACCAGCGCCAGCGCGTGGCGCGGCAGACCCCCTTTGGCGTAGAGATCCGACAGGGCGTTCACCGCCGCCACCCGGCCCACCAACCACGGGTCGTCGGTGAAGGCGCGAAAGCCGTCCACACTGGCCAGCTGGACCGTACCGCCCGGCAGGCGCCAGGCGGCGGCATCGTCCGGCGGCTCGAGACCCAGCAGGAGCGAGGCATCTCCGCAACCCGGAGCCAGGCGGCCCAATGCCCTGGGAAGGAGCTCCGGCCCCACCTTGGCGGCACAGCCACCGCATACCATCTCCTCCTCGTCCATGGTCTCCATGGCCGGGAAGTCGGGGGCCGGTGTACCGGCTTCGTTCAGCACCTGGAAGCGGCGCATGAAGCGCCGGTCGATGGCGTCCTTGAGGCGCCACACCAGGTGCCCGCGCAGGGCCAGGCCCCACTTGCCCCCCAGAGCACGCTGGCCGCCCAGGTTGAGCAGCGCCAGGAAGTCCCGCTGGGGGCGATAGCGCCGCAGGGGGCGGCCCAGCAGCTGAGCGCGCAGGTTCGCATCCAGCAGCGAGCCCTGGCGCACGGCGTAGACCCCGGCCTTCGGCACCCAGGGATGGCGCTCCAGCTGGGCGCAGTCTCCCGCCGCAAACAGGCCGGCCACACCCAGCACGCGCAGGTGGTCGTCCACGCGCAGGAAGCCCCGCGCGTCCTTCGGCAGGGGCGAAGCGGCCAGCAACGGCGCGGGAGCCGCTCCCGTGGCCCAGACCACCAGCTGGGCGGGAAGCGACCCGCCCCCCTCCAGGAGCACCCGCTCCGCCTCCACGCCGGCCACCCGCGCTCCCGCGTGGAGCTCGATCCCCCGGTCCCCGAGCTCGCGGAGGGTCGCCCGGACCAGGCGGGCCGAGGCCCCGGGCAGCAGCTCATCGGCATCGGTCACCAGGCCCACCCGCGCCGCCATGCCGGCGCATCGCAGCCGGGTCTCCAGGGCGAAGGCCAGCTCGGTTCCCGCGGCTCCGCCTCCCACCACCAGGAGCTCCAGCGGGCCCGGGGCCGTGGCGGCGGCGTCCTTCACCCGCGCGTCCAGGGCGTCCACGAAGGAGCGGATCGGCCGCGTGGCCAGGGCGTGGTCCAGGACCCCGGGAAGCTCCAGGCCCCGCACCGTGGAGCCCACATCCAGGCTGGCCACGTCGTAGAAGATGGCGGGACGCCCCTCCAGCTCGATGCGCCGGCAGGCGGGATCCACCCGGGTGGCTGCGGAGAGGAGGAGCCGTGCGCCGGCGCGCCGGGCCAGGGGAACGGCATCGATCTCCAGCTCGTGGGGCTGGTACTCGCCGGCCACGAAGCCGGGCACCATGCCCGAGTAGACCGCCTCCGCCCGGTCCACCACCAGGGTGAGGCGAACGCCCGGGAGCGGGCGCATCATGAAGCGGCGCAGCACCTGGACGTGGGCGTGACCCGCTCCCACCAGGACCAGCTCGGCGACGCTCCCGGCCGCCTCAGTCCCCATCGCCGATCTCCACCGCCGTCGGCACGACCTGCTGCGGGCGCAGCTCCCGAAGGGAGCCGTCGATCCGGAAGGAGCCCGACAGACGCAGATCGTCGCTGGCGGCCCCCACCCAGACCCGCACCTCTCCCGGCTCCACCACCAGGGTCATCCGGCGGTCGTAGAAGGCCAGCTGGCTCGGATCCAGGCGGAAGCGCACGCGCCGGCCCTCCCCGGGCCGCAGCGCCACCCGCGCGAAGCCCGCCAGCTGCTGGATCGGGCGCGTCACCGTGGCCAGCGGGTCCTGGACGTAGAGCTGCACCACCTCCTCTCCCTCGCGGCTCCCCGCATTGCGGATGCGGCAGGAGATCCACAGGGGCTGGTCGGCTGCGGTGTGCTCGGCGGAGAGCTCGAGGGCCTCGTAGGAGAAGCGGGTGTAGGAGAGCCCGTGGCCGAAGGCGAACAGGGGCGTGGCGGGCTGGTCCGTGTAGTCCGCCGAGAAGCTCCCCAGCAGCGGTCCCGTACTCCAGCGCCGGTAGTGGTAGAGGGGAACCTGGCCAGCGCTGCGCGGAAGGGTCACGGGGAGGCGCCCGCTGGGCGCCGCCTCGCCGAACAGGACGTCGGCCAGGGCGGCGCCTCCCTCTTCCCCGGGAACCCACGCCATCAAGAGGGCGGGAACGTGCTCGGCGATCCAGGGAAGCGCGTGCACCCGCCCGCTGATCACGACTACCACCGTGGGGGTTCCCGTGGCCACCACCGCCTCCACCAGCTGCTGCTGCACCCCGGGCAGACCGAGCCCGGCTGCGTCGCGGAACTCCCCCACGGTGCAGCGGGGCACCAGCCCCGAGCGACCGCCCACGCAGAGCACCGCCACCTGGGCACGGCGGGCCAGCTGGACCGCTTCCTCGATCCCGGCCGGATCGGGATCCAGCACATCGCAGCCACGGGCGCAGAGCAGCTCGCAGCCTTCGGAGACCGCGGTGCGGATCCCCTCCAGGGGAGTGATGGTGGGCGGGAAGTAGGGGCCCGGCTCGAAGCGGCTCTGCTCGGGATCGGGCGGCGGCGCGGCGGCGGCTTCGCCCGCCCGCAGGTAGCTCATCTCCAGGTGGGCCGGGTAGTGGTAGTCGCCCTGCAGCAGGCGCACGTCGTCCGCGGCGGGACCGAGCACGGCGATGCAGTCCAGATCCGGCGAGAGGGGCAGCAGCTCCCCCTGATTGCGCAGCAGCACCAGCGACTCCCGGGCGAGCTGCCGCGCCAGCTGCCGGGCCCGGGAGCTCTGGTAGAGCCGCGGCGCCGCTCCCTCCTCCACGAAGGGACGCTCGAACAGCCCCAGCTCCAGCTTCTGGCGCAGCACCCGCAGCACCGACCGGTCCACCAGCCCGGGGTCCAGGGCACCGGACTCCACCAGGCCCGGCAGCTCCGCATAGCAGTCCAGGGCAGGAAGCTCGACGTCGAGTCCGGCCTCCAGCGCCAGGCGCGCCGCCTGGGCCTTGTCGCCGGCCACCCGGTGGGAGGCGATCAGCAGTGCCGTGGTGAAGTAGTCCGCCACCACGGTCCCCTGGAAGCCCAGCTCGCCCCGCAGCAGATCGTCCAGGATCTCCGGGGAGGCTCCGCAGGGCAGGCCGTCCACCTCGCTGTAGGCGTTCATCACCGACGCCAGCCCCGCCTCCTGGATGGCGGCGGCGAAGGGCCGGGCGAAGACCTCGCGCAGCTCCCGCGGCCCCAGGTGCACGGGCTTGTGGTTGTGGCCTCCCTCGGAGAGCCCGTAGCCCAGGAAGTGCTTGCCCGTGGCGACGACTCCCTCCCGCAGGCTCGGCCCCTGGAGGCCACGCACGAAGGCCACCCCCATCCGGCTCACCAGGTAGGGATCCTCGCCGTAGGTCTCCTCCACCCGTCCCCAGCGAGGGTCCCGGGCCACGTCGAGGACCGGCGCCAGGGTCTGGCGCGCGCCCACGGCGAGCATCTGCTCGCGGATCAGCCGCGCCGCCTGCTCCACCCGCTCCGGATCGAAGCTGGCCGCCAGACCCAGGGCCTGGGGCAGCTGGTCCGCGTCCCGGGCGCACAGGCCCGCGGTGCTCTCCTCGTGGACCAGGCAGGGAATGCCCAGCCGCGTCTCCTCCCGCAGCCAGCGCTGGATGCGGTTGGTGAAGGCGGCGCTCTCCCGGGGGCGCAGCCCGGTGGAGGAGCCGATGCGCGTCACCTGTCCCGTCCCCCACCGGAGTGCCTGCTTCGCCCGGCCGGCTGAGAACTGCCCCTTCTCCACCAGGGCCTGTGCCCACACACAGCCCAGCTGCGCCACCTTCTCCTGAAGGGTCATGCGCCCCAGCAGGTCGCGAGCGCGCTGCTCCACTGGGAGCCGTGCGTCGCGAAAGGGAGCGTCTTCCAGGTCCGGGCTCAAAGGCTGCCTCCGGCGAGGGGGGAAACGGGGAGGCTAGCCCAGCTCCCATAGGCGGCGCGCAGGATGCCGAAGGCCAGCTTGCGGTGGCCCTGGTCGTCCAGCAGGCCCTTCCGATTCCAGTAGTCCTGCACGCCCTGGTAGAGTCGCATGGGCGAGCGGAAGTCCTTCAGCACCCAGGGGCTCATGCCGGCCACCTGGGTCTGGCGCCGCACCATCTCCAGCTGGCGCCGATAGATGAGGGCCTGGAGCTCCTCGCTGTAGGCCACCAGCTCGCCCTCGGGTGCGTGCCAGCCGTACTTCGCGCCCGCTCCCAGCTCGCTCAGGATCAGCGGCTTGCCGCCGGCGGTGCGGATGCGGATGCGCTCCATTCCGTCCAGCATCACGCGTCGGGCCCGGAAGCTGGAGAGCGGCGTCACCGCAGCCAGGGCGCCGGAGTAGTACCAGCCGAAGTACTCGTTCAGGGCCACCACGTCCAGCAGCGACTCCAGGCACCTCCTCCCACACGAGCAGCCCGAGGCGGTCCGCCAGACGCAGGGTGGGCTCCGCGTGGGGGTAGTGGGCCAGGCGCACGAAGTTGCAATGCAGCTCCCGGGCCCAGCCCATCAGGGTCTCCACCTGGGCCCGTCTGTGCACCCGGCCCCCTCCGAAGGGCGCCTCCTCGTGCAGGGAGATGCCGCGCAGGAAGATCGGCTTGCCGTTCAGCAGGATCTGCGAGCCGCGCACGGAGGCTCGCCCAGCTCGAAGTTGAAGGGGGTGAAGCCTCCCTCGTGCTCTCCCAGCAGCTGGCCGTTCAGGTACACCGAGGTGCGGTAGTTCCCCGCACCGAACCACAGGAACAGGCGCCGCCCGGGCACCGGCCGGGCCTCGAACGTCCGCTTGTACCAGACGACCCCCTGGTAGAAGAAAAGGCGCGGGTCCTGGCTGTTCCAGTCGCCGGGCACCTGGAGCGTGAGGCCGTTCTCGAAGGAGAACTCCGCCAGGTCGCTGGGCGCCCGGGGCTCCAGGTCCAGGGGTGCCGCGCCCCCCAGCCCGGCGCGATCGTAGGGGTCGATGAGCGCCTGCCAGCGACCCGCCAGGGAGCGATGGGAGCGGGCCCGCACGTTCTGGATCAGCGGCTCCGGCGCGCGCCCCGTGTTCTCCGCCACCGAGCGGAAGTGCTCCACCACCTTGCGTGCCCGCTGGGGCCAGCGCCCCAGCCAGAGCCAGGCGGTGAGCGCCAGCGCAGCGCTTCCGGTCAGGAAGAGGAGGAGGGAGCCGATTCCGAGCAGTCGTCGCACGAGGGACCCTCCGCAGGAGCCGGCGGATTCTAGAGGCAAGGGCCGCATCCGCGGTAGACTGGCGGCCTGCGCCCCTCGCCCGGCGCCTGCGAGCGCCCGTCCCACCCTTGGAGGTGCCCATGACCGAGCCCGCCCTGCCCCGCGCCACCTTCCACCAGATGAAAGACGGCACCCGGGGGGACTGGCAGCGCATCGCAGCCTGGCAGGTGCCCTTCAGGCGCACCCTGCCGGAGCGCATCCTCAGCCACCTTCGCCTGCTGGGCGGGGACTTCGGCGGCTTCGCCGTGGACCGGCTCACCCACAGCCTGCAGACCGCCGCCCTGGCCCAGCGCGACGGGCGCGACGAGGAGTATGTGGTCTGCGCCCTGCTCCACGACATCGGCGACAGCCTGTCTCCCTGGAACCACGGCGACCTGGCCGCAGCCATCCTGCGCCCGTTCGTCAGCGAGCAGAACCACTGGATGGTCCAGAAGCACCCCATCTTCCAGGGCGTCTACTACTTCCACCACGTGGGCGCAGACCCGGAGCTCCGCGAGCGATTCCGGGGCCACCCGGCCTACGAGGCCACCGCGGAGTTCTGCGAGCTCTACGACCAGGCCGCCTTCGACCCGGGGCGCGACACACCCCCCCTGGAGCACTTCGAGCCCCTGCTCCGCCGCGTCCTCTCCGAGCCCCGCCAGCTGGGCCGCCTGGTGGGAGAGGTCGCCTGAAGCGAAGAGGAAGACATGCGCGCCCTCCCGGTCTCCTGTCGATCTCCGGCCATGGCGAGTTCATTCCGCCACTCACCGGTACCCGGGCCTCCCGCACCGATGTCCGTCTGTTCGCCGTCGCTCCGGAGCCGCCGCCAGGGAGCCTGCTGCTGGCCGGCGGGATGGGCCTCGCAGTGAGACAGCGGCGCATCCGATCCGCCTGGAGCAGACCGGCCCGGCGCTCGCGCCAGATCCGCGCGATCCGCGCCAGCAGCTCCTCGTCGCTGGCGCCGGCGCGCAGGGGCCCTCTCGAGGGACGGCGAGAGCCCCCGGAGTCGTCGCCAGGGGAGCCTGAGCCCACGCTCTACCCGGTCGCCGGGACCTCGGCCTTGTACGTCTGGAGCTGCTGGAAAGCAGTCCAGATCGTGGCCTCCTCGCTGGCGGCGTTCTTGAGCTCGAGGACGGCGAGAGGCAGCCCGTTGACGAAGAGCACCACGTCCGGCCGGCGGGTGTGCTCGTTCTCGAGGACCGTGAACTGGTTGACGGCCAGCCAGTCCTTGTTCCCCGGCTCGTCGAAGTCGATCACGCACGCCTGGGCGCCGCGGATCGCGCCCACGGCGTCCCGGTACTCCACCGTCACGCCGTCCACCAGCAGGCGATGCACCGCGCGGTTGCGCTGGATCAGGTCCGCCCCTCGGGCCGCGTCAGCTTGCGGAAGGCGGCCTCGATCGCCTCGGCCGGCAGCTGCGTGTTGAGACGGGCGAGCGCGTCGCGCAGCCGCCGTGCGAGGACCCCCTCCCCGTAGTCGGCCCGCTCGGCGGCAGGCATGTCCGGGGCGATGTCCGGCCCGTGGGCGACCTGCCAGCCGGCGGCTTCCAGCCAGGCGAGGGCGGCCTGCTCGACGGTGGATTCGGTGAACCGGACGGTCACGATACGGCTTCCCCGAAGAGGCCGCCCGGCTGGGTCAGCACGTCAAGGGGCACGGCCTCCACCCGGTCGGCCATGGCGAAGCGCTTCGTGCCAGGGTAGATCACGGCCACCCGCTCGAGGTGCAGGTCTTCGAGCGCGATCCGGATGGAGGGAGTCATGCGGGGCGCATCCGCGCGCTTGCACTCGACCCCGAAGAGCCGCTCTCCCCGACGCAGGATGAGGTCGATCTCGGCCCCCTGATGCGTCGCCCAGAAGCAGGCCTCATCGTGCGCCTCCGCGGCCAGCACCTGCTCGATCACGAAGCCTTCCCATGAGGCGCCGGCCTTGGGATGGGAGAGCAGCGCCTTCTCGCTGTCGAGACCGAGGAGCCGGTGCAAGAGCCCGCTGTCGCGCACGAACACCTTGGGCGATTTGACCTGGCGTTTGCCCAGATTGGCGTGCCAGGGCTGGAGCTGGCGGACCATGAGCGCATCGGTCAGCAGGTCGAGGTAGCGACGGGTCGTGGAGGGGTTCACGCCCAGCGCGCGGGCCGGCTCGGCCGCGTTCCAGACCTGCCCGTGGTAGTGGGCGACCATGGTCCAGAAGCGCCGCAGGGCGGTCGCCGGGACACGCACACCCCATTGGGGCAGGTCGCGCTCGAGGATCGTCTGGACGAACTGCCTGCGCCAGACGACGCTGTCCGCCTCCGACCGCGCAAGAAGGGAGCGCGGGAACCCGCCACGACGCCAGAGCTTGGGGGCCGACCGTGCTCCGAGTTCGGCTAGTGCGAGCCCGCCGATCTCGATCCACTCCATGCGCCCGGCCAGGCTTTCCGAACTCTGGCGCAGCAAATCACCGGAAGCGCTGCCGAGGATCAGGAAACGCACCGGGCGACCCCGTCGATCGGCGAGCACCCGAAGCACCGGGAAGAGATCCGGGCGGCGCTGGACCTCGTCGATCACCACGAGACCCTGGAGTGGCCCGAGGGCGGTCCGCGGCTCGTCCAGCCGGGCGAGGCTCGGCGGATCCTCGAGGTCGAAGTAGTTGGGCGAGTCCTCAGGCAGGAGTTCCCGCGCAAGGGTGGTCTTGCCGGCCTGGCGCGGCCCGGTCAGCAGAGCCACGGGACTGCGGGCCAGCGCGGCTCGAATCCGATCCAAGAGGGCGGTGCGGGCGATCATGACGCGAAGACTATACCATGAAAAACCCGCATTCAACGCGGTATTTTCCTGGCCAATGCCGGCGAGGCTCGGGGGTAACGCTCGCCGGAACCGGGTCGGTCCCCGGTTCGACGCGCCACGCATTTGGCGACCGGCGTGTGGGGACGCGATCTCGGCGCCCTGCGCGACCCGCCGGCCAGTCGCTTTCAGGCCCACGAAGGCGGCGTGCTCGACGACATCTTCCGAGAAGCAGCTCATCTTCTCCCCCGTGGGGTTGGAGGCCCGACGGGCATGGGAACCGTTTCCACTCGCAGTCAGCCCTCCAACCAATCCTCGACCGGCTTGGAGAGGAAGGTCTCGAGATCGATCCCGTCCCCTCCAACGAGCAGCTTTCGCGTGGGGCCGAAGGCGCTGGAAAAGGCCGTCATCCCGGGCAGGTGATCGTGACGGCGACCGCTCTTGACCTCGATGGCGACCAGCTTCTTGCCGGAGCGAATCACGAAGTCCACCTCGCGGTTGCGGTGGCGCCAGTAGTAGAGTTCGCACGTTCCCGCCGCCGCGGCGTTGGCCAGATGGGCGCCCACCGCCGATTCCACCAGCCGGCCCCAGTATGGGCGGTCCGAGCGCGCCTGGGCCAGCGTGAGCCCCGCCTGGGCGGTGATCAAGGCGGTGTTGAGCACTTGGAGCTTCGGGCTCGATCCCCGGCGGCGCACGGCGTTGCCGGCGTACTTCTGCAGCCCGGTGATCATCCCCGCTCCGGCCAGCAGGTCGAGGTAGTGCGCCAGGGTGGTCGTGTTGCCGGCATCCTGAAGCTGGCCCACCATCTTCGTGTAGGAGAGGATCTGCCCGGAGTGGCCGCACCCTAGCTCGAAGAGCCTGCGGAGCAGGGCCGGCTTGTCCACGCGCGAGAGCAGCAGCACGTCGCGGGAAATGGTCGTCTCGATCAACGCGTCGCGGATGTACCGCATCCAGCGCTTCGGCTGCCGGATCAAGGGCGCCGAGCCGGGGTAGGCGCCGTAGAACAGGAACTGCTCCAGCGACCAGCCGAAGGCCTCGCGCATCTCGGCATAGCTCCAGTGCGGCAGAACCGTCACCTCGAAGCGGCCGGCCAGGCTCTCGGTGAGACCGCGCTGGATCAACAGCGGCGCCGAGCCGAGCAGCACCACCTTCAAGGACCGCCGGGCGCGAGTGTCGGCGTCCCACAGGCGCTTGACGGTCTCCGACCAGGCCGGCAGCTTCTGCACCTCGTCCAGGATCAGCAGCGCGCCGTCGTTTCCGGCGTCGTCGGCCAGCACCCGCGCCGCCTCCCACTGCTCCTCCAGCCAGCTCGCATCGCGCAGGGTCGGTTCATCCGCGCTCGCGTAGCGGGTAGGAAGCCCGACCTGCTCCGCCACCTGTTCGGCCAGGGTGGTCTTCCCCACCTGCCGCGCCCCGGCCAGCACCTGGATCCACCGCCGCGGCTCCGCCAGGCGTCCGGCAAGCTCCTCGGCCTGGGGACGGACGAAAGGAGGTGACGATCTACTCATGTTCCTGAGTATTTTTACTCACCACGCCGAGGATGTCGAGGGACTCCCCCTCTCCGACCAGCCGGTCGAGCGCCAGGCAGCGGATCGAGGCAGAAGAGAGCGCCGGCAGATCGCAGCTCCGCTCTTCGGCCGTCCGCCGGTTCGGTTTCCGGCCGATCCCGGGCCCGCAAGACGGAGGGGCACCGGCTCAGCCTGCGAGCGGCATTGCTCGATCGCCTCGGCCGGCAACTCGGGGTTGAGGCGCGCGAGCACGTCGCGAAGGCGCCGCGCGAGTACCACCTCGCCGTAGTCGGCGCGCTCGGCCACGGGCATGTCGGGAGCGATGTCCGGGCTGTGCGCGACCCTCCAGCCGGCGTTTCCCAGCCAGGCTAGGCCGGCATCTTCGACCTTGGATTCTGCGAAGATGCTCACCTCACGCACCCCAGCACACCAATGATCGCCAGCAACACGTAGAGGAGCATCAAGATACTAATCAGTCCGTAGCATAGGCTACACTTGGAGCCCGGAAGAAGGACCGCACGAGCCACGGGGCTCGCTTGATCTTCTCGAGGTCTGCGTGCACGCGAGCGCGCAGCGACTCACCGTGACGAAGCGGCTTCTTGCTCACGCCCTGCTTCTTCAGGTGGTTCCAGACGAACTCGTCCGGATTGAGCTCGGGGGCGTAGCCGGGCAGGAAG